>Ga0208794_1001224_pt1 | contig 11928 bp, 10 predicted proteins | sample 32_taG_FD_184106 | JGI IMG/M metagenome (GOLD analysis project Ga0208794, IMG submission 184106) | Marine viral communities from the Gulf of Mexico - 32_GoM_OMZ_CsCl metaG (SPAdes) (version 2) | ecosystem: Environmental > Aquatic > Marine > Oceanic | place: Atlantic Ocean: Gulf of Mexico... | reverse complement strand
TGCGGGATCGTGCTTTCGGTCGAGCGCGACGGAATCGAACTGGATCACCACGCCGCCAGCCTCTGGGGCGTCGAGTGTAATTATCCCGGCACGGACAATTGCTACCTCACCACTGTTGCGAACGAGCTGTTATCCGAGGCGCTGGACGCAGGCCGCGCCGCTGCGGCCCGGCTTGCTGCGACCGTGACAGGCTGGGCCGCGACATGAGCGCGGCCCGCACCCTCACTGAATTGCTCGGCCCACGGCCCCGTATGACGCTTGTCGTTGCCGAGGCCCAGGTCGCCGAAATCTGGGTCGAGGGCCGCGCGCCGCTGATCACGATCCGCGATTATGACTGGGGCGAGACCGACCCCCAACCAAGCCGGGACGCGGACGGCTTTCCCTTCACCAAGATCAACTGGAGAGGCCCCGCGTGGGCGCTGGGTCTCTCGCTTTACCCGCCAGAAAAGGAGACCTCCATGGCACAGCCCGACCTCAAACACATCCCGCTCGACGAGCTTCGGATTTCCAAACTCAATATGCGGCATGGGCGCAAGAAGCCGGACGTATCCGACATTCTGCCGTCCATCCGGGAGAGCGGATTGCGTCAGACTTTGCTCGTTCGCCGCGAAGGCAAATATTATGGCGTCATCGCCGGACGCCGCCGTTTTTTTGCGCTCAAAGAAATCGCGAAGGAGACGGGCGAGGTGCCGTTCGTTCCATGCGCGATCATGACTGAAAAGGATGCGGCCTCCGCGATTGCGGCATCTGTCATCGAAAATGTCGGACGCCTGCCTGCGACAGAAATGGAGCAATATGAGGCGTTCAAGCGCCTCAACGATGAAGGCAAGGCGCTGGAGGATATCGCCAGCTTCTTCGGAGTGACTGAGCTTCTGGTGCGCCGTGTGCTCGCGCTTGCTTCTACGCCGAAGACGAACTGGACCGCGAAACGATCCGCGCGCTTACGCTTGCGACGCCAGAACAGCAGGCCGAATGGTTCCGTCTCTTCCAGAGCGAAACCGAACGCGCCCCGATGGGGCGGTCGTGCAAGGCTTGGATCACGGGCGGAACGACGATCACGACCGACAAGGCCTTGTTCGATCTTGATGCCTATGAGGGACAGGTCACTGCCGACCTCTTTGGCGAGCATGGCGTCTTTGCGGATGCGGATCAGTTCTGGAAGGCACAATCCGCCGCGATTGCCGAGCGGGTCGAGGCCCACAGGGCCGACGGCTGGAGCGATGTTATCTGCCTTGAGCGCGGGGCGTATTTCCACCGCTGGGAGTATGTCCAGTGCGCCAAGGAAGATGGCGGGAAGGTCTTCATCGAAATCCGCCATGACGGGACGGTCCAGTTCCACGAGGGACAAGTAACCTCGGCCGAGGCCCGCAAGCGGCAACAGGGTTCGAAGGGTGAAGGCGATGCCGTTCCGGCAGCCGTTCGGCCAGAAATGTCCGGCCCGCTCGCGGAATACATCCTGCTTCATCGCCACGCAGCTGCTCAGGCGAGTTTGGCCACATCCCCCGCGATTGCCCTCCGCTTGATGGTGGCGCATGCCATGGCGGGGAGCGCGCTTTGGGATGTCCGGCCTTTCGAACTTCGCGCCCGCAAGGATGAGACGCAGGCGAGTGTGGAAAGCGGGGTATCTGTAGCTGCACTGGCCGAAGCGACGGCGCAGATCGACGCCCTGTTCAAGGCGCTGAACGTCAATCCGGCCCTTCGCCGGAACGGCGACGACTACCGCGTGTGCGAGCTTTTCACTGCGCTGCTCGCCATGTCGGATGAAGAAGTCCTGACGGTTCTGGCAAGTGTCATGGCCCGGGCGCTCGAGGCCGGGAATGGCATTGTCGAAGCCGTCCTGCATGTCTGCGGCACCGACCTTTCGGCGGCGTGGAAGCCCGACGATGTGTTCTTCGATCTCACGAAGGACAAGCGCGCCATCAATGCGATGATCGGAGATATTGCGACCCTGTCGCTCGCGGAATCGTGCCGCGCCGAGACGGGCAAGGCGCAGAAACAGGAGCTTGCGAACCGGATCAGCGGGGAGGGTTGCGAGGCCAATCCTGACTGGCGACCGGGCTGGATGCAGGTGCCACCGACCCGCCTTGTCGACGGGGCCGGATCACCGCCCGCCGATGCGTGGACACGGATTGCGAGCCTGTTCGAAGCGGGGGCGGAAAACGCGTCCGATGAGACGCCTGAGCATCAGGACGCTGCCTGAATAATCGTCTCCTGTTCAGCCAGCTTGAGGAGCCGCCCGGTGCCTGTCACCGGGCGGCTTTCCGCTTTCTGAGGCTGGGGATTGTGGCTCCGATACCTGGGCGACCCATGAAAATGCCTTCAAAAAAAAATCGCGCGTCTTGAGGTCTCGATGGACAATCGAGACGCGTGTGATGAGGGGTCTGATTTCTTCCCGAAAAGCGTGTCACTGACCCCTTGTTTCCGTCTTTGCCTTGAAGACCTGGACGCGGACTGAGCGGCCATGAAACCGCCTGCGGCGAAGAAATTTCCCCGCCGCTTTGCGGCTCCTCGCGCAGCAAATTTCATCGCCCCAGGCGGTGCTCCGCATGCGCTTCGCCCCTATCGGGTTCTAGCCGCTCAGCCCCCGTCCGGGCGGTCCGGCGTCGACGGGGACAAGGGGTCCCCGGGAGACACGCCAAGGAAAGAAAAGGAGACCCCTATGGCAAACGCACTCGGATATGTCAGCGAGACCAAGTCCGGCTTTGAAGGCACCCTCGCAATGATGAACCTCTCTGCCGCAATCCGCATCGAGAAGAATGCAGAAAAGACCGAAGAAGGACATCCGGACTACCGCATCTATGCCGGTGAAACCTCGACCGAAATCGGCGGCGGCTGGATGCGCAAGTCGAAGGCATCGGGACGCGACTATGTCTCGCTGACGCTGGCAGACCCGCAGATCGGACCACGCCGGATTTTCGCAAACCTCGCCCCGGTCAAGGGCAAGAAAGGCCGGCACGTCATTCTCTGGAACGCGCGCGACTAGGGTAGATCACAGCCTTGCCAAGCCGCTCCGGAGACACCTCCGGAGCGGTCTTCTTTCATACCGAAAGGGTCTGCAACGAAGGTGCTGATACGCCTATCAGCGCTGCATTCTAACGTGAGGTTTCTTTGGGGATTCAAGGGTGTCGCGAGCGTGTGGTGCAAGTTAGACACTCTTAATCTGAGGATGAGTTGGCAGTCTGTCAGGGCTTCGAGTTGCGTAGAGGAAAGGAGAAGCAACGCTATGACAGAGACAAATAGAAGTGGAGAGGAGCTTCGACCCAAATCAAACCTCCCAACCCCGACCGAATGGATGAACACGGATGAAACCGCTGACCATCTCGGCCTCAAACCGAAGACCCTGGTCAATATGCGTTCGCTGGGAACAGGCCCGGTTTATCACAAGATCGGCGCCAAGGTCTGGTATCGCGGCAAGGACATCATCGCTTACACCAATGGACGTAGGTTCATGGGGACAGGCCTTCGCGATGAGTCGTAGAATCGCGTTGTTAGGCATGGGATGCGGGCTAGGCCTCATGGTCTCCGCCAGCATTATCAACCGGTCCGACTTCATCTGGAACCGGACGGAAAGCATGCCCAAGGGCCTTTACTTTGTTGACCGGTCGGCGCGAATTTCGACAGGCGATCTGGTAGCGTTTGCGCCCTCGGATGAGGTTCGACATTGGCTGAACGATGAGGGAATTGTTGGCTCCGACTGGCCCTTGTTGAAGCATGTTGCGGGCCTATCCGGTGACGAGATTTGCAGATGCGATACGCAGGTCTCCATCAACGGGATCACATCTGTTGATGCGCTCAAAGTAACCGAGTCCGGCAGCGCCCTTCCCGTCTGGCAGGGCTGTCAGACCCTCAAAGCCGGCGACGTTTTCCTGCTCAACTCTCATCCCCTGTCAGTCGATGGACGATACTTCGGCGTTCAGGACGGCGCGCGCATCATTGGCGTCGCCAGGTCCATATGGACTTATGGCAACCGGTCGGCTGAGGATCAGGCGACCGTCAAAGCGATAGATAGCGGGACGGGAATGGCTTCTGTGTCCCGGAGGGCAAGATTAAGGGAGTGTCACCCAGCGACACATAACCCATTGTCTGCACATCCTTTTTCATGTGACCCGGCGCCGGAAGCCGGGTGCACGGATTTGCAATCCGCTGCACGCTTGGAGCCGTGAGCGACGATTTCGACTTCGTTCCCCGCCTTGGGAAGATCAGGTCGAAGGGTAAGGCAAAGACCCAGCTGAAGCGGCTGAAACGCGTCGTCGCGAAAGGGCGGCTCTCGACGCGCGGCCGCAGTTCTCTGCCGCCTGGCGCTGTGCGTCATGCTGGGCGTGGAAAAGTACAGGCCGCCCTTGCCCGGCACTGGTTCAACCAGCGGGCCCGGCGCGTTGTCGTCAAGGTCCATATTGCGCGGGCGGGTCCAACGGGCGCGGCGAGTTTTGCAAAGCATGTCGCCTACATCCGCCGCAAAGGTGCCGGGCGCGAGGGAGAACGTGGAAAACTCTATGACCGGAGTGTCGATGAAGCCGATGTAAAGGCGTTCAATGATCGGGCCGACGAGGACAAGCGGCAGTTCAGGCTGATCGTCTCTCCGGAAGATGCCGAGCAGATGAAGGATCTGACGCAGTTCACGCGGGAGTTCATGAGCCAGGTCGAGAAGGATCTCGGCCGCCGGCTCGATTGGGTGGCCGCCAATCATCACGACACGGGCCAGCCGCACGTTCATATCGTGATCCGCGGCGGCAATGCGCGGGGTGGAGAGCTGCTGATTGATCGCAAGTACATCACGCAGGGATTTCGGGCGCGGGCGCAGGAGCTGGTGACGCTCGAGCTAGGACAGCGGCGGCTGCGGGAAATGGCAGCTGCGAGGTCAAACGAGGCCGAACGGGTAGAGCTGACGGCGATCGATCATGACATTGCCCGTTCGCTTACCGACGGACGTTACACGCCGGAGACTGAACGGGGCGGAGTGTCGAGGTTTGATAGTGCAGTCGTTAATCGCCGTCTTCGGTTTCTGGAGACGCTTGATCTCGCAGTGCGGCAGGAGGATCGCCGCTGGGCCATGCGAGACGGTTGGCAGGATACACTGCGGGCCCTCGGTAGGCGCGGAGACATAATCCGGACGCTGGCCAACGCTGAAGGCCGGAAAATCGATGTGTCGCGTCTGCATGCCCTGCCCCGTGATTTCAACTCGGGCGGCGAAATTCTGGGGCGGCTTGCCGCTACTCTGCCGGGTGATGAATTGCGGAATGGAACGATCGCGCTGATCGAAGGCCTAGATGGCCGGGTGTGGTCGATCGAGATGACCGAGCAAGAGGCGGTTCAATTGCCGAAGTCAGGCGGGATTGTTTCGGTTGGGCGGGTAGCAGTTGAGCCGAAGCCAGCAGACCGGACGATTGCAGCGATCGCTGAACGAAATGGCGGGGTTTATTCGGACGAGCTGCACGAGGCGGCTGATCCATCGAGTTCGCCGGCGTTTCGGCTGGCACACAAGCGTCGGCTGGAGGCTCTGAGGCGGCTCGGTGTTGTCCAACGAAACGCTGATGGGAGTTGGGTGGTCCCAACTAACTTCGAGGAGCGAGCACTGCAAGCTGATGCGAGAGGGCAGACCCTCGGAATCAATGTTCACTCCTGGCTGCCGATTGGAGCGCTTGTTGAACGACAAGCAGAGACGTGGCTGGATCGGATGAACGCTGATGTGTTGGATGGCGCAGCAGGTCCATTCGCGGACGAGCTACGAAAATCGGTCAACATCCGGAGGGCTTGGCTGCGAAGCGAAGGCTACGCGCTGGATCAGAACGGCCAGCTGATACGAGAAGTCGCAGAGCGCCTCAGGAAAGAGGAGTTTCAAGCTGCAACAAGGACGGAAAGCATTCGCGAACGGCTGCCGTTTGTGTCTCGAGAGAACTGGAGAGACTTTTCCGGGACGTACTCGCGGCACGTAGAACTGGCGCAGGGCCGGTTTGCTGTGATTGTGGGGCGAGATCACTACACGCTTATTCAGGCGTCAGCCAGGAATTCCATCTGGCTAGGCCGCGAAGTTACGCTCATCCGTTCGCCTGGTTCCATTCAGTGGACGTTGGGGCGGTCTCAAACACGCAGCTCCTGAGGGCGCAGACGTAGCCATTGGTTCCCAAACGCTACAATGGCCGAGAGTGACCCATTGCCCAATAGCGGCAGGCCCATTGTCGACAAGGATCAAGTCTCGAAAATCTTGTATCTCATAGCCCCGAGAATGCGGCCAGCCTCCGACAGGAGGTGGAACTGCTGCCCAGCGCCGGTCGGCTGTCCATACGACAGGGGATGGGCTAGGCGACGCCTTTTCGCAAGCGTCTCGGCAAGCTGTGGCACTGCCTCGCTCGTTCAACACCGATCAGTGATACCACCCAGTCGAGCTCGATATTCCTCACACGCATGCGCGCATGGATGAGCGCCCGGTGGACGGCATTTGCGAGTGCAGTCTTCGGCAGTGTCGACGTGATCGCGGCGTTCGCAAAAACATCAATTGTTGATGCAACCCTGAGGCCCGGAAAGGCGTCCTCGCATATGCGCCTCGCTTTCCGCTCGTCAATGATAGCCCAGGATGCCGTGTCATCGGCATAAGCAATGGTCGCAGCTTCTCCGTCATCCAATGAATCGACGGTTGGACCAGATACGAGATCAAAAAATGTTGTCTTCGCCTCGGGACCAAGATCAACCAATTCAACCACACCGTCGCCGACGAGACGCTGCAAGTTCTGGCTTGTGTCATAGCCCCTCAATTGTGTGCCTCTCAAGAGTTCGTCATGCGCGGTCTGAGTGACGAGTGGGGCATGGGGCAGAGCTTGCAAAATGTCCCCTGCAATATTCGTCGCCAACAAATTGATGACAACGCTGGTGTCGAGAACAATCCGGCCTTCTTCGTGATCAAGGCAACTGGAATACGGCATCATCACCCCCTTCCAGTTCATCCTCGAGCTTCCTAATATCGGCGCGATCTACGCGAAGCAGTCCCGCCAACTGACCTTCACTGACAAGACCCCTGCCAAGCGCGGCAGCGGCCAGTGTGTCGAGACGGAGAGACGCAAGAACTCTTGAGGGGGCGATATTCTTTTGCTCCACAGTCGCGGTGCCCAGGACTTCCTCGGCCTGCGCATTCGAAATGCCCCCATATTGTTCAAACCAGTCCCAGGTTCCCCGGGCAGCGAGGTCCAATTCTTCCAGCCGCCGGACGATCGCTTCTCGCGACACACAGAAATAATGAGCGAGAAGGACGACATGGCGCCGGGTCAGCTTGGTCGCACCTGCGGTCATGTCGGAGAATTTTTGTGCGACCGCCCGCGGCGGCATTAGAAATACACGACCGAACGTATCCGCATATCTCTCTTCTCTTGAATCGCGATGATGACTGTCGCTGAAGACCTCTGGCCGTCGGCGCGTGGCGACGATGTGGCCCGTCTCATGCGCCATAGTCTGGTTTTGGCGCTCAATCGGATGGGCGGCGTTTAGCAGGAGGCAGGCGCCGATTTGATCGTCGTATGCGAAAAGCCCTGAGACCTTTGCCTTCAACGGTCTGATATAGACTCGCACGCCAAGATCGAATTCCAGAAGACTTAGCACGTCGCGTACAGGGTTCATTCCCAGCCCTAGCCAACGCCGGAGTTCCAACGCGTCATTCTCGGCTTGTTTGCGAACATCGCCGGGCAGTAGCGGACGTTCCGGCGGCAGGTTTGTCGCTCTTTGCAGTCCGAGCAGATTTTCAAGCTCGACCTCCGCGCTTGCCAGCTGGTTCAGGATTGCTGCGGCGCCCTCAACGCCCGGCAAGTGCGCATCCGGCAATTTCCGGAATCGCGGTACGAGATCGACATGGATGGCGTCCCGGCGAAGAAGCTGGTTCATCGATATTCTATAGAGGTCGGTAAGCGCTTTCAGCTCCCCACCTTTTAAGGGCCGCTTGCCTTGCTCGATGGACAGCAACGTCGTCCGAGACATGTCGACGGCCGCCGCCGCCTCTGCTTGGGTAATCCGCTTCGTCTCCCTTGCAATTCTCAAGCGAATGCCAAGCTCTTCCTTGGACAGGATATCAGTCGGTCGGATCATGAAGCCTCCGTCCACTTCCGGATAAAGGATGTTGCAGGCAGAGATGTGAGAAACGCGTTCCACTCACTTGCATGCTGATCAAGAAGGCCTTCCAGTCGGCATAAAGCATCATCATAGCTCATGCCGAGCGTCTTCGAGAGCAACAGTGCCTGCCTGCCAGCTATTGCGACATATTGCGGGGTCCTTTGCAGGTGAGCGAGGTGATCGAGGTGCAACACGCCCGCCAGCCCATACTCAAAGTACGCCTTGTGCTGATCGCTTAGTCCTGCGTCAGCACCATCCCAAAAATTAGGCGCGCCCAAATTCTGCCAAACATAAGTGTCGTCGGCCTCTTGAAGACCAGCCGCATGCAGGCTCAATCGACGCAGAAGACAGGCCGCGCACATACCGCATTGGCGATGGTGGCCGTCGATCGACATTTTCTGAGGGGACTGCCAGCAAGACCGGGTGCGTGCCCAGGAATCGTCGTCAGGATATAGCCGGTGGAACTCAGCGACGGTCTGCCCTTTGGTGTTCCAGATCACAGGATGCTCATAGATAATATTGGTACCAAGCATGTGGCCCAGGAACTCTGAAACCGTATATGTGAATCTCGGATGGGTGCGCCAGTCGGTGGCCGCCTGGCCGACATTCACAAGTGCGGGACCGATCGCGCCCTGGCCACTTTCGGGAACGGCAACACGGTTCGCCTTCGACAGGTAGGCCGCCAGGCCGCTGACGATTGCGTATTTGAATCCACGAGAACGCCCGGAGGATTCTTTCTTCAGACTCGAAACGCGAAATGGCACTGCGGTGAACGGCATGTGCTTGCGTCCGCTCTTCGGAGCATCTGCGATTTTTCTGGAGCTCAGCCGGACGCGAACGAGTTTTTCGCCAAGCTCATGGTCGATGATGGCTGAAACTGCTCTTGAATCCAGTCCGTCACTGAACGGAACGACCATTTTGGTCACACCTTCTAGGGGCAGTGGCTGTTGCCGTGCAGGTGCCTGTGGCACGGGCGTTTCATAGAATTCGAAGTTCCAGATGTCTCCTGTCAGGAGTTCCAGAGCCCGGCGCAAGAAGCGCTGCGTCGTCTGTTCGGACCATAGCGTGACGTCATGAACAGGCATGCGGACACGGAACTTACGCGCCCAGTCCATCTGCGCCCGCTTCTTGCTGTGATCGGCGTAGTCGACAGCTGCCGCCAACAGCAAGCAATCGTAGACGATCTTCTGGTTCCCGCATGCGAGATAGCTTTCCAGCGCCTGTGAGTCGAGACGAACCGCCTCGCCGATCACGCAGGCCTGATATCCGTCAGCTACCGGCTCGCCATAGGTGAGTTCGACACTGAATTCAGGGAAATACGGCTCCAATCTCATTTGAGAAGCTCAGGGCCATCCTCAAGCCCTCCATGGTTGCCCGCGACGACAGGCGCACGAATGCCTGACGGCCGGTCTGATGCGAGGTCCCGCACAATGCCGTCAAACTGGGACGAGCGAAGGGTCAGCTCCGCGCGGTCGCGAACGCGGTCGGCCCGCGAGGGTGAGGCTTCACGCTTATAGTGTTCTTCCATAGACCGGATTCCTTCGCCGCCATGATCGAGGCAGGTGTTTCGGATCGCTTCTTCGTAGGCCGCTGCGCCGGACAATCCTCGCACTGCGGCATGCTCGGCATAGTCGACCAAAGAGCGGGCGACGGGTGAGAGCGACATGCGGTCCTGAAGTGCGGCCAGATCCTTCGCGGCCTGTTCCTTGAAGAGTGGCATCTGATCGCTGACGCCCAAGAGACGCTGCACATCACTGCGCAGATTTTCCGGAGCATTGCGCAAAATGTCTTTCCGGATCGCCTCGCAAACGCGCTCCGCGCGCTGCTCTGAAGTCCACGCATCCCTGTCCAAGCTCTCGGCTGCCAGTTTCCAGGCAGGCGGCATGTTCAGACTTCTATGAGGGCCATCGCTCATTTTCGACTCCATATGTCAAATATGTGCTTCAAATAATCAACAATGTCAAATTCGACAAAATTGGCATTGTTCTCCTTTGTCTGGGAAGGTCGGCGATTTCAGATTAAACGGGCTTGAGACAGTGCTTTGTGAAGCTGTGCTCCAGAAACGAGCCAAACCGCTTTTGCTGTCTCAAAAGATCGGCGAGATCATGCGACCTTCCTTGCAGATGCGAGTTTACACAGTTGAACCGAGGGTCATCTGTCGGAGATTTCGGCCTTCCGAGAACGGCTCTATCAATGTCTGCTTTCAGGATAACGTGGGCACACGGGTCTACCCAGAACTCCCCCGAAATCCCATCGCATCTGCCAGCCCGAATGGCATTATTACGCCGAGCCGCTGCGGAGGTACCAGAACATTACTCCAACAAAGTTCCTTCTCGGCCAGTTCCTGTTGACGCTATTCCTGATCACCTGTTCGGTGTGGATCGCGACGCAGTGGGTAGCCGGCGTTCTGGACCATCAGCCACGTTTGGGCGGGGCGTGGTTCGAGCTTGCCGGTCAGCCTGTCTACAAACCCTGGCGGCTATTCCAGTGGTGGTATGCCTACGATGCTTACGCGCCAGACGTATTTGCGCGTGCGGGTTTGATTGCCTCGCTGGGCGGCTTCGCCGGGATTGTGATGGCGATCATCGCGTCGCTGTGGCGGGCGAGACGCGAGAAGAATGCGACGACTTATGGCTCGGCGCGCTGGTCATCGGTTCGAGATGTTCGGCGATCTGGTCTACTTGGTTGGTCAGGTGTGGTGCTGGGTCAGTTCAAAGGACGCTATCTCCGGCACGCTGGCGCCGAGCATGTCATGGCCTTCGCACCGACCCGGTCCGGCAAGGGTGTCGGGTTGGTGATCCCTACCCTTCTTTCCTGGACGGGCAATGCCATCATTCATGACATCAAGGGAGAGAATTGGGCACTGACGTCGAAATGGCGGTCGGCCTTCTCTCGATGTGTTCGTTTCGATCCGACGGATTTGTCGAGTTCCTGCTTCAATCCCCTACTGGAAGTGCGGCTTGGCGCGCACGAGGTGCGAGATTCGCAGAATGTGGCAGACATTCTGGTCGATCCGGATGGATCCCTCGAGCGGCGAAGCCATTGGGACAAGACGGCGCATTCACTGCTCGTTGGTGCCATCCTGCATGTTCTCTATGCCGAAGATGACAAGTCGCTCGCGGGCGTGGCGACACTGCTGTCTGATCCGGCCCGGCCGATCGATGACACGCTTGAGCGCATGCTGGAGGCGAACCATCTGGGGAGCCGTGACCGGCCGTTAACGCATCCGGTTGTAGCGGAAGCGGCACGGGAGCTACTGAACAAGTCTGAGAATGAAAAGTCGTCGGTCGTGTCGACGGCGATTTCATTTCTGGGGCTCTATCGTGACCCAGTCGTCCAGCGGGCGACATCCGGCTCAGACTGGCGGATCGAAGATCTGTTTCGGGGCGAGAGGCCAGCATCCCTCTATCTCGTCGTTCCTCCGTCCGATCTGTCACGGACGAAGCCGTTGATGCGGTTGATACTCAATCAGATTGCACGGCGGCTTTGCGAAGAATTGCCCGATGGGCAGGACCGCCGGCAGACCCTGCTGATGCTTGACGAGTTTCCGGCCCTTGGACGGCTCGACTTCTTCGAGAGTTCACTCGCTTTCATGGCTGGCTATGGAATCCGCGCCTTCCTGATCGCCCAGTCGTTGAACCAGGTCGAGAAGGCCTATGGCCAGAACAATTCTATCCTCGATAATTGCCATGTCCGGATTGCATTCGCGACGAATGACGAGCGGACCGCCAAGCGCATTTCCGACATGCTTGGCACCACAACGGAGCAGCGAAACCAGAAGAATTATACTGGGCACCGGCTCGCGCCCTGGCTCAGTCATGTCATGGTCTCACAGCA
>Ga0208794_1001220_pt1 | contig 11947 bp, 12 predicted proteins | sample 32_taG_FD_184106 | JGI IMG/M metagenome (GOLD analysis project Ga0208794, IMG submission 184106) | Marine viral communities from the Gulf of Mexico - 32_GoM_OMZ_CsCl metaG (SPAdes) (version 2) | ecosystem: Environmental > Aquatic > Marine > Oceanic | place: Atlantic Ocean: Gulf of Mexico... | reverse complement strand
CCTGGCAACACCCAGGCGCTTCCCTACCAAAGCCGCTTCCCGCGCCGAGGCCAGCAACATGTCGGCACCAGTGTCATCGGCAAGCCGCCCTTCCAGGTAGCCATTCATGATCGAAAAGCGTGCGCCCGAGGCGATGAGTTTGTCGATGTCGTGGGCGGGCCAGTTCCAGAGACCGACCTGAAACCCCATTTCGTGGAGGCGCGCGCAGCGCCATTCGATCGGCTTGTCGCGCCACAGCATTTCCGCACAGGCGGCAAGGGTGAAGGCCATGGTCAGGCTCCCGGCAGCACTTCGGCCAGTTCGACCGTGCGCTTTTCGGCAAATGACAGATTTGCGGCCTCGGCCAGTGCCAATGCGTTGACCCCATCCTGGATGCTGGCGGGCACCGGCTTGCCCTCGACAACCGCATCGACAAAGGCCGACCATTCAATCGAATAGGCCCGCATGTAGCGCTCGAGGAAGAAATAGACCGGCTTGGCGGAAACGACGCCCGCTGTGGTGGATTTCACAACCGTGTTTTCAATCTCGTTCCGCGCTTCGAGCAGGCCTGCCGAACCCAGCAGTTCCAGACGCTGGTCATAGCCATAGGGCGCACGGCGCGAATTGCGGATGGTGGCAATGCGCCCGTCGGCATAGCTCAGCACGACGACAGCCGTATCGACATCCCCGGCCGCCCCGATCTCGGGATCCACAAGGCACGAGCCATGCGCGGTCACCGTCTTGGGCAGGCCGAACATGAACGCGCACATGTCGAAATCATGGATCATCATGTCGCGATATAGACCGCCCGACACCTTGATATAGCTCACCGGCGGCGGCGCCGGATCATAGGACGTAACGGCCAGCATTTCTCCCTTGCCCACCTCGCCGGCATCAAACGCAGATTTTACTGCGGCAAAGTTCGGGTCGAAGCGGCGGTTGAAGCCCATCATCATGGGTCGGGCATGTCCGGCGATGCGTTTCGACAGCTCGAGTGCACGGCTCAGCGACAGATCAATCGGTTTTTCGCAGAAGATGGCCTTGCCGGCCGCCGCGCCCTTTTCGATCAGTTCGGCATGGGTGTTGGTGGAGGAGGCGATGAGAATGGCGTCGATGTTCTTGTCGGCCAGGATGTCCTCGGGAGAGCGCGCCTCAACGCCGTGCTCGCGGGCCAAGGCGGCGGCAGCTTCGTTGACCACGTCAGTTACCGCGACCAACTCCGAGCGCGGGTCTGTCTTGATAGAGGCAGCATGCACGCGGCCGATGCGCCCGGCGCCAAAAAGGGCGGTTTTCATGTATCGAGTTCCTCATTGAGATGGACGCGACGGCCTTCACGTGCCGACAGGTCAATTGCGTGTATGACACGCTCGAAGGCGAGCGCGTCAGTGAAGTTTGGAAAGCAGGGCTCACTTGCCGCAATGCTGCGCAGGAACCGGGCGACTTCGATGGTCTTGAGGTCGCCAAAGCCCAGTTGATGGCCGGGTGCCGGGCAAAACGCGCCATAGGGCTCGTGTGCGGGACCTGTCAGAATGGTCGAAAAGCCCTGCAAACCCGGAGCGCCCTGATTACGGTAGAGCCGCAATTCGTTCATCCGCTCCTGGGAGAAGGTGATCATGCCCTTGGTGCCATGAACTTCCCAATCGAGGCGGTTCTTGCGCCCCCAGGCGGAACGGGACGTACACAGCGTCCCCTGCGCCCCATTGGCGTAGTGAACCAGGGCGGAGGCCGCATCCTCGTTCTCCACCGCCGCGCGGCCGGAACCAGAGGCGAGGGGGCGGGTGGGATGAATGATCTGCGTATCTGCGACCAGGCTGTCGATTGGACCCATCAGAACATGGGACATTGAGACCAGATGGCATCCGAGATCGCCAAGCGCCCCAAGTCCGGCATCCGCACGCTTGGCGCGCCAGGTCCAAGCCAGCTCCGGGTCAGCCTGGTAGTCTTCGTCGACCCAGCCGCGGAAGTGCACCGGCCGGCCGATCTCGCCCGCTTCGATCAGACGGCGGGCGTGCTGCACCGCGGGGTTGTGGATGTAGTTGTACCCCACCATTGTCCGCACGCCGGCCTGTTCAGCCGCCGTCTGCATCGCTTGCGCATCGCTCAGGGTCAGGGCCATGGGCTTTTCGCAATGCACATGCTTGCCAGCAGCAATCGCCGCCAGTGCCATTTCGCAGTGCAGCCCGTTGGGCGCGGTGATCGAAACGATATCGACCTCAGGAGCGGTCACGAGCTCGCGCCAGTTGTCTCTTGCTCCCGAAAAACCGAACTGCCGAGCCATCTCCGTGGCCTTGTCGGCGGGGGTGTCACAGAGTAGGGCTAGCCGCACCTCTGGCAAATCGCCGAATACGGCCCCGGCCTGGCGGTACGCCAGGGCATGGGCCTTGCCCATGAAACCGGTGCCTATGAGGCCCAACCCCATTGCCATGACCGCCTCCCTTTCAGAATTTTTATTCCAAAATCCAATGTTCGGTTGTAGGCTGGCTGTCAAGAGAGGAACGTGATGACCGCCCCGCAATCTTCAGCTCTGGTCCCCCAGACAGTCACCGAGGTGCTTGAGCGGCTCGATGCAGGCGCTGATATTCTGCCCAAGCGTTTGAAGCAATGCGCATTGTTTACCCGCCGCCATCTGCATCTCATTCCGGTCTCTACAGTGTCGGAGATGGCGCGGGCGTCAGGCGTGGCTCCCTCGGCCTATATGCGGTTCTGCCAGGCATTGGGTTTTTCTGGCTATTCGGAAATGCAGGGCCTGTTCAAGGCGCAGGTTACCGATTTCCGCCCGAACTATCAGGATCGTCTCGGCAATCTGCGGTTCCAGGCAGACGTTGGCACTGGACAATTGCTCGCCGCGTTCGCCGAGGCCGGTCATAAGTCCCTTCTCTCGCTGGCCAATTCAGTTACCAATGAGGGTCTGGACAGGATCGCCCGGGGCATGGCGCAGGCCCGCGTCATTCATTTGATCGGCCTTCGCCGGGCTTATGCCGTGGTGTCGAGCATGGCCTATTTGCTCGACAAGCTCGAAGTGCCGTCTTCGCTGCACTACGCCTCTGGCATGCTGAATGCGTCCGGCACCATCTTCGAGGGAGACGTTGTGTTTGCTGCGTCTTTCGCGCCCTTCTCCCCCGAAACCATCAGGCTGGCCAGAGAGTCATCGGATCGGGGCATCAAGGTCTATGGACTTACCGACTCGGACAATTGCCCCCTTAACGAATTTGCCACTGAAATGCTGATTGCGCGTGAGGACGAGGTTGCAGGGTTTCGTTCGCTCACCGCCTCGATCACGCTGACCACTACGCTGGCGGTTGCGATCAAGGCGGTGCAAATCAGCGTTGACTAGAGCCATCCGGAAGACTAATAGAATAAATATTCCATTTCGTAGGAGCGAAATGGTCGGAACGGCGCCCGCAGAGGAGGCGAGCGCAGTGGAATAGTCCACAAAACACATATGGGAGGTAACATGTCTAAATTGCTCCAGGCGGTCGCCATTGCTGCGGCTGTCGGATTCTCTGCTCCGGCTGCGGCGCAGGAAATCATCGTCGTTGCCCATGGCCAGGCCAACGATCCGTTTTGGTCAGTGGTGAAGAACGGCGTGGAGGCCGCTGCGGCCGACACCGGCGCCAATGTCGACTTCCGATCCCCTGAGACCTTCGACATGGTGCAGATGAGCCAGTTGATCGACGCCGCGGTGAACCAGGAGCCCGACGGGCTCGTCGTTTCCATCCCGGATGCCGACGCTCTTGGCCCCTCCATCGAGCGCGCTGTTGCGGCCGGCATCCCGGTCATCTCAATGAACTCTGGTTCGGACGTCGCCAAGGAACTCGGAGCATTGCTCCACGTCGGCCAGGACGAATTCACTGCTGGCAAGGCGGCTGGTGAAAAGCTGGCCGAGATGGGTGGCACAACTGCCATCTGCGTCAACCAGGAAGTCGGCAACGTCGCCCTCGATCTGCGCTGCGAAGGGTTCATCGAAGGTTTCGGCGGCACCGTTGACGTAGTTCCCACCAACAACGATCCGGCCGAGGTCGAGGCCAAGATTCGCGCAGCCCTTGAGTCCAACCCGGATATCGATACGGTCATGGGTCTCGGCGCCAGCCTGGTGGGTGAGCCAGCGGTAGCTGCGGTTGAAGCCGTTGGTCGCACGGGCGACGTGCTCATCGGTACCTTCGATCTGTCCGCCAACTTCCTGCAGTCCGTCGCTGACGGTGACGCCGCGTTCGCCATCGATCAGCAGCAATTCCTCCAGGGCTACCTGCCGGTGACCTTCCTGGCGCTGCACGCCAAGTATGGTCTCGTGCCCGGCGGCGACGTGCCGTCCGGTCCGAACCTGATCACCGCCGACAAGGCGGGCCAGGTGGTCGAGCTATCCGCTCAGGGCATCCGCTAACCGCTGCCATGACGTTGTGAAACCGGGGCCGTGCTGCACACCGCGTCACGGCCCTCAAGCATCGCCAGATCTCCAGGGAGGACCATATGTCAGAAGATGCTGCACAGGCTGTAAGAGACGAGCGCATGAAGGCCGAGGGCCTGGGCGCCCGTATCCTCAAGAGGCCCGAACTCGGCGCCGTTGCCGGATTCATCCTGGTCACGGTCTTCTTCCTGCTAACTGCAGATCCGGCGATGTTCACCTTCTCCGGGATCGTCAACTTCATGACGCCCGCCGCCCAGCTCGGCATACTTGCCATCGGGGCCTCGCTGCTGATGATCGGGGGTGAATTCGATCTCTCGATCGGATCGATGGTCGCCTTCGCCGGCCTGTTCTTTGCCGCGGCCACCGTCACGCTTGGCCTGCCGCTTATTATCGCCATTCCGGCGACCTTCCTGCTCTCAGCTATGGTGGGATCGATCAACGGCATCATCGTGATCCGCTCCGGACTGCCATCCTTCATCGTGACCCTGGCATTCCTGTTCGTTTTGCGAGGACTGTCGCTGGTGGGCCTCAAGATCGCCACCGGTGGCTCCACCCAACTTCGCGGTGTGCGCGAAGCCGTGGAAGGGGACTGGCTCGCGCCATTCTTCTCAGGGGATGCGTTTGGCGCACTTTTCAAGGTACTCGCCGATGCCGGAATCATTGAAACCTTCAACAATGGCGCGCCCAAAGTGCCGGGATTGCCGATCGAGATCGTCTGGTTCGTGCTGATCGCCCTTTTGGCGACATGGGTCTTGCTCAGAACCCCGGTTGGCAACTGGATATTTGCCGCCGGTGGGGACGCCAATGCTGCGAGCAATGCGGGCGTGCCGGTGCGAAAGGTGAAGATTTCGCTGTTCATGGTCACGGCGTGCTGCGCTGCTTTGGTCGCCATCATCACCGTCATGGACGCAGGCTCGACCGATGCCCGCCGCGGCTTCATGAAGGAGTTCGAGGCCATTATCGCGGCAGTGATCGGCGGCTGTCTGCTCACCGGCGGCTATGGTTCTGCCATCGGCGCTTTCTTCGGCGCTGTCATCTTCGGCATGGTCGTGATCGGGTTGACCTATACCGATTTCGACCAGGACTGGTTCCAGGTCTTCCTGGGCGGCATGCTGCTCGTCGCCGTTCTCTTTAACAACGCGATCCGCAAACGCGTCACCGGGGAGCGCTGATTATGACCGCAGACTCCAAGTTCCATCATGGCGAAGCGCCCGACGTTGCCCCGATCATCGAAATGCAGAACATCGAAAAGCATTTCGGCAATATCATTGCTTTGGCCGGGGTCAGCTTCGACGTAAAGCCTGGCGAATGCCATTGTCTGCTCGGCGACAATGGCGCGGGCAAATCAACTTTCATCAAGACCATGTCCGGGGTGCACAAGCCCACAAGCGGCCAGATCCTGTTTGAAGGCAAACAGATGTCGTTCTCGACACCGCGTGACGCCATGGAGGCAGGCATCGCCACGGTGTTCCAGGATCTCGCAATGATCCCGCTGATGAGTGTAACCCGGAACTTCTTCATGGGGCGTGAGCCGACCAAAGGCGTGGGGCCTTTCAAGCGGCTGGACATGGATCGCATGAATGAGATCACCATGACCGAAATGCGGGAAATGGGGATCAATCTGCGCGCGCCGGATCAGGCTGTGGGTACACTTTCCGGTGGCGAGCGCCAAACGGTCGCCATTGCGCGGGCAGTGCATTTCGGTGCCAAGATCCTCATTCTGGACGAACCCACCTCTGCCCTGGGCGTGCGGCAGACCTCCAACGTTCTGGCCACCATCGACAAGGTGCGCAAGCAGGGCGTGGGTGTGGTCTTCATCAGCCACAACGTGCGTCACGCCATGGCTGTAGGGGATCGGTTCACGGTCCTCAACCGGGGTAAGACCCTGGGTACGGCCAAGCGCGGTGAGATCACCTCCGAACAATTGCAGGATTTGATGGCTGGCGGTCAGGAACTGGCCAAGCTCGAAGGTTCGCTTGGAGGCACGGTCTGATGGCCAAATCCCTGGACGTCAGACCGCACCTCCGTCGGTGCCTCGACGTTCGCGGCTTCCTCGTTGACGGCATACACTAGGCTCGGGACCTATTGGTTCCGATTGGGATGTGATTCACGGTTTCTGAGAAGGAGGCAATGGTGGGTGACTTGTTCCTGCTGAGCGAGCGCCAGATGGCGCGGATTTCGCCGTTCTTTCTGCTTTCGTACGGGGTTTCGCGGGTCGGTGACCGGCGGGTGGTGAGCGGGATCGATGCGACGCATCTGAAGACCCACCACACTTCATCGTTCTCTGATTGGCCTATTTAGGCAGAAGGTGAACGAAAACGGGTATCTCACAAGAGGACCCCGCCGCCAGAGGTCGGTCGGCTTGGAACGCCGGTCGGCAAGTCGGCGCCAAGCGGGCGCTCAAGGTCCGGCAGATCTGGGCGATCCGGTTCTTTCTGCACCGGACAAGCGCGGTGTCCGGTTCGATATCTGGAACCGGACGGTCAGCAGCGACATGATCATATCCTGTCCAAGAAGAACTCCGGACCATCGACAACGCGCCCCTAGTCGGTCGTTCAGCGGGCCTGAGCAGCACCCCGATAGCTGACGCTCCGGTTCGCCGCACCGAACGTGCCAATTGTGGGCAATCAAAAGTCGCCCACTTCAATTTGACGGTCGGTTAGCGCGCTAAGGAGCACTGGTGGCCGACTTGATCGAGAGGCCGTTCAGCGCCATCTGCCGAAAGCCGGATTCAATGAGCTCGGGCGGTTCCTTGCCCCCTCGGTCGAGCCACCAGGTCAGGACCGACATATAGCCGCCAACAAGAAACTGAACGGTCAGTTCGTCATCGAATGGTGCATTGGTCGACTTCATCCCCGGGGCCAGCTCTGCCCGCACAATGTCGCATAGGGCGTGGCGGATGAAATCAAGCAGGATGGGACCCGCCCTGCCGCGCATCAAGGCTTTGTACAGGATCCGTTGTTCGGCCAGGTGGGCCGTCATGAATCGGCTGAAGCCCAGAATGCGGTCCGGACCGCCGCCGTCAATTCCCGCCGCCGCATGCTGCTGCATCAGGGCGCTGCGCAGCGTGCCCACTGCGCTGCGCAGCAGGTCATCCTTGTCGGTGAAGTGCGCATAGAACGTGGATCGCCCGACATCGGCAGCGGCGGCGATGTCGGCAACGGTAACCTCGTCATAGCCGCGCTCGACCGTCAGTCGCATGAGCGTCTCCTGCAATGTCTGGCGCGTGCGGCGGACACGCCGGTCGGTCAGTCCATCGGCTTCCAGCACCTGCGCGGTCTTTTCCCGGTCAAATCCGGGCCAGTGTTCAGTATCGGACATGAGCAGGCGCCGTGTCGATTGCGTTTCAAGACATGTGTCCAATATCACACGAATGTCTGATCGTCACGGAGTTTCATAACGTGCCCCCCACCTCGCTTCTCAAACCCGCCGCGCGCACCATCGCCGCCGCCCCCATCGTCAGCCTGCGGGCCATCGGCAAAACCTACAACACGCCAGCCGGCCCTTTCGCCGCGCTCGCCGGCATCACTCTCGACCTCGAGGCCGGTGCCTTCCTGGCGGTGGTCGGCAAGTCGGGCAGCGGCAAGACCACACTGGCCAATCTGCTGACCGGCATCGACAGTGCAACCAGCGGCGAAATTCGCTTTGGCAACGTGCTGCTCAGCGGCAAGTCGGAGGAGGAACTGACCGCCTGGCGCGGCCGCAATGTCGGCGTGGTGTTCCAGTTCTTCCAGTTGTTGCCGACATTGACGGTCATCGAAAATGTCATGCTGCCGATGGATTTCTGCAGCGTCGGCCGCGCCGAGGAGCGGCGACCGCGTGCCCTGGGGCTGCTCGAAAAGCTCGGCATTGCCGAACAGGCCGACAAGCTGCCGGCTGATCTGTCGGGCGGGCAGCAGCAGCGCGCCGCAATTGCGCGTGCCCTCGCCAATGACCCGCCGCTTCTGGTGGCCGACGAGCCGACCGGGAACCTCGATTCGCGCACCACCAGCGAGGTCATGGATCTGTTTCGCGGCCTGACCGAAGAGGGCCGTACCGTGGTCATGGTTACGCACGAACGCGACCTTGCGACCTATTTCACCGATACGATCGAACTGGCCGACGGCCGGATGGTCGCCCATACCGGTCAGGGAGCCCGGACATGACCCTTGCTCCACGCTGGCGCAAGTTGATCGGCGATTTTGGCGCGACCCGTGGCCGTATCGCCCTTATGCTTGCTGCGCTCACCATCGGCATGTTCGCCCTGACCACCATAGCGGGCGCCTATGCCATACTCAGCCGTGAGATCGCGCGAAATTACCTCCAGACCAGTCCGGCCTCGGCTCTGATCGATGTCGGTGAGGTGACGCCGGAAATCCTCGCAGCCATCACGGCCGATCCCGACATTGCTGCAGCGGAGCCGGCCTCCATCGTCGTCGCCCGAGCAAGAACCGGCGACGGCGCCTGGCATCGCACCCTGCTGTTCATTGTCCCCGACTTCTCCAGTTCCAGTATCGGGCAGACCTTTCCCGAGGACGGGAGCTTTCCACCTGCCGACGGCACAGTCCTGTTGGAACGCGAGGCCATGGGCTTTCTCGGTGCGGTCCTCGGCGATGAAATCTCCCTCCAGACCAGCGGTGGCGCCACGCTCGACCTGCCCATTGCCGGCACGGTCCACGACCCCAGCCTCGCGCCCGCCTGGCAGGAGCAGACCGCCTACATCTATCTGTCGTCAGGAACGGCGACGCAGCTCGGCCTGCCGCTCGCGCCCGAACTGGTCAAAGTGATCGTTCAAGACGCCGGCCTTGGCCAGGATCATGTCGATGGCGTCGTCAGTGGCGTCGCCAGCCGCCTCCGCGATCTCGGCGCCACCGTGCACCAGGTGCAGATTCCGCCGGTCAACGAGCATCCCCACCAGAGCCAGATGAATGGCGTCCTGGGCATGTTCATGCTGTTCGCCATCCTGACGCTCATTCTCAGTGCTGTGCTGACCGCGGCCATGGTCTCGGCGCTGCTGGCGCAGCAGGTGCGCCAGATCGCCATCATGAAGGCGATCGGCGGTACCAGCCGGCAGATCGGCGGGCTCTACCTGTCCGGCATTGCGATCGTGGCGGCATTGGCGCTCGCGATAGCCATTCCCCTGGGACTGTATGGGGCCGCCAGTTTTGCCGGGGTGATCGCGCAACTGCTCAATTTCGACATCGTCTCGCCGCTGGTGCCGGGCTGGCTCGTCATCGCCCTGATCGCTGCGGGCCTGCTGCTACCGCTGGTCTTCGTTGCGGTTCCCATCCGCAAGGCCACCCGCGCGACGGTGCGGGAGGCACTGGCTGACCAGGGCATCGCCGCCAGCGCCCTGCGCAGTGATCCGATCCAGCGCCTGCTCGGACGGTTCACCGGCGTCGATCGCACGCTTCTGCTGGCCCTGCGCAACGCGTTCCGCAAGCGTGGACGGCTGCTGCTCAATATCGGACTGCTGGGCACGGCTGGCGCGATGTTCATCGCCGCGCTCAATGTCGAGGCGGCCTGGCAGGGCCAATTGGTGGAAGCCGCCAATAGCCGTGACTACGACATCGAGATCAGTCTGCTCGATCCAGCATCGCCCGCGGCACTGTCCGAGGCTCTGGCCTCCGTACCCAACATTGCAGAATTGCGTCCGACAGACCTGATCGCTGCAGCCGCCGGCCGCGAGGATGGACTGATGCTGGTGCGCACCTATCCCGATGGCGGCCACGGCAGCCTGTCGCTGCGACCACTTGGCAGCCTGCCGGCCGACCCGGTCTTTCTTGCCGGGAATGGCGAGAACGCGTCAACCATCGTGCTGAACCAGCAAGCGTGGAACCTGCTCGGCCGCCCACCACTCGATGCGCCGCTGCTCTTGGCCGTAGAAGGACGGACCGTGGCGGCGCTGCCCGGCGGCATCACTCGCCAGATCTTGACCCCGGCAACTGTCTTCATTCCGCCCGAGCTGTTCACCGATTTGGCTGACCATGGCGATGGAGCCACTGCCATTCGCCTGGATCTCGCCGACGATGACGATGCGCGTGTAGCAGAGACGGCTAGCCTGGCATCAGCAGCCCTGACCCAGGCCGGCATCGCCATTGAACAGGTGACCACCGAGGCCACCCTGGCGGCGGCGCAATCGGGCCATGTCGTCGTCCTCATCATTGCCCTCAAGGCCATGGCACTGCTGATGGCGGCGGTCGGGAGCATTGGCCTGGCCGCATCCCAGGGCTCGAGCGTGGTGGAGCGCACCCGTGAGTTCGGCATCATGCGAACCATCGGCGCCAGCGGCAGTGCCCTGATGCGCAACATCCTGGCAGAGGGTCTGATGATTGCCTTCCTCAGCATGCCCCTGGCGCTGCTGGTCGGCGTGCCGCTCGGCTACAGCATCGGGCAATTGGTCGGCACCCTGTCCTTCGGCCTGCCGCTACCGCTGACTGTTTCGCCAGAAGCCATCGCCATCTGGGCCCTGATCCTGGCTGTCGGCTCTGTCCTCGCCAGCCTGGCGCCCGCCGGGCAGGCCGCGCGCCTCACCATCCGTCAAACCCTCGCCTACAACTAGGAGTCCCAAATGACCCGTCGCGATTTTCTCGTCGCCTTCATCGTGCTGATCGCCATAGGGCTTGTTGGCTACGCAGCCCATAGTTTCGATCTCGTCGGCGTAGCCAGGTCCCTGCATGGCGGATAGCCAATCCCGCCGCACAATCCCGCAGGCGACAGTGTCGTCTCCGGGGCTTTCAGCATTGGGTGCTTCACCCAAGCAGAGGGATGAGCACCAACAAGAGCAACATCGCGCCCCCAAGGCCGAGTACAGCCCGGCCGGCAAGGTCGAAACGCCCAACTATTCCGCTCATTCTGGCGGCGCCAAAATGCGCGGCCAAGCCCACCAGCGACAGCACGCTCCCCACCCCCACCAGCATTGCCAGGGCAAATATCACGCCGGCCTCCGGAGATCCCATTGAGGTCGCCATCACCACTGTGAACAGTGTCAATGGACAGGGCACCAAACCCGCGGCCACGGCAAAAAGACCGGGATGCTCATGCGATCGCGCGGGCCAGATGGCGCGCCAGACCATCCAGACCGCAATTGCGGCGAGCAAGACCTGGCTGGTTGTCTCGAGAAGCGGCGCTCGACCTGCCTGGGTGATAGTGCGCGACACCAGCCAATTGGCCCCGAAGCCGATGGCGACGGCGCTGCCGATATGGGTAGCGCTGAGCAGCATCGAGGTCGCGAGGGCCTTGAGCAGACCGAGCCGCTCTCCCAGGACGAAGGTTGCGAGAACCAGCTTGTTGTGTCCCGGCGTCAGGGCATGGGCCATGCCGAACACTACCGCGAGTGGCATTGCTCCAAGCAGGGCAAGCCAGTCACCGCTCGCCGAGAAGGCGCTGATCTGATCGGCAACGGACTGCTGGATATCACCCTGCAGCGCAACCAGAAAGGCCAGGATATCGGTCATCGACCCGGCCAGCTGGCGTGCTCGGCGTCGATGACAAAGGCATGGATATGGCGATGGCCATGTCCGGCCAGATGCGGGTGACCTGCGGGCAGGTCATCATGGCTGTGCTCGATCTCGACCGGGTCAC
>Ga0208794_1001216_pt1 | contig 11975 bp, 10 predicted proteins | sample 32_taG_FD_184106 | JGI IMG/M metagenome (GOLD analysis project Ga0208794, IMG submission 184106) | Marine viral communities from the Gulf of Mexico - 32_GoM_OMZ_CsCl metaG (SPAdes) (version 2) | ecosystem: Environmental > Aquatic > Marine > Oceanic | place: Atlantic Ocean: Gulf of Mexico... | reverse complement strand
GCCGCGCTCAGTGGCGCGGCGTCTCCATCGGCATGCCGCGCGGCTTGGGCGCGGGCACCGGCTCCGGCGCCTCGTCGGCCAGCACCTCCGGCAGCACGAGGTTCAGCACGATGGCGAGGAACGCCGCCGGCAGCAGCCCCGAGGTCAGCAGCACCCGCGCCGTCTCGGGCAGGTACTGCACCGCCTGCGGCTCGAGCTGCAGCCCCAGCCCGAGGCTGAGCGACACCGCGAAGATCACCATGTTGCGGCGGTTCCACTCGACATCCGCCAGCATCGACACCCCGGCCGCGACCACCATGCCGAACATCACGATCACCCCGCCGCCGAGCACCTCGATCGGCACGGTGCGGATCACCGCGCCGACCTTGGGCACCAGACCGCACAGGATCAGGAACAGCGCGCCGCAGGTGACGACGTGGCGGCTCATCACCCCGGTCATCGCGATCAGGCCGACATTCTGGCTGAACGAGGTGTTGGGCAGCCCGCCGAACACCCCGGCCAGCGCGGTGCCGAGGCCGTCGGCATAGGTCGCGCCCTCGATCTCGCGGTCGGTCGCCTCGCGGCCCGCGCCGCCCTTGGTGATGCCCGACACGTCGCCCACCGTCTCGACCGCCGAGACGAAGGCCATCAGGCAGAAGCCGAGGATCGCGGCGACGGTGAACTCGACCCCGTAGCGGAACGGTTCGGGCAGCGCGAAGGCGGCGGCGTTCGACCACGAGGCCGCCACGTCCGCGGGCGCGAGGATGCCCACCGCCATCGCGTAGGCATAGCCCGCGAGCAGCCCGAGCAGCACCGCCGAGACCGCGATCATCCCGCGGGCGAAGAACTTCAGCGCCAGCGTCACCACGATCACCACCCCCGCCGCCGACCAGTTCAGCAGCGAGCCGTATTCGGCCGCGCCCGCCGCCTTGGCCGGCACGCCCCCCGCCGCGTACTGGATGCCGACCTGCACCAGCGCGAGACCGATCAGCGTCACCACCAGACCGGTCACCAGCGGCGGCAGCGCGAAGCGGATGCGACCGATGACGAGGCCGAGGCTGGCATGGAACAGACCCCCGACCATGATGCCGCCATAAAGCGCGGCGAGCCCGTCGACGCCCTTGCCCGCGACCAGCGGGATCATGACCGGCAGGAAGGCGAAGCTGGTGCCCTGCACGATCGGCAGCGCCGCCCCGACCCGGCCCAGCGTGATCGTCTGCAACAGCGTCGCCACCCCGGCGAACAGCATCGACATCTGGATCAGGTAGAGCAGCTCCGGGAAATCCGGGCTGTTCGAGCCGAAGCCGAAGCCCGCCGCGCCGGCGACGATGATCGCTGGGGTGACGTTGGCCACGAACATCGCCAGCACGTGCTGGATGCCGAGTGGCACCGCCTTGTAGAGCGGCGGCGTATAGTCCGGATCGCGCAATTGCGCCGGGGTTCCGATGGATGCATCGGCCATGAACGTCCCTCCTGTTGGGGGCGGGCCCGGTCTTGGCGCCGGGTCACCGCGGTCAGCCGGTGACGCGCCAGGGCACGTCGTACCGGAATTCCTCGAGATTGGCGGTGTCGCCGATCCGGTCGACCACCGCGAACAGCCCCGGCGCGGCGAGCGGCGTCAGCACGCCGTGCCAGGTGTTCCTGAGCAGGTTGATCCCCTGCCCCGGCGTCGTCACGAAGGCGCGCGGCGCGCCGGGCCGGCCATCCTCGTCGGGGGCCACGATGACCAGAAAAGAGGCGAGGCTGAGCGGAATGAAGGCCTGGCTGCCATCGGGATGCCGCTCGACCAGCGTGAATTCGTAAGGCAAGGCGCGGGGCCTGGCGTCGAAGACCGAGATCCCGGCCCGGCCCTCCGCGCCGAAATCGAGGCGGGCGAGGTCGTGATGCCGCCCGCACATCCCCTCGTTGATGATCTTGTCCGGCGCGCCGCTGGCCTCGATCACGTCGCCATAGGCCGCGAAATCCGCGCGGGTCAGCAGCTCGGTGCGGATCTCGCGCGCGGTCGCTTCCGCACTCACGGCAGCATCGCCTTGAGCCGGTGCAGCGCGATCCGCTCGACCTGCCGGCAGGCCTCGGCGAACTCGGTGTCGCGGTCGCTGTCGATCCGCCGCTCGAAGGCGGCGAGGATGCCCGCCTTGTCGTGGTCGCGCACCGCGATGATGAAGGGAAAGCCGAACTTCGCCACATAGGCGTCGTTCAGCTCGGTGAAGCGCGCCCGCTCCGCATCGGTGAGCGCGTCGAGCCCGGCGCTGGCCTGCTCGGCGGTGCTCTCCGCCGTCAGCCGCTTCGCCGCCGCGAGCTTGCCGGCGAGATCCGGGTGGGCGGTCAGCACGCCCAAGCGCTCCTCTTCCGAGGCCGAGCGGAACATCCGCGCCAGCGCGTTGTGCAGCCCGATCGCGGTGTCATGCGCGCGCCCCAGCTCCAGCCCATGCGCCCGCTCGGCGATCCAGGCCGAATGCTCGAACACGCCGCCGAAGCGGGCGACGAAGGCGTCGCGCTCCATCTCCGAGGGCCGCTCGCGCGGCGCCGGCGGATGGGTCGCGGCCCAGTGCTCGGCGATCTGCAGACGGGTGGCGAACCACACGCCCTCATGGCTCTGCGCGTGCTCGATGAAGCGCTTGAGCGCCATCGCCCGGCCCGGCCGCCCGACCAGTCGGCAATGCAGCCCGACCGACATCATCTTCGGCGCGCCCGCGCAGCCCTCCTCGTAGAGGCAGTCGAAGGCGTCGCGCAGATAGGCGAAGAACTGGTCGCCCGAGTTGAAGCCCTGCGGCGTGGCGAAGCGCATGTCGTTGGCGTCGAGCGTGTAGGGCACCACCAGCTGGTCGCGATCACCGAACCGCATCCAGTGCGGCAGGTCGTCGTCATAGACATCCGCCGCATAGGCAAAGGCGCCGGTCTCGGCGATCAGCCGCACCGTGTTCTCCGAGGAGCGGCCGGTGTACCAGCCGCGCGGCGCCTCGCCGGTGACCTCGGTGTGCAACCGGATCGCCTCGGCGATGGCGGCGCGCTCCTCGGCCTCGCCCATGTCCTTGTGCTCGACCCATTTCAGCCCGTGGCTGGCGATCTCCCAGCCCGCCTGCTGCATCGCCGCCACCTGCTCGGGGCTGCGCGCCAGCGCCGAGGCCACGCCGTAGACCGTGATCGGCAGGTCCTTCAGCATCCGGTGCAGCCGCCAGAACCCGGCCCGGGCGCCGTAGTCGTAGATCGATTCCATGTTCCAGTGCCGCTGGCTCGGCCAGGCCTGGGCGCCGACGATCTCCGACAGGAACGCCTCCGAGGCCGGGTCGCCATGCAGGATGTTGTTCTCGCCCCCCTCCTCGTAGTTCAGCACGAGGTTGATCGCGATCTTGGCACCGTTCGGCCATTTCGGGTCGGGGGTCTCGGCGCCATAGCCGATCAGGTCACGGGGGTAGCGGTTCACTGTGGGCCTCCTTGTTGCGGCCGAGCATAACCGCTCGCCCGGCGCCGCACTTCAAGGAATTATTTGAAGCTGTCTCCTTCGCGCCCTGCCGGATTTCCGGGCAGGGATTATCAAGCGCAGGCTGAAACAGCCTGTGCCCCGCCACCGCTTTCCCCCGGCGCCGCGCCCGGCCAGACTGGCCCCCGACCCGCCGCAGGAGAGAGCCATGACCGAACGCCGCTATTTCGACAGCCCCGGCGGCCACCCGCCGCAGACCGCGCTGATGACCGGCCGCGCCGTCTTCACCGAGGCCTATGCCCTGCTGCCGCGCGGCACGATGCGCGACATCACCCACAGCCTGCTGCCATTCTGGGACAACACCCGGCTCTGGGTGATCGCACGCCCGCTCTCGGGCTTCGCCGAGACCTTCTCGCAATATCTGATGGAGGTGGGACCGGGTGGCGGCTGCGCCCGCGGCGAGACGGCCCCGGGGGTGCAGGGCGTGATCTTCGTCACCGCGGGCCAGCTCGCGCTGGAGATCGCCGGCGCCCATCACGATCTCGGCCCCGGCAGCTTCGCCTACCTGCCGCCCGACACCGACTGGTCGCTGCGCAACCCCGGCGAGGCCACCGCCGGCTTCCACTGGATCCGCAAGCGCTACGAGGCGGTGGACGGGCTCGACCGGCCCGACCCGCTGGTCATGCGCGACGCCGACGTCACCCCGTCGGAGATGCCGGGCACCGAGGGCCGCTGGGCCACCACCCGCTTCGTCGATCCCGCCGATCTGCGCCACGACATGCATGTCACCATCGTCACCTTCCAGCCCGGCGGCGTGATCCCCTTCGAGGAGACCCACGTGATGGAGCACGGGCTCTACGTGCTGGAGGGCAAGGCGGTCTACAAGCTCAACCGCGACTGGGTCGAGGTCGAGGCCGGCGACTTCATGTGGCTGCGCGCCTTCTGCCCGCAGGCCTGCTATGCCGGCGGTCCGGGGCCGTTCCGCTACCTGCTCTACAAGGACGTGAACCGCCACGCCGCTCTGCCCGGCCCCGGCTTCGCCGCGCCGCGCTGATCGGCCCTTGGGGCCGGGCGCGGCCGCGCTAGGTGATGCGCCGACGCCCCCGACCGAGGCCCCGATGACCGACACCGCGCGACCGCCGACCAATGCCCGACCGGCCCCCGCCCGCCTGCCCCGGCTGTTCCTGTGGGGCGGCGCCACGGCGCTGGCGGCGGGAGCCGCGCTGTCCGGGCGGCCGCTTCTGGCGTTCGCCGCGCTCGGCGCGATGGCGCTGGCCGGGCTGCTGCCGCTCTACACCCGCGTCTCGGGCATCCACATGCCGCGCGGGCTGGCCAGCGGCGTGCTGCTCTACTGCCTCGCCGCCTTCGTGGCCGGCGAGGCGGCGGGCCTCTACCAAAGCAGCGCGGTCTGGGATCTCGGTCTGCATGTCCTCTCGGCCATGGTGCTGGCGCTGGCCGGGCTGGCGCTGGCGCTGCTGCCCACGGCGGGCGCGCCGCCGCGCACCGCCGCATGGGTGCTGGGGGTGCTGGCGGTGGGCTTCGCCGCGCTGGTCGGCGCGGCCTGGGAGCTGTTCGAGTTCTCGATCGACCAGGTCTTCGGCACCAATGCGCAGCGTTCGGGCCTGCCCGACACGATGGGCGACGTCGCCGCCAATCTCGCCGGCGCCGTCTACGGCGCCATGGCGGGCATCGTCCGGCTCTCGACCGGGGCGCGCTGGCCGCTCTCCGGGCTGCTGGCCGAGTTCTGCGCCCGCAACCCCATCATCTACGGCGACTGGCGCCCGCGCCCCTTCGCCCGGCCGCGCGCCGCCACCCGGAGCCCCCGATGATCGACGACGCCGACCCGATCGCCGCCGCCTTCGCCGCGCTGCCGCCCGATGACAGCCCGCCCGACCGCCGCGCCCGCGACGCCCATCTCGCCGCGCTGGCGCGCGAGACCCGCCGTCACGCCGAGGAGGCGGCCCGCGCCGTGTCGCGCGATTACGGCCACCGCCCGCGCCCCGAGACGCTGCTCGCCGAGGTGGCGATGGTGCTCGAAGGCGTGCGCCATGCCCGCCGCAACCTGCGCCGCTGGATGCGGCCCGAACGCCCCCCCCTGCCCTATCACCTCTGGCCCTCCAGCGCCCATGTCACCCGCGTGCCCCTGGGCCGGGTCGGCATCATCGGGCCGTGGAACTACCCGCTGCAGCTCACCCTGCTGCCGCTGGTCGCGGCCATCGCCGGCGGCAACCGCGCGATCCTGCACCCCTCCGAGCACACGCCCGAGACCGCGGCGCTGATCGCCCGGATCGCCGACGCCGCGCTGCCCGGCCGCGTCGTCACCCTCGCCCCCTCGGCCCGCACCGCCGCCGCGCTGGCCGCGGCCCCGCTCGACGGGCTGTTCTTCACCGGCTCCACCGCCACCGGCCGCCGCGTCGCCGAGGCCGCGGCCCGAAACCTCGTGCCGGTGACGCTGGAGCTCGGCGGCAAGTCGCCCGCGATCCTGCTCGATGGCGCCGATCTCGACGCCGCCGCCCGCTCGATCATCGCCGGAAAGCTCCTGAACGCGGGCCAGACCTGCGTCGCGCCCGACTACCTGATGGTGCCGCGCGCGCAGGTCGAGCCGATGCTCGCGGCGCTGCGCCGCGCCACCGCCGCGCTCTATCCCGACCCCTCCGGCCCCGATTACGCCGACATCGCCCGCGCCCCCGACCGCGACCGGCTCGCGGCGCTCCTCGACGGCGCCCGGGCCGAGCCGCTGATGGAGCGGATGCCCGCGCCGCCGCGCATGGGCGCATGGGCGCTGATCGATCCGGCCCCCGACCACCCGGCGATGCAGGCCGAGATCTTCGGCCCGGTGCTGCCGATCCTGCCCTATGACGACCCCGCCGAAACCCGCGCCTTCGTCAGCGCCCGGCCCTGCCCGCTCGCGCTCTATGTCTACGGCCCGGAACGCGCGGCCCGCGCGCTGGCCGAAGCCACCCCGTCGGGCGGCGCGGTGGTCAACGAGGCGGTGGTGCATGTCGGCGTGCAGTCCCTCGCCTTCGGCGGCGCAGGCGAGAGCGGCATGGGCGCCTATCACGGCGCCGAGGGCTTCCGCGCCTTCACCCGGCCACGCGCGCTGATGGTGGCGCGACCCTCGCTCGCCCGCCTCGTGCGCCCGCCCTATGGCCGCAACATCGAACGCATCCTCGCCTCGCTGATCCGCTAGGCCGGGTCGCGCGGGACGCGCGCAAGCCGAGTAATCGCGGAACGCGCGCCAGCTGGGTAATCGCGGAACGCGCGCAAGCCGAGTAATCGCGGGACGCACTCAAGTCAGGTGGTCGCGCGAACACCCCCTCAGGCCGGGTAGTCGCGCCCCCGCCACGAGGCCCGCCCGCCACGCCGGGCGCGGGCCAGCGCCGCAAACTGGATCGCCAGCACCACCAGCACGCCCAGCGGATGCGCCGCCACCGACAGCCAGGACTGCCGCAGCCGCACCGCCATCGCCGCCCGCGCGCCCAGCACCAGCACGCAGGCCAGCGCCGAAAGCGCCGCCGCCCAACCCGCCCCGGCGATCAGTCCCGCCGCCAGCGTCAGGAACGGCAGCACGTGCCCGCCGAACAGCAAGAGCGTCCAGATGGGCAGCGCGCGCGGCGTCGCCATGCCCTCGGTCGCGTTCTTGGAAAACCCGTCCCAGATCTGGCGCGGCGTGGCGTACATCCGGCAGGCGGCGATCCCGGTCGCGTCGCACAGATCGCTGCGTCCGCCCGCCGCCCGCACCCGGCGCGGCAACTCCAGCCCGTCATGCATCCTGCCCGCAAAGGCCGCGTGCCCGCCCGCCGCCCGGTAGGCCGCGCCCCGCACCATCAGAAGCTGGCCGCAACCCGCACCAAACGCCGGGTCGGGACGGGCGCGGGCCATCGGCAGCGGCAGGTAGCCCAGGAGCGTGGTGAAGATCTGCGGGATCACGATCCGCTCGGCCCATGTCGGCGTCAGCTGCCGGGGAAAGCCGCTCAGCAGGTCGAGCCGCTGCCGCGCCATCTCCCCCGCCAGCCGCGCCGCCGCGTCCGGCGCCAGCCGCACATCCGCATCGACGAAGAGCAAGAGCGGATGCCGCGCCGCGCGGCCGAGCTGGGCGCAGGCATGGGTCTTGCCGATCCAGCCCGCCGGCAGCGGCGCGCCGCGGATCAGCCGCAGCCGCGCGTCGCACCCGGCCCGCTCGGCGACGATGGCGTCGGTCCCGTCCGACGACCCGTCATCGAGCACCACCACCTCGACATCGACGCCGCGCTGCCCCAATGCGGCGTCGAGCGCGGCATGGATGTTGCCCGCCTCGTCGCGCGCCGGGATCAGGATCGACACCGGCTCTTCGGCCTCGCCCTCGGGCGGGCGCAGCACCGTGAGGTTCACCGCCACCATCACCGCGAAGAGCGCGGCCAGCGCGAGGCCGAGGATCGACAGCGCCAGCAGCATCACCCCTCCTCGTGGTCGGGCACGAAGCGCCGCCCCGAGAGCGCCGCCCGCCCGCGCTGCCACAGCCCATAGACCCCGCCGGTGCCGCGCGCGCCGCCGATCACCGTGCGGAACGCCGCCGGATCGCGCGCCATCGCCAGCGCCGCCAGCGCGTCGCAGCTCGCGGTCAGCGCCGCCTCCAGCCGCGCCCCGACTTCGGCCGGCGCCTCGCCCTCGCGCGCCGCCACCGGCGTGCCGAAACGCAGCAGCGCCTCGGGCCGCTTCTCCGACCAGAACGGGTATTCGAGCGCCAGCGGCAGCGCCACCAGACCGGGCTGCCGCGCCAGCAGATGCGCCGCACCGGGGCGCAGCCCGAGGGGCCGCTCGCGCGGGTCGGCGAACCGGCCCTGCGCGGTGATCCACAGCACCCGGTCGGGCCGCGCCACCAGCCGCCCCGCCACCCGCAGGAACCCGGCCGCGCCGCGCGCGCCCTCATCGACCCCGAACAGGCCGATCCGCCCCATGAAGGGGTATTTGTCGAGCATCGCCGCCTCGATCGGGCCGAACCCCGTCCGCCCCGGAAACAGCGTGTCGTGCAGCGCGATCATCACCGCCGGGTCCCACCATGAGGGGTGGTTGGTCACCACCATCACCGGCCGCGACACGTCGAGCGGCGGCAGCCCGGGCCGGGCGATCCGCACCGCCCGGAACTGCCGCGCCAGCTGGCGCCGCATCACCCCCGCGAAGAACCGCGCCATCGGCGCGGAACGCGCGGCCTCGGGATCACTCGGCCGCGACATCGGCCCTCTCGCGCGCCGCGCCGTCCACGTTGCCCGCGCCCCGCGCATCGGTGTCGAGCGTGTCGGCGGCGATCCAGCCCGACATCAGCGCCATCGGCATGCCCGGCCCCGGATGCGCCGAACCGCCCGCCAGATAGAGCCCCTCGACCTGCCGCGACCGGTTGCCCGGCTTGAAGGCGCCCATCACCTTGCCGTGGCTGGCAAGGCCGTAGATCGCGCCGTTCAGCACCTTGTAGCGCTCGTGGATGTCCTGCGGGGTGAGGGCGCGCTCGACCTGGATGCGCGACCGGATGTCCTCCATCCCCGCCGCGCGGCCCAGCTTGTCGAGGATCACCTCCCGGTAATGCGGCAGCATCCGGCTCCAGTCGTGATGCGAGCGCAGATAGGGCGTGTGGACGAGCACGTAGAGCGCCTCGCCGCCCTCCGGCGCCACGCCCGGCTCGGTGCGCGCGGGCGCCGCGATATAGGCGGTCGGGTCCGGCGCCGGCTCGCCGTGATCATAGATCGCGCCGAACTCCTCCTCCGGGTCGCGCGAGAAGACGAAGTTGTGATGCGCCAGATGCTCATAGGCCCGGTCGAGCCCGAGATAGAGCACCACCCCCGAACAGGCGGCCTCGCGCTTGCGGGTCCGGGCAAAGGCCCGGCCCTCGGCGCCGCCGACCAGCTCGGCATAGGTGCGCACGCTGTCCATGTTCGACACCACCCGGTCGCAGGCCACGCGCTCGCCGGTATCGGTGATGATGGCCCGCGCCCGGCCCGCCTCGACCTCGATCCGCTCCACCCCGGTGCCGGTGCGGATCTCGACGCCGAGGCTCTCGGCCAGCCGCGCCAGCGCCAGCGGCACCGCCCGCGTGCCGCCCATCGGGTACCAGACCCCCTCGCCCTGCTGCATCTGCGCGATGCCGCACAGCACCGCCGGAGAAGCCAGCGGCGAGGAGCCGACATACTGGATGAAATGCTCCAGCATCTGCGCGACGCGCTTGTCCTTCACGTCGCGCTTGATCTGCCCGGCCACCGTGCGGTGCATCCTGAGCGCCATCACGTCCTTCAGCGTGGCGAGACTCATATTGGCCTTGAGATCCATGGTGTCGCGCAGGTCCTCGACCGACTTCCAGAAGAAGAACCGGTCCGAGACGTCCGACAGCCGCGACGCCACCGCCATGAACCGCTCGAAACCGGCGCGGTCCTCGGGCGACAGTTTCCCGATCTCCTCGGCGGCGCGCTTCGGGTCGTCGCGCAGGTCGAGCACGGTGCCGTCGTCGTAGAAGCAGCGCCATTGCGGATCGAGCCTGCGCAGGTCCAGTTCCTCGTGGAGCGCCCGCCCGGCCTCGCCGAAGATCCGCTCCAGCACCCGCGGCATGGTCAGGATGGTCGGCCCCATGTCGAAGCGGTAGCCGCCCTGCTCCAGCACCGCCGCCTTGCCGCCGAGCCAGTCGTTCTTCTCGAACAGCACGACGTCATGGCCACGCGCCGCCAGCGTGCAGGCTGCCGCCAGCCCGCCGAGACCGCCCCCGATGATCCCCGTCTTCATTCCGCAGCCTCCATCGGCAATGTCGTCGATATGTCGCCCGCCCCCGGCAGGCCCAGATCCTCGCCGCAGAGCTTGGCCGCGATCCGCGCGCTCTCGAAGATCGTCGGCAGGCCCGAGCCGGGATGCGTGCCGCCGCCAGTCAAATAAACACCGTCGATATCCTCGAACCGGTTGCGGGGCCGGTAATGTAGCATCTGGCCGAGATTATGCGCGAGGTTGAAGGTCGCGCCGTTGTAGACGGCGAGCTTGGAGCGCCAGTCCTCCGGCGTGAACATCAGCTCGGTGCGGATCAGCGGCCGGATGTCGCGCCCCGCCAGCTTCGAGACCCGCTCGAGGATCTTCTCGCGGTAGGACGGCGCCAGCGTCGCCCAGTCCTCGCCACCGGTGAGGTTGCCCACCGGCGCCAGCACGTAGAGCGCCGAATGCCCCTCGGGCGCCAGCGTCGGATCGGTCCGGCTGGCGTTCTGCACGTAGATCGTCGGCTCGACCGGCGCCTTTCCCGCGTCGATCTCGGCGACGTTGCGCTGGTAGTCACCCGAGAAGGCGATGGTGTGATGCTGCATGTCGGGCAGCGTCCCTTCGATGCCGAGATAGAGCATGAAGGTGGAGCAGGAATAGCTCTTGGACTTGATGCGCTTGTCGCTCCAGCGCCTGCGCGCCGCATCCGGCACCAGCGTCGTCATCGCATGGGCGAAATCGGCGTTCATCACCACCGCGTCGGCGTCGTGATCGCCGCGGGCCGTCACCGCGCCCACCGCGCGCCGCCCTTCGAGCTTGAGCCGCTCGACCGGCTCCGACAGCCGGATATCGACCCCCATCCGCCGCGCCACCCGCGCCATGGCGGCGGTGATCGCGTTGCAGCCGCCCTTCGGGTGCCAGACGCCGAAGCCGTATTCGACATGGGCGATGATGGTGAAGAGCGAGGGGCATTTGAACGGCGACATGCCCAGGTATTTCGACTGGAACGAGAAGGCCACGCGCACATCGGGATTGCGGAACCAGCGATGCAGCTCGCCATCCACCGTGGCCCAGGGCCGGAACTTCGGCAGCGCGCGGAGCATGTCCGGCTGGGCGAGGTCGCGCAGGCTGGCGAAGGGCCGCTGCAGGATCGGGCGGAAGGCCTCGAACTTGGCGCGGTTGGCCTCGAGATAGCCGGCCACATTGCGGGCGTCGCGGGCGTCGATCTTGGCCACCTGCGCGGTCAGCCGCGCGACATCGGCGGTGGCGTCGATCGCGCGGCCATCGTCGAATTGCAGCCGGTACATCGGGTCGAGCTTCACCAGCTCGACCTCGGCATCGAAGTCATAGCCGCAGGCCGCGAAGATCTCGCGCGGGATCTCGGGGTAGAGGAAGAAGGTCGGGCCGATGTCGAAGGTGAAGCCGTCGCGGCGGATCGCGCCGGTGCGCCCGCCGGGTTGGTCTTCCTTCTCGAGGATCGTCACCTCGGCCCCCGCCGCCCGCAGCAGCATCGCGGTGGCCAGACCGCCCGGCCCCGCACCGATCACCAGCACCCTGCGCGGCGCGGGTCGCGCCTGCATCACGTTCATCGCGGAACCGCCGCACCGGCCGCGATCGTCTTGCGGTTTCCGCTCTCTACCATCAGTGTCACCTTTCGATCCCCGCTTTCGTGCGGGCGCAGGACCAATTAGGGCGCGGATGGGCGGCGACATGGAAAAAATCGACACCGCCCCCTCTTCCGGCGCGACGTCGCAGCCGGTGCTCCCGACCCGGCCCGCGCGCCCGCGTCCGCCCGCGCGCCCGCGCGGCCCCGAGCACGAGAACTTCCCCGTCGCCTCGCGGCTGATCGCCGCGCCGCTGCGCGCGCCGGTGC
>Ga0208794_1001215_pt1 | contig 11980 bp, 13 predicted proteins | sample 32_taG_FD_184106 | JGI IMG/M metagenome (GOLD analysis project Ga0208794, IMG submission 184106) | Marine viral communities from the Gulf of Mexico - 32_GoM_OMZ_CsCl metaG (SPAdes) (version 2) | ecosystem: Environmental > Aquatic > Marine > Oceanic | place: Atlantic Ocean: Gulf of Mexico... | reverse complement strand
TAATTTAGCTACGTCTTTATTATAAATAAATTCTCTAAGTGGTGTACCACTACCCCATATAGTTAGAGGTGTATTAGTTTCTCTAGCAATAAAACATTTATGAATCAAAGAAGGTACTACATGACCATTTTCTATATCAAAATTATCGTTAATCCCATATATGTTAGTTGGTATAACAGATTTATAATTTAATCCGTATTGTTCTCTATAGGCTCTAATTTGTACATCAGCCATACGTTTTGCGTAAGCGTATGCATCATTACTAAAGTGTGGTGGACCTAAGTGTATTTTTTTTTCTGTTAATGGATATTCTACATCGTTTGGGAACACACATGTTGATAAAAAACAAACTAAATTTTCTATACCTTCTTTTCTAGCAGTTTCGATAACATTAGTGTTCATCATAATATTATCATAAAAAAACTCACCTTTATATTTCATATTACCACCTACACCACCAACTTTCGCTGCGGTATGAATAATACCATCACACCATTTACCTTTTAATTTTTTTTCTACTAAAGCTTTATCTCTAAGGTCACAATATTTACTATTCCATACAGTATATTTTTCTCTTTTTTCTTCAGTATCAAAACAAGAACCAACTAAACCATGACCTGTTACTAAAATATTTTTCATATTATTTTTTTTATACTATCTATATAATCTTTTAATTTATGTTTTGGTCCCCACTTTAATACTTTTTGGGTGTCGTTATAAAATTCTTTAGAAAAGAATCTTTCACCTCTTCTTTCAGGTAACATAATAATATTATCTGTAAACATTTTAGCTATATCAATAATTCTATGGTTTACACCCGTCCTTAACATCCACTCTTTATTTAAGTTAGTATTTACTGTTTTTATTACACCATCTACCGCATCATATACATGTGTAAAATCTCTGGATTGTATTCCAGGTTCAACTACCGAAAGAGGTTCATTATTTTTATACTGTCTTTCAAAAATACCTATAACAGTTGCGTAATCACCTTTCATAATCTGTCCAGGTCCATAAACATTAAAAAAATAACAAATTTCGTATTGTAATCCGTACCATTTATTGTAATTTTTTATTAGTTCTACTATTTTAGATTTACCCCAAGCATATGGACTAAGATTTTCATCCTCACCATCATTACCAAATATAGAACTACTAGCTGAGTATATTAATTTAGACCCCCATTTTCTACAGTATTCTAAAATTTTTGTTGTACCGTAAAGGTTAGATTTCATAACATACCCTACATCATCAAATGATTTATCTATACGAGAATATTCACCAAAATGGAACACAACATCAAATGGTTTTGATAATCCAAAATAGTTATCAATATCCCACGTATTACCCTTTATATATTTAATTTTTTTTGATTTTAAATAGTTAGACTCATCACTAGTAAAATGATTGTCTAAAACAGTAATTTCTGTTTCGGGGTATTCCTTTAATAATTTTTTAATTAGATTAGAACCAATAAAACCAGCACCACCTGTAACTAAAATATTTTTCATATATTAATATTTTCTCTTTTCTTACTAACAGCTCTATTTTCCATTTTTTCCCAATCTTTATGGGAACGAACAAATTTATTTGTTTTTTCAGCACCTTCTATCGTAGGCATAGGTGTGTTACCTTTAGATTCGTATAATAAAGCGTTCATATCTTTAGGGAAACAATGTCCACCATAACCAAAATCACCATCTGGTCCAGGTACCATAGTATGTGATTTACCTATTCTAGTATCTAATAAAACTGATTTTATAACAGTATTGTAATCAATCTCTTTATTGTTACAAAAATTATAAATGTCATTAAAAAAACTAACTTTAGTCGCTAAAAAACAGTTAGTTGTGTATTTAACCATTTCACCTTCTTTACTAGGTATTGTTATTATTTTTGCCTTAGGAAAAACTTTTTTAAACATTTCTACAATATTTTCAGTTTTATTGTCACTACCTATTATAATTCTGTTTTGTTTATCGAAGTCATCATTAGCGTTAGCTTCTGTTAAAAATTCAGGACTAAAACTAATTTTTAATTTTTTAAACATTTTATTAAATTTTTTTGTAGTACCTGGTGGTATTGTTGATTTTATAATCACGTCACCTGTAAAATTATAGTCATATATTTCTTGTAATACTAAGTTTACAATACTAATATCACACTCACCATCTTCATACATAGGTGTTGGTACACACACAAATATTACATCAGTAAACTTACATAAATCTTTGATGTTACCATTATAAGCCGTTCTATATGCACCTTGATTACTGAATTTTTTAGCAAATGACCACTTTTTATCATAAGCCAATACCTCAAAATAATTACGAAACTTTTCACGTATTGCTGTACCAACAAATCCTTGTCCTATTATACCTATCGTTTTAATCATAACTCCCTAGGTTTAAGAATAGTGTTCATAACTTCGTTTGGTATACCCATTGTAATTTCAGACTCTTTGTAATAATCTAACCAATAAGAAACCATTTCGTCTAACATGGATTCAAAAGTGTATTTAGGTTTCCACCCTAAATTTTCTCTTAGTTTAGTAGAATCACCTTTTAAATCATGTAACTCTTCAGGTCTCATATGTTTTTCATCAATCACTACATAATCCCTAAAATCTAAATCTAATCTATTAAAAGTGTATTCACATAAATCCTTAACCGAATGTGAAACACCTGTAGCACACACATAATCATTAGGTTTATCATCTTGTAACATTAACCACATAGCTTCAACATAATCTTTAGCGTGACCCCAATCCCTAGTGGCATCTAAATTACCTAAGTGTAATTTTTCTTGTAACCCTAATTTAATTCTAACAGCTGCTTTAACAACCTTATTAGTTACAAAGTTGGTCCCTCTTCTTGGTGATTCATGGTTAAAAAGGATTCCATTCCATATTTTCATCCCATAAGAGTTTCTATAGTTTCTTGTTATGTTATATGAAAATACTTTAGCACAACCATAAGGTGATACGGGGTTCATTGGTGTTGTTTCTCTTTGGTACCCATCTTTATCAATATTATTTCCAAACATTTCAGAAGAAGATGCCTGATAAATTTTAGAGTTAGGAGAAACCATTCTACAAGCTTCTAATAGGTTAAGTGTACCTAAACCTGTTGCATTTGCGGTATAAATTGGTTGGTCAAAACTAACCCTTACATGTGATTGTGCCGCTAAGTTATAAATTTCGTCTGGTTGTATTTTTTGTAATACCCTAACTAAAGATGCCATATCAGTTAAATCAGCGTATTCTAGATTAATTTTATTAGAAGAACGTAGGTGTTCTATTCTGTTTGATTGAGTCTCTGAGACAGAATTACGTTTGACTGTACCATATACTTTATACCCTTTTTCTAATAATAATTCAGCAAGATAAGAACCGTCTTGCCCGTTAATTCCTGTTATTAAAACTTTTTTCATATCATAACTATAATTTAATGGTTGTAATAAATAAATAATTTAATATGTATTTTATCTTTTTGTTAAAATTATTATAGAATTCATAAAATTAATCGATTCGATATCAGTTCTTATATTGATGTTTTCATCATTAACCTGTTTTATTAATGTGTCTTCTCTTCTGTTAGTTGGTAAATTACCTTTTTGTAAAATACCCCTAAAATTAACATCATCTACCATATTTTTAAAATATTCTATGGAAGTACCATCTTTTTTAAAACCACCACCGTGACTACCCCAATAACTACAACAAGTGTCTTCTAAAATATATTGGCCACCGTCTTTTAAATAATCAATTAAATAATTAAATGAGTATAACATATGGTGTTGCTGGTGTGAACCATCATCGATAATAATATCAAAAGGGCCATAAGTATCTACTATTTTTTTTAAAACTGAATCATCGTCTTGTGAACCAATCACGATTTTAATGTTATTTTTTTCGTATTTTTTACACTCAGGTAATATGTCTAACCCAACAACAGTTGAGTTGGAGAAGTACTCTGACCACATTTTTACTGATTTCCCTTCCGAAACGCCAATTTCTAATATATTTAATTTTTCTTCTCTTTTAAATTTTATATATTTTTCATATTTTTCACAATAATTATGTATATCAGAACTTTTATCAGTACCGTATTTTTTTGCGATTCTATCTAATTCACCCATTTTTTTTCTTAATTTTTTTTCGTTAGTTCAAAAATATGGATATAAGGCCATTCGTGAAAACCTTTAATACTTTTTGTTATTTTAAAATCTTTACTTAATATTTTTTCCCACTCTTCAAAAGGATGATTAGATAAATGTAATTCTATACCAAACCTTTTATCAGAACCACTTGCGACTAGAAATAAAAATTCATCCCCTATTTTAGATAAAGATTTTAAAGTATCATCTAATTCTGAAGGTGGTATATGTTCCAAAACATCGGTAGAATATATTTTCTTAAAATGACCACTATTGTTAGCAAAATCTTTAATATTGTTACATTCGTGTGGTACATCTTGTAAATATTTTTTTGAACAAATTTCACTAAGCTCAACACCAAAAACATCGTTACCCATAGACGTGACTTCTCTTAAATATTCTCCTCTACCACAACCAGCGTCCAGTACTTTACCTTTTGTTATACCAACCCAATTTTTAATATAGTTAATTTTAGGTTTATGTGGTTTAGCGTAATTATTGTCGTCAGTGTATACTTTATTATATACATCAAATTCATTTCTTTTTTCCATCATAATTTATTTTTTTATTATTATTTTAATTGTAACCAACCTCTTATTTTAACATGGTTTACCATACATGACTCAACAATAAAAGATTTAAGTCCTCTTTTCCCCAACCTAACCTGCATCTCACTTTCTTGACCATTTATCATATACTTTTTTTCTGTTGAGTATAGATTACCCATTTTTTCAAATTTATGGTAACACTCTTTTGTAAAGGCGTTAAAAAAACCATTTATACCATGACCGTTATTCCAACTTTTAGGTGAAACTTCAGTTACTTCTAAAACTCTTTCACCTATTTTATCCCTTTCTTGTTTATTTGGGCCAGGACACCCCCCTATATTAGTTACGGGTCCGTATATTGATGTGTCTTTTTGTTCATGGTTTTTTATAACCTCTATCATGTTATTTATGGACTCATTAAAAACAATATCATCATTTGTATTCATAATAATATCACAACTATCTTTTATAGCTTTACTAATACCCAAATTCCAAGCACCTGTTATGCCATTAATTTTTTGGTTTTCAATAAAAGTATAATCTATATTTTCATTATTATAGTAATCGTCTTCTAACACACTAGAAGAACCATTGTCCATTATAAAAATTTTATACTTGAATCTACAATTTTCATTTAATGACTTTACATAATTTTTTAATAAAATTCTACCGTTTTTTCTTAATAATTCACTATAATGTGTTGTTACAACAAACCCTATTTTCATTTTAAATATTATTTATTTTTTTATACCAATAATCGAATAATATTTTATCGGTATTATAGTCACCATTAACTAACTCATCGTATTTAGATTTAATAGATTCTTCGGTCACTTCAGACCAATCATTAACAAACCAAGCTGGCATATCATAGAAATTTTCCATCGATTTATGTTTTTTAATAATAGGGAAAGAACCTAAACTAAAAACCTCCCAATTTCTATGACAATCAAAACCACCACCAAAAGGGCACAAAACAAATTTACTTTTTTTTATTTCACTAAAATAATCCTTTACAAAACTCTTATCAATGCGATTTTTATCATTATATTTTCTTATTTTTACAAAATTTTTTTTACTAAAATAGTTGTAACATTTTCTACGTTCATCACTATTTGTATGTATTTGAAAGCTTAATAAGACATCGTTATTTTTTTCTAAAACTAAACCACCAACTTCTTCCATAAGTTCAATATCACTCTGTGGGTGATTTTTAATTCTCCAATGTTTATTTTGTAAACCTAAAGGTATTTGTGTTAATCTAGGGTGTTCAACCTCAACATTAGAAGAGTACCAATGGATTATTTTATCATCCAAATATTTAATAGAGTTTTTATCAACACCCCTATCACATCTACCTGTTACTAATATATATTTATTTTTTATTTTTGGGTGTACTTCTTTAAAATATTTGTCTAAATGTTCAGTAACTACGTATACCTTATCACCATTTTTAACATTATTAGGATATATACCGTTTTTTATTGAGTTGATTTCTCCTTTACAAAAATTATAGTCGCCATCCGATAACCAACCATGGTCACACATTAACCTAAAAGTGTATGAACTAATGTATGGATAACTACTTAGGTTATGTTCTTTAAATTCTTTCATATAATGTATAATATACTTTATGATTATTTATATTATCATAACCATCTTCTAATAATCTCCATACATTATTATTATTATTTAATCTATTTAATACATCTTTACATTTTATATTAGGTTCATGCATTAAAATATATTTAATATTTGTGTTTTTTTCTAAATAATTAAATTCTTTAGATTGTGTAGCACTACATGTATCTAAAAATGCTGCTTGGTAATCATTTTCTTCTACTAATTTTTCTAAAACGCCTTCTTGTGTCATAGTTTTAGTTTCGGTACCACCGTAATATTGTCCGTCTACAGCTTTTTCTGAAAAAGACTTACCCAAATGACATGTGACTGGTAAATCTTTTAACATTTCAGACGCATATTTATTTCTTTCTTTAATAAATTCTACCGTATCTAGATGTCCTGAACTTTCCTTTAAACCAACCCCAATACATTCTGCAGAAGTCCCGAATTGAGTCCCTAACTCTAAAAACTTAGTAACTTCAGGTAATTTTGCTATACTATATAAAGCTTTACCAGCATTAGTACTTAGATTAACATCCCCTTTAATATTTAACCTATTTTTAATATGGTCTACATTTAATTTTTTATACATAACTTAAATTTTGTTTCATAAAACTTTCACGTTTATCTTTATTATAATAATCATTTAGATTAAAATGTTCTAAATTTTCATTAAAAAATAATGTACATACAGCTACATTACTAATACCTTTAAACAGAAAATTACATTTACTCAATAACAAACAGTCAACTAAAACGTCTTCACCTTTTTTATAGTTATCACCTTTCATACCGTGGTGAACACTTCTAGTACCTGTGGACCTTATAACATCTTTTCTATAGACTAAACGGTCTCCAAAAACATCTTCCATTTTTTTAATGTCGTCAACGGAATCTGTAGCTAAAAATATTTTGGCATTATTATTTTTTTCTACATATATTTTAGCGTGTTTAATATATTCATTAACACTTACAGGTTTCCCTGTAACTGGTTCACCATGACTAGTACAATTAAATTTATCAGTTAGTCTTAAATGTATACCTAAAACATTATCTTTTGGTTTAAAATTATCCATCCAAAAACTATCTATCTTGTCCTTAATATGTGGTTTGATTTTAACATACTGTTTGATTAATTCATTACTACGTTCTCTAGTAATTTCTTTCCTATTCCAAGACATATCATGAGATAAGTTAATTCTATCTTTATCATTAATATCACCTATTTGTTCGAAATAGTATTCCCAACAATTAGGACCTTTATTAACATCATAATAAAGACCCCCGTCCCATTGTACATATGGTTTTACACCTAATTGATTACATTTATGGAATGTATAAATCGTTCCTCTAAAATTAGAAAAAAACCCTGCGTTTGTTGATTTTATTATACCTATACCCATAATTCACCCAATATTTTATCATACAAGGTATCCATTTTACAATAATTTTCCCAAAAATAGATACCATTATCTCTAACAGTTTCGTAATCAATATTTTTAGTTTTTTCTATCAAATCAGGTAAGTTGTTTAATGAACCCCTAACTGAGAAAGAGTCCCAACCTACCTCATCTTCAAATGGGTAGGTTATTACGTCTGTTGAAATTGGTACAGTACCTACCATTAGACATTCATACAACCTAAAAGAGTTACTACCAACACCTCTAGGGGCGAATCCGAATTTAGCTTTACCTAAATCCATTAAAAAATCTTTTATTTTCTGTAGTTTTTGTTCAGCATTTAACCCGTATATAGAACCTGTTGTTTTTATAATCGAATTAGGTAGATTTAAACTCATTATCTGTTTTCTATTACCGTATACTTGACCAACAAAATAATAGTCATAGACTTTTTCTTGGTTTCTACATTTTTCTATAAAATCTTTATCTAAATGTATTGTTTCATGGTCTGTCATTAACAGTGGTACGGTAGTTGCATTAAATTCTTTTAATTTTTCTTTACCGTGTAGTGGTTGAGCTATAAGCTTTTTAGAATTTTTATCTTGTAATAGATAATTTGGGTGGTCGTCATTAGCATAGACAACTACTTTGTTTAAACTATTTTTAAAGTTAACATCATTTATTAAACCTCTATAGTTAGCTGGTTTAGTTAGAATATAATCTGCTTCATTCGGATTTTTGGTTATTTCTACTTCATAATTTTTTGTTGGGTAAAAGGGTCTATGGTGAGCGGTTAATTTATTACTACCGTCTTTATACAAAAATACCTTCAAACTTTTTTTCATAATCTTTAAATAATTTACAATTTATATCCCAAGGTTTAGCATCATACCAATAATGGTTAATATAAACAGGATGTTCAAAATTTAAACCTTTACTAATACCAATCCAATCATCTTCTTTATTTTTTTCTAATTTAACATATCTAGCATAACTATTCCATTCAAAGCCAACATTTTTGTTTGTATAATCATAACCAATATTATTAAAGTAAGTAAACAACATAGACTGGTCACTACCTGGTGATATCATTTTACATTTTATAATTTTTTCAAAATCTAAAATAGATGGGTCATTACAAATTTGTACCCCACTGTTTAAAAATTCATAGTTAAACTGGGTTGTGTGTCCAGGTATCTTTTCGTGATTTACACATACGAACCGTTGGTTTTCGCATTTATTGACTAAATCATTTAAATCCCTTAAAACAAAAGCGTCAGCATCAATAAAAATAAAAGGTTCTGTTTCATTACACAAATTATAAAGTTTAAATCCAATATTATGTGAAAATTTATTATTTTTATAACCTAATTCTTTTCTCTTTAAATTTACCAAATTGAATTCAAATTCATCAATAGTTTTTTTTACCGTATCGTTAACACCATTTTCAGTAAAAATTTTAACATTAAAACCTTTACCGTATTTTTTAATTTGGTTTAACCATATTAAACACATTTTTGTGTAATTTTCGTTTTTTAGAGGGTAATTAAAAATTGTTATTATATTCATTTTAAATCAAAATTTTTACTTAATCTTTGTTTATATACTTGGCCATCTCTACCCATAAAAGAGTCATTTTTTTTATATAATTCGTCATATCTTTTTCTGTTATTACCGATAGAAAAATGTCTATGTTCTATTATTACTGTATTAAAATATTTTTGTTTACCTAATCTTCTTGCTACTTCAGTAAATTCATTATCAGAATAAAGTGATTTATATTCTGGGTGGTATATATAATTAAATCTATTATAATATTTTTTACCTAGAATACATAAAGTATTTATTCTCTCCCCTTGGAAACCGTCATTAAACCATGTTACACCATCTAAATCAGGAAAATTATTTTTAAAAGCTTTTCTAATCCTCTCATCAAAACCAAATAATACGGGTACCATATCATCACTTAATAGAACAACAATATCCCATTCACCCTCATATTCATTTAAATCTCTATTAACTGCATTAATTTTACTATCACTCTCACCAAAAACAATTGTCATGTTGGGGTAATTTTTTAACTTGTTTATAACCTCATCATTATTCATAGTTTCATCATCTTCATCTAAAGTTAATAAAAAAGAAAAATTTTTATTTTGTAACATGTTTTCCATCGAAGCATCTAAAACTTCAAAAACTCTTTTTGGTCTAGTCCTTGATGGTAATTTAAATAATATTTTATAATCAATGAAATCTTCCATAATCATCCTCTATTTTGATATATTGCTTGTAATTGTTTTTGTACCATTTCTGGTGGTGCTACAGGTGTTTCTGTTGGGGTCATCCCATGTTTCTTTTTATACCACATAGTTCCTTTTCTAAAATTATCGTTCCATGTTGGTGTTCTAGCTATTGTACTTTCTTCTATAGAATTAGGAATATCTGTTAAATATTTCCAACTTTTATCTATATCAGCAAAGTACCAAAAAGCTGGATGATATCCCTTTTTAATTGCTTGGTATGTATGCTCTACGTGTTCCCACGCGTTTTTAAAATGGGGGTCAAAACCACCAATATCTTCTAATACGGGTCTATAGTAATAGGAAAAGGCCCCTACACAATTAGGGTATAAAGCAATACTAACATCATTATTACTTTCGTCTCCATTACCATAAGGAATAACCATTCTAGGGTTTGGTTCCCCATCTAAATCTTTTCTATCTTCTAAGGTTTTAAACCCTTGACTACCTTTTTTATTTGCTGGACCATGTAACGCAAAATTTAAATGTTTAATACCTGAAATAAGGGAGTGTCTAATATACTCTTTAAAAACATTTTCATCTTTAATAAGAATATCATCTTCCATAATAAAGATATGTTCACACTCTTGTTCCATCAAATAATTTATTGCTGTTGTTTTGGCCGCACCAACCGACTTGTTTTTTTCGTGTTGTATAATGTGTGCCTGTTTAGGGTAGGCATCTTCTGAATAAGGTGTACCATCGTTTACTATCACAAAGTTTTTAATCCACTCAGGGACCGTAAATGCACTTTGTTTAATACGATGTTCAGCATTATAAGTAACCATACCAAACCCTATTGAATCAGGATTAAATTCTAGTTTTTCTTCAAATGTTTTGTTATTGGTTAATCTAACAGGTAACTTATCTTTGTACTTTTCTTCAAATCTAAGTTTATGTCCCTCCCACTGTTGGTTGGTTTGTCCAATGGATAAATGAGTTACTCTAATCTGAGTTGTTAAACCTATCTTTACCCCATCTAAATAATTAGGGAAACAAAAAGAAACGTCATAAAAATGAAAACCATGGAAATCTTCATCAAACTTGTGTTTTATTTTAGTCTTGTCTACCATAAAGAGTAGACCATCTAAAACAACCATTTCAGTAACTTTATTACCTTGGTCTTTTGAATAATAATTAGTCCATTTCTTACCTTCATGTTTATGAGAAACAATACCATTCATAGATTCCTTAATAGTCCACCAACGACCATCAACCAAATCTGTTGTACCAGCAATACCGATAATTCCATATTCAGGATTTTTATTAAAAAGTTTTATGATTTTATTAGCCCAACCCTTTTTATCGAAAATAATATCATCGTGACAAAAAACAACTAAATCATTTGAGGCCATTTCCAAACCCTTGTTATAGGCTTGGGTTAGTGACATTTCACCATCATTCTCTATTTGAATGATTTCTATTTTTTTATAACCACAAGTTTCTTCTATGTGTTTTTTAAACTCTGGTTTATCTTTTTTTGTAGAATATACAATACTAATCATATTTATTTTTCAATTTCAATAATATTAACAGGTGCTTCACAATAAACAGATAAGTGACAAGCCGCTTTAATGGAGTCTTCAACGGAATTACCTAGATAAAGTGCGGATAACGCAAAATCCATTCCTGCCCCAATTGCAGTATAATCAGTAACCTCTTTAATGAAAAAACCTTCCATCATGAAGGCTTTACCATCTAAAATAATAACGTATTGGTTGTTTAATTTAACATCACCAATCTTTTTAACCATCCAATCTTGGAATTCTGACATAAATTCAACTAATGCACTAACAGAGGCTTCTTTTGGTTTTCTGGTATTACAATACATAAGAAATAAAGCTCCTTCTTGAGCATCTCCCACGTCACCAACTACCATACCGTTAACTTCATTAAGTTTGGCTAGTTTATCTTTTTCTTGTGTCCAACCTGAGACCAATATACTATCAGC
>Ga0208794_1001214_pt1 | contig 11981 bp, 12 predicted proteins | sample 32_taG_FD_184106 | JGI IMG/M metagenome (GOLD analysis project Ga0208794, IMG submission 184106) | Marine viral communities from the Gulf of Mexico - 32_GoM_OMZ_CsCl metaG (SPAdes) (version 2) | ecosystem: Environmental > Aquatic > Marine > Oceanic | place: Atlantic Ocean: Gulf of Mexico... | reverse complement strand
GCTTTGCTTCTCGTTCGCTTTTGGTTTTGGTATCGGCATCAATATAGTTTTTTAGTTTGTTTAAGTTTGTTTGTTTTACTTTATATCTCATAGTACCCACCCATTAAACGTTGTATCTGTGTCTGGGCTTATATCCTCGTTTGTGTTGCTTAAATACTCTGGAAATAAGTTATTGTTAAAACACAAATAGTCTACTAATCGTGTAGAATAATAGTTAGCATACTCCCTTGCCTTTGCTACTAAATAATCTACCTCGTTTTTGTCTACGTTCTGTGCTGTTTCTGAACTGTGCTTAAGTACAGATTTGTTTGTGATCGTATACGCTGCAAACGGTATATAGTTCATTTGAGCAAACCAAATAAGTGCAGGTTGTACATAAGTATTAACCAATGTTAAATAATCGCCACTTAAACTATCCGCAATTATATCTGCGCTAATCTTGTTGTATAAATCCGTACCTAACAAATTCTGAATATCTATTTGCTGCGATACCTTTACAAACTGTAACATCTTGTCTACATCTACCGACCCATCAATGATGGAGTTTTTCTTAAGGTCTGTTGTACTTATAAATAATGCTGTTGCCATTTTCTACTTTTTATAATTTGGGTGGTGTCCATTATTTGCCATATCTTTTGGTGCTGTTTTTGCATCTTTCCACCCTCTTGGTTTTCCTTTATAGGATTTTGGTATATCATCAACCTCAACATAATCTTTAATCTTGTCTGATTTTTCTATATACTTTCCATTTGTTTTTTTCTTTAATCTATAAAGTTGTTCAGCCCAATAATGCCCACAGTTCACACCGCCTTTAAATCGGAACAAATCGTACTTTTTACCCTTATGACCAAAACTCTCATTTACACCTTTATCAGAAGCTGCATCTATATCCTCAATCCTATAAACCATATTACGAGCCATAAGTGCTTTACAGAAAGTTCTTGTATTAGTACTGCTATATTTTTCCGCATATCTATAACGTACCTTATAATAGCTTTTGTCTAATACTGAAAAATCGCCCTTACCTTTTTTAAGGTTTGGTATTCTTTCTGCAAATTTCTGTAACAAACTTTTCTTTGGCTCTATTAATTCATTTGCCCAAGTTTCTATATCTGTATTATCTTCTGAATATTCTCTCTCATCTACTAACTCCCATTCTTCGTCTACTTCTTCGCCTTGTAAATTTTCTAAAATATAATCAGCTTCATTATCTGCTAATTCTTGACTAAGTTTCACACCTGTTTCTTCCTCTCGTGTTTCTTCGTCCACTACATTTTCTAAGTCCGTAAACTCTAATGGTTGTAACGTCTTAAAATATAGTTTTAAGCTAATATTATTATAAGCTAATATACTATCAAAGGCGTCTATTAAAAGTGTCTGAAACGGTCTAATAACGGTGTTATCCATTAAGATACTTGCGGTCTTTAGTTCGTCCGCATTATTTCCTAAACCGCTACTATCCTTAATACCTAAAAGCATAGGCGATACAACCCTATGTGCTACCATAATCTTTTTACCACTCTCATCGCTTAGGAATTGGTATTGGTTATGCGCCTCACTTAGTTGTATTGGCTCTATTGTTGCAGCACTCTCTGGGTTATCGTTAAACGCTAATATAAATTTACCTGCGTTACTACTTCCGCTAAACTTTTGGTATATTCTGTTTTCTAACATTTGGCGTTCCTCTGCATTAGGCGTACCATTGTTGAAATTGATAAGCATACTCGGTGCAAGTCCGTTAAGTATGTTGTTTAAGTGATAGTTAGATATTTCTTCTTCAAGTTCCGCATATTGCAACCCACCTTGATAGTCTGGACTTGAATAATACTTATACCCTGCTCTGTATGGCTTTACATAAACTATCTCAATAGCTTCTGTAGAATAACCAAAAGCAGGTATTCTTGTGCAGTCCTTTACGTTCTTTACTTTAGTCCAATCATCAGAATAGTAATACGCTTCTATTTCGCCTTTTTCGTTGCATTTCTCGGCTCTTAAATTCTCTACAGGGATATGTTCTACCCTTGCTACAGTCTTGCGGTCTTTTGAGTATATAACTTGCATTGAGCATTGCCCCATAAGTTTAAGATCATAACACAATTTGCGCACACAATCCTTGTGAAATAAAGTCATCATTTTAGCATACGCCTCTGGCTTTTTACTGCTATCTAAAGCACTTAAACCTTTGCCATATATCATCTCACTAATACCGTTTATAATAGCGTTATTTGTTGGGCTACCATTGTAACGGTCTATTAGATAACTAAAATAATTGTTATCAGTACCATACGCTACCCATTCCTTGTTTGATTTTTCTACAATCTCTGGGCTTGTATAGGTGCTTAAATTAACTACTCTTAAATCATTCATAATATAATGTAATCGTTATCAAAACTATCTTCTTGTACATACTCGCCGTTATTGATAGAGTAGTAATCGTTGTTAGTTTGGTTTATTGTTTGATCTGTGCAAAATACCTTATCCTTGTATATTACTGCACTTCCGTTCTTAACTTCTAAAATGTAAAAATCGCCCTCTGTTAGTGTACCGAAAACCGCATCAAAACTCATATAGTTTTTATCAGTAGTTGCAGTTGGTGTTACACTTACATTTGCGCCTGTGCTTTCACTTGTTAATTTTACAGTAATTGCACCCTCAATATATTGTCTTGGTATTATCTTAAAGGTCTTATTACCGCTTGTAGTTATTAGCTTCATATTAATATATAAACAAAACTAATTTATTTTGTATTGTGTAGGCATAAAAAAAGGGCTACCTAAAAAGATAACCCTTAAATTTAAAACCCTAAATTGTTATGCAGTTGGGTCAATCTGTGTTGCAGAAGCATCATCAGTAATAACAGTAGATGTTACAAAATAAGGTGGCGCAGTTTCCTGTGCAACCGCTGTAATTGTATATCCTGTTAAATCTCCCATAGCTGCACCTGTAACGATAGTTCCACCGTTTACATCAGCACCGTGTTCTAAGCCCATAAGAAAATAGTTTCCGTTATAGTCCTCGATAGCAATGTGCGGTCTTGCGTGTGCAATTAGTTTTAGTTCTTCTTGTGTCGCTTTGTCTTGGAATGTCAAAGTTAAGTTAAGTGTACTCTCATAGAAAGTTGTACCATTTTCTCTTGAAGAATTGATAGCAGTTTCTAAAGAAGAATTACCCTTAACATCAAATTGAAACCAAGTAGGCGTACCTGCTAATGCAGTAATCTCGCCACTTGCAATAGTAGCTGCACCCAACGTTCCATAATCAGCAAAGTAAATAGTTTTAATACCACCTACTGCCGATTTGCAAGGTACTTTTCTTCCTGTAGTTAATGAACAAGCCATATTTTAAAATGTTTTTAAATAAAAAAGGGTAGGGCAATCCCCCACCCCTTTCTACGTTAGTTAGTTAATTTATTAGTTTGCAGAGTTTGTGATACCATAAGTAACAATATCCCCTACTTGAGCATACTGCACACCTGCTGTAAATCGCATTACAACTCTTACATTCATACTTCCGTCAATTTCGGCTTGGTCAATCACGCGCACGACATTCATATCATTGAGTAAACCTGTGCCAAAAAACAAGTTAGATTTTTCAGCAGCGATAGCGGTGTTGTCAGCTAAACCTGCGGTTGGGAAAATCTTAACTCCATCAAAGAATAAATCGCCAAGTACTTGGTTGTTACCTTTGTTGTCATATCCATTAGCACCAACTCCAGAAGCACCAAATCCGCCTAAAGCACGAACATAAGCACGGTAAATGTTTTGTGCAACATAAATATGTAAATCTTCCTTACCATAAACAGCAGATGGAATTGCGTCTACAATCAAACCAAGCTGTGCTACTACGTTTGAAGCATCTACAGTAGTTCCTGCAATTTCGTTAGCAGCAGGTAGGTCGGCATCTACAGAAAGTAGTGTAGAAAATCCATCAAATTGCCCAGAAGTTCCTGTGTCCCCAGACCAAATGTTTCTTTCTGTACGGTCAGCTACTTTTGCAGCAACGTGAGCCAATACAAAATCAGAGAAGTTTGCAGGTAGGTTATCGAAAGCACTAAAGCCCATTTGAGCAGCTTCCCAATCGCTATGCAAATCTTTTTTACAAATGTCAAGGTTTACTTGAAATTCCTCTGGTTGTAGGATTTTTTCAGTTAAAGTTAAAGTACCCTGTCCTGTTTGAAAATCACAAGTAGCGTCCTTAACGATAGCATCAGTAGACGCCTTTTTAAGTACAGACTTAAATTTTACATTAGGCATTACAGTAATACCGCCTTTGTCTAATGTGTCCGCAGACAATAAAGCAGCAGCGATATACTTGCCACTAAATTCCCCTGCATAAGTTGAAGTAATTGATACACTCATTTTATTTTAGTTTTTAGTTGTTTATTAATTAAATTTTGCCATTACTCTATCCAATGTACTCATTCTTCTGTTTTGTGAGATATTGAATTTAGATAGGTTTTGTTTTGTTTCTGGGTTAGCTTGAATTGGCTCGGCAGCAGGTTGTTTAAGTTCTTCCTGTACTTCTTCTGGCACTTCGCTTAGTTCCACTTTGTCGTGTTTGCAAAGTTCCTCTGTCATTAGGTTGCCTAATTCGTCTGCGCTTAAATCCTCTTTTGGCTCTAACATTGCTTTAATTTCTTCAAGCATTGATTTAACCTCAGCTAATTCTTCTTTAGTAGCATAAACCTCTTTTTCTTCCAATTCCACATCTTCTGATGCTTCTACTTCTTCGGTTTCTTCTTCTTCCGCTTCTTCGGTTTTAATCTCCGCGATCAAACCTTCTTCAGCTACTACTAAAATACGTCCGTCCTCTAATTGGTATTCGCCAACAGGAACAGCTACTTTTTCATCTTCAGTAACAATAAATACTTCATTGCCACTCTCAAACGCTTCTGCTTCTAAAACAGTTCCGTTTTCTAACGCTTGTTGTTCTAACTTAACTTCTTCGCTAAGGTTTAGAACTTCTTTGATTTTACTAATCATATCGTTCGTGTTCATATTAATATATAATGGTTAAAAATTAATTTTGTATTTTGTTATGCTTTTTTCTGAATTATAAACCACTCGCTTCCATCACTCCAAACATATATACCCTCGTATTCCTTATTAATCTCATAGTGGTTTGTTGAGCCATCTAATGTATCGCCACCGCTTGGTGTTAAATAAACCCTTGTGTTTGTGTTAAAACCACCATTAGAAATAAATCTAATTGCTCTATTTGTGTTGTCTGATGCGCTTGGCAAGTTTAAAGTCATATTTCCTGCACCACCACTCCAAGTCAATTTAACGAGTTTAATATTAGCATACTGACTATCCGAAAGGTTTACAGTTTGTCCACTTGATACAGTTATGTGTGTAGGTACTAAATAATTTATAATATCGTTTACTGTACCTTTTTTAGTAATATCACTTTGTACAAATACTAAATTTTCTGTACCATCTAAAGCGATTGTATTGTCTAATTGTGTAATTTTTTTATCTGACATTATAAAATAATTTTACTGTTATTCTCTTGTAATATATAACTTGTGTTTTCTTGTAACAAGTAATTAAATTGCTTTGTTGTCGTGCCTATGCCTTGCGCCCTTAAACTACCATCACAACATTTAATAGAGTAGGTGTTATCCTCACATAAACAAGCCCTGCGCCCTCCTTTTGGACTTGTTCTACTTGGTGTAAAAAACTTTCTAAATCTCATTTACCTTGTCCTCTATTTAGTTTCTTATAGTTCTTACTTGACTTTAATTGACTTGTTTTGCTTTTAGCGTGTATACCTTTACGTCTTACTCTTTTGCGTTCTATTTTTACCGCTACCTTACGCATCTAATTCTTTTAATTTACTATTAGCCCAACGTAAACCTGCCTTACCACCCCATAGTAAATAAGAGATAGTACCACAAGCAGTCGTATCGTTTTCATCGTAATACTCCTCTGCTCTTGACAAATAAGAGTACATACGTTTTATAGTTTCTTTGCTAATAGGTTTGCCTTGTGCTAATTGTTGCGCCCTTATCTTACCTACTTGTGTAGCACATTTGTTGTTTACCTTTTCGTTAAGTTCTAAACCTCGCTTTGCGTTGTTCTTTACGCCACTTGGATAGTCTGAATAGCTTTCGAGTATCATTTTCTTACCACCCTTTACTCGTTTATCGTTTTTTATAATGGCTCGTATCTCACTCAATAAATACTCGGCTTCTTCTTCTTCAATTTGCGAAAGTTCTTTTTGTTTCTGCTCATCAGTCATAAAATCGCCCAATGTTTTGTCTTTAGGGCGTTCCATCTTATCAGCAAAATACCCCTCAATACTAAACCCCTTAACCTTACCTGTCTTTACAAACTCATTCCAAATATTATCATTATTGACCTTAACACTTCCTACCCACGTTCCTAATGGTAGATCCATTCCGTACTTTACCGATTTGTCGTGTACCTTGTCCTCTACTATCCAACTCTCAACTAATGATAGTCCGTTTATTTCGTATTGGTGTTCTAAGGTTGAGTTGTTTTGTTTACCTTGCATAAGGTACATTTGCGATGCTTTTAAGACCGTATCTTTTGAGAAATATATATAGTATTCGTCCTCGCCATTACGTCTGTATATGGGCTTATTAGGTATTAATAACGCACCCATTAAAATACGCTTTTCTTTGTCTACCTCTGCAAGTTTAAATTCTTGGCTTTTTAGGGCTATAAAATCTTCTTCTATTGCAGGGTTTTCCACTACGCTAATAGCTTCAATACCTATTTCTTGTTCTTCGTCTAAAATTAGTTCTACTATTCGCATATTATTATATAAGTGTTTTTATTATTTTTTGTATTTATAGGGTCGCACCCTCAACAATGTTGTTTTCTAAACTCTGTGCAGTTGTTACATCATTCGCTACAACATAAGCTTGTACTGGCTCTTGTGTTTGTCCTGCTACCGCTTCCGCTAATTGGCTTGTTTCTGTTGCACCTACAATATTAAATTGTGGTGGTTGTGTTTCAGCTGAAGCACCACCGCCTAAACCACCTACACTTGCACCACCTCCACCACCGCCACCTAAACCAGCTACCGCTTGTGCAGCAATAGTTGCAATAGAAGTAGCAGCGGTTAGTTTAGTAGAGAGTATGCCTTTAGCAGTTGCAGCGGCTTGAATAACGTAAGCTGGATTTGGTACAACCCCAATGACCGCTGGAGTTGCAGCTAAATTTGCTTTTGCTGCTGCGATTGCTTTTGCAGCGTTTGAAATAACTTGCGCTATTGCTAAACCTTTTTCTACAACTAATAATGTTTTAGCCACTGCTTTAGATTTTCCTGCTAAAGTTCCAATAACTTGTAAGCCCCCTCTTATTGCATTAGCTTTTGCTTGTTCTAAATTTTGTTGAGCTTCTGCTATTTGTTGGTTTAATAGTTTTTGTTCCTCAAGCGCTTTCTTATCTCTTTCTTTTTTCTCTAAAGCTGCTTTATCTTCTCTCTCCTTGTTTTCTGCTGCTATCTTATCCGCCCTCTCTTTATCCTCTGCTGCCTTTTGGTCTGCAATAGCTTTTAACGATGCAGCTTCTTCAGCTTTGAACGCTATAATCTGTGACGTTACCTCTTTCTGTTTTGTTAGCTTTGCAGTTTCTAATTGTATAAGTTGAGCTTCAAGTTCTGCTTCTTTTTGTTTATCCTCTTTTCTTGATTTACCAAGAGCGTTTTCAGCTTGTTGTGCCTCAAGTCTTTTTTGTGCTGCTTCTATTTCTTGGTTTGTAATTTTTTCCTCTAAATCTGCTGCTTCTTGAAGAAACTTAATTCTTTCTTGAACAGAAAACTTTTCTTTATTAACAGATTTTTCTAACAAGGTAGCTCTATCTCTGTCAGCTTTAGCCCTATCAACTATTAATTTTCTGTCAAGTCTATCTGCTTCAGCTCTTAAATCTGCAATCTTTGCTGCATTGGCAGCGTCTTTAGTAACCTCTTTGCTAAATTCTTTAACTGCGTTTGTTGCTTTGTCTATACTATTTTCAACACCTGTAAAGCTATCTACAAAACTACTACCTGCCTTTTTTGCATCGTCTAAAGCTGCTTTAAATTCGCCACTAAATACATTTTTTATTGCACTACCTAAAAAACCTACAGTGTCTAATATTGCCTTAAATCTATTTGTTATATTTTCAACTAACAGATTTTTAAAGTTTATAAGGGCTTGTTTAGGGTTTTCAAATACAGATATTATACCCTCGCCTAAATCAGCTAATAGGTCTAATAAGTTTCCTGTAACACTTCCAATTACGCCCAGAATTTTAGCAAATTTGTTTTGTCCTTCTTCGCTTCGTGTAAACGCTTGTGTTAAAGACGTTATAGCGATTATAAGCGCACCAATTCCTGTGGCTATAATTGCACCCCTCAAAGTTTTAAAACTTGCTATAACACCACCTAAACCGCCTTTTAATGCTTTGAATTTACTAACTGCACCGCCTGTGGCTTTGTCTACTGTATTGCCCATTTGTTGAGTAGACTTGCTTGTTTCTTTAACCTCTTTGTTTGTTTCTTTTAAACTTTCGGTTAGTTTATCTATGCCACCTGCTGCCTTTACTGCATCAACATCAATTACTATTTTCTTTTCTATTGCCATTTTATTTCTCGTTTAAGTGCTTTGTAACCCTCTTTTAGTGTTGTAGGTAGTTTGTGTTTACCCTGTGCTATGCGGATATTTTCCGTTTCGCCATTAACGTATTTTAAGCTGTCTAAAATTAATCTTATCATTATTCTAATATTATTGTATCGCCAACCTCTGTTATTAATGTATCTCCATCTTCTGCAAGTGCAACAGGTGGTGGCAATGTTGTTACAGTTATGCCTGTGTCAAATGAATATAAATCCGTACCACTTACATTGTATTTTGCTCTAACCGATATATCATAAGTTGTATCTGGCTCTAAAGGTGTTACTTTTATACCTGTGCCTACGGTTGTAACAAAAAAACCACCATTAACATAAACATCATATCCTGTTGCACCACTAACACTATCCCAAGTTATATCTATTGAAGTAGTGCCTATTGCTATTGTTTGTAGGTTTGCAACTCTATCTAAATACGCAAATTGATTATTAGCTAATTGACTTGCAAACTCTGGTTTATTGTATAATTCTAACTGTGATTTGTTGGTTAATAGGTTTGTTTTTATGCTGTTAATTCTAAATACAGTATTGGCGATTATAAGTTGGTCGTTTAGCTTTAGTTGTGTTATTATGCTCAAAGGCAAATATGCGTCCACTTTCAACATTCTACTTTTTCTGTCAAAAACTGTTTGCACATAATCTAAATAGTTCGCTTCAAATAGATTTGAACTTGTTGCAGATATTGGAAGTTCGCCTAACCACTCATCAGCTTCTAAACCAAAATTTAACTGCATTCGTGTATTCCAACCCCAATTAAACGTACTCATATTTGATGGTCTACGATAATAAGTTGGTGTAGTTCCGTCTATTGTTAGTTCGCTATTTGTATTGGCTTCATAATGTATACAAAACAATAATGGTGCGCCTATTGTTGGATCATATTTCTTATCTAAAAATGCGCCTTGACCTATATATGTTTGTGCGCCTGTATCTTCGTTGCTTAAACGTTCATACATCATTTTTTCAAAAGGTACTTCTACTTTGTAAACGCTTCCATCAAACTCTGCACCATTCTCTGGGTAATTTTCTTGCGAAAACGGTATGCCTTGTATTTCGTCTGAATACTGTACTAAAAATGTTTTTTTGCTTTTAAATTTAAATTCCATTTCTCTGTGTGGAAATATCCTTTCTACATTTGAAGTAGACATATCTACATATTTAGTAATATCATAAGGCGTTCCTGTTCCACTACTGCCACTTCTCATAAAAACACTTGATAATTCTACTTCAATATTATCGCCATCTTTATAAACAACACAATTAAACATTTTAAACAAGCCACTTAGAAAGTCCATTACCTTCATTTCTGGCATTTGCTTTCTTATGATAAAATCATTTTGTACATTAGGGCTATCAACATCATATACCGCTGTCCATTGTATACCACCAAAGGGATTAATCCTTTTTGTAATTTCTAACCTTTGGGTCATCGTTATGTTGTTCTCTGCCTCTACTTCCAATGTAATATCAAAAGGGTAATTTTGGTCACTACCTATATAATCAGTTTCTACTGAAACAGTACCACTTGATGCACTAAAGGTTTCGTTTGCATAAGTGTAATTATTAAAAGAATTAATTATCCTTACAGTAAAATCTTGCGTTGTTGAAGTTGTTACAGATGCTTTTATTTTATATTGATTAACACCAGCTGGTGGCTGCCAAAACAAAGTTCTTACATCTTGTGTCACGCCACTACTTAATCCTGCATTAAACGTAAAATTATTAGGAACATCATCAATATTTCTAAATCTATTGCTTGAAATTCTTGTACCCCCACCCTCTTGAGCGTTTGTTATATACCCCTCGTTTTTATGCAACCACATATATACGTTACTAAACGGCTCTGAATTAAAAAACCCTGTTAAATTTATTTGAGGATAAGTGTTGTTAATTGCGTCAATAATTGCTCTACATCTTATTGCAGGTTTTAAATCAACCCAACTTAGTTGAGTGTCTGTTATATTATCCTTATATCCTGCGTTTGTATAACGCATATTTTTAGTGTGGTGGATATTAGGCACAAGTATATCTGTACTCCCATAAGTAGAAGTAATTGAGCCATCACTGGCGGTAAAAAAGTTAGTTATGTTAGTTTGAGTGTAATCAAAATTTAACGAACTTGGATAATTAAGACCAGACAATTTCGTATCGCCCAAAACCTCTTTAAGTTCCACTGCATCGCCATAAAACACCACTTTATAAGCGTGTGCCTTATTGTCTTTTAATGATACGCTTTGGAATTGTATTTGTCCTTTTTTGTAATCTATTCCGTTCAGCTTTATTATAGCATCGTGTCTGTACCTTGCATCAAAGCTGTTTTCTATATTAAAGTTTTCGTAGTGTCTAAATAGTTTATTGTTTAGCTTAGAAGCAGGAAGATTAAATTGTTGGCTAAAAGGCGTGAACACTTTTTTAATGTCTTTTATATTTAAAACACTATCAGTTATTACAACGCTTTCATCTTCAAATAAATCTGCTCTGAAATAATCGCTTTCAATTCTGTATATGTCTGCACTTGGGAATATATCAGCAGAAATACTTAGTTGGGTATCACTATCAATAGCGGTAATTTTTACCGTTTCTTGTGTTCTAAGGTTTGTAACAATATCGCCTACCTCAACAATCTCGGTAAATTCTGCTTGACTGTCTATAAGTTTATTTGTCGCAAAACTCTTAGCTGAGCCATTAATTCTTTTATAACCTTTTATGTAAAGTTCTATTATCTGCATTAACGTATGTTGTTTATCGTGTCAAACGCAAAATCTATTTGTATTGTGTAGTTTATTAGCTTGTCGTTTAAGTGTGTTTTGTAATTTAAACTGCTACTTGCTACATTTATAGGAAGTGTCTTGTTTTCTATTTCTATCCAACAATCTTCACTTAATTGCATTTGTTTAAATACCTCATTATAAACCTCTGGATAAAATCCTGTGTTCAACGTCAGTTTTTCAGTTCCGTTTTTAGTTAATATTTTTTGTTGGTGTCTACTTGTGTCATAAGCACCATTAACAATTATATTACGCTTAAAATCTTCCTTTTTAGTTGTTAGCACCTCGTTTGTTCTTTTGAAAAACCACAGATCTTGTAATGCACCGAACTTATTTACAAACGTTACTTTATAAGGTTGGTATTTACATTCCTCTATATTATCTACAGTTAGTTTAATAACACCATCAGTAGTATCTACATAAATCGTGTCAAAGTCAAATAAAGTAAAATCATTAGCAAACTGCTCTAAACAAGTGCTACCCTCAAACGTACCACCATCTTGTATTACTCTGTTTTCAAATTCATCAGAGCCATTTATAGTGTTTGTAACGTACTCAACTTGCGTTGTG
>Ga0208794_1001213_pt1 | contig 11983 bp, 10 predicted proteins | sample 32_taG_FD_184106 | JGI IMG/M metagenome (GOLD analysis project Ga0208794, IMG submission 184106) | Marine viral communities from the Gulf of Mexico - 32_GoM_OMZ_CsCl metaG (SPAdes) (version 2) | ecosystem: Environmental > Aquatic > Marine > Oceanic | place: Atlantic Ocean: Gulf of Mexico... | reverse complement strand
GATACCTTCAGGCAACGACACATAAGACGTATCGGGAACAGACTGCGACAGTGTTGAATCGCCTGATACCTCAGGACGACTCCTTTGCAAAGAACACTGCCGCTTCGCGCAAAAAATCACGTTCCTTTTTTACCCGTGCCAGTTCGCGCTTCAAGTGGGCAAGCTCTTCGTCACGCGGCGCTCCCGAGCCCTTGAAGGCCTTGTTTGGCACCTCTTCGGCTTCACGCGCCCATCGGGACAGCAGGTTGGGATTAATGCCAATCTCTAAGGCCACCTGGCGGCAATTGGCACCTGGCTGGCGAGATAGCGCGATGGCTTCGCGCTTGAATTCGGGGCTGTATCTTCTGCGTTTGGACATGAACACTCCTTTGGCACATTGTGCCTCTTTTCAAAAGTGTCCGCAGTAACGGGGTAGAACCCTACTAATCGATATTACGAAAAATCGGATTGCAGCAGGAGGCTATCCGTTCGGAGTGGGGCTACCGTTGATACCCCGAAGCGAATCACCCTCGGCAGCTGTTTATCCGCCGAAGTCGCGGACTCGTTCTCAGCCTTGACGATATCAGCGAGCTTCCCTCGCTGGCCGATCGGCTGCAGGAGTCCTGTGCTGGCTTTGCTGCAAAAGTGGGATAGCAGCTGGAGCAGGTGCGTTCCCGGCTGAAAAAGTTGCCGGAATCCGTCGACTGTTACAGATCGTTGGGCGAGGGCAATTGCCAGGGAGGTTGGATTCGCCAGTTCACGTAATGATCAAATCCAGTGACTTGAAGGAAATATGACAAGATTGTCATTTTTCGATAACCGTCTTGTCAGTCTGTGGCAGGATAATAAGTAGAAAATACGCGGCTCAGGAAGGGCCGGTTCGACTGGCAATTGGTGACCTCGTTAAGCGTAAGCGGTGGCGAAAAGAGAGTGTATCGACCGCTCATTTGTTCATCAATAGGCATAACTTAGTCAATACGGAACGCCACGCGGGTATTATGATGCGAGTTTTAATTATTGAAGACGAGATCAAGACTGCTGAATATTTACAGCAAGGGCTGAGCGAGTGCGGATACATAGTTGACTACGCTTTAACAGGGGCAGATGGGCTGCACTTGTTTCGGACACAAGAATATGAGCTGGTTTTGCTAGATGTTAACCTCCCCGAAAAAGATGGCTGGTCCATCCTGCAGGAAATCCGGCTAGGTAGTGATACGCGAATCATTATGCTTACGGCCAGCGGGCGCCTTTCCAATAAGGTGAAAGGTCTGGAGTTGGGAGCGGACGACTACCTGGTTAAACCATTTGAGTTTCCTGAGCTCGTGGCGAGAATCAGGTCCGTATTAAGACGAAGCGAAAAAATAAGCGAAGCAGATGCGGTGCAGGTTGCTGATTTGGAAATCGATTCGGCCAGACGCGTTGTTTATCGATCCGGACAACGCATAGAACTGACCGCGAAAGAATTTTCATTGTTACTACTTCTGATGCGTAATGCTGGCGTAGTAATGACGCGTACTCAGATAGTATCGCTGGTATGGGACATAAACTTCGATTGTGATACGAATGTGGTCGATGTATCGATCAAACGTCTGCGGGCGAAAATAGACGAGCCTTTCCAGAACAAGCTGATTCACACGTTGCGTGGCGTGGGTTACGTCCTCGAGGATAGGCAATGAGCAAGGCACTGAGTCTTTCGCTACGAATCGGTCTTTCGATTAGCTTGCTAGGCTCGATTTTGGTTGTTCTGATTTTCAGCCAATCCTGGTGGACTCTGAAGAGCCAACTGGAGAAACTAGCTGACATTAGGCTTGAGCAAAAGCTGGAACAATTGATTCATACATTAAACGAATCTACGTCAGCTTATCCTTCCAGTTTTGAGTCGCACGCTTTAACAGATCTGGTTACTGGTCATCCAGACCTAGGGTTGCTGGTGTGTGATGTCACAGCGCCTCGTCGAACTCTTTTCGCTATAGGAAATGTACCGGCCGAACTGATCACAGGCTCCTGCCTCGATCTTGAAAAAGGTAGACAGAAGCTTCGCCACGCAGGGGTCAACCTACAGGCCCGGTCGAGTGCACTTAGGGTTGGTGATAGCAAGGATAAAGTGTTTTTGATTTTGTTTAGCAATCGTTCTGATGATGCAACGTTACTTGCTGCATACCGTGATTCGACGCTGCTGACTCTACCGGTTTTCCTGATGATCATAGGTGTAGGCGCTTGGTGGATTGTACGGCGGGGGCTGGCTCCGTTGGGTAGATTCGAGAAACTGGCTTCGATTGTTTCAGCACGAGATCTGAGAGGAAGAATCGAACCATCCGGGCTGCCTATGGAACTTAGCGCGTTGGCCGTCAGCATTAACGTCATGCTCGAAAGGCTTGAGAACGAAGTCCAGCAGCTATCAGATTTCTCCGATGATCTAGCACATGAGTTGCGATCGCCCATTACCAACCTCTTAGGCAAGGCGCAGGTCACGCTCTCGCGCGATAGGACGTCCCTGCAGTACAAAGAGACACTGGAGTCGTGCGTTGAAGAACTTGGCAGAATATCCCGCATCGTTTCAGACATGCTTTACCTCGCCCAGGCGGTGCAGGCGGAAACAGGCGAGTTCTCGGAAAGGATTTCTCTGGGTGATGAAGCGCTACATGTCGTTAACCTTTTCAGCTTCATGGCAGAGGATAAAGACGTCACGTTGACCGTAAAAGGCACCGGTACGGCTCTGGGTGACCGATTAATGGTGCAACGCGCGATATCAAATTTGCTGTCGAACGCCATCCGACATGCGTCTCAAGGAACAAACATACCGCTAGTAATTTCAAAAGAAGGGCAGTCTGTGGTGCTGTCGGTGACCAACAGCGGGCCCGGTATTCCAGAGGAACAAACTGAGGCTGTGTTCAAGCGATTCTATCGGGTCGACCAAGGGCGGTCCCGGGAGGAAGGCGGTACAGGGCTTGGACTGTCAATAGTTAGTCTTATCATGAAAGCTCACCAGGGCAACGTAACGGTCATTTCGAGCGAAGCCGGCCCTACGACATTTAACTTGTGGTTCAAATTAGTGTGAGGTGCCTATGTTCGTTGCTATTCGCCATCATTTGCAATCAGCTGTTTTGCCGACGCGCGCTGGTCTTGTGGTGGTCTGCGGGGTTCTGATGAGTTGGTCTGTTTCTGGCCTGGCTGCTGAAGATGAGCGATCTGTTCTGGCGCTCTCGGAAGCGCTCGCGAGGGTACTGCAATCGAGCCCTGAACTAGCCGTTTTTCCTTACGAAATCCGCGCCGCCGAAGCAAGAATCTTACAGGCAGGGGTGCGACCCAATCCGACTGTTTCGGCGGAAGTCGAAAATGTGCTCGGCAGTGGTGAAGCGTCGGGCATTGGCGCGATGGAAACGACGCTGGCACTGAGCCAAGTCATAGAAATGGGCGACAAACGGAATCTGCGGCAGGATGTCGGCGGCTGGCAGCGCCAGGTTGCCGAGCGCGATTACGAGCTTGCCCGGCTTGATGTTCTTGCTGATGCGGCGAGTCGATACTTGGAAGTGGCTCAGGCACAGCGATTGCTTGACTTTGCAAAACAGGCGGTTGAGTGGACTGTCTCGGCCCAGGCTGCGGCAAAACGGCGATTTGATGTCGGTAGCGCCAGCAGGGCCGAGCTGGGCCGGGCTCGGACCGACGCCATGCAGGCCGCTCTTGCGGTGAGTAACATGGAGGTACGATTGGCGAATGCCAAACGACGCTTGGCGAGTCTGTGGGGCCAGGCTGAGGCTGATTATGAGGTGGTGTCAGCGGAACTCTTTTCGCTGGCTGAGATTCCCGACTTTGCCCGCATTGAAGAGCAATTGGATAAGGCGCCGCAGCTACAGCGTTTCATTACTCAGTCGCGATTGCAGCAAGCCCAGTTAGAACTGGCCATCGCAAACGGCCGTCAGGACATTGAGCTTGGTGCTGGCTTCACTCATATGAGAGACACCAACGACGTGGGTATGGTGCTGCAGTTTTCAATGCCGTTGGGTATCAACGACCAGAACAAGGGAAACATTCAAGCTGCGCGTGAGGAACTCGCAAAGCTTGATCTCGAACAGGAAGCAACCCGGATCAGGATTTTTGCGGAGTTGCAAAACGTCTTCGCCCAAATGAAACAGAGCCGGGATCAAGTAGCGATATTACGGAACGAAATATTACCTGAAGCACGGGAGACCCTCGAATTGATTCAAAAAGGGTACGCACTCGGACGGTTTTCGTATCTTGAGCTTGTACAAGCGCGCCAGCAGGTGCTGGCAGTGGAAAACGATGCGGTACTAGCCGCCACAGATTTTCACCAAACCCTGATCACGCTTGAAGCCTTGACTGGTCAGCCGCTAACTGGGCGGAGACAAGCGTTTACCGGGGTGGGAAATGCGATAGACGCGTCCACGGAGTACCGTCTGCCCTACCTGAATGGATCCAAAGCGGTTGAGCAAACGCGATGAAAGGAAAAAGCGAGATGAATAAAGCACTGAATTTTTTAGTTTGTAGTCTGCTCACTTCTGCGAGCTTGGTGGCGATCCCTGCGATAGGCCAAACACAATCCGATCATTCGCAAGAGAACGGCTCGCATCGGCACTCAGCGCAGGAGGAGCATAGCGAAACTCAACCCGCGAATGAGGAGCATGGGGTTGAAGAAGCGGGACATAGCGAGGCGACGGAAGAGGGTGCCGGAGACGGCCACGAAGGCCATGAGGGAGAGGAAGAAGCGCCTCTGACCCTTAGTCTTGCTTTGTTGAGTGAGTTCGGTGGGGAAATCGCCGTCGCGGATACTGGGCTTATACATCAGCAAGTATCGTTACCGGGCGAGATCCAGTTGAATAAGGAAGCCGTTGCCCATATTAGTCCGCGCTTTGCTGCAAAAATCGTTGATGTTCGGGCAAAAATTGGCGACAGAGTCCGGGCCGGCCAGACGCTCGCTGTGGCTGAAAGCTCGGAAACACTTGCGCGATTCAATCTCCAGTCGTTGATCGATGGCGTGGTGATCAATCGGGAAATAACACTGGGAGAGCATCTCTCTCCAAGTGATACAGCGTTCGTGGTGGCCGATATGTCAACCTTGTGGGCCGATATTGCGCTTTACCCAAAACAGGTGGCAGTGGTGGAGGCTGGCCAGGCGGTGCGTCTGAGCACTGGTTACGGCCCCGAGGCGGTTGATGCGCAGATCGGCTACGTAGCACCCTCTGTGGACGAGCGGACGCGTACAGGCCTTGCTCGGGTATTTCTGAAGAATGATAGTCTCGCCTGGAAACCGGGCATGTTCATCCAAAGTGATATCACGATCGGCGAATACCCGGTAGAAGTTGCGGTACCGAAAAGCGCGATCATCGATATGGAAGGACAACCAACAGTGTTTGTTAAAGAAGGTGAGCGCTGGGAGCCACGACCGGTCAAGCTTGGTCGGAGCGATGGCAAACAGGTGGAGATTCTCACTGGGTTAGAGCGCGGAGAAACATATGTAGCCAATGGCGGTTTCGTGCTTAAGGCGCAATTGCAAAAAAATGAATTTGAATCCGGCCACAATCACTAGCCCAGGAGAGCGTTATGCAAGGCATTATCCGTTTTGCGCTGAACAATCGGCTACTGGTCGTCGCATTGGCTCTGGCAACACTTGTCGGGGGCTACTTTGCCTATCGCACTCTACCAGTCGACGCATATCCAGACATATCGCCGGCTTTGGTTCAGGTGTTTGTGGAAACCGAGGGGCTGGCGCCTGAAGAAGTAGAGAAATACGTTACTTACCCTATAGAAAGCGCGATGAATGGTCTTCCGCAGCTTGATCATGTGCGGTCAATTTCCAATTTTGGTCTCGCAGTCGTCAATATCTATTTCGAGGAAGGCACGGACATATATTTCGCCCGGCAGCTTGTCGGCGAGAGATTGCAGAATGCGCGCGAGTCTATTCCAGGCGGATTTGGCGAGCCGGTCATGGGCCCGATCACGACAGGATTAGGGCAGATTCTCTTTTACGTGCTGGAGGACACAAGCGGTCAATACAGTACGACTGAGTTACGCGAGATACAGGACTGGATCGTTAAATTCAATCTTCAGACCGTCAAGGGTGTAACCGAGGTTTTATCCATCGGCGGCGAAGTAAAGCAATTTCAGGTTAATGTCGATCCGAATGCTCTCTTGCGTTACGACGTCAGTCTCCCGGAAATAAAGGAGCGAATCGAAGCTAATAACGCAAACGCGGGCGCCCAGTTCATTGTCAAGAACGATGAGGAATATATTGTTCGCTCGGTGGGTCTTGCTAACGATCTTGATTCTTTGCGCAATATCGTGGTGAAAACCATCGATGGAACTCCGGTTTATCTTCATCAACTCGGCGAGCTTGAGATCGGTGGAGAAATCCGCCGGGGGGTCACCACCAAAGATGGCAGTGGCGAGGTTGTCGTTGGAATGGTGCTGAAACTGATCGGTAGCAATACTTCCCAGGTCATCGGCGCAGTCAACCAGGAACTAGAAGCAATCAATGCCAATCTCCCTGAAGGTGTCGAAGTTCAGCCGTACTACGACCAAGCAACCTTGGTGAAGGCAGCAGTGAGCACGGTCATCAATGCGTTGTTGCAGGGAATAATTCTGGTAGCCCTGGTTTTGCTTGTTTTTATGGGCGGTTTCAGACCTAGTCTTGTGGTCGCGCTTTCTATCCCGTTCTCGGTTGCGTTCACTTTCATTGCGATGAAAATTTTCGGCATCTCCGCAAATCTGATGTCTCTCGGAGGTCTTGCCATTGCTATCGGGATGATGGTAGACGGTGCGGTTGTGGTCGTGGAGAACGTGGATCGCATGTTGCGTGAGGCTCAGCGCGATGAATCACGTTTGCATATTGTTATGCGTGCGTGCCAGTCAGTGGCCAGACCGATCCTTTTTGCCATAACCATCATCATCGTTGTATTTCTGCCACTTTTCACCCTGCAGGGCGTGGAAGGTGCAACCTTCAAACCGTTGGCTTACACCGTGGCGGTTGCGATGCTAGGGTCGCTGATTTTCGCTGTAGTGATCGCGCCGGTTACGGCGTCGCTGCTGATGAAAGCGCCTAAGGTGCGAGAGGACAAGCCGCGGAAGGACATCGTAAGCTTTTTACTCAAAGGCTATGAGCCACTGGTTGGGGCTATGGTCGCTCGTCGATGGATAGCAGTACTCTTAGCAGTGGTCGTTCTTGCTGTAGGCGCAGCGGTTGCACCACGCTTGGGCTCCGAATTTGTACCGCGTCTCAACGAGGGTGATCTGCTGATCCGAGCCACGATGGCGCCTTCAATCTCGCTGGAGAAGGCTCAAACTACCATCACGGTTTTTGAACGGCAGTTATTAGAAGAGTTTCCGGAGGTCACTCAGGTCGTTTCTCGCATCGGCCGGGGGGAAGTTGGAGCCCATGCCGATCCGGTAAATAATGCTGAGATCTTCGTGTCCCTCAAACCACAAGAGGAATGGGTAAGCGCTGATACATTGGATGGTCTCTATGCTGCAATGGGCGACCGATTCGAAAGTTTCCCAGGTGCCAAGTTCAACTTTACGCAACCGATCGCCGCGGCCGTAGATGAGCTACTTACCGGAACTAAAGCCGAGTTGGCCGCAAAACTCTTTGGCGACGATCTCGATGTGCTCGTGGAGAAAGCGCAGGAGATCGAGCAAGTCATGCGCACGGTTCGAGGGGCTCAGGACGTTCAACGCGATCAGATTGGCGGTACTCCGCAGCTACGCATTACATTGGACAGGGCCGCAATTGCTCGCTACGGGCTGAACGTGAGCGATGTCCATGACACTCTGAGTGTAGCTATCGGCGGAAGTGGAGCGGGTCAGGTTTTTGAAGGTATTCGCCGTTTTGACATTTACGTCCGACTTAAAAAAGAGGCCCGGGACAACGCGCAGGTGATCCAAGACCTGATCCTTGAAAATGCTGCTGGCCAGCGGATCCCACTGGAGGAGCTGGCCAGTATCGAAGAAGTGGTGGGGCCGCGACAGATTACACGTGAAAATAACCAGCGCTTTATTACCATCCAAACTAACGTGCGTGATCGAGATATCGGTTCTTTCGTTGCCGAAGCCGATACCGCTATTGCTGACCAGGTCGACCTTCCGCCGGGGTACTTTCTCAAATGGGGCGGTCAGTTCGAACTCCAGCAACAGGCTAACAAGCGACTGATGATCGTGGTGCCGATTACTCTGGCGCTGGTGTTCATCATGCTTTATGCAAACTTTGGCTCACTGCGCAATGCCTCGCTGATCATGCTTAATATTCCACTAGCTCTTGTCGGAGGAATAGTGGGCTTATGGGTGACGGGACAAAGTTTGTCGGTACCGGCATCGATCGGCTTCATTGCGCTGTTTGGCATCGCATTGGAAAACGGGCTTGTGTTAGTCAGCTATCTCAATGAGTTGGTCCGAGATGGTGTGCCTGTCGCCCAAGCGAGTGTGCGAGCGGCATGCTCCAGACTGCGGGCAGTGATGATGACGGCTGTAACGACGGCACTAGGGCTATTTCCGCTTTTGTTCGCAAGTGGCACTGGAAGTGAAGTACAACGCCCTTTGGCAACGGTGGTGGTCGGCGGGCTGGTGACTGCTACGATTCTGACCCTGTTAGTGATTCCTGCCCTTTATCAATGGTTCGCAGATAAACCAGATGATATCGGCGCGGCCCACTGAGCGGAGACTATCCCATGCAAGAAATTAAAGCTTATATCAAGAACCACAAGCTTGAAGCGGTTACCCTTGCGATGCACAGGGTGAATGGTGTCAGCGGTATGAGTGTTTCCGACGTGCGTGGCTATGGGCGAAGTAAGGCCCACACGAGCGCTACTAATCCTATTGACGGGACAGCGGACTTTGTTAGTCACGTCAAAATTGAAATAGTGTGCCATGACCAGTACGTAGACGACGTGATCCAGGTATTAAAGTCAGTTGCTCATACAGGTTTGCGCGGGGATGGCAGAATTTTTATCAGCGAGGTGGGCCGAGCAATTCGGATTGAGGACGGGGTCGAGGACAGTACTGTCGTCTGATAGAAGGTCGGCGTTCGGGAGCTAGTGATTCACCACGGTCGCGATCTCGGACTTTGCCTGGTTTCCTCTCTGTGCTTGGTCATAAAACACCGATGTATATTGGATACAAAAGAGACGAAGAAAGCGGCTTTGCCGCTGATAGGAGACATCATGGGACATAAGCACGCACATGACCAGCATGCCGGGGACAAGCGAGTCTGGTGGGCTATTGTGGTCAACGTCATTTTGACTGTCGTACAGATCATCGGTGGAATTCTCTCGGGGAGTCTGTCTCTGGTGGCGGATGCCATTCACAATTTGAGCGATGCCATATCAATGGCTATTGCTTATATCGCAAGGCGGATTGCTCGGCGGCCAGCCAATGATCAGTGGACGTTCGGCTACGTACGAGCCGAGTTGATTGCAGCGCTCATCAACTATACGACCTTGATTGTAATTGGGTTATACCTTGTTTATGAGGCCATATTCCGATTCATAGAGCCGCAGCCGATTGAGGGGTGGACGGTAGTGATCATTGCGGTCGTAGCGCTGATAGTAGATGTCATAACAGCGTTGCTCACTTTCACGCTTTCCAAGTCGAGCATGAATATTCGTGCGGCATTTTTGCACAATGTTTCGGACGCACTAGGGTCAATCGGGGTTATCATTGCGGGAACATTGATCATCTTATATGACTGGTATTTCGTAGACCCGTTAATAACTTTGATGATTGCGGGTTACATACTGTGGCAAGCGTTTTCCGAGATCGGTGGGGCGATACGGATACTCATGTCCGCTACGCCTGAAGATATTGATCCCCAAGCCGTTGTTGATCGATCGCTAGCAATTCCTGGCGTGTGTGGCATTCATCACCTGCATATTTGGCCAATAGACGAGCACCGTGTTTCGCTAGAGGCTCACATCGTGGTGGTGGACGACAGTATGGCGCATAGCGAGAACATAAAGAATGACGTCAAGAAGATGTTGGTTGACGCATTTGCGATACACCACATCACTCTGGATGTGGAGTCGGAGTCAAGGAAGTGCGAGGCCCCCCAAACGGTTGGGCATTAAAAGCGTGGTGTTTGCGGGATATGCCTGGCAATTAGTGACGGATCTCTTGCTTACGGTTTACCCAATCCGCTGGGTCGCCTGTGTCTCCAGCTCCGTCTTCAGCGAGGGTTCAAGCTTTAGCTGCCGCGCGAGCTCATCCAGGTAGGCGCGCTCCATAAAATTCTGGTCGTCGACCATGACCAGACTGGCGAGATACATCTCGGCGGCGATTTCCGGCGTTGCCGCGGAGCGCGCTATGTCGGAGGGATCCAGCGGTTTGGCTAGCTCCTGGTCGAACCAGCGTCTGAGTTCCGAGTCATCGGTGAGGCGTTCAACCTCACCATCAATCAACTGGCGTTCGCGCTGATCGATATGGCCGTCGGCCTTGGCGGCACCGATTACCGCGCGCAAGATCGCCTGGCTGTGCTGTTCGATCTGCGCGGGGGGCACGCGATCAATTGTCTGCGGTGGGCCGGGTGTCGCTGAAGCCTGTTGCGGATTCTGACTTTGCCAGTTGCTGTAGGCCTTGTAGGCAACCACACCCAGTGCGGCCAGGCCACCGTAGACGGCTACCTTGCCGCCCATCTTTCGGGCCTTCTTGCTGCCCATCAGCAAGCTCATTGCTCCACCGCCCAGGGCACCACCGCCGACGCTGCCCAGTAGCCCTCCCAGCGGCGAACTGCCGCTGGATTGCCCGCGCGCAGCATTGTTGCCAGCGCCCTGGTTCTGCAGCATATCCTTGCCGGCATGGAGTAGCTGATCAAGCAGACTGCGAGTATTCATCGATATCCCTCGTTAAATTCAAGCTCGGAACTGCAAGGGTGTTCAAGCCGAGCGATTTATCCACGCATCTTATTGTTCACTTCGCTTGTCGGGCAAAGCTTATTTGATTCATTTCCTTACCTGCTGCCAGGAGTATTGATGGCGGTTTGGCTTTGGCGAATCCGAGGCTGAACATTCGAATGCTGTGCCGGTCGACATTGTAGAAGTCCTCCGCAGGGTCTGCGGGTCGATCTTGGGATGCTAGGCTGCAAGACGACTATTCGATTCGGCCTGGCAGGAGGAGTACACCATATTGGCCACGTCTTCCAGAACACGCATTGGTTCGAACGAGTTCATATTGGCTCGTTCCCTATTGGCCACGGGAACCTAGATTCGCGAGAACACCAATGCCGCTGCACCACTCGTCAGTTACCGGAAGACCTCACAAGTGCCATGTGTTCGCCAGCCATGCGGCAACATACATAAATGCCTTGCGGCATGCGCGAACGCGAACCTCTGGCTTAGGTTCTGTAGCCGTTCAAGATGGCTGAACGCTTTGGGGAAGTCAGCCTGATTCCCAGCGCTCGAAGCTGCTACCCATCGAGCACTTCGAAGTGACATCGGTTGGCTTCTGCTCGCCATTAGCGGCAGCATGGTGCATTAACTAATGGGCTACGCCGACACGTTGACGCTCAGCACGCTCAAACAGGCGTCCCGACCGTGCTACACGCCAGCCATACCTGCGCTGTGGCTTTGCCATCTGCGCCAACGCAAATGTTGGCGCATCAAGTTGTCGATGAGCCAGGTCGGCTGGAAAGGCGTCAGGTGGGCGATGGGCCACATCGACTCTCGTTTCATTTGGCGGATCGGCTGCAAAGCCCTTCCTCCCTATCTTGGATGCAGGCTCTAGAATAACCTCCCGCATAACCCTTGGAAGTCCACTGGGGAAAGTCCGCGAGCTACGCGTCTCTGTTAGCAAAGGCGAGTGTGACTCTCATCAGGTTAGTTAGGCTTTCAAGAGTTCTACCCCGTTTCCACGGACGGTTATAAAACGGCTGTAAGTTTTCGATCCTGAGCAGCAACTCTACGTCGCATCCTGGGATTATGGAACCGCTCGATGTATTCAAACAGATCAGCTCTCGCTTCGTCCTGCGTACGGTAACGCCGATGGTGTACTCGCTCTCGTTTCAGCA
>Ga0208794_1001206_pt1 | contig 12051 bp, 8 predicted proteins | sample 32_taG_FD_184106 | JGI IMG/M metagenome (GOLD analysis project Ga0208794, IMG submission 184106) | Marine viral communities from the Gulf of Mexico - 32_GoM_OMZ_CsCl metaG (SPAdes) (version 2) | ecosystem: Environmental > Aquatic > Marine > Oceanic | place: Atlantic Ocean: Gulf of Mexico... | reverse complement strand
CAATATGACCTCCGAATATTTGGGCGCCAATCTGGAAAAAACTGTCCGCGCGATACATAAGCCTATTTTTGTCGTGTCTTCTGTCGTGCGTCCGGTCGAGCGTTTCCTCATTGCCTATGACGGCAAAGACAATGTGCGTAAAGCCGTTGAGTATGTCGCGAGCACGCCGATGCTAAAGGGGCTGGAGGCCCATTTACTGGCTGTTGAACACGGGGATGAAATCAATACTGATGCTTCGGAAACGGCATTAAAAGAGGCCGGATTTGCGGTCACAACATCGCATACTAAAAACAAACACCCTGATGAAGCCATAGCGGAGTATGTTGCCGCCAATAATATAGATATGCTAATCACCGGGGCGTATAGCCATTCACGTGTGCGAAATTTACTGCTGGGCAGCACCACAGCCTCCTTGATCAAGGCCTGTAAAGTGCCGCTTTTGATGTTCCGCTAAACGCTTAAGACACCAGCGCCGCGGCTCCGTTGATGATTTTACTGGCGACATCCTCGCCCGCAATCGTGGCGATTTCACGCAATCCGGTCGGGCTGGTGTGGTTGATTTCTATCAAATGCCCGCCGATCACATCAATGCCGGCAAAAAAGACGCCGTCCTTCACTAAACGCGGCCCCACCGCGCTTGCTATTTCGTGGTCACGCTCATTGACAGGTTCCACACCATAACTGCCGCCCGCGGCCATATTCCCGCGCAAGCTCCCCTCCTTCGGGAAGCGCACAAGGGCATGCTCGGCAATTTCCCCGTTAATCAAGATTAGGCGGCGGTCACCTTGCGTAATTTCTGGAATAAAGCGCTGCGCGATCAATAGAAACTGCCCGCCCACAGTTAGCATCTCGATGATCACATCCAGATTGTGATCGCTGGCTTCACTGACAAACACACCGTATCCCCCCATCATATCCACGGGTTTTAAGACTGTCCGGCCCACCGATTTAACAAAGCTGCGGATTGCGTCTTTATTCGCACTCACCAGCGTATCGGGAGTATAATCAGCGAAATGTGTGGCATATAGCTTCTCGTTATAGTGCCTCAGCGCCGACGGCGCGTTCAAAACCAGCGCACCATCCCGTGCGGCCTGATCCAGAATATAGGTCGCCTGCATAAAGGCCTTATCAACGGGCGGATCTTTACGCATGAAGATGACATCAAAATCACCCAGCGCCATATCGGCGTCGGTATCAATTGCAAATTTTTCTTGCGACGCGGCGCTCACAGGCGCACATAAAGCCCCGGCCTTGCCATCGCGGATATATAGCTCGGATTGCAGCATAAAATAATTTTCATGTCCCTGACGCGCTGCGGCCTCCATCAAGGTGACACTGGAATCTTTTTTCGGCTTGATCGCGCTTACCGGATCCATCACATAGGCAATTTTCATGGTGTTGTGTATTCCTATCAATTACATTCGGTATATATATAGAGGGACATTTTTTATTGTCTATACATAGAAAGGGCTTTCTTTGCTTACAAAAGACGATCTGATTGATTATTTCGCAAGCGGCTGTAAACCCCGCGCTCAATGGCGCATGGGGTTGGAGCACGAGCAATTTGCCTTTCACGCGCAAACCGGCGCTCCGCTTGCCTATGAGGGCGAGCCGGGCATACATCAAATACTGGAGACCATCGCCTCGCGCTTCGGCTGGAAGAGGAAATACGAGGGCGAGCATTTAATTGCCTTGTCCAAAGACAACCAATCCATCACGCTGGAGCCCGCAGGGCAGATTGAGCTTTCTGGCGCACCGCATCCCACCATCGCCGCTATGGTCGGCGAGCACCAAGCCTATACCCAAGAGCTGGAAGCAATTTCCGAAGACCTGAATATTGCGTATCTATCCGCAGGTGTGCATCCGCGCTGGAGCCGAGATGATATCCACTGGATGCCTAAATCACGCTATAAAATCATGCGGCGCTATTTGCCAACACGCGGCAAGCTGGGGCTGGATATGATGACCCGCACCTGCGGCGCGCAAATTAATCTGGATTTCGAAAGCGAATCCGACATGGTCACCAAACTGCGCGTTTCCACGGCGCTGCAGCCTATCATGATCGCCCTGTTTGCCAATTCATCCATGGTGGAGGGTAAAGACAGCGGCTATGCCAGCTATCGCGCCCATATCTGGAGCGACACCGACCCCGACCGCTCGGGCGTTCTGCCATTTATCTTCGAAGACGGCATGGGGTTTGAGCGTTATGTCGATTACATGCTGGATGTGCCGATGTTCCTGCTCCAACGCGATGGAGAAATGATCGACATGGCCGGAAAATCTTTCCGCGATTATATGGATGGAAAACTGCCCGAGAGCAAAACCTACACGCCAAGCATTAAAGACTGGGAAGACCATATCAGCACCGCCTTCCCCGAAGTGCGCCTTAAGAAATATCTGGAACTGCGCGGCCCCGATAGCGTGCCCGCTCCCCTGCTCTATGCGCTCGCCGCCTTCTGGGTCGGCATATTCTATGATCCGGAAACCCTGCAAAATGCGCAAGATATTATCAAGGATTGGGGCATAGATGAACACATCGTTTTTCGTAACGATGTCGCCCGCGATGGACTGGATACGATAGTGCCCGGCGGTCACATCACAATGCGGGACTTCGCACCGTCAGTTATTAAATTGGCCGAACATGGGCTCGAGAAACAAACCGCCGAAAAAGACGGTCTTGTGTATTTGGATACCCTAAAAGCGCAGCTGAATGCTCAGAAATAACGCAAAAGCATAAAGTTGGTAGCCCCAAAGCCTTGATTTTATTATTTATATGCCTGCTATAAAGACGGGGCATACCATATTAGAGCCGAGCTACGTTTAATTCTATTATTAAAGTATATGAACAACATTAAACACAATAATTGCAAGGGTTAATAGCTTCGCAAGATAGCACCAGAGTAGCCCCACCCCAAAAGAAAAGCCGCCCGTGGGCGACTAAATTTTTGATATCATTGGTTGCGGGAGTAGGATTTGAACCTACGACCTTCAGGTTATGAGCTTTAAAGGCCTATTATTAAATTATTGATTTTAAATGATAAATTAATGATTACCATAATAATGTGCGAATATTTGTGTGACTGATTCGCGACGATTTCTGCAATAAGGACAATTACTTACACAAGAATGATAAGAGGTTTGTAAAAAAGCCATGCACTGCAGGTATTAAAAATAACCTTAACGGAAAATATCGCCTTAACAATCAGCTACTAACTGTCCAACTTGCGCTGACGGGATTCAGCGAATATCTATTATTTCAAGCATACAATAGCAATGATATAGTGATACAAAAAGAGACAAAGAAATCTAATGCAATTGAAAAAAGGCGCACATAATGAAAGACGAAAACAAGCTAGCGCTGATTATTGCATATTACTTGTCCAGATTTGACAAGATAGCCTATCAGAATATCGGATATGACAGTATGACAGCAACCCATGTGGAAATAGGGAGGAAAATTGGAGTTAAGCACAAAACGATCAAAAACATGCGTGATGAATTTGATCCTTACCATGACAATTCACGAAAAGGTTGGCATCAAAGGATAATGGCTCCCAGTCGTATGGAGCTAATGGAAAAATATAAAGATTACAGCGAAACAGAACTTAGAAAAAAAGTAGAGGCTATAATCAATCCAAATTCTATAGAACAATCTATTTTTAACGATATTGAAGCTGAAGAAATAGACCTCTATAATAAAAAAATTATTGAAGGAGAGACAGTAGAAAGAAAAGTACTGTCATACAAACGAAATTTCACCGCTACTACCGAATGTAAAAAACGTGATAGTTTTACTTGCCAGGCTTGTGGATTTTGGCATGAGAATAAAATTGTCGAATGTCACCATATCAAGCCATTGGCAATGGTCAAAAAATCCATTGTTCAACCCGAGGAATTAATTACACTTTGTCCTAACTGCCATAGACTGGCACATGAATATATTCGGCAGGATGTTAAGTATACAGATAAAGAAACATTAATCAGACTGCTTAAAAATATGGCTGGCTAACGCTCTTTTTCTTCATCTTCACAACCGCCACGTTCATATTTACGTTCCTAGTCTTTTTTATTCTGCTTTTCACGATTTTATTTTTCAGCGCGTCAAGATCAAAGCATTGCTCCTGGATCTTGTCACCAGCTTCGCGCTGAGTTTTTTTACAGGATCGGTAATTTTCCATAAATTAACGGACTTTTAAAGCTTGTACCGTGTTTTGTACTGTTAAAAAAATTCACTGTGATTTGCACACAGAGGCAAAATCAGAGTTTTTAAATATCTACCTCCGGCTCGTCGCCGAATGATCGTTTTGCCTTACTCTCCGCAGCCTGATTGAATCCTGATTTAGCATTAAAGCCCTCGCTCATTCTAGGGAGTGGTTTGCCTTGTAACGGCTGCGTGTTTTCAGTTGCTACTTTAAAGCTAGGCTGGACATTTTCTTCTGTTAGCCTTGTCGTCTCTGGGGCTTTTGTTTGCGTTTCATAGGGTTTTGCGTGGTATTGTTCGGGGATTGATGCGCGAAGCTTTGTGGCGGCTTCTTTCGTGCGCTCGATTATGCTCTCATTGCTGGCGCGTTTGGGTTCTGGACGCTGTTCCGGCTCTTTGGTTTGTGAGTTGAACTTCGAGCGCAGAGATACACCTTTCTTGTCTTCTGTTCGTTTTGCAATTTCTCTTTCCAAGCCTTTAAAGAGTGCCTTAACAGGTTCTTTCTCTGTCTTGGGTTGGTATTGCGGCGGGACGCGTTCGCGTTTTACGCTCGCTTCTTTGACAATCTTCTGTGTTACTTCCCGCGCAGTGACCTGCTTGAGAGGCTGATCCTTTTTCACCTGAGGCTCAGTTGCTTTTAATTCGGGAAGTTTACGCTCAATAAGTTGTTGCAGCGGCTTGGTCTTTTCACTGGCTGGCGTAAACCAGTTCTTTCTCTGTGTGGGCGGTGTTTGGGGCTGCGACAGAGTGTGTGGCTTTGTTTCTCCAAGCGTAGGTTTAAGCACTGGTTTTACATCGTGCTTAACCTCAAGTGCCGTAGGCTTATTCTCGATGATCGGGTCTTTGCCTTTTGTTAGCGCGGCTTCTGCGCTGCTGGTCTTACACGCCGCCTTGGGCTGGGGTTTAAACTTCTCCGGCACGTGTTCACGAATAAAATCTGCCCTTAAGGTGAGCTTACGTGTTAGCTCTTCTGCCGTGATCCGCTTCGGCGGGGACCTCTCCTTAAACGGCTCTTTAATAGAGGGTGGGTGGTTAGCAATTTCTTTTTCTACTGTCTGAACAAAAGCGCGGTAACGATTGAATTCGCCTTGCTTGGTTTCGAGCGTGGCAATATTCTGCTTCATGTCCGCAATCTTGGCATGAATACCTTGACGATATTTACGGCCATAACGGGCAATATGACGCTCCGTGCGGGCATGTTTTTCTTGCTTGCTGAGTTTAATGGCTGCGCGGCTTTCTTTGCGACCGCTGATAAATTCCGCCGCCATCTTCGCCATGCCTGTCACAACGTCCTTGATAGCGGATTGGATGGTTGTTTTACCTTTAAGCGCTTGTAGTTTTTCAACACGCTTATCGAGCCGCTCCATCATGCGATCAAGCTGCTCGATTTGTTCTGCAAGCGGCTTATCGCCAAAGGCTGCGCGTTGTTTGTTGAGGGTTTTGATTTCAGTATTAAACGCGGTGCGGGTTTTCTCTTTGTCGATTGTCACATAATCGATCGGGCGGCCTTTATCGTCCTCACGCTCCTTACTGACTAGGGCTTTACTGCCGCCTCCTGAGGATGAACCGGAAGAAGAGCTTTTTTCACCTGAGCTTTCTTCCTCACCGGATTCATCCTCGCCGCCGCTATCGGCTTTCTTGAAGTCTCTAGCTAAAGAGCTTTGAGCATTGCGAGCGGCTTTTCCTTCATGGGTTTGTGGAATGCGATCAACGCCTTGATCCTCAAGGCTGCGGCGATCAATTTTTATATCGTCAAACCCAGCGCGTTTAAGCGCATCATTCGCCAGTGTTTCCCACACTTCGCGAATGATCTCGATTTCTTGAGGGCCGCTCACCTTGTCATCGAGAATGCGGGTCTTTGCGCCAAGTCCGTCTTTTGTGACCTCACGAGTCGTAAACAAAAGATGGGCGTGGTGATTGCGCGGATCGTGCCCGTCACCCTCGGTAGGGGCGTGAATGGCAACATCCACAGCAACGCGGTAGCGTTCTAACAGATAAAGCCCCATATCGCGGGTCAACTCCGCGCGGGCTTTATCACTTAACTCATGCGGTAGAGCCAAGATAACCTCCCGCGCCACGCGGGAATTTTTTCGGGTTTCGCTGGCCTCTGCCGCATTCCATAGAACGGCACGGGTTAAAAGGCTTTTCGGGGCTGATTGAGGCGCGAGAATAAACGAATCGGCTACGCCGCTGCGATTGTGATAGCGGTGAGTGCGCCCAGCGTGTTCATCCTTTAGGATTGAACCGGAGCGATAGGCTGCGGCTGCTACAGCCGAGTGGCCTTCGCTTCTCGAAAAGACTTTTAACGAGCAATGATAAATTGCCATTACGCAGTAATCCCCGTGCCGTTTTTAGCGCTGCAAACGAAGTTTGCGTAAGTGCGCTATTAACATTCTTCTTATTTCAGAATAACAATGGGGAATTAAGGATTAGTTACGGAAAAATATTTCTTCTACTTGACTGTCTTTGATATTTATAGGGATTCTTGATCTTAGTATAGCTCTAATATAAAACACCAGAATAACCCTGAAAACTATAGGCGGTCTCTTCTCTGCCCTAATCTTTGATAGCTTCAGTATTAATTTTCATCTATTTTTTAATATCTCTAGCGTATAGCCTTAAAACATCCAGCAAAACCACCATCGCATAGGTGTCTTGCTTACAGTATTCAGTTAAGTTATCCCAAAGCAGAAGTAATTCGCTATGAGGTAACCTTCCATTTAAAAAAACACCATACTGGCGCATGGCTTCGCCGCCGTGACCAATCTCCAGATCGTCATAATTCAATTCAGTAAACGCAGGCAGAACGGCTTTTATTGACGCGGAGCTGTTCTGGTTTGGATGATAAAGCCAACGGCTTTTGAACGGTACCAGCAAATCTAAAACGCGGGCGTTAATTGCCTGAATGGCCGCAGCATACTCGGGGAATTCATTTGCCAGCTCATTATTCCGCGCAATCTCGAATGCCTGATTATAAACCAGCACTGTGCCTTCACTCCCACAAAGATCAACAAGTTTTTTCGCGAAAGACCGGCGTGGGTCTGTTTGTTCTTTGTGCAGATACTCATGATGCACAAGCTCTGCGCCGGGGCTTTGCTGAACATGCACAGAAAACTGAAACGGGATTTGTTGGAATGGCCGTGTCCCATCAAAAAGCGGGACAGCAGGCATGACGGTTTCATAATCAAGGAAATAGAGCGGATATTTTATTTTGCCGAGAAATGCAGCAATATTCGCACGATCCACAATCGCCTCACCATTAAGGTAACTCTCAACGTCCAAGCCCTTAACGCCGCCGGGCCGAATATGATCCGGAAGTTTTTCTAGGGTGACGCCATGACGACAGGCAATCTCCTCGGCCTTTGGTTTTTGGAAAACGTTATAGACAGAATAATCTGGGACATGCGCCCAGCAATAGGGTTTGTAATCACACTCAAACGGCGCGAAACATCTGGCACCGATAGAAATATCAGGCTCATCCTTGCACTCAAGCACATAGCCAAGCTGTCCAGCCACGGCCTCGACCTCGCCTTGTTTGGCAAATACAGGGCCGGAAATTTCCTCCAGCCGCAGAAGCTGGCTAGGATCAATCTCACCGTTACGGACGTAGCTGTTGTCCAACACCATCACGAAGCATTTGCGGATCTTGTATCCCGCGCCGTAAAAAACATGATACTGAAATGCCATATCATCGATGTGGTAATCTTTAACGCTGGTGGAGCTTTTAACTTCGATCAGATCCCATTCATCAGTGCCGTCCACACGCTTTAGAATATCAATTCGGGAATAGCCGCCATCTATCGGATGGATGGCTGTGGCCTCAAAGATAATGTCTTCGCCCCTAGCAATAAATTTCTTTGTGGCATCTACCGCGCCTTTGACATCCCAATATTCATTCGTGACCTCAACACCGTGGCCGAAATACTGCATGGCCAATTCGCCAACCATATGGCCGGTATCAAACAGAGCTTGTTTTTCAGGAGTGATCTCTGGCGCAAGATCTTTGCGGTGACTATACAGCCACAATGCTTTCAGGCATTGCAGCCCTTTCACATACTGAGATTTTGATAATTTATGCGTGACCATAGCAAACGTTCATTGTCATGTTCTTAAAAATGGCTTATTTTCTCATTTATACATTTTTCTACAAAATGAGGGAATAGTGCAGACCGATATTTTAACAGTCAAAGAGCTCGCAGGATACCTTAAACTCAACGAAAAGACAGCCTACAGGCTAGCAGCTAAAGGCCATATTCCTGGATTCAAAGTAGGAGGAAGTTGGCGTTTTAGAAAAAATGAAATAGATAAATGGATTAAAGAACAATCAAAATACAAATAGTAGAGGGTACAAATAATATCATCTTTCTTTAACTACTGAGCTATTCAAATCATTGGTTAAATGTAAGAGAGATTTTCAGATATCATATTCCATCAAAAATTATCAAGATTGTAGATAAGCATATGAAGGACGTATTTTGATAGTCTTGGCTGATAATACACAACCCGCTAACCACCTAATTTTAATATATAAACCAAGGTTAATTAGTTGAAAAATTTTAAAATTATAGATTTATTCGCCGGCCCTGGGGGATTAGGGGAAGGTTTTTCAGGATATTCAAAGAATGGCGTTAATCCATTTAAAATTGCCGTTTCTATAGAAAAAGATGCTTTTGCTCATAAAACGCTTACTTTAAGAAGTTTCTTTCGTCAGTTCAAAGACGCACCAATAGAATACTATCAATATTTACAAAATAAAATAAGTCGTGAAGAACTTTTAAACCTTTATCCTGATGAAGCACAAGCAGCATATGATGAGGCTTGGCTAGCGGAGCTAGGAAGCCCTGAATTCCCTCATGAAACAGTGGTAGAAAAAATTAAAGCGTGCCTTACTGCTGAAGAAGAATGCATATTAATTGGTGGTCCTCCTTGTCAAGCATATTCACTTGCAGGCAGATCCGCTATGAATAAAAAAGAAAACTTTGAGGATGATCCTCGCCATACACTTTATCGAGAGTATCTTAAAATTATTGCAGAGTTTAAGCCTGCTGTTTTTGTAATGGAAAATGTTAAAGGGATACTTTCCTCGAAACTGGATGGTGAATTTATCTTTGATAAAATTTTAGAGGACTTAAGAATTCCTCAAAAAGCTAACTCGAAAAAGAATGAAACGTATACTATATTTTCTTTGGTTACTAATAAGATGCCAGAGGATTTAAACAAAAGAGATTTTATAATAAAAGCGGAAGATTATGGGATACCACAGGCTAGGCATAGAGTTATATTATTAGGCATAAGAAACGATATTGATAGTGTCCCAAGCCCCCTCAGGAAGGTCGAAGAACAAGTTTCTGTAAAAGATGCTATTGGAGACTTGCCCAAACTCCGGTCCGGACTCTCTAAGCTAGAAGATAGTTACTGTAATTGGGCAGAGGAAATCCGCAAATTTAATCACAAAGCAGATGTGTATCCCAATTTGTCTCGAGGTGCTGAATTTATAGCCGAGAAGGCCAATCCTTGCTTTTATAAAGAATGGTTTTATGATTCCAAGTTAATGGGCGTCGTTAATCATGAAACAAGAGGGCATATGTCTTCCGACTTGCATAGATATTATTACATAGCTACATATGCTTCTAAAGAAAGGGTTTCGCCTAGACTAGATAAACTACCATTGGAATTATTGCCTCAACATAAGAATGTTAAACAGGCTATTAAAAGTAAATCTCTTTTTAGTGATAGATTTAAAGTTCAAATGGACTTTAAGCCTGCCACAACAATAACTTCACATATCTCGAAAGATGGTCATTATTTTATTCATTATGATCCGATGCAGTGTCGAAGTTTAACTGTACGTGAAGCGGCTCGCCTGCAAACATTTCCTGATAACTATAAATTTGAAGGCCCGCGGACTGCGCAATATCATCAAGTTGGTAATGCAGTTCCACCTTTGTTAGCAAAACAAATAGCTGAAATCGTATATAAGCTTTTAGATGCTGAGTGTAACAGGGTTACAAAAATCAAAAAGTAGCTAATGTGGCGACATTAATTTTATATTGCGCGCATGTGATATATTATAAGCTATTAAAATAAGGCGAATAATTTTTCAAGTAAATTTAGATAGTTGTAAAATAATATGAAATCAAAAGAGCTACCTCCGTATGCACCATCTCTTACAGAGACAATGAGAGATATAGGGTACTCTCTGGAAACTGCTGTGGCTGATATTATTGATAATAGCCTTGCGGCCAAGGCTGAACGAATTGACATTGTGTTTAATTTTGAAGACGGAACGCCATCGTTGGCGATAATCGATAATGGCGAGGGCATGGATGCTGATGAACTGTCTCTTGCCATGCAACACGGCTGCATCAACCCTAGAGATAAAAGAGAGAAGCATGATCTGGGTCGATTCGGCCTAGGTATGAAGACTGCTTCATTCTCTCAATGTAGAAAATTAACTGTTATAAGCAAAAAAAATGGAGGAATAAGTGGAGTCATTTGGGATCTTGATCATATAGCAAAGACGGAATCGTGGACATTACTAGAAATGGAGAATTCAGATATTGTTGCATCACCGTATCTAGATCACCTAAATGATACAGGTACAATGGTTGTCTGGGAAGTGCTTGACAGGTTATTAGAAGGAGACCCTAACAGCCCTATTAAAGATATTTGCTATGAAAAAATAGAAAATGTAGAGCAGCATTTAGCTCTGGTATTTCATAGATATATTTCAGGCGAATATAACAATAAGAAACTTGGTATATTTATTAATGGCATGAAGGTCACGGCATTTGATCCATTTTGTCTAAAGAATAGAGCTACTCAGATATTGCCGGAAGAGATTGTTAGGATTCACGGACAAGAAATTAAAATAACACCATATATCTTACCCCATCATAGTAAGCTAAGCCATGCTGAACATAGGTTTTATAAAACTAGAAGCGATTTTGTCAGCAATCAAGGGGTGTATGTATATAGAAACGGTCGTCTTATGTCTTGGGGCAACTGGTTCAGGATCATACCAAGAAGCGAAGCAACAAAGTTAGCCAGAATTAAAGTAGACTTTTCAAATTCTCTTGATGAGGCGTGGACAATAGATATTAAGAAAGCTAGGGCGCACCCTCCTTTTCAAGTAAAGCAAGCAATAAAGAGAATTGTTCCTCGTGTTAGTGAAACAAGTGCTCGAGTTTTTAAGGGTAGAGGTAAAAAGCTATATGATGGAAATACAAAGCCTCTTTGGGAAAGAGCTGCAGAGCATGATGGAATAAAATACTCAATTGATCGCGAACACCCTTTGTTTAAAGAGTACAGAAATGGCCTTGAAGAGGACAATGATAATACATTCAAAGAAATTCTTACTCATATTGAAGGTTCGCTACCGATAGAAATGATATATTCTGACTATTCATCAAGCCCTAAGGAAATAGAAAAGAGTTTATTCTCAGGTGAGGAGGAGCTTCTGTATCGCCTGAAATCTATGTTGAAAATCATGGATGGTCCTGAAGGAATTGACAGGGAGATTTTTGAGGCATTCGTTTTTTCACAAAAGAGGTTTTGTGAAAATGAAGATATAGTTTTAAAATTTATTTCGGAGAACTTTGATGCAGAAGATAGAGAATAAGCTTAGCACTTTTGTGCAAATGGACCTTGAAGGGACTGATATTATAACCGGTGAGGATATAGCCAATAAAACAAAAGAATATGCAAAAATTCTTGGCTGTGATGACAGTGCAATAATTACTCAGGTTATAAAAATGGTGGAAGCCAAGCTAGTTCATACTATGGGCGTTGGCGAGTCTCTAAGTGATCAGAAAGATAGTCATGATGAAAGTTGGATAGACAGAATCGAT
>Ga0208794_1001203_pt1 | contig 12075 bp, 14 predicted proteins | sample 32_taG_FD_184106 | JGI IMG/M metagenome (GOLD analysis project Ga0208794, IMG submission 184106) | Marine viral communities from the Gulf of Mexico - 32_GoM_OMZ_CsCl metaG (SPAdes) (version 2) | ecosystem: Environmental > Aquatic > Marine > Oceanic | place: Atlantic Ocean: Gulf of Mexico... | reverse complement strand
CTAGAGGAGCTCAGGGCGAACGCCCGTATCAGCGCCAAAGCACAGCAGGCCGATCCCGCCATTCCCTATTCCATCGCCATCCGGGCTGAGGATCCGTCCAAGCGCTGACCGCCGCCGGGGGGGGGGCGCAAGGCGGCGTGCTCTGGCCTCCGTCGCCGCCCGCGCAAACGCCCGTTAAGCGCTCTCCAACTTGCCCCGGGTCTCCAAGAAGGGGTCGCTTGCTTGGACGTTCCGGTGTCGCAAACCTCGGCTCGATCGTGTTCGGTCCATACCCGGCTTAGATCTGGATGGAAATCGACAGATCTGCGCGTCCTTTTCGGCCAGCGTATGAGCGCCGGCGCAGTTCGCATTGCGCACGTAGGCAATGACGGGAACGCCGGCCTCCGGCAGCGCGCCAGCGAGAGCGCCGCCTCGGATTCCGGCCGCAAGCGTTACGAGGGCGGGCCTGTTTTTATCGAGTATTATCTAAAGTGGTTTTCCAAAAAATAGTCCCGGAGAGGTTCTGGGGCTAAGCATCCATGCCTAGGTTTATGAATTGCACAAAATTAAATTGTGCGCTATGTAAAAAACAGTGAGCGACAAAAGGAAGCTGTTATGAGTCATCTCTATACCACCAGAGTCACCGCAGTTGGTGGCCGTAACGGCACCATCAAGAGCGAGGATGGCATTCTTAATCTGCAACTGGCCATGCCCAAGGAACTGGGCGGCAAGGGTGGTGCCACCAACCCCGAACAGCTGTTCGCGGCCGGCTATGCCGCGTGTTTCGAAAATGCAGTTATTCATGTCACGCGCGGCCAGAGCGACAAAGTCCGTGACAATGCCATCGAGGTGGTCGGCGAGGTCGGCCTGCTGCCCAACGGTGCTGGCGGATTTAACCTGGCCGTTACGCTCTATGTCGAGATTGCCGGCCTCGATCAGGCGAAGGCTGAGGAGATCGTTCGCGCCGCGCACGCCGTCTGCCCCTATTCCAATGCGATTCATGGCAACGTCGATGTGAAGATCAACGTCAGCACGCGGGGATGACCATGGAGGGGACACAGAACGGGGATGCGGAAGGCGTGAACCGGGTCCTGCTAGAGCAACAGATCTGCTTTCGCGTCTATGTTGCCTCCAACCTCGTGACGCGACTGTATCGCCTGCATCTGGACGCGATGGGGCTTACTTACCCGCAATATCTGGTCATGCTGATCCTGTGGGAAACCGAGCTGCAGTCGGTCAGCCAGCTCGGCGACCGGCTGTATCTGGACAGTGGCACGCTGACGCCTCTGCTCAAGCGGCTGGAGGCCGCCGGGCTGGTGGTCCGTAGGCGTGACACGATCGACGAACGGCGGGTTCTTATTGCTCTCACCGAAACCGGGCGTGCCCTGCGCGAACGTGCGGACGCAATGCTTAGAGCATTGGAAGGAGAAACCTGCCTCTTGCCCGGAGACCTCGATGTGCTCGGTGAGCAGTTAGACCGGTACATCTGGGATCTCAGCGCACAACTGGGTACTCAAGGGCGGGTTGATGCCCCGCCCGTTGATTGATGACCTTTTGCGATCTGAAAAGATTTTAAAGGATCTAAGGCCAAGCGAGGCAGATCATCAACAAGCACGCTACACAAATGACTGCCTCCTATCAACACTGCACACTGAGCATTTTTGTCGCTTAGTGTTGACATGGCACTCAATGCCATAGCACACTATCCTATGAGTTTAATACCTGCCAACACCCATCTCTCGCTGCGCGAAAGGCAGAATGCCGCCGTCCGTTCTGAGATTGTGCAGAGCGGGATCAAACGGTTCCTAGACTGCGGCTTCGATGAGACGACGACGGACGAGATCGCGGACGATGTTGGTGTGTCCCGGCGGACTGTGTTCCGCCACTTTCCAACCAAAGAGGACATCGTCCTCAGCGGGCCGTTAGCATCCGTCGGCCAACTCAGGGCAGCCGTGGCAGCCTGTCCAGCGAACGAACCACCTCTTGTCTGCATGCAGTCAACCATAGTCAAACATGTCGCGGCCCAAGCTGAGCGCCACCCGGGCGCCCTCTTGATTGCCAAACTCATCGAGAAAACGCCCCGACTTCGATCGCGCAGCCACGAGCTCACAGACGCTTGGAAATCCGCTCTGACCGAGGGGCTGATCGATCGCAATCCGGATCAGGCGGCACAAGCGCCACTTATCTCCGTAGTGGCGGTGGCGACGGCGCGTTTAGGCGCTCGCCGCTGGTTAGCCGCCGACGGCGCTATCACCCTGACAGCGTCCATTAACCACGCCTTCGACGAACTCGCCCTCGTGGGACTTTAAAAAGTCTCCTCCTCTCCCTCCTCTCGATCGACCCCGTCATGACCGACCGCCCCCCTGCCAGATCTGCCGATGATCCGGCGGCAGCCACCGCTGGAAAGCCGGAGATGGAGATCCTCCATCCCGATCCTGCGGCAGCGGCCGCTCCGGCGCGCAAGAACCCGGCGAAGAAAATCGCACTGGTCGTGATCCTCCTACTGGGCCTGCTCATGGCATGGTACGTGGCCACTGATCGTCTAGCACCCTATTCTTCGCGCGGGGCGGTCGCCGCTTATATTGCGCAGATCGCACCGCGAGTTTCCGGGCAGGTGACGGAAGTCCTGGTTCAGGACAACGCCATCGTCAATTCGGGTGAACCGCTCTTCCGCCTCGACAGCCGGCCTTTCGAAATCGCCGTCCGTCAGGCCGAGGCCAATCTCGCACAAGCGACTCAGTCGATCGACGCGTCCTCCGCATCTCTCGTCGCGTCACAGGCGCAAGTGGCTCAGGCAAGAGCAAATCTTGACAACATTCGAGCTGCAGCGGAGCGGACCCTGGCTTTGGTGGAGCGCGGGATATCGTCAGGTGCACAGCGTGATGCGGCCGAAGCCGATTTACGCACGGCGGAAGCCCAGTTTAGCACGGCGGAGGCGAACCTTCGCAGCGCCGAAGCACAACTCGGGGAACTGGGGCAGGACAACCCACAGATTCAGGCCGCGCAGTTCGCCTTGGAACAGGCGCAGTACGACCTCCTGTCGACAACGGTCGTCGCGCCTGGGCTGGGCGTCGTCACGAATGTTCAGCTGACGTCCGGTCAGTATCTGGCCGCCGGCAACCCGGGCCTCACCTTCCTGGATGCACAAGGCGCTTGGGTTGTTGCGGACTTTCGTGAGAACCAGCTTGCCAACGTCAAGCCTGGAGATCGCGTCGGCCTTTTGTTCGATGCCGTCCCCGGTACGATTTTTCATGGCCGCCTCGACAGCATTTCCTGGGGCATCGATCCGGGGCGCGCCAGTGTGGGCGGCTTACCGCAGAACCAACCCGAGACGCGCTGGTTCGAGCCGGCCCGGCGCATGCCTGTACGCATCGAACTCGAAGGCGGCATGGATGCCTGGCCGGTGAATGTACGAGCGGGCGGCAAGGTCAGCGCGGTGATCTACACTCAGGACGACGACGGTCCGATAGCTTGGATCGCCAACGCGATGCACCATGTCCAGTCCACCTTCTCGTACCTCTACTGAGGGCGCGACATGTACGTTGTCCCGCGCCCCGAGGTAAACGATGATCCGCTGCATGCCGTCCGCCTCGCCTCGATGGCCGTCGCAACCTTTGCGTTAATCCCGTTCGTTCAACCGGCGATCCCACCGCTTCTGGTCGCGCTGCCGGTCGGTCTGATGGCCGGCATGCGCAAGGCTTTCGATCCCAAGAAGGCGTTTGGCGGTCCTATTGCCTTCATCGTCATGGTTTGGCTGATGGCCTCAATCGTCTCCTTCGCTCGGCCGATGCCGGTCGTGCTGGTGACGATCATGGGTCTCTTCTATTTCCTCGGCTTTTATCTAATTCAGAAGACCGGCAATCCGATGGGGATGCTGCTCCTCATCGTCACGGTGCTGATGTCTGTGATGGGGATGAGCTCAACGGCCGCCCTAGAGGTCATGCGCGACGGCTTCACCGAAGCCTGCATCGTAGCGGCGATCCTGATCCCGCTTCTCTACGCCATCTTCCCGCCGGCGGCGAAGGAGAACCTCGTCGAGATCTATACGCCGGCACCGGGTCCTCATGCGGCCAGCGCCCTGATCCGCGCTGGCGTCCTGCTTGTCATGAGCTTTTGGCTTTACACCGTCATCGACCTGTCGAACCTGATGCTGGCGGTCGCGGCAACCTTCGTCCTTGTCTTCCCGACGCGAGAGACATTATTCGCAGAGGCCAAAGAACGAACCGTCTCGACCGCGCTTGGCGCCTGCGTTGCAGCAATGATCCTATTTGTGCTGACCCTTAACGCGCATCTGCCGATCCTGCTAGGACTGGTCTTCCTCGCCGGCCTGTTCTTCGGCAGCCGGATGATGAGGGGATACTATCCGGGCATGGTCTATCAGTTCGGCATGTCAGTAACGCTCGCACTCGTTGCCGGCGCGCTTTCGACACAGGAACCCGCCTACGCCGCCATGACGCGTACAGTGCTCACCCTCGTCGGCGCTGTCGCCGCGGCCTATTTGACTGCCGTTCTCGAAGCGCTATTTCTGTCCAGACCCGCGCATCTGAGCGAGCCGGCGTCTCTCTTTTCCTAGTCCAACCGGCGTCCGCTTTCTGAGCATCAACGGCTGACACGGCAGGCTGACGAGCAGGCTAGGTTTCGCTAGGACCATAGTTGTTTTGATTTTAGAGTAGAGATATGTTGCTGCGTTTTTGGTTGCCGTGTTGACAACCCCCGGCTGATCCCCGCCCTCACTCTATTCCGCCGCATAACACCCATTACGGGCAGGCGCAGAGGGTCAGGGTTGAGCGGGGGACGTTTCGGACGGTCCGTTAACCAAGCTGAAACGCCTCTGCCGTATCACTGTCCCACTCCCCCGGTGCCGCCTCCTCCTCCCTGCGGCGCCGGTGACACACCAGCCCCCGGTCCTGCCGCTCTCCTCCTCCCTGCGGCCAGGGCCGGGGGTCTTTGCATGCGGGACTGAGGTCAGGCTGGGGCCGGTGGCTCATGGGCTATTGCTTCGCGTTCTCGGGCGCCTGTCCAGAGGCGTTGAGTAGTAGAGCCGAAGCGGTGAGGTGTTTGGAGATCCTGCTAGTAAGGTGTAACATGCGTAACTGTAAGCCTCACAGTAACATGAGGCGAATTGCAACACTGTGAAGGCAAGCGGTTACACCTATGAGTTACACCCTAGGAGAAGCTGCGAAGGCGGTTGGTTTCAGTAAGCCTACACTTTCGAGAGCTATAAAAAGTGGAAAGCTTAGCGCAAGGCGTCTGGATGATGGCTCCTATAGTGTCGATGCATCTGAGCTGGAGAGGTGGAAGGATGCTAACGGGCACAGAAACCGTGATGTGAAGCGAATTGCAACCCCCACTGAAACACCTGAAACACCTCTTGAAACCAATGCATTGCAGGCTGAAGTTGAGAGGCTTCGTGCCCAAGTGGAATCCGATCAGCGAGAACGCGGTTTTCTTGAACAACGCATCGAGGATCTGAAGGACCGGGCGGAACGAGCGGAACGCAAGGAAGACCAACTTCACGCGCTCCTGGCAGACCTACGACCCCAAACCATCGCCAAACCGAAGGGGTTCTGGAGCCGGTTGTTTGGATAGTCGCTAGCGCAGGCTTTCTTGCTTTCCACAGTAAGCTACAAAGGCGGCACCCGCATTTTTCGGTGGGTTCCCCTTAGCCGTTTCTGCCTGCGCAAAGGCCAGCCAATCAGCTTGAAGGGCGTGATAGTCCCGACCCTTTTCCCGCGCTAGAGCACGGGCCTTTTCCTCGGCCCAATCAGGTAGGATAATAGCGGGAGCGATCTGTGTTTTTGTGTTCCGGGGCCGGAAGATTACGAGATCATCGCCCGTCAGTTCAATCCGGTAGAAGGGGGTATGATCGTCGGCGATAATCTGGCGAAGGTTGAGCCGAAACTTCTTGAGGGGGGCATTGCTTCCGGTCTTTTCCTGAAGTTTGGCAAGGCCAATATGCCATTTTAGCTGGTTGCCACAATGTTTCCGCGCGATCTCGTAGAGACGGCGTTCCAGCGGGCGGCGTAGACGGAAGTAGTCATTCGAAATGGTGACGACTTGGTCAGAATCGATAGCCCGCATGAGCCAGTCGGACAGAACCACCTCGCAATAATCCAGCCGCCAAGAACCATCATCACGCATGACGAATCCACCTTCGTCAATCAGGCCAAAAATTCGGGTTTCCATACGGTCGCCCGTCCGAATGTCGGTCTTGAAGGTTGTTCCTCGTAGGCGCTTGAAGGCTTGCTCTAGGCGTTGGTAGCCGAGGTTGTTGGTAGGCCTGTTCGTTGAAACTAGCAGTTCTCGCCCCGTAAACCTGACGCGCTTACCGACCTTCTCACCCCGGTTTTTCATATGCATCAGCTGGCTGATACAGAAGATCAGAATGTCCTTGTCGAAGATGGTCGGCAGGCCGTTGTAGGACGGCGTAATCTCTAAGCGAACATCCCCAGATGCATAGTGCAAGTGGCGCATGTCTGGCTTCGTCGCCAGTGAGAACATGGGGTGTTCCATCGACGCCGTATCATCTTTCGGCACGACATCGGCGATGTCGAGGATGAAGAAGTCTTTCTGAGGATGTCGATCAGGAAGTAGGGCCATGCTTAAGCCGTAGCATAAATTCGCACTATCAGGAACCAACATTTCGCACTATCAGGAACCGCCGCTGTTCGCACCTTTCGGAACCAAAATTCGCACCTTTCGGAACCCTAGTTCGCACCTTTCGGAACCCTGTGGATAGTTTTATTTTTGATAAACAGGCGACTATGGGGAATTTTCAGACCCGTAACTTACTCCGTAGGTAACACTATTAACACTAGGAGATATGGTGGTCTGCTTGACATTTTTACGAAATGTAGCCATGTTTCTACAATAACCTGATGAGGAGGGGTGAGCTATGGAACTGACAACGATCACCAGCCGGACGTTCAACCAAGACGCCAGCGGTGCAAAAAGGGCTGCTCAGAACGGGCCTGTGTTCATCACGGACCGTGGCAAGCCCGCGCATGTGTTGCTGAGCATTGAAGCTTACAGGCGGCTTACAGGGCAGCGAGAGAGCATCATTGATCTGCTGGCTGACACGGAAGCGGCAGAGGTCTCTTTTGAACCTAGTCGACTGAGTGGCCTCGCGAAGCCGGTCGATTTGTCCTGATGTTCATTCTCGATACGAACGTGGTGTCCGAACTGCGTAAGGCAAAGGCAGGTAAGGCGGATGCCAACGTCGTAGCCTGGGCGGCAGGTCAAGACCCGTCAGCCCTGTTCCTGTCGGCCATTACGCTTCTGGAGCTTGAAATGGGTATCAGGCAAGCCGAGAGGCGTGACGGCGCTCAGGGGGCCGTTCTGAGAGCCTGGATGACGGATAGGGTGCTCCCGGCATTTGAGGGGCGTATCCTGCCGGTAGACGGCCCTGTGGCGCTCTGCTGCGCTGCTCTGCATGTTCCTGACCCCCGCAGCGACAGGGACGCCCTTATCGCTGCGACAGGACTTGTTCATGCCATGCCAATCGTGACGCGCAATGTGGCCGATTTCGCGCCGACAGGCGTGCAGATCATCAACCCATGGGACATCGCCTAGGACTTAACTCAATTGGACTCACTGAGCTGTGTCCTGCCAGATGACACAGGCCAATCGCTCACCGGACGGCAGGGTTTCCCCACCAAGGGTTTTGCAGTCGCGGTGGGCTGCATCCTGGCGCAGCGCGGACCCTGCATCCCAGAGGTGCTGGAACTTGGTCGCCGGCTCGCGGGCAAAGAACCCCACAGCACCGCAGAGAGCCCCTATGAGGGCCATGGTGCCCATTCTGCGCCACCGACCCTGCTGGTGAACCTCCATGACCCTCAGGAGCCGCTCTGCGGCGCTGTGGAAGGCTTTGCTGGCGTCCTTCTGCGCCACAGCGGCGTCTCCGGCCCTGTGGGTGATTTCGATGGATGTCCCGCGCATCTCGCGTGCGGCCTCACTGACGGCATGCAGGGCGGCGCGATCCTGCAGCAGTGCCTTGTCCAGAATGGCGGCGATCTTCTTGCCGTTAGTCTCCCAGTCCGTGTTCTTGACGACCGTGGCCATGTAGGTGCGGGCATCCTTCACCGAGGCCGCTGTTGCTGCTGCCTGACGCTGCACGTCGATCAGCGTTGTGGTGTTCTCCGCGGTGACGGAGACCAGGGCTTCCAGCATCTCGTCCTGGGGTGTGGGGGCGGCGGCAGGGTTTCTCAACTCAGCCATTGCGCGCGGCCTTCTTGTCGAGGCTGGCCAGGAGCTGCTGAATGTCTTTCACATCGAGGTCGCGTGTCACCCGGTCGCGCAGCAGGCCTGCCAGCTTTGCGGCAGCGTCAGGTGTTTCCAGTGCCGCCTTCACGACGACAGCCCCGACGATAATCTTGCGGCGAGTGTCGCTGGCCTTCTGTCGGGTCTTGAGGCGGTTCAGCTTGGCCTGTGCCTCGGCGATCTGCTGGTCAATGGTCCTGGGCATTTTGAAATCCTGTGGTCGCTCAATAGTTGCAAGTTTGGATGCCCAGAGCATAGGGTGCAAGACACGAAGTGCTCACCTATACGTCGCGAGCGACGTGTGAGCGAAGGACCGCTGCGCATCCTTTCGAAACCAAGCCAGGAGGGCGATCATGGCGATTTATCATTTTGACGCCTCGGTGATCTCCCGCAGCAAGGGTCGGTCCGCGACCGCCGCAAGCGCGTACCGTGCCGCCGAGCGTGTCGTGGATCGCCGCACCGGTGAGATGCACGACTACACCCGCAAGCACGGTGTCGAGCACACCGAGATCCTCGCCCCCGCGCATGCGCCGGATTGGGCGCGTGATCGCTCTGCGCTGTGGAACGCCGTCGAGCAGATCGAACGCCGCAAGGACGCGCAGGTCAGCCGCGAGGTCCGCGTGGCCCTACCTTCCGAACTGTCGGTTGAACAGAACCGCGATCTGGTGCGCGGGTTCGTCCAAGAGCAGTTCGTCGCCCGGGGGATGGTCGCTGACATCGCCCTTCACGCCCCGGGGCGTGAGGGAGACCAGCGCAACCACCATGCGCATATCATGCTGACCACCCGAGAGATCGGACCCGAGGGGTTCGGAGCCAAGAACCGCGACTGGAATGCCAAGGAGCTGCTGGTGGACTGGCGGTCGTCCTGGGCCGAGCACGTCAACCGGACGCTCGAGCGCTGCAGCGTCTATGAGCGCGTGGATCACCGCACCCTGGAGGCGCAGCGCGCGGAGGCGCTGGAGCGGGCTTCTGTGGCCGAGCACAACGGCGACGAGCGGGTCCGTGTCGCAGAGATGACGCGGGCGGTGGAGTTGGACCGCCCGCCCTTGCCCGATGTCGGCGCCCGGGGCTGGAGCATGATGCGGCGCGGGATCGCCACACCGGCCTCCGATCGCTGGCAGGAAGTGCGCGAGATCGGCCTTCAGGTCCGCGAGGTGGCCCGCGAGTTCCGGACACAGGCCCGCGACTGGCTGGAGCGGACCCTGGACCGGGTGCAAGAGCGCGGGGCGGCGCTTGGCCTCACCCGCGCCCCGGAGACGGCGCTGGAGCGGCTTCAGGCCGCGCGTGCATCGCGTGGGGCCGTCGATACCCCCTCGAGCGCGCTTGAACGGCTACAGGCCGCGCGGGCGGGGCGCGGTGAGGACCGAGGTGTGGAGATCGAGCGCAATATTGAGAGCGCAGGGCATGCCCTCACCCAACAGGACCGGGAGAGGGAACGCGTGCTGGAGCAGGAGCGGGCGTTGGAACGGCAGCGGGCCGCTGAGCGCGAAGGGCCCAGCCATGAAAGGTGAAAAGGTGATGGTATGTATGGATGCGGCAAAGGTCTGCTTGACTGTCCCGCTTGCCCGCTTGCCCCATGCAGACTAACAGACGGTAATCAGAAGAGTTTTGGTCAGATGAACTGACCTACGGCGGCAGGGGCAGCAGAATGGACATCAGACGAGGGCGCCTTTGCGCCGATTTCATATCCTGCCTCATGGTTCTGGCTGCCGTCCTGTCCCTGAGCGCCTGTGCGGCCAGACCCGGGCCCGAGGTTCTGCGCATTACCGAGGCGCACGTTCCCGGTGCACAGACCGTCACCGTCTATGCCGCCACAACCCGCGCACGGGCGGCCGGGAATGTGAATGTCTTCACCTCGGGTCGCGCCAGCCAGCCAAATTACGCGTCCTTTGACATCTCGGTGCCGCCCAACCACCAGCCGGGCCGGATTGAATGGCCTGAAGAGCAGATCGATCCGCAGACAAGCTTTGCTACAGTGGGACAAACCAATCTGACCCAGCAGGGCCTTCTGCAGCAGGTGGCGGGATCAGGGGACGGTAGGAAGGACGTGGTCATTTTCATTCATGGCTACAATTACAGCTTCCCCGAGGCGCTGTATCGGCTGACCCAGATAAAGGTAGATGGCAATCTGGACGAGACCCCGATTCTGTTCGCCTGGCCCTCTCAAGCCGCCGTTGCGGGTTATGTGGCCGACAAGGAATCCGCAACCTATTCGCGCGATGCGCTGACTGATCTGCTGGCCGCGCTGGCACGCGACAGCCGCATCGGCACGATCACCGTCTTTGCCCATTCGATGGGCGGCTGGCTGACGGTGGAAGCGTTGCGCCAGTTGCGTTTGTCGGGGCAGGACGATGTCTTTAACCGTCTGACGGTTGTGCTTGCAGCGCCCGATATCGACGTGGATGTATTCCAGGCGCAGATGCAGGTTATCGGCCCGATGACGCCGCCAATGACGGTGCTGGTCTCGTCCGATGACCAAGCGCTGCGCGTCAGCAACCGGCTGAGCCGCTCCCGCGCGCGCATCGGCGCGCTGGACATCACTGACCCGGCCGTGCAGCAGGCTGCGCGCAAGGCCCAGCTTGCGATTATCGACATCTCCAGCGTCGAGGCCTCGGACGGTCTGAACCATGACCGCTATATCAAGCTGGCCACCCTCTATGCCAACCGGCGCGACGAGGGGGGCGACACGCCTGGACCCGGTCTTCGCAGCACCGGTGCCTTCGTGTTCAACACGGTGGGCGCCACCATCTCCAGCCCCTTCTCAATCATCGGCGAGGCTTTGGAGGGTGGGTAAGACCGGGCCGCAGCCTGGGCGCCGACTAGGATCTGGCCGAGGGTGGCTTGCCGGGGCGGCCTTTGCGCTTGGTGTGCTGATCGCCGCGGCGCTTGTCGGTCTGACCGTTCGCTTTCAACTGGACGGTCCGGCGCGCTGGTTCTGGATCCTGGTCGTCGTCGCGACGGCGCTTGCCGTTCTGGCGCTGCGCGCGACAGGGCGACGCAGCGCCAGCCGGGCGGTTCTGCTGGCCTCCATTATCGGTGCTCTGGGCTGGTGGCTAACGATCCGGCCTTTGGGGGATCGGGACTGGGCAGCCGATGTCGCTTATGGCGTGACCGCGCGGATCGAGGGTCAGACCGCCATTTTGGACCACGTGCGCAATTTTGATTGGCGCAGCAAACAGGACTTCACCTCGCAGTGGGAAACGCGCCGCTATGACATCAGCACGCTGTCATCGGTCGATCTTGCCACATCGACATGGGATAATCCGGCCATCGCCCATACGCTGGTCAGTTTTGGCTTTTCGGACGGGGCATACCTGACCTTTTCGGCCGAGATCCGGCGCGAGCGGCACGAATCTTTTTCCGAGATCGGTGGTTTCTTCAAGAAATTCGAACTGGTGTTGATCGCAGCCGACGAAGCCGACATCCTGCGGCTGCGCACCAACATCCGCCGCGAGGATGTCGCTCTGTACCGGCTGAATCTGACTCCAGCGCAGCGCCGCGCGCTGTTCATGACCTATCTGGAGAAGGCCAACCAGCTGGCGGCCCAGCCCGCTTTCTATCATACGATTACCGCCAACTGCACTACAATCATCTTTCAGATGGCCCGGCTTGTCGCGCCGGGTATCCCGATGGACTGGCGCATCCTTCTGTCCGGCTATCTGCCAGATTACCTGCATGACCACGGGGTGACCGACGCCGGGCTGCCGCTAGAGGAGCTCAGGGCGAACGCCCGTATCAGCGCCAAAGCACAGCAGGCCGATCCCGCCATTCCCTATTCCATCGCCATCCGGGCTGAGGATCCGTCCAAGCGCTGACCGCCGCCGGGGGGGGGGGCGC
>Ga0208794_1001194_pt1 | contig 12149 bp, 14 predicted proteins | sample 32_taG_FD_184106 | JGI IMG/M metagenome (GOLD analysis project Ga0208794, IMG submission 184106) | Marine viral communities from the Gulf of Mexico - 32_GoM_OMZ_CsCl metaG (SPAdes) (version 2) | ecosystem: Environmental > Aquatic > Marine > Oceanic | place: Atlantic Ocean: Gulf of Mexico... | reverse complement strand
GGCGTAGCGCCGGATCACGTCGCCCTGGAACGACATCATCAGCAGCACCATCCAGGGAGCGGCCACCGCGAGGCGGGCGCCGTTGACCGTCCAGGCCTGCCGCGACTCCATCTCGGAGCGCAGCCGTGCGTCGTCGCGCAGGTAGCCCGACAGGTTGCGCAGCAGTCGCCCGAGCTCACCGCCGCCGACCTCGCGCGCGATCCGCAGGCCCTCGACGACACGGTCGCCCACGGGGTCGGCGAGACGCTCCTTCAGCCGGTCGAGGCAGTCGGAGAACCGGCCGGTGACCTGGTAGTCCAGCGCGAACGCGTCGAACGCGGACCGCAGCGGCTCAGGACCACGGACCGCGAGTCCGGCCAGGGCATCCGGCAGCGAGAGGCCCGCGCGCACCGCCGACGCGAGGTTGTCGACGGCGTCGGGCCAGACATCGGCGAACTCGCGCTGACGCCGGCGGGCACGGGCGGAGACGACGGCGAACGGCAGGTAGGCGGCCATGAGCCCGAACACGAGGGCGATCGGCGCCGTACGCGAGACGACCTGCAGCACGAGGGCGGCCGCCGCACCGAGCACGACGCAGAGCAGCACGAGGCTCGTCGCGGAGACGTGCGCCATCCCGGCCCGGGCGAGCATCAGGGTGATCCGGCCCGGCTCCCGGTCGACGACCTTCGGCGTGCGCGGCACGGAGAACGCGGACCACACCAGGAGGAGACCGAGCCCCAGCCCCAGCCCGACGAGCGCCCCCACGCTCCTCAGCCCGCCTGCAGGATGCGGTGGATGTCGATGCCGATGCGCTCGAACGCCTCGGTGCGGGGCGGCATCCCGTGCGTACGGCGCAGCTCGGCGCCCTGCCGCACGAACAGCGGCTCGACCTCGATGATGTCGTTCTCGACCCGGCCGGGGACCCCGACGATCTCGTTCACCCGGCGCACGCCGCGGGAATCGATACCGAGGTGGACGACGATGTCGACCGAGCTCGCCACCGTCGGCACGACGAACTTCGACGACACGTTCTCGCCCGCCAGCAGCGGCAGCATGCACATCTTCACGAGCGCCTCGCGGGCGCTGTTGGCGTGGAGCGTGCACATGCCCGGCAGACCCGCGTTGAGGGCGAGAAGCAGGTCGAGGCACTCCTCCGAGCGGACCTCGCCGACGATGATCCGCGACGGGCGCATGCGGAGCGCTTCCTTCACCAGGTCCCGCAGGACGACGGACCCCGTGCCCTCGAGTCCGGACTGCCGGGTCTGCATCGGCACCCAGTCGGGATGGGGGAACCTCAGCTCGAAGACCTCCTCCGCCGACACGACGCGATCGCCGCCGGGAATCGCTGCCGCGAGGCAGTTGAGCATCGTCGTTTTGCCGGCCTGGGTGCCGCCCGCGACGAGGACGTTGAGCCCGGCCCGGATCGCTGCCGTCAGGAACGCGGCCGCCTGCGACGAGAGGCTGTGCAGCTCGACGAGATCACTGAGGCGCGCCGCCTTGAGCACGAACTTCCGGATGTTCACCGCCGTGAATCCGCGGCTGATGCCCTCGAGCACCACGTGCAGCCGGTGGCCCTCGGGCAGCATCGCGTCGACGAACGGGCTGGAGATGTCGAGGCGGCGCCCGCTCGACTTGAGCATCCGCTCGACCAGCTCGGCGACCTGCGCCTGGGTGAGCATCAGGTTCGTCAGCTCGTGGCGCCCGTTGCGCGCCACGAAGACGCGGGTGGGGTGTTTGGTTCGTTAGACGTATCCTAGACGCATGACCACACGAGCCGCCAAGACCCCGGCAGCGATCTACGTGCGCATCTCGTCCGACTCTTACGGCGACGGACTAGGGGTCGCCCGGCAGCGCACCGACTGCGAGGCCCTCGCGGACCGCCTCGGGTGGGATGTCACGGGCGTGTACGAGGACAACGACGTGAGCGCGTCCACCGGCCGCCCGCGCCCTGAGTACGAACGCATGACCACCGACATCGCTGCGGGGCGCGTACGCGCCGTCGTCGTATGGGACGTCGACCGCCTGACGCGCACCCCCCGCGAACTGGAAGACGTCATCGACTTTGCCGACAAGATGGGGCTCAAGCTCGCAAGCGTCGGCGGAGACATTGACCTCGGCACCGAGCAGGGCAAGATGCTCGCCCGAATGAAGGGCACGGTTGCGCGCTACGAGGTGGAGCAGTCGAAGCGCCGGCTCCGACGTAAGCACGAGGAACTCGCGGCCGCTGGTCGCCACAACGGCCCTCGGCCCTACGGCTGGGACCTCACCAAGACCGAGGGCGGCCCGAGGACGCTGACAGTGAATCCCGAGGAAGCCGCGGTGGTACGCGAGTGCGTCGATCGTGTCCTGAGGGGCGAGGGGCTCTGGCGGATCGCCAACGACCTCAACCGCCGGGGCGTTCCGACCTCCACCGGGACATCATGGGCCTCGCAGACGCTTCGTCGGGTTCTGCTCAGATGGCGCAACTGCGGGGTCCGCACCCACCGCGGGCAGGAAGTCGGCGCGGGCCAGTGGGAACCGATCATCGACCGCGATACGCACGAGCGCGTGGTGGCGACGCTCACCGATCCATCCCGCCGCAAGAACAATCGCGGCACCGACCTCCGCTACCTCCTCACGAACGTCGCTCTCTGCGGCGCATGTGAGCGCCCCGTCGTCGGCACGGCCGAGTTCACCTACACCGTCCGCGGCAGCAAGCGGAAGGACGGCACCCACGGCCCGTCGAAGGAAAGGCACTACCCCCACGCATACAAGTGCCCGCACGCCGGGTGCATGAAGGTCCAGCGGCGCATGGTCGACGTCGACGAGTACGTAGAGGGGGTTGTCATCGGCCTCCTCGAGCGTGATGGCGTCCAGATTCTCGGCGGCAACCCCACAACAGCGTCGGCCGCGCGGGAACGCATTGCAGCGTTGGAAGCGAAGCTCGCGCTCGCGGCAGACCAGTACGCCGACGACGCGATCACGGCAGACCAGCTCAAACGCATCAGCGCGCGGGTCCGACCGGAGCTCGACGCAGAACGCGATCGCCTACGCCTCGCACTCCCCAACGCGTCGCTCGCCGACTTTTCCATCAACCCCGCCGCCGCCTGGAAGAACGCCTCGCTGGAGGCCAAGCGGAAAGTGCTGAGCGCGATCAATCTCACTATCCGGATCGATCCCATCGGACCCGGCAACGGACACCTTGAGGTCACCGAAACCGTAATCATCAGTTCGGGAAGAACCACACCGTCAGCCGCTGCCGCCAACGGGAGGAGCCAGGATGTCTGACCGCAGATTCGTAACGTTCGCCTGCACCGGGCGGGGGCACCACAAGGTGCGCCGCCTACGCCGCTTCCGGTGGGAACCGGTCGACGAAACGCTGAGCGCCGTCCGCGGGGAGCGCGTCGATGGCTTCGACGTCGAGGCCCGCGACGACGAGTTGGAGCGCTTAGTGGACCTTCAGGCCGCTGGCACGACCCACCATCTAGTCGAGGACGACCGAGTACGCGAGGTCGACGGCACCCCGATGTCGCACCTGGGCGACCTCTCCCGTCACGTCGCAAACAATGTCGGCGAACTCCGACACGGCACATACACGCTTTCCTGCCCGACCTGTAAACGCAACGTCCCGCTCCAGGCCTCACGCCTCGGGGACATCGTGAAGGCCAGCATGATCGGCGGACTGTGGCAGTTCGACATCTCCGGGATCGCCTGACCGACCCCCCGCGTTCGTTGTCCCACCGCGTAGATAGCGTTCCCCAACGTAGGACAACGACCCGCCGAGTGCGGGCGATCTACGACTGCCTTCGTGCCCGGCCTTGAATAGGCACGGCAGGACGGTCCCACCGGGCCGCGTGGTTTCACCATGCCCGGAGGACCTCCAATGGCTGCCCCTTTTAGCCCCGAATCGCGCCGCCTGCGTTCCCACGTCGGCAACCTCATCAAGGCCGATCCCACCCACCCCGAGATACCAGCAGCACGCCGCGACCTCCGCGCCGCAAGGCTTGCGGACCACATCCAGGCCACCCTGGACGCGATCCCCCCGCTGACTGACGACCAGTGCGCCACCGTGGCTGCACTGCTCCGCCCGGGGGTGGAAGCGTGAACGGCCGCCCCGCGCCTACGGGACGGCCGACAACTCCCACCGCCGCGACAGTAACCCCCGCCGACGTCACCGCGTGGGCGGCCCGCATCCGCGTCAGGAACGGCTACGCCCACCGCGCGCCCGCAGTCCCCTGCCCGTGGTGCAGCGCTGCCTCAGGGACCCACTGCACGCGTCCTGGGGACCGCGGACGCCGCATCGCGATCGCCACCGTCCACGCCTCACGGCTCAAGGTGGGTGTCGCCGCATGACCTGGACCATGATCGGCGACGACCTCCCCCATCGGCCGGGCATTCTGCGTTCGTCCTGGCCCGCCCGGTGGCTGCACATCGCCGCCCTCGTCTGGTGCAACGCCCACGGCACGGACGGACAGTTACCCGGCTACGTCCTGCCGGTCGTGGCCGCCGGTGCCCCGACGCCCGCGGAGGACCTCGCGGCCGAACTGGTCGCCGTCGGACTGTGGTCGGTGACCGACGACAGTTGGCAGATCGACTTCACCGACCAGTTGCCCGCGGACGAGGTGCAGCAGCGTCGCGCCAAGGCGGCAGAGCGCAAGAAGCGCAGCCGCCTACACACGGAGGGCGATCACCGGATGTGCCTCCCCAGCTACTGCCGCCATGTCACGCGTGACACGACCGTGACCGGACGCGGGACGGCCACGGTGACGGACACCCTCCCTACCCCTCCCACCCCTTCCCCCACCAAGGGGGAAGGGGGTGGGGACCGTGCCCGGCCCGCCAGGGGGCGGCCGGACCCGACCGACGACACCGACGGCCGCCCGCACCTGCCGAACCTCGGCAGCACCTGCGGATGCCCGGAGCCCCGCTACACGGTCACCGGGGAGTGCGTCCGCTGCGGCGGCGACCGGCCGAACGCATGACGGCCCCCCAGCGGCATCGGCGTCATGCCGACGACCGGAAACCCCGGGGACCGCCTACGCGTCGCCAGCGGACGGCACAGCGGACGCCAGGGGACGACGAGCGACGTGAACCCGACCGGACAACGACGTCACGGAAGGGGAGTCGGCATCACAGGGCCGGACCAACCCACGCCCCGGCGCGGTAACGAGACTTCTGCGGATTCAACCTCCGAGTGGGGGGAGGTCGGGGGAACTGGCCTTGCGATCAGCCGCCGACCAGCGACTCGATGCCCCGCACGGCCAGGAGCGTCACGCCGAACACAGCCATGTAGATGAGCAGCGCGACGCCGTAGGACCAACCTTGGCGTTCCTGAGCCTTCGCCGTCACCCCGGCAACGACTGCCACGGCCACGATCAACACCACATCCCAAACGCTCAGCCACTCCATGCGGCAATCCTGGCAGCGCCACTCCCGGGAGGAGGCCGGAATGGCGAACCCGGTCCCCGCGTGGACGGCCCGGTCGACGCGTCAGGTCAACGCGGCGCGGATCACGCCTGCGACCGCGCCAGCAACCACAACGAGCGCGAGAACGGCAGCCCATGCGCGCGGTCCGGACCAGCCGCTCTTGGTCAACACGCTGTAGCCCACGACGCCCACGAATCCCGCGACGCCCCCGATGACCAATGCCCCCGTAGTCCCCATGCGCCCAACCCTGGCAGGCCGGTCGGGGCCACGAGCATCCAGCAACCACTTTCGAGAACGGATCACCGAATGAACAACACCACCACCCTCGCCGACACTCTCGCGATTGTTCGCACTCTCGACGACGCTCTCGCAGGTGAGATGTCGAGCCGGATGCTCGCGGCGATGTCGCACGACGAGTTGCTGACCACGACGACGAACCTCCTCGCCCTCGTCCACCTGGCGCGCGAGGTCGGCACGGATCTGACCCTCGACGAGTGGTGCGCCGCCATCCTCAACGCAGACGACACGCCCAGCATCTGACGACTCGAACAAGCGTTCGTCTTGCCTTAGCTTCGGTCTCGTCACCAGCTCGCGATCCGCCCGCCGCGGAACACGAGGGGTCCTCCGCCGGACCTGACGTGACGACCGACAACCAATCGTCAGACGCGTCTGCCTGTGCGCACGGGCGCGGCGTCCGGCACCCCCGACCACCACCAGGCTCCGGCCTGGCAGGAAGCGAGCCACAAACATGACCACCAGCACCTTGGAGAAGCCCACCGGCGTCGCCGGACGCATGAAGGCCGAGCGTGACGCGCTCCTCGACGAGGTCCGCGACCTCGCCACGAAGGCGATGAACGAGGACCGCGGGTTCAGCACGGACGAGGCCGCGCGTGTCGACGCCGCGATGGCGGAGGCCAGGAGCAAGACGACGAGCCTGAAGGCGTTCGAAAACCTTGTCGCGAACGGTCACGAGTTCGACCACATCTTCGAGAGCGCCGACGCCCCCGAACGCGAGAAGGGCCAGGGCCGCTCCCGCAGCCGCTTCGCGAAGGCGATCAGCAGCGCCCTGTTCGGAAACTCCCCGGTCCCGCTCGACCCCACCGGCCTGCATCTCGATGAGCGGAAGTTCTTCGACAACAACGGCGACAACCGGCCGACGCCCAAGGCGTCGCCGTTCAACGTCCGCAACGGCATGACCAAGTTGCCCATCGCGGCGCGTCAGACGGACGGCGGGATGCTCCTGCTGCCCGAGTGGGGCGGCACCCTGCTCGGCCTCTTCAACCGGCCCCAGCTCAGCGGGGGCGACGCTTACCGCATCCGCCGGCAGACCTCGCGCACCGAGGACGCCGCGCGGTTCGTGCCCAGGGGCGCACGCAAGCCCGAGTCGCCGTTCAACTTCGAGGTGATCGAGGACCGCGTTCGGACGCTCGCCGTTCTTTCCGAGCCCATCGCGATCCAGGACCTGCAGGACGTCCCGATGCTCACCGAGGACATCGGTAACGAACTCGCCAACCGCATCATCTGGCGGCTCGAGGACGCGATCGTCAACGGCGTCCAGACGGAGGAGGACGACGCGGGGCGCGAGATGTTCAACGGCATCCTCAGCACCACCGGCGTGCGGGAGCAGACCTACTTCGACTCGCCGTTCCGCACCATCCGGCGGTCCCTGACCACCCTGGAGACGGCCGGGTTCGACCCCGACCGCCTCACCATCGGACTCAACCCCACCACCTGGGAGGCGCTCGAAACCGAGGTCGATGGCAACGGCCGCCCCCTCTTCACTGGGCTCTACAGCAACCGGCAGAAGCCCATGCTGTTCGGCCGCCCCGTGGTACTGAGCAACAAGATCGCGGAGGACGCGTCGATCGTCGCCGACTGGTACCACGGCATGGTCACCCTGCGTACCGATGTCGAACTCGCGTGGTCCGATGGTGGCGAGGAGTTCACCCGCAATCAGGTCCGGTTCCGCGCCGACCTCCGCGCCGGGTTCAACCTCACCCAGCCCGGCGCGTTCGTTCACGCCAACCTCACCTCCGGCGCGTAACCCGATCCGGGCGTCAACGTCACCCCGCCGCGCTGACCGCTCCAGGGTCCCGCAGCACGGCCTACGGGGAACGATGGCAACGAGCGGTCCCTCAGATGCCGCGTAGACCCGCCAGCGCCCGCGCAGCGGCCCCGCCCCCTAGCGCACGGGGGGCGGGGCCGCGTCCTCGGGAGTGCCCGACCCGAGTTCTGATCTATCGTTCGCCTCATGGCGAAGCGCGGCGTTGACCACTGGAGTGAGACCTATTGCGACCGTCGTTACCACCCCCCGCACCTCACGGGAACTCCCTACTGGTTTTTCTGTAGGCTCGAGCCTGATCACGCAGGTGAATGCGACTGCGAAGCTGCGCACGAGGCAACGAACACAATCGAGTAGCCAACGTGCCGCCCGCTTCTACTATTCGTCAGCAGACTTCAGGATTTCGCTAACCATTACGATGGCGGCCGAAATTATCTCGGCATCGCTCTTCGAGCGTTTCGTGACTTTGCGAGCAAGATCGCTCCGCAGTTTTGTAGTGACCTGATCCAGGTCAGCACCATCGCTATGCAACCGGAGGAATGAGTACCAGTCCCCCATACGAATGCCCAGCACCTCGGTATTCGCCGACTTCGTAATGAAGTCGTCCATCAAACCAGAAACCCGCGCCACTCGCCCAAAGTTCTTCCCGCGATCGTAGGCCGGGCTATCGGAGATTCGCGTGTCGCTCGTCGGATATGGCGCTGCGTCGGCCGGAGCTTCGATGTCCGTGGAGTCCGATGTCTCCCTCATGTGCTGCCAGTAGTAGTTGCGGTATTCGGCGGCCCATCTCGCGGAGACAACAAACGGCTGAGCCGCAACGGGAGAACCGGCGAGCACGTTGTCGAGGTACCACGGCAGCACCACGAGGAGGTCGTGGTCGGCGCAAGCAGCTGGAGTGGTCGTGAAGCGGAAGCTGGGTACGCCCTCCTTGGCTAGGAGGAACCATCCCTTCAACTCGATCCCCAGCCCGACGTCAACGCCGCCCTCGTCGTTTCTATGCACGAGCCGCACGTCGGGGAAAACCTGCGACTGCCGTTCGAAAATGTAACCGAGCCATTCGTCGTCGGGGTCCCAGATAGGACGCTGAAGATTCAGCGCCTTCACAACCTGTCCCTCGATCGATGCTCCGAGCAACGTGTTCATCGCGTGCAAATCAGTTGCGTTCACGCCGGAGAAGTTGTTGTTGAACTCGAAGAACGACGGCAACCCGGCTAGAACCGACTTCAGTCGCTCTACCAGTTTCGTCTTGATGTCTTCTGGATCGAGCACCGGCGGCTCGGGGGGTGCGACTCCACCCGATGTGGCCACAGAGGCGGGCGTAGCGACGGTCCCCGCCGCGCTGTCGGGCGTAACAGGCTCAGTGTGGTCAGGATGTCCCGATTCGCTCGTCACAGTTCCTCGTCCTCGTCCTCGTCGACCACGGCATCAACATGGAGTTCGGCGACGAGATTGAACTCGGAGAGAGCCAGGTCGAGACGCTCACGGCCAATCTCAGCGAAGTGATCATCCATCTCTGCGACCCTGGCGTTCCGCCCTAGAGCCAGTGATGCGACAGAGCCGGAGGCGAGACCGCCGAACGGTTCCCACACCAGGTCCCCCGGATCAGTCGTGGCCTTTACGATCCTCTCCATGAACTCGAGGGGCTTCTGATTCAGGTGGGCCGAACTGCCAGACGTCGGCTTGTAAACGCGAGGGGCCGCTCGCCTGAGGGTCCCCTTGAGACGCTCGTTGTCGTGCAGAGGACCGCGCTGCCAAACGTTCGTAAGGCCATGCTGATGGTTCCACCGGTAGCGGAGGGTGTCCCACTCCTTACCAGTCACGGGTTCGCGTCCGTCGAGCGAGAAGTACGGCCAGCCGTCCGTAGCCGCGTGGGCGTTCGCGTAGTCCGCCAGGCGCTCGACCATCTCGCCAGGCGGCCAATACCACATCCAGTCCTGCGTCAGATACTTCCGCGTGGCCGCATTCTTGACTCCGCAAGCCTCGTTGGCGCGGTTCAGGGGAATACCTGCACGCTGCCACTCGTGCCGGAGCCACTTCTGTACCGGCATCGCACCACTCGGCGTATCGACTGCAAAGCGCCGCTGATAGAGAACACAGATTTCCGAGACAACCGGAAAACGACGAATCGTAAGCCCATTGACGTTACCCGCGATGTGCGCGAGGCCCTTGTCCCACGTCACGGTCTGCACGTAGTCCCACCCGTGAGCCACAAGCAGCGGGTGTACGTTCGCCCATCCGACCTCGGTATTCCAGAACCAGAGGGTCGTCGCAGGGTGGGCAGCAGCGCTCCACGCCTCGATATGGGGGCGGTACCAGTCTGCGAGCTCCTCAGGCCCCGTGGTGTCGCCGTGAAAACCGCGAACGCCGTAGGCACCATCGCTGATGATCGTCGTCGGGGTTGGCCACGTCGGATAAGCCTCCAGGACGTTGCCATGGTGGTGCTCGTACGACGGTGCTGCTACGGACTCGTTCACAGACTCGAACCTAAACGATCCCACCGACTGTCCGCGCACGGACGCGCGGACAGGCCCGGAGGCCCCGATCCAGAAACAAGAGGACCCGAGGCCTCCAACGCTAGGCGCGCGGTGGCATAGATGCGACGGCCCGTACCGCCTCGACTAGTGGGCCAGCCTCGTCCGGGCTCAAACCATCAGGTTCTGTCTCACAATCGATCGGGACCCGCACGCCGTCGTCGTCGGATCGGATCGGATCGGGGAGACAGTGAGGAACACGTCACCGTGGCCAATCAACGGCACGCGGGGGCTCGCACCGCGGCCTGAGCGCACAAACCCACTCTCCCCTCCCTCACTTGGCGTCCTTGCCCTTCCTCGCGCGGGCGATACGAGCATCCCGGCAGGACCTGCACTCCGAGACGCGAACGCCTGGGTTCCTGGTCGTGGGAAACTTCCTAGGCGACAGCCGGAGGCCGCACGCGCCCGAGCACTGGTGGGTCTCGCTGTCAACTCCCGTAGGCGTGAAGGTCCCAAGGGATTTGCGGCTCTTGGACCTCGACTTACCCGCGGAGGGCTTGGCAGTAGTCGGGCGATTCTTCGCGTCACTCATGCGATCTCCTACCCGGATAGGGAAACGTCTAGCGAACCGATGCCGGGTCGTTGATCCAGATCTCCTCGACCGTCGGGTCGTCGAGGAACGGCTGCAGCGGCCCGAACCCGGAGATCCGCGCGACCAGCTCGGCCACCACCGCAGGCACGTCGCCGAGCTTCGCGACCGCACCGGTCAGGCTCCGGTCGTCGTGCTCGCGCGCCACGTTCTCCGCGATGCGTCGCACCACCGCGACGTCACGCTGGGGGTCGATGGCCTCGGCCCGCACCACCTCGCGCACCCGTGCGTCGAGGGCGTCCATCACGCTCGCCGGCGCAGCCGCGGAGGGCAGCGGCGGCCCGGCACCGTTCGCGCGCGAACGGCCGTCGACGTCGGCGATCGTCATTGGCAGAGCCCCGTCCCGAGTGGAGTTCCGAAGTGGCGATGAAGCAGAAGAGCAGTGGGAGCAATGAAACAACAGCCCTCGGCGATGGGTCCACCACACCAGTCACAACCTGTGGAGAACTGTCATGACGGTGACAACGCGTCCGCTCCAGCCTCGTCCTGACACACTGACGACATGGAAGGACCCGTCACCAGCCTCGTCCTCGGTGGCACCATCGGCCTCCTGGTGGTGCTGCTCACGCGGTACGGCGCGAAGCGCGGCTGGTCGCCTCGACGGACCTGGGTCGGGATCGCCGGTGTGGCCCTCGGCCTCGGCGCGGTCGTCGGCCTCGTGGCGGCCGCCCTCGACTGACCATCGCCTCGGCCGCATCGAGCAAACGCTCGATAGGCGACACGGCAGCCGCCGCCTGAGACTCAGACGGCCGCCCAGCCCACCGTCGACCGCCCTCCACCACGACTGACGTCACACCAGCCCCACCTGTGAACATCGCCATTCGCACCGATTCCCCGGTCTGGTCCACCTAGATTCAATCCCCGTGCCGACCGAGACGCCCGCCGCGGACCCGCCCAGCCGCTCCACGGGACCGGCGCGCGCCCTCGCGAAGGCCGTCCTGGCCGCCTCCCTCGCCACGCTCCTCGTGGCCACCGCCCTCGTCGCGCTCGCCCTCGTGGCCCCCGAGCGCTTCACCCCAACGACCCCGGACAGCACCCCCGAGACCGACGCCAGCAGCCAGATCGACCCCGCCGACCTCGAGCCCGCGGCGGCCGCGGGCGGCGTACGCGTCGCCGTGCTGATGCCGTTCGCCAGCGCGTCCGGGCGCACCGGGCTCGTGCGGCCCGCCGACCACACCCCCGCCCTGCTCGGCGGCTTCTCGTGGGACCTGCACAAGGGCGACAACGCCGCCGTCTACGCCAACTTCCGCTCGTTCGACGGCCCCGTCACCCTCAAGGTCGCGCGCATCGCCAGCAACAACAACGGCGCCGGCACCATGCTCACCCTCGACGTGCGCGTCGGCGGCACCCTCGTCGGCCAGATCCGCTACGGCCACCTGCGCAACCTCCAGGTCACCACGAGCACCCCGGAGTTCTCCCCCGGCCGCCTCCTCGGCTACCTCGCCACCGGCCGCACCCCCGACAGCCGCTGCGCCGACGGCACCGCCGACGGGTGGCCCTACTCCGGCTCCTGGCGCGTGTGCACCGAGAGCGGCATCCACACCCACACCGACTTCCAGAAGGCCTGCTGGGCGCGGTTCCC
>Ga0208794_1001186_pt1 | contig 12212 bp, 24 predicted proteins | sample 32_taG_FD_184106 | JGI IMG/M metagenome (GOLD analysis project Ga0208794, IMG submission 184106) | Marine viral communities from the Gulf of Mexico - 32_GoM_OMZ_CsCl metaG (SPAdes) (version 2) | ecosystem: Environmental > Aquatic > Marine > Oceanic | place: Atlantic Ocean: Gulf of Mexico... | reverse complement strand
ATTAATTGCGTTCTTAATCCATTCCTCTTTCTTTGATGCTTTTTTGCTGCCTTTCTTGGATTTTGTATCAGCCATCGATCATCTGCTCCTTCATTGAATTTAAGAAGTCTTGAGCTTCTTGACGTGCAGTAGGGCGACCACTTGTTTGGATACGACGCAGCTTTTCGGAAGCTTCAAGGGGTGACATGCGTTGTGGAGCGGCAGGCACAGTTTCTTCAATGATAGTCGTTTTCTTTACAGTTGGCTCTGAAGAAAGTGTCATTGAAGGCGCAACACGAGAAGGTGCGGGTTCACCAGCTTCTATAAGTCCTTGTGATTTTAGTTTTCCTGTCCAATAATCAGTAGCTTCTTGTGCAGAAACACCTGCCTTTTCGAGCATAACCTTGGCACCCATGTCATCTAAGGAATCAAAAGACTTATAACCAGAACCCTTTACTCCTTCTACATTCATACCAATGCCGTCACCATCGTATTCAATAGGCATACCATGCATTCCAATACCGGCTGCCTTCAGTCGTTCAGCAACAGAAGGTTTTTCTGATACTGCCCTTCGTTCTGGCTTCACATAATTAGGCACCATGTCAGGTGAAGGGGCGAAACGTGGAGTTTCCCTGGAAGCAACTTGCTCTTGAATTCTTTCACTTGATGCAGCATTGTCATTTAGCATTTGTGCCATGAAGTTTTGCATCTGCTCTTGCGCTGCAACTCGACTTGATTTAAATCCAGGGCCTTGTTCATCCCCTGAATAGATTGCATCCATTTGTTGATCTTGCACGAACGGCTCTCTATTTTCTTGTTGATTGTATAATGTTTCACCGCTTAATTGACCCTGGAGAAGACCGCCGGAATTACGAGGCTGATCTACTTCTGGATCGACTACCATCACAGATTCAGGAGCAATAGATCCTTTAGAAACTAAATAATTAGTAGCGAATCCACCAACCTCTCGTTCGCCAGTCTCTTGGTTGGTTGGTAAATTTGCATAGAAGTTAGCCAGGCTTTCTTCGTCCTCTGCTTTGCGGGCAGCTCGTGCCATCTGCACACCGTCCTTCACTCCAAAGGTTTCATTAAATCCCATTGGCTCTCTTGAGAGCAGCGGGTTCGAACTGCGTTCTGGAGCCCTGTAAGGAGTTGACCGACGCTCTGCGTCAGTAAAGGTAACGTCAATTGTTTGGCTGGGAGCCTGACTTTGTAGATTACGCATGGCCATGGCTTCCATTCCAGCAGCCACGCCTTTTTCGTAATCACTAGGCTCTTCTCTTTTCTTTGGATAAGAAGCCGCTTCTTTCTCCAGTCCTCGGAGTCGATTCATCATGTCGTCATCGACCATTGTACTTAGGTCAGTGACAACCAAGCCGGGCATCCGTTCGGCACGCGCTGCTTTGACTAACTCTTCACCTTGACGGGTGCGTTCAGTCATTGTGGGTTCACTGCCCTTTAATAAACCGTAAGGGGCGTAGCCCTCGACCTGACTCGGTGCTTGCTCTGCTGCACCGGGCCTGGGTGGCGGACTTGCCGGAGGTTGTTCATTGAAGTTTTGATTTTCTCCCTGTGCAGCACCTTTAGGTTGATTATCAAATAGGCCATAACCTCTGGCCATTTGATAAGCGTAATTAGCTCCTGTGCCAATGTTTAATGCTGTCCTTGTAAAATCTCTGAACCGATCACCTAAATCTTTTTCTTCATCTCTTTTTCTTTGTTGAGGCTCAAAAGCATCGAGCAGCATGTTGCCCACACTGTTAGCGGCTTGCCCAATAAGAATATTTTTAACCATCCCTCGGCCACCTTCCTGATCGCGCATTGCGAATAAGGTGCCTTCCATGCTTGGCTGCTGATACCGCATTTCTCTATCTCTAATATATTTAATATTTTACCGCTGCTAAACTTGTAATATCGATTTGGTACTATCTATGGACGAGTTCAAACTTACTCAACGAGTCGAAGGTCTCGAAGATATTAAACAGCGAGCTTTGGAAATGGCTCAAGCAGGTGCGGATGATCTTACAGTACGAGATTTTATTACCGATAGTAAAAAAATTCTCGCCTATGCTGTTCCAGATGAAGAGGCAATGCTCAAAGCATCCGACGCAGCAAAAAGATTTCGCGCAATGACGTTCAATGACGCGCCAAGCCAACGCTGATTATTTATAACTAAAGGTCAGCGTTTTTTAGACTGACCTTTTTTTGTGTTTTTATTAAAAACAGCAGTATTCGGATTAGCCTTTGGTTTACCCTTAGGCTTTTCCACCAAGGACCGCAGTTTGCGCAGATCGTAATAATCCGGATTAGCCATTGTTAATTTCCACGAATACTATCTTTTCTTATTTTTTTTTGCGATACTCTCTAAGACTTTTTGCTTCAGCTCTCTGTATTTCTTTTCTTCTTTTTGGAGTTATCTTTCCACTTTTCTTGGCAGACCCACGAATTTCTTTTAACGCGCTAGTAAGACGTTTGTTTTCAGCAAGTACTCTATTGAATTCTTTCTGATTAGCATCACTTTTAGCCTTTCGTGTTTGTCTTTCTTCTCTACGCTTTTTCAAATCGATTCTTCCGGGAGCATTTTTCTGTTCTGCGATACTTTTTCCTTTAACGGACTCTCTTCTTTTAGCAGCAGTCTCTTTAGAAGCCCTCACAGGTTTTTTTGCTGCCTTCTTTGCTCTACTACTCTGCTCACGAAGGTTTTTCAAAGCCTCGCCGATAGTTCTTCTGGGTGCCATGGGACTTCTTTTGCGTTTGTCTGCTTTAATTCTAAAATAATTAACTTATCAGGGCCCTAATAGGGCCCCTTTTTTTTAAAAAAATAATTTTTTTTGTACTTCAAAGGTTAACATTTGGTTAAAAAAGCCCTATATAGGCCGATTTGGGAAAATATTCTGCTGATCCTTCTAGCAAGGGCTACATGTTTTGAAAACCGTGTGGAAAAAAAATAAAGCGGTGTGTGGTGTGTGGAGAACTCTGTGGAGAACGCGATGAGACGTGTGGGAATGCTGACAAACCGTGTGGAAACCGGGGGAAATGTAACGATTTGTTGCAATATTTCCTGTGGAAAAGCACAGATTTAGCTGTGGAAAACGCTGAGATCCATTGCGGCGCAAGGGATGTCAAGATTTGTACACAAGAGGCGAGCAGATCAATTGGTGTTGTAAGATCACGCGCGCATTCCTATGTGTTCTCGAGGCGTATTGACGGTGAGGCCGTGGTGTGGTTAATATGGATGCATCGGCGAGGCCAAGGCCAAGCCGGCAGACAAACGGGAGGATCCCTCGGGGTGCTACGATTGTCTCAAGCGCAACGGGTCATCACCCCGGGGTGCTACGATTAACGGAAGCGAGGCGGTCCCGCTCCACGGGGTGCTAAGCTTTCATCAAGCGAGGCGGTTCCGGTCAACGGGGTGCTAAGCTTTCATCAAGCGGATCGGGTCACACCGTGATGCTATGATTCTTTCGGGAGGTCACCACCCTTCCATAGGACCATCACATAGACGCGACGGCAGTGCCATGACCTGCGGTCCCGGACGGTAAGCAGCCGCAAAGTAGCCTTAGGGCGAGACACGGCAGAGCGACGGATCGGGCCAGGATTGGATCACATTGTTTGAACGGATACCCCTGAGGCTAGTAGCCATAGGTGTGGACTCCTCATAACCCCTCGCGGGGCTAAGGACCATGCCAGTGCTAGAACCCTCCGCCAAACCAGCTCGGCCTGCGTGCCGTGCCAAGGTGGCCTGAGGCTAGCGCCTTGCCCGGAAGGCCCTCCGTTCTTAAGTTTGCGTGATATTGCATAGATTCCATGTGATTCGGCGGCAAGCTGTGTTGAACACATAATGAGTCCAGTAAGGACATGTGGAATCTATGCGAGCAATATATGATGACAGAATAGGTCTCAATGACAGTCCTGATCTCAGAGGGAGACTATGCGGGTTCGATTCCCGTCAGGATTCTCGCCAACAGTAATGTTGGCATTTGTTCTATCACCACTAAGAACATGAGCAAGCGTAAGTTCAAGCACGGCGACCGTGTTCGTTACACGCGGTCTTTCCTGCAATGCATTCAGGCACAGACTGGTTGGTACCCTCAAGCTAGGGGTGAGATTACCCGTTTCAGCGGGGATCTCGCTTTCATCTGCTGGGAGAATCCATCCGGTGTCAATGATCCACAATGTGTGAACGTTTTCAATCTGGAGAAATGCAAGTGAAACCATTAATTACTTCAGAAAGAATCCATCACGATTGTGGCCATTATCACGAGAGAATTTATAACCACGATAATATCGTGGCCTATATCTTGAGTGAGCCTGGCAAAGGCACATTTTGCTTTGTGAATAATGAAGACCAAATGTGCTGGAAGGGTTATGCAACCGTGGCTGATGCTAAGCAAGCATTCTTTAACCTTCGTCCTGATCTTAACTAATCATGAAACTTTTCAAGGTGCATTATTTCGACCACGTTATTAATCGTGGAAAGATTCAAGACATCTATGCGCGTGACATTGATCATGCGTGTGGAAAGTGGGGCGTTCAGAAGTTAACTACTCAGGAAACGTTCTCAATTAAGGAGTACAATCCTCCTGCCTGGTTACAATGACGGCGAAACTATCCCTCCGGGGATAGTCTCCGGGCTTGGCATGCCCGGACTGATGAGCCTGCCAATTGTCCTATCACCACTAAGACAATCATGACCAAATTCAAAGTCTTTCACCGTACTTGGTGGAAACACAATCCAAGCTGGCCGGATGGTCTAGAACCATGTGCTGGCCGTAAGAATCACATAGGCTACGCCTCCACTGAGGATGAAGCCCGTGAGATGTGTAAGGCATGGGCCAAGGATCATGATCCTGGCAAACTATCGGACAAGGCTGAATTCACTGAGGTTTGATGACCTATTCATTGAACAGGGTTGAATTAACACCTGACGAACAAACGTGCATCTTGCACTTACTTCGGGAGGCTCAAGAATGCGGGTACCCTTCCTCAAACGAGCCATGGTATCCCCTCATTAATTCAATCCTTCGCAAATACTATTCAACTGAAATTCAGGAAGCTCAACCATGGCAAACACTGTGACCATTGAACAATCCATTCAAACTCTATGTGAAACTCTGACCAGTCAATGGTCAGAAATTCATGGCCTTAATGCTGATGTGCTTTCTTTCATTAAGGGTAGAAAGTACTTCAAACTTATTAAGGTTGATCAACGCAATTCACAGCGTAGTGTATTCTGTTTCATCGATAAAGATGGGGCAGTTTATAAGGCTGCTTCTTGGCAATCGCCTGCCAAGGGTAAGCGTTACGAGTTAGAACATCTCACAAGCAATCCGCAGCAATGCGATATGTTTGGAGGGTTTTTATACAAGCGATAATGGCGAAACTATCCCTCCGGGGATAGTCTCCGGGCTTGGCATGCCCGGACTGATGAGCCTGCCATTTGTTCTACCACCACTATGAACATGTCAAGTAACGGCTATGTTTTACAGCGGGGATTTTCACCCATCAATGGTGAACCTTTCGTTGTAATCATGACAATGAAGTCTTCAAATAAGAAGACCGGGAATATGATCCAAGTTTGGATATTGCATGAGGATGTTAATCCTGTTGATGCAATTAAGACAGGCTTAGATCAAACTATATGTGGAGATTGTCCACATCGTTTACGTCTACATTCTGATGGCAAGTTACATAGAACTTGCTATGTGAATGCAGGTCAAGCACCATTATCTATCTGGCGAACATACAAGAAGGGTTTGTACCCTGACATTAATAACTGCGTTAATCTCGACGCGTTATTATCGGGCCGCCATATTAGATGGGGTGCTTATGGAGACCCTTCTGTGATTGACCCTTCAATTGTGAAGTCTTTCAATGAGAAATCTGAGGGGCACACTGGATACACCCATCAATGGAGGCATGCATTTTGTGATGCTTTTATAGGAGTATTCCAGGCATCATGTGATTCTTTCGGTGATTATTTGGAGGCCTCTTCTAAGGGGTGGAAATGTTTCTCTGTTGTTAACAAGGGCGATACCAATGTGGCTAACATTGGCAAGCTATGTCCGACTGAGGTTCCAAACTCACAAGCTAAGTGTCAATCATGCACTCTATGTGATGGCTCAAAGACTGATATTTTCATCCCTGCTCATGGCACGGGTGGTAAGTTAGTCTCCTATGTGAGCCAGGATGTGCACGAGCTTTCTGAGCTGCTGTTCAATTGATCTCGACGAAACTATCCCTCCGGGGATAGTCCTAGGGGTTGGCATCCCCTAGCTGATGAGTCTGCCAAAGTTCTTCTCAACAATCCAATGCACAATCACAACATTCTTCGGGCACTTAATGTGCTGGCAATTTTGATCCAAACTAGTTATGAACTAGGCTATGAAACCGGTAAGTTTTACCGGCAACATTTACATCATCACGTTGTTTCAGGCATCGCTTTATTAATCACTGTTTGTGTGCACTTATACGCAAACCGTGAGCGTTACAGAAAGACAATCGAGTCTCTGTTTGTGTACCGCTATGAAACCTTGGTGGATCTTGCACCCGCTGTCCACCCTCTCTATGATTCAATGGAGGCTCTCCTGAACCAAACCAGCAGGGAGCTTCGTTCCATCACCGGCATCAAACGCAAGGTCTCTAAGATCAACATGACAAACCAGTATCTTTCCATGGTCTGATCAGTGTCGCCTGGGCTGCATCTGGCGTGATTGTGTGGTGCTTTCGCGCCATGATTCTCTACGGCGTAAGTCCCAGGTTCGGGGGGTTGCTGCAACAACTCCCCTAGCATTCAATTCTCAACCCTTTTACACCACTCAATTCTTCAACGTACATCTTTTAAAGCCATGATTAATTCCATTCGCCTCGCTAAGAACAAATTCATCACACTTGATACGTACCGTAAGGACCACTACCCCACAAAATCAATGCAGTTTCACACCTATTTTCTCGCCATTGTTTTCGGGGTTGGATTAGGAACCTTAGGATCTATCGCCGTTCAAAAGGAGATGAATAGGCAGACTGCAAGCCAATGTTATGGCCCTGCAGATCAAGTTGTTTCCATCCGTTCTTTTATTGGCACCGTTAATTTCTGCGTTAAAGGAGGCACTATCAAATGAACCGCATTGAACGAATCAAATCTCTGATCAACGATGCTGGCTCCGGCTATGTTTCTGTCACCTTTATAAAGAAGGATGGCAGTGAACGTCAGATGACATTCAATCCTAAGGATGTGAATGACATTAAGGGCACTGGAGACACCAGTAAAGTTGACGCGAACATCTTCCGTGTTCGTGATAACACCAAGCAAGCATGGCGTTCATTTGATGCACGTCGTGTGATCAAAATCAAATCCAAAGGAGTAATCACTGAATTCAATGACTAAGAAGTATAACCGTGGCCATGATTGGATCCCAGCTGTAATCATGGTCTGTTGCACCGTGCTGATCCCCGGCATTGGTTTCTTCGTCGGGGGTGTCGTGTCGATCTTTTACTTCATCGTCAGGGCCTCCATGGCCCTCCCCGACGCTGACACGGAAGCGGCAGGTGCTGGCAAGGCTAGTAAACAAGCCATTCATACAGGCCCATACCTTCCCGGGCCCCGTCCTACGATCACGCGTAATGACTCATGAACATGATCAATAAACATCTGCAGAGCGATCTAACTCGGCAGATGGAACGGATGAGATCTGGTAGCAAGCTTAAGGTCAAGCGTAATAAACGCGGCCGATCAATGAACAACCTGCAGGTCATTCAACAAATCAACAGCAAACCTACGAACATTTCAGACACCAACAAGGAGCAACCCATCAATGAATGAGATCATCAAAGGTACCATTGGCCTGGTCATTCTTTACATCGGTTTGTCAGCATTTGCTGACAGATTCATTAAGAAAGAGCCTGTCATTACGATACCCATCCAACAGTACCAACAACCAACCATCCGTTTCTCGACCAACCTCGATCTCTAACTGAACAACCAATGACTGAACAACCAATGACTGAACAACCAATGACTGAACGCGAAGACCTTCTAGAAACTCTGGCCATCTTGACGACCAAGACTGAACAAGAGTTGAACAAGAAGACCACAGCACAGCTCAAGCAACTCCTACAACAGGCACTCGACAATGCATGACATCGACATCGACTACGAGCGCTCTTTAGAAGAGCAGCTCCCCCTGAACAGGACCTTGTTCCGATCCAAGGACGGGGTCAAATGCACCAAGACTGTCAACGGCAAGACTAGGACCAAGATCGACGGCAAGCCTCAGCGCATGGACGGAGACGTGGGAGCCTTTGGGGGTGTCCTAAAGCTCTGGTTCAACGGCACGTGGCATCAGGTGCCAAGCATAGCAGAGTTCCAGGAGTGGACGATGGACTCAGTCTGTCCGACACCGGACGGTGACCTAGTGGAACATGACCATCCCGACAGCTGGCTGAGCTTAGCCCAGTTGGTTTGAGCGGGATTGTAAACATGGCCCAGGCCAAACCTGTATTTGAACTTAACGCACGCTCGATGATCCCTGTGATGCCAATGCATCTCAGGGATTTTTGCTGTAACAATCCAAGATCGAGGGGGACGAAGTTCAAATTCACCCCTGTTTTTATTTACCTCTAGAGAAAACGTACATAACTAGGGGTTACGTACGGAACCTGCGTCTCATATGAGCCAGTTGATTCTGTCTCATTGATCTCACTTGAGTCTTTAACCTCCGTACATTAATGGACTTATGTACGTTTTCTATAGGGGGAATAGAAACCAGGGGTGTCTTTGAACTTATTGAACGTATCCACTTCCGATTATTAGTAACCGCAAGGGATCTGGGCAAAGCTGTAATCGAAAAAGCTGCACGTCGCCCGGCTGGATTAACCCCAGCTGTCTACAGCTCTTGACAAGCGTGGCGACATCATGCACAGTCAAACCCCGGGCAGTTCCCTGTCCGGTTCTTTCAAGTCCATCGATTCTTATGACGTACCAAACCTTTCCGAAATACACCGACATTTCAACCAGCCAGCCCGGGACCATGGACTTCAGTCCGTGGCAAAACGTGGAGGCCAAGAAGCCAGAGATCATTGACCTCGAGCTTTCCTTCGAGCACTTACAGGCAACTCTGAGCAACAAGTACGGCTGCTCTGAGCTCCTTCAGAAGGAGTTCCCTCACCTGAGCACGGCCAGCGGACCCAAGTCTCTGCTGAAAGCTTCGATCGTGTTCGAGCACCAGGGCCGTGAGATCAGCTACGAGCAGATGGGTGTGCTCATGGGCATCACTCCTAACTCTGCGTACCAGCTGGGCATTACCCTGCGTGCGGCCTATAAGAAAGCACTCGGCCTGACGATCCTTTCTGATCAGCAAGGACTCCGCCTGTGCACAGCCAATGATGGGCACGAAGCCATCGAACGTCTGCGCCTGCAGTTCGAGAAGCATCAACGCAGTTATCAAAAGCTGGGCGAGCAGATCATCAGCTGCCAGCGTCTGGGCTATCAGCTCAACATGAGTGGCCGCACCCAGGCTCTGCTGTCCGCTGTTCTCTCAAAGGATGAGGACGCATGAGCAACGGGGCTTCGGCCCCATCAATCTCTCAATCAATTCAAACGACAACCATGACTGCATCAATTGCACTTGAAAAAACAGATGAGGTTCAGGTCCTACTTGAAAGTGACCTGACGCAAACCGAGTGGACGACTCGGCAGGCCGATGAGCTGGCCATTCAACTCGCTGGGAAAGACCGCTTCGAGAAAGCGCTGATCATTGGTGAGAAGCTGAGCAGCATCTACAACTCCGGGAGCTTCCGCCGCAGTAGACCAGGCGGTGAGCGGTGGTCCTGGGATGACTGGGTCACCAACCGCCTGTCTCTCCTTCTGCCTGGGGAAGAGCTGGGCGTTCAGGCTGCTGACGACCGTCGTTTCCTTTGGGAAGTTCGGAAGCTGCTTGTACGGTCGAGCTCGACCGTAGAACTGCCTAAGGGATTAGCTCATGCCCGTGCGTTGAAGGCTCTGATCCCTCGTCAGTACGATCGTCTTAACTCCTGGAATCCTTCTGTTCTCGATGACGAGGAGAAGGCTAAGGGCTTGGCACTGGTCTGGGAGAAGGCCCAGGATCGGGCCAAGGAACAGCAACGGAAGAACGGTCCGACCTGTGACGACGTTCGCATCACCCGTGAGCAGTGGAGGAAGCAACTGGAGCTGGCCGGACAGATCCGTCAGCAACCGAGCAGCCTCAAGGCTGCCACTGAAGCACGTCGCGAGCTTGCATCAAAGACCGTTGACACTACTGCTCAGACCGTCGCGCCATTCACGAAGGGCAAGCAGGAAGACTTCGAGTCTGCTGCTCAACCTGACATGGATGATGCTCAATACCAGCCACCCCGTTACACCGCCGAGGAGTTGAAGGAGCAGGCCCAACGATCTGCCGAGCGTCAGCGCCAGCACCAGCAGAAGGTTGAACAAAAGCAGGTTCGTGAAGCAATCGAGCGTCCTGATCGTGAAGCTGCTGCTGAACTGGAGAAGTATTACAAGCAGTACTCAGATGCCTTAGCCGGAACGATGAAGGCACTGCGCGAACTGCGAAGTACCTTGAGCACCATTGCAACCGTGAAGGGTACGATCTACCTCGATGAACTCCGTGAATGTGAGGGTCCACTTGGGTTCAACTACATCACCAATGACATCAAGGAACTTCAGGGTGCAAAGGATATGCTCCTGGAGATCGTCAAGCTAGCGACCAGTCGTGAAGGACCACAGACTATCGACTGGGGTTCAGTTGATGTCACAGCGGAGGCCGAGTGATCATGGAGAGCACCACCAAGAGAAAGGGAGGCAAGAAAGTACTTGCCACCCGTGTTTCAGATGAGACTCCAGAGAGGATCGATGAGATCGCTAGGGAGTTCGGGTTCACCCGGATCAATAACCAAGGTGAGCTCGTAGGTGCTTGCGGGATTCTTTTAGATCGAATCGCGGAAGGCAAATTAAAGATCGTATCGGTCGACTAGTACATTTGTATGCACATCACTCCGGCCATGACAGCTGGAGTGAATCACTAATGCAAACCAAGGCAACCATGAACAACATCATTGAACTCATCGGCGTCGAGGTTGACCTCCTCGACCAGCATGGAAACACCCACTACATCGCCACGGCAATCATGGAGGATGTCTATAAGGTAAGGACGAGCCTCCTTGATCCAGCGGAGTGGCGTCCGGGTCAATGCTCCGGCGGCTTCGTTGTAGAGCCAGGGGAAGAGCACCCTCCGTTAAAGAATGACCATTCAGAATTGTTGGCCTACATCAACGGGCAAGAGATCGAATGGAAGAGTGATGATGATGACCCACCGGTGATCTGGAAGTGAACTAGCATGCACATATTCCGATTACAGTCACCACCCTGACACTTTTCCACAACCAAAACATACATAACTAAACTTTTGTACGTTTCTTTAGTACCAATAGATTTAACAGGTGTAATCGGTTTAACAACACTTCACCCCACCAACCATGACTGACAACTACACAGCCAGATGGAACCTTCAGATGATGGAGAAGTACCCCAACTGGTATGACCACCTTGATAAAGTAGAGGCAGCCATCCAAGAGCAAGACAGGATCATCTCAATCCGTAAGGCTGCTGGATGGGAACTCGACGAGGAGGGATGGATGGCTCCAGACCCTAACAACAAAGGCAACTTAATTCCTGAGATCGAATGGCTGGACAATGGGCTGCTACCCCCAGAGGAGACATGCGATTCTCCGGGGAAGGATGTGTCCTCAACTACACCCTCGAGCTAGAGCCCCAGTGCAGGAAGCCAATCGCTATGACTTTTGATTCAGTTCAATCGTTATACGACTGGCTGAACGATGACTGGCTCATGCTCAGACAATCTCACATCGCATGGATCACCAGGATTGACATCGGAGTAACGGTGCTGCATCCTGGAGACGCCACCAAATTCGAATCCCCTTTCCTAACTTCAACTTCAACTCATGGCCAAGATCAACGAGACCAAGACCAACACAAAGAACCGCCGTACTAATGCTGAGCGGGATGAGCACATCGCATTCGCTAAAAGGATGCTTGACCTCAACGTTCCAGCTTACGCCGTAGCGCTGCAGATGCAGAAGCGTTTCTCCCTCTGCCGGAGCAGCGCCTTCAGAGACATCGCTATCGCTAACAATGAAAGAGCAAGCAAGGAAGAGGGTGGAGTCAAGGCAACGCCTCCGGTCATGGAGATGCG
>Ga0208794_1001184_pt1 | contig 12213 bp, 24 predicted proteins | sample 32_taG_FD_184106 | JGI IMG/M metagenome (GOLD analysis project Ga0208794, IMG submission 184106) | Marine viral communities from the Gulf of Mexico - 32_GoM_OMZ_CsCl metaG (SPAdes) (version 2) | ecosystem: Environmental > Aquatic > Marine > Oceanic | place: Atlantic Ocean: Gulf of Mexico... | reverse complement strand
CGATCCACAAGGAAGTTTGTAGCGAAATTCATCTTCCGCTCACCTGTCTCAGGGTCAGCTGGAATGTTTGCGTAGAAGTTGGCTAAAGACTCATTTGTACGTGCTTCACGTTGTGCGGAAGTTTCACGACGCCCAGGAGTATCTCCAAACTGCTCAGCAAAACTGGAGGCAGGTTCACGACGCAACAGAGGATTTGTAGATCTTGCAGGAGCAAGATACGTAGAAGTTTCTTGCCTAGGCGGGGCTTTCTGTGCTTTTTGTTGGGCCAGATTTTGCATGGCCATTGCTTCCATACCGGCAGCGATGCCTTTCTCATAATCCGTAGGGCCGTCATCAGGTTTCGGATATGCAGCCGCTTCGGACTCGAGGCCACGCAGACGGTTCATCATGTCTTGATCGACCATCTGGCTTAGGTCACCGACCATGACACCAGGCATCCGCTCAGCTCGTGCTGCACGCACTAAATCTTCACCTTGGCGTGTCCGTTCGGTCATCGTCGGCTCACCGGTTCGCTTTACACCGAACGGAGCAAAACCTACGGTTTGACTAGGAGCACTTTCAGCTGCACCAGGCCTTGCTGGTGGGCTGGAAGGAGGTTGACTTCCAAGATCCTGCGTCTCACCTTTGGCTGCACCTTTGGGCGTACCATCAAGGAGACCGTAACCCCTAGCCATCTGAAAGGCGTAATTAGCACCAGTGCCGACATTTAATGCTGTGCGTGCAAAATCTCTAAGACGATCACCGGCATCTTTGTCTTCTTCTCTTTTTCGTTGACTCGGCTCAAAAGCATCTAGCAACATATTGCCAACTTGGTTTGCTGCTTGACCAATTAAGATATTTCTCACCATGCCACGGCCGCCTTCTGTATCGCGCATGGCGAACATAGTGCCTTCCATACTTGGTTGCTGATACTTCATGCTTTATATCTCTAATTCTTATATTTTACCGCTGCTAAACTTGGTACATATAAACGAGTACTTTAATGGACGAAAGACAACTCACCGAACGAGTCCAAGGACTTGAACAAATCAAAAGTAAAGCCCTTCAACTGGCAGATGAAGGCCAAGATGCCTTTGAAGTGCGCGATTTTATATCTGATGCAAAGAAAGCACTCGCTTTTGCCGTTCCAGATAAAGAAGCAATGGCCAAAGCGGTCGATGCGAGCAAACGATTCAAGACAATGACCTTCCAAGATGCGCCTGAAACCTTGTAATCGAATTTCGCCATAATTTTAATTGCTCAAAGGACCATTTTTAACCGTCTCGTGGTTCACGAAGGCGGTTTTTTTGTTGTTTTCAGGGTACACTAAGGGCGACAAAGCCTTATAGGGACTGATTTTTTTAAAAATAATATTTTTTTGAAAATTACAATGTTACTTTTTGTAACAAAAGCCCTTACATGGGCCCATTTGGGAAAATATTTCTGAAGTGGGTCTCGCCCGGGCCACATGTTTCCACAACCGGAGGAAAAAAAAGAAACTACGCATGGTGCCTGTGGAAAACCCTGTGGAATGTGTGGGAATCCTGACATTGGGTGGGGAAAAGCTGGGGAAAACCATGGGAAATGTTACGTTTTATTACAATTTACCTGTGGAAAATCACCGTTTTTGCCTGTGGAAATCGCTGAGATCCATTGCGGCGCAAGGGATGTGAAGATTTGTGTATAAGAGATCGGCGTATATGTTGATGGTGTAATATCGCGCACGCATTCCTATGTGTCATTCGGATTGGTTGACGGTCTCCCGCCGGTGTGCTTAAGATGGATTCGTCGGCGAAGCTACGGCAAAGTCGATCAGTTGACGGGGAACCGGCAGCTGCTACGATTGAACGGAAGCGAGGCGATCCCGGTCCACGGGGTGCTAAGCTTCTACCAAGCGAGCCGGGTGACAGCCGGTCTGCTACAGTCTTCCCGGGAGGTCACCACCCTCCCGACAGGCAACAGAGGGGCTTTGTGCCTCGCACCTTGATAACTGAATGAGAGTCCCGGCACCGACTGGGGGCAGGATGGCGAACTAGCGTCAGCCCCAGCACGGCCCGGATGCGCGTGGCACCGTTGGTGTGTGTCACTGCCAGGGGGAGACATCCTCTGTAGCTGAAATGTAGGCTCCTTGCGGGCTGATGGTAGGCAAAGTGTGCGGAGTGGCAGCCGCAGCGGACTCATAGATTCACCGTTCCCGGTCCCAAGGGGGGACTGTGCAGGTTCGAATCCTGCCGGGAACCTGGCCAGTAGCAATGCTGGCACTTGTCCTATCACCACTAAGACAATGCAGAAACCATTAATCACATCGGAGAGAATCCCGCACGATTGTGGACATTATCACGAGGTAATGTACAACCACGATAAAGTCGTGGCCTATTTCTTGGGCGAGTTTAATAAAGGCACATATTGCTTCGTTAATAACGAAGATCAAATGTGTTGGAAAGGTTATGCAACCGTAGCTGATGCCAAGGAAGCATTCTTTAAACTTCGGCCGGACCTTAATTGATCACGGCGAAACTATCTCCTACGGGAGATAGTCTCCGGGATTGGCATTCCCGGACTGATGAGCCTGCCACCTGTTCTATCACCACTAAGAACATGTCTGAAATTGTTTCTGTTGATCCTAATTTCTGGGATTGTCCATCACTTTCGAGTGATGAACATATCTCACAAAGTCTAGGCAAACCAATCGAACTCCCTGAGAGTATTGATTGCAATTCATGGGTAAGTGATTGTGAAGATGAGTTATTAGCTCACTTCAAAGAACTTACCGGGGAAGTTTACAGCATTCAAACTCGGGACAATACGTACAATTCAGAGAATGACTTCGATTCCGAATTCATTTTCACAATTGTTGCTCCTAATGCAGCAGGAGATTATTTTTATTGTCACGATGTTTTTGTCATTGTTGAGAAACATCTCGGCGGTGATGTTCGCGGTAACTATGGACCTTTTGCGGTTTATCGTGTTGACAATTTAGGAGACTCTGGTTTCTTTAATTGGACTGTTGGATGGTATGTTTCACCTGTTAATCAGGAGAGAATTCTTGACAACATAGACACCAAAGAGATTGACTTTCTAAATGAAAGGTTCTCTGTAGGTTACTGTTCTTTGCCTACTTCAGAAGTAAGGCAACATTTGTTAGCTAACATCGAACCAACTTGGAGTGAGCGTTTAAAATGTTTCGTCGCTCGTTTCGAGAATCTAGAGTTTGTTTGTCGGCTTGACGTTTGTGAACCTTACTATTCTTGATGTCGAAACTATCTCCTACGGGAGATAGTCTCCGGGATTGGCATTCCCGGACTGATGAGACTGCCACCCCCCACATCAACCTCACAAACCAATGACTCAACATCGCGTTTACTTCACAGAAACATTCCACGGTTACATATTGTGTGACTCAGAAGATCACGCTGAATTAGTTCAAGAATGCTTGGACAATGGTGAATCACTTGATGAGATCGAGGCTCATGTTCAATATGTCGATGGCGAGAGAGACTATAATTATCAGCCTGTTGATTAAGCCAATGATCATGCCCTAACTATCCCTTTGTTCTATCACCACTAAGAACATGTCAAGTAACGGCTATGTTTTACAGCGAGGATTTTCACCTATTAACGGTGAACCTTTTGTTGTAATAATGACAATGAAGTCTTCAAATAAGAAGACAGGTAACATGATCCAAGTCTGGATATTACATGAGAATGTAAATCCAGTTGATGCTATTCAGCAGGGTTTAGATCAAACTATATGTGGCGATTGTCCGCATCGTTTGCGTCTACATTCTGACGGAAAGTTACATAGAACTTGCTATGTAAATCCAGGGCAAGCGCCATTATCTGTCTGGCGTGCATACAAGAGAGGCTTGTATCCTGACATTAACAACTGCGTTGATGTCGATCGGTTATTATCGGGCCGCCATATTAGGTGGGGAGCCTATGGAGATCCATCCATCATTGACCCTTCTATCGTGAAGTCTTTCAATGAGAAAGCTGAGGGGCACACTGGATACACTCATCAATGGAGGCATGCATTTTGTGATGCTTTTATAGGTGTATTCCAGGCATCATGTGATTCATTCAGTGATTATCTCGAGGCTTCATCTAAGGGCTGGAAGTGTTTCTCTGTTGTTAACAAGGGTGAAACTGATGCAACAAACATCGGCAAACTCTGTCCGACTGAGGTTCCAAACTCTCAAGCTAAGTGTCAATCATGCACTTTATGTGATGGTTCAAAGACTGACATTTTCATCCCTGCTCATGGCACGGCCGGTAAGTTAGTCTCCTATCAAAGCAAAGAGATTATGGAGATTGCTGAACTATTGTTCAATTGATCTCGACGAAACTATCTCCTACGGGGGATAGTCCTAGGGGTTGGCATCCCCTAGCTGATGAGTCTGCCACAGTTCTTCTCAACAATCCAATGCACAATCACAACATCCTTCGGGCACTTAATGTGCTGTCAATCTTGATCCAAACTAGCTACGAGCTAGGCTATGAAGCCGGGAAGTTTTACCGGCAACATCTTCACACTCACACGGTTAAATTAATCGCGTTAGTGATCACCATTGCGGTCCATTTATGGGCCAATAAACATCGATTACGTAAGCGAATTGAAGGTCTATTTGTTTACAAGTATGAGGTTCAATCCCCTCCTATTGTGAACCCTTTGTTCAATGAAATGAACATGATGCTTTCACTAACCTCCCGACAGCTCCGACAGCTCACTGGGATCCGCAGCAAGCACTCTAAGATCAAGACAGCCAGTCTTTATCTTGCTATGATCTGATCGACTCCCTAGGCCGCAGCCAGGGCGTCTGTGTGGTGCTTTCGCCCTGTGTTTCTCTACAGCGTAAGTCCTAGGTTAGGGGAGAGGTTCCCGCTTCTCCCCCAGCATTAAATCAACGGCTCACTATCACCACTAGGTGGGCCAAACGTACATTCATTTTCATCATGCTCAAATCCATTCGTCTTTCCAAAAACAATTACGTGAATCTTGACACGTATTCTCGCCACGAATACAAACCAAACTCCATGCAATTTCATCACTATCTTCTCTCCATTCTCTGCGGGATTGGATTAGGAATCTTAGGAACAATCGCCGGTCAAAAGGAGATCAACAAGCACACTGCAAGCCATTGTTATGGTCCAGCAGATCAAATCGTTCCCATCCGTTCATTCATCGGCACCGTTAATTACTGCGTCAAAGGAGGTAACATCAAGTGAACAGAATCGAACGCATTCAATCCCTGATCAATGAAGCCGGTTCAGGTTTCGTCTCAGTCACATTCATCAAGAAAGATGGCAGTGAACGTCAGTTAACATTCAATCCAAAGGATGTTAATGACATCAAAGGAACTGGTGACACCAGTAAAGTTGATCCGAACATCTTTCGTGTTCGTGATAACGCTAAGCAAGCTTGGCGTTCATTTGATGCACGTCGCGTCATCAAGATCAAATCCAAAGGTAAAACAACGGAGTTCTCATGATTGTTAATCCAAACCCTGGCCAACGTGAAGGCTTGTTCTACTACAAAGGCAAGTTCGATTACGTTTCCTTTGGGACCATGGCATTCTGCTGTGTCCTTTTTACTCCTTTCTTCGGATGGTTTGTTGGCGTGTGTGCTGCCTTAGTTGTACGAGGCATTCGCATGGCACTTGCCACAAAAGAAGTGGAGGTAAAACAGGTTGATTACAGCAAACCAAACCTCCCTAAGCCCCGCCCATCTGTCACCCGTAACGACTCATGATCTTTCACAGCACCAGCAAAAATCAAATCCTTGGCCTCATTCAAGCGGCTAAGGATAACTACCGAGAGAAGTTAGGTTCTAAGGGTGCTACCCGTCATGCTGACCCGGAGGCCCTGGGTTACTGCTTCGATGACCATAGGCTGATCATCGAGCTGACTTACATGTCCATGGACAGCCCGATCGGTTTCCCCTATCACCGCATGGTATGCAAGCTCCGGCTTGATGATGCCCCCATCTCACTCAAACAACTCAAGAACGATCTCAATGAACTCTGAGATCAAGCAGTTGCTCAAGCACCCCCTCACGCAACTGACAGCCTTAGCTCTGGTCTTCGCCTCCTGCGCTGCACCTAAGAGCGAAAGCTATATCTCTGTGCCGATTCAACAGTACGAACCGGCTCCTCTTTCATCAATCTGGCTCGAACTGTAAACCCAACAAACATCAAATCATGCATGATCTCGATCTCGAACGCTCAATGACTGAGCAACTGCCGCTCGATCGCACCATCTTCAAAGGCAAGGATGGAACCGTACGCTGCACCAAGTGTGTGCGTGGCCTGGACCGTACGTTCATCGACGGTAAGGGCCAGCGCATGGACGGGGACGTGGGCGCCTTCAAAGGCATCTTGAAGCTCTGGTGGCACGGCCACTGGTGGGAGGTGCCCAGCCTTGCAGCATTCCAAGAGTGGACCATGGACTCGATCTGTGAGACGCCTGACGGTGAAGCGGTTGAGCCTGACCATCCCGATAGCTGGCTGAGTCTTGCCCAGTTGGTTTGAAAGGCATCAAGGTTTGGTTAAACCTGTTTGCAGTTTTGTGCGGAGATCTTTTACTGCCTCCGCACATTCATGCTTGTCTGTAAACAAACCTACGTTGTATCTATTTTTTCTATGTGTGACAAGGCCTCTCCATTTGTTCTTGCCCTCAGGATAAACCCCTCTAAAACCAGAGGTGTTGCACTTGTTTGTCCTGTGTGGATCTGAAAGGGACTTAAGTTCTTCAATTGTTTTCTCTTGACGGCGTCTCAAATTCTTAATTGAATTGTTAAGGCGGTCACCATCGATTCTTTCGAGATCAACCACGGGATCGTTACCGTGATAGATCCAGATCAATTGGTGCTCGTAATACTTATGTCTCTGGATCTTTACGATTTTGTGGCCGTTCTTATCGATTACTGCTGCTTCATCTCCGGGTGACACACCTTTAGCAAGGTGTACTTGCAGTAGAGCCTACCATCTTCATAGTAAAACAGTTCGTGCAAGAACTCAGCCGTCAGGCATTCGAGTTCCATGGACGGAAGCTTAGGGATGGAGAAGGGGAGCGGCACTCCACATCGATTGAGCTGAGCAAAAGCATAGCAAGTTTCGGACCACGCTTGAGAATTCACTTAGGTAAAGACAAGGTTAATAACAGTTTAGAGCTACTTTAGATTCGATTACACATTTAAATAATTACTTCTATAGGAAAAAATACATAAGGAACATAACGTACGGAACTTGTATCTCATTTGAGCCAGGTAAGACTGTCTTCCTAATCTCATCTAAGACTTTAACCTCCGTACGTAAAGTTCCTTATGTACGTTTTCCTTAAGGGGGGATGGCGAGAAAGTGTAATCGGAAAAAAGTACATCCTTAACCTTCTCTTACCTCTCTTCTTAACCTTTGCACAGACTATTGAGAACGCTTCGCAACTAATGACGGTGATCAAATGCGGTCCCAATGTGTGTCTCATAAGACGCAAAGGTGTGCTGAAGAGACGCAAGGGTGCGACGAAGAAAAGCTGTAATCGGAAAAACTGCACCCCTGCTTCTACTGCAAGCTGCCCTAAGCTGAGCCAGCGGCAACCAAAGCCCTGCCACTATTGAGAATCAATCTCAACAACAAACCAACTACACCAAAGCAACCATGAACAAAATCATCGACATCATTTCAATTGACTGTGACCTTGTTGATGAAGACGGGGTGACGCATTACATTGCGACGGCAGTGCTCGAGGATGTCTACAAGGTGAGGACAAGCCTCCTTGATCCAGCGGAGTGGAGGCCAGGGCAATGCTCCAGTGCATTCAGGGTTGAGGCAGGGGAAGACCATCCGCCCCAGACGGGAAACCTTGAAGAGGTCATTGCTTATCTCGACGGCCATTCATTGGAGTGGCGACGGGATGACTAAGAAGATGTGTCGTCCAATTGGACCAACAGAATTCAACCTACAAAACACCAAGCCTTACCTAACCACCATGACACTTGAAGAAATCAAATGCGCTGTGATGAACGGTCACACTGTTCACTGGGAGAACGAGGCTTATGTCGTTGAGTATGCACCAGCCATTGACGAGTTCTTGATTCGCTGTGTGTTAAATGAAAGCATCATCGGTCTGACTTGGAAAGATGACGTAACCATGAACGGCAGAGAGGATCAATTCTTCATTGCATCAAAACAATGATCATTTACAAATGACAAAAGCAATCACTGATCGCACCAGGAACAACAACAGCATGCACAAAACTCGATTACACCTACCAAGATCACACTTATCCACAACCAAAACATACACTTCTACCCCTTGTGTACGTTTTTATAGTACCAAGATAATTAATAGGTGTAATCGGTTTAAATACACACCTCCCCAGCAACCCCCAGCAACCCCCAGCCATCTTCAAACTTGAATCTATCCGAAACCTTAAGCAAATGTGAAGAGTCTTATGACTGACAAGTACACTGCAAGGTGGAACCTCCAGATGATGGAGCTCTACCCCAACTGGTACGACCACCTCGATCAAGTTGAAGCAGCCATCAAGGAGCAGGACAGGATCATCGAGATCCGCCAAGCTGCCGGATGGGAGCTAGACGAAGACGGGTGGTGGGCACCAGACCCAGACAACAAAGACAAACTCATCCCTGAATACGAATGGATCGACCACGGCCTCCTGCCTCCCGAGGAGACTTGCGATTCTCCGGCGAAGGATGCACCCTGAACTACGTGCTTGAGCTCGACGCTCAGGTAAAGAAACAGATCTCTGTAACATTCGATACTGTTCAGGCTCTGTACGATTGGTTGAACGACGACTGGCTCCTCCTTCGCAAGACGCACGTCGCCTGGATCACCAGGATGGACATTGGTATCACCGTGCTCTATCCTTCTTCCTCATCAAAATTCGAATCTCCTTATTTAACTTCTTCTTCAGATGACAAAACAGAACGACGCCAAGACCCAAGGAAAAAACCGCCGTACTAAGGCCGAGCGTGAGGAGCACATCTCCTTCGCTAAGCGGATGCTTGATCTCGAGGTTCCCCCCTATGCGATCGCCTTGCAAATGCAAAACCGCTTTGAGATCTGCCGTAGCTCAGCCTTCCGCGACATCGCGATCGCCAACGACGAGCGGGCTCAAAAAGATGAAGGGATCAAACCCGCGCCACCTGTGATGGAGATGCGTGACACCCTGGTCAACATCTTATTTCAATCAGTGTTGGACGCAGCTTGCGACAAAGATTCCAAGTCGCTGCCTCGCCTGACCAAAGAGATCCGTGAGCTCATGAAGCTTGGCGGACCAGGCATCGGGCGTCACCCTGACGAAGGCCCCGACACTGAAGAACAACTTCTTTCTCAGATACAATACATGTATCGCAAACGTATGGAACAAGAAGAGCATGCAAAAGAAAAAGAAAGTGAGGTCGCTGGCCAAGGGCACGCTTGAGTTGCACGAATGGATCTCAACTGCGCTAAGATTTGAACGCTTCATGGAGCAGAGGGCTGCCGAGTCTTCTGCTCCACCCGTCCCACAAATTAGTGGGACTCCACCTCAACCTCATCCCACAAACCAATGAAACAACGCGTGCTCTTCAAGATACTGAAGGACGGAGAATTTAATCTTTCGTTGTTCGAGATCGTTCAACTGCTGTATGACGAGCAATCAATCAACAATAAGCTGCTTGAATTTTTAACCAGCTGCATCGCAGCAGCTCCTACTCCCGAGGCACGCTTTGAGATCTTGGACAAAGTAAAACATTATCGAGCGCGTAATGAAGGACTCCAATCCCTTATCGACAGAATCCAACCTTATGAACAAGCCCACCTTGAGAAAATCGTTAACTCCTGCGGAAAGAAATCTGATCCGTTACGTCAAGTATCATCAGAAGCATTATCCCCACGTCCCGTGTTTTCTACCAAGACAATCGTCAAGTCTTCCGAGGTTCATGAAACAGCTCGAGACAATGGAGAACAGGAAGCTGATAAAAGTAAATCGGATAGGGCAGAGCTATCTGAGATGGGAGGTCACCCTTTCTAGATCGTTTGGTGACCTTTAATCATTAGTTTTCTTTATGATTCATTGATGACAAGCTAGGCATCTAGTAAGCAGCGCCGCGTCCAGGACAAGCTGAACGTGTAAGTCCTAGCCAATACAAACAACAACTACCTAAACAAATGACTCCCAAACCTCCAGTTGAATACTCACGGACCTCACGATCGGTTGAACTCAAAGACTATGTAATCGGAGGAATCTCAGATGATTGGCTTGACGTTACACAATGGGAAAACGGTGAAGGTTTTGATCTTCACCTAAGTCGTGGTGAGCAGTGGCTTTCATTAACTTGGGAAGAGTACCGTGCGATGATGGCAGCACTAGGTGATTGGGTAGAACAACCCGCTGATGTTTGCCCGCATATTACAACAACAACTGACGGCGCTAATTACTGCAAGCTAGGTTTGAAAAGTTTGCTTCACTATGTGAGCATTCCTACACCACCTGGGCATCCGGCCCACTGACACGGTGTAAGTCCTAGCAAGGGAGCGTGATGGAATTGGCAGACATTGGGGATTTAAAATCCCTTGGCCAGGAATGGCCGTGCGGGTTCAAGTCCCGCCGCTCCCATTTTCCCTTCACCAGAATTTAATCCTTTCTTTAACCTTGGCTTAGCCTTTCTTAGCTAAGGTACGCTCTGAGCGTTCCAACTCTCAATCAACTCAATGCCCAGCAAAAAGAAAAAAACTATCCGATTCAGCCCGGGTGATCGTGTTGTGAAGAAACCCAACATGACAATCATTGGAAACAACTACAAGGACAGATTAGTCCCAGCGATCCGGCATGGGGTCGTTAAGGCAATCGTCTACAAAACAAATGCTCGAGGAGCAAGCCATCCTTACTGTGAAGTACTTTGGGATGGAGCTTCTAAAACTGACACCTTCGCAGCAAATCGTCTTCACCTTGAAGAAGATAAAGCTCAGATGCTTGCAGATTCAGTTGAAGGAATTATCTGAGAATAACAATGCCGAACTTCAAATGTCTCAAGTGCAATTGCTATTCCAAGATTAAGGATAGCAAGATCAGAGCCTCTCTTGGCGGAAGGCTTCGCTATCGTGAATGTCTTAATTGCGGTGACGTATTTAGGACACTCCAAGTACCAGGAGAGGAAGAAAGTTTCTACGCAGGAATGCGTCGTCCTTCCGTAAGATTTACACCCAAAGACATCAAACAGATCCGTGTTCTTTATGCTGAGGGTTACAGCTCTGGACAGCTCGCGATGAAATACCGTTGTTCAACTACTTCAATTTTTAGAGTAGTCAAGAAAAAAGTACACGCGGAGGTCGCTTAACCATGGGAGATTCATTAAGCGTCAAGACTAATGCTTGTCCTAGCTGTAGCAATCTTTCTCTAAAGATTAATCACACTTGTAAAATTAAGCACGCTTTCCGTCGTCGTTACGTTTGCACTAAGTGCGACTTTAAGATAACAAAATACGAGATTGATGAAGAGACTTACCAGAAGTGGAAACGCTATTCGTATGTGCTCTCAAAAATTAAAGAACTAGTTACCTATTTACGTTTCAAAAACTGATCATGACTACTAGAAAATTTTATCCCGCGCCTGCGTGCCCCAAGTGTGGCAAGCAGGGGCCACAATGCTCAAAAGTCAAGAACACAGCCTACCTTGAGGGAGACATTATTATTCGTCACCGCGAGTGTCAGTTCTGCGGATTCAAATGGTGGACCAAGCAATCACCAGAAGCAAACATCGAACCTGACAAAGAGATCCTAGTAATCCCTGATTTCAAAAACAATCCCGGTAACAAGAAAAGAATTTATACGCTCACAAAAGTAACTTAAAAGAGTGTGCCGGAGACTGCGGCTCACGCGCCTGACCAGCTGTAGCTCTCCGGCGGAGCTGTAAAGCCCCATGAACATCAAGTGTGCATGGATTAAATATGTGATCGATGGAGAATCAATCACCAAAAAATTGTATCACAAATCACATGAAATGTCGTCACTGTGCATCAAAGAACACCAGGGTCACTGTCACCGAGGGGAAACATCAGACCACTGTGAGGTACTGTCGCTGCCTAGATTGTGGAGGGAAATTCAAGACCATAGAAAGATATGCCGTACCAAAGAGCGGGGCGAAAAAAGGTTGTAACAATCCACGATCCTTTCTTGAACCACACGATGTTGCCTGGATCAGAAATCAACATAGGAAGGGTGTTCGAAATGCTG
>Ga0208794_1001183_pt1 | contig 12227 bp, 9 predicted proteins | sample 32_taG_FD_184106 | JGI IMG/M metagenome (GOLD analysis project Ga0208794, IMG submission 184106) | Marine viral communities from the Gulf of Mexico - 32_GoM_OMZ_CsCl metaG (SPAdes) (version 2) | ecosystem: Environmental > Aquatic > Marine > Oceanic | place: Atlantic Ocean: Gulf of Mexico... | reverse complement strand
CAGCGGGACGTATATCCATGAAGTTCACCTTTTTCTTGATGCTGGGGACCAGCGCGCTGGCCCTGTCTGCCGGTGTGGCGACGGCGCAGGACGCCGTTGATCTGGGCGAGATCATCATCCAGTCCGAAGAAGACCCGACCGGCCCGGTGGTGGGCTATGCCGCGGGCACCACGGCGTCGACCAAAAGCGGGCGGTCCTTGCTGGAAACGCCGTCCTCCGTCACGGTGGTCACCACCGACCAGATCGAGGATACGGCCGCCAACAATCTGTCAGAGGCGCTTGGCTATGCGGCGGGTGTCGTGACCGAAGCCTATGGGGCCGATCCGCGGTTTGATTCAATTTCGGTCCGCGGGGCTGACCTGCAAAACCAGATCTACCTCAACGGGTTGCAGTTCAGCCGCTCTACGCGCCCGAACTATGGCGCGCCCTCGCTTGATCTTTACGGCATGGAACGGGTGGAGCTTCTGCGCGGCCCAAATTCGGTGCTATACGGGGCAGGGTCGCCCGCCGGGCTGGTGAACCTGATCCAGAAACGCGCGCAATCTGATGGCGACACGACCGAGCTGGGCCTGCATGCGGATGGCAACGGGTCCCATTATGTCTTTGGCGATGCCAACCGCGTGGTCGATGACCGCTTTGCTTACCGCATCGTCGGCAAGGCGGGCAATCGCGTTCTGGGGATCGATGAATACGACAACCCCGGGGCCTATCTGGGCTTTGCCGCGAAATACCAGGCGACCGATGCAACGACGGTAGAATTCCTGCTGTCCTATCAGGATGACGACCCGGATTCCCCCTCGGGCGTGCCCAACGGGCTGGTCGGCACCCGTTCCGACGAAGACCTGCGCGACTTCTACTTTGGCAATGAGGCATTGGAATACGGCGACCGCAAAGTGCTTAATCTGGGCGCGCAGGTCACCCACACGTTCGATAATGGCTGGCGGCTGGTCAGCAACACGGGCGTGACGAAATTCGACTGGTCCTATTCCAACCTTTCTGTCGGCGGCGTGACCGGCACCGATGTGGCGCGCACACAGCTGTTGCAAGACGAAGATGTGACGTCTTATGCCACGGACCTGCGGCTTGAAGGCTCGGCGCTGACCGGCGATGTGCTGCATAATCTCGCCTTTGGTATCGATGCCAGCCGGTTCGAAGAATCTGCGCTCAGCGTGTTTTACTATGGTCAGGACAGCATTGATTTTGCCGCGCCAGACTACAGCCCGATCACGCCGGTGCGCGACGGGGCAAGCTGGTATGCGAACAAGAATGTGACCGTGGAACAGGTCGGCATCTACGCCAGCGACGAAATCGAATATGGCCATTGGCGCGCGGGTCTGGCCTTGCGCCATGATCGCAACAAATCCGAAGGGCAGTCCAACACGCTCTACACCGTTCCGGGCTCTGGCGGCACGCCCGGCACCGTTGATCTGACACGCGACGACAGCGCCACCACCGGTCAGGCAAGTCTTGGCTATGTCTGGGACAATGGCGTGTCGGCCTATCTGTCCTATGGCACCTCGTTCCAAAGCTTTGCAGAGCCGGGCGATATGGGCACAGCGCTTGACCCGACCACGGGCGAGCAATGGGAAGTTGGCGCGAAATACCTACCCGCCACCCTTGATGCCTATCTGTCGGCTTCGGTCTATCAGCTCGAAGAAAAGAACCGCCCCGTCTATGTGCAGAATGGGGCCGGGGTGCGGGCCTATGATCAGGTCGGCAAATCCCGTATCCGCGGGCTAGAGCTGGAAGGCCGTGCCAATCTGGCCGACGGCTGGAGCGTGACGGGCGGCTACTCCTTTACCGACAGCGAGATCATCGGCGGTGACAACAATGGCAACGAACTGGGGCTGACCCCGAAACATACCTTCAAGCTGTGGGCATCGAAAGAGATCCAGGGCGGACCGCTTGCCGGGCTGACCGTGGGCGCAGGCGCGCGGTTCATCGGGGAACGCTATGCGTTTAACGCCAATGCCAATCAGCTCGACTCTGTGACGCTGCTGGATGCGGCTGTGTCCTATGACTTTGACGACGGCACGGAACTGCAGGTCAATGTGACCAACCTGACAGACGAGGCCTACGTGTCGTCGGTGGGCTATTTCTCGACCTACTATGGCGACGGGCGCACGATCTCTGCGACGCTGTCCAAGAAGTGGTAAAGCGCCTCGCCCTCACGCGCCGCGCGATCATTGCCACAGGAGCCTGCGCTCTTGTGGCATCTCGCGCGCGCGGCGCACGCGGTTGGGGGGGATCGCGCCTCGCCGCGATTGACTGGGCGATGGCGGAAACCGCTGCCGCGCTCGACCTGCCGCTGGTTGCCGTGGCAGAGAAACGTCAATTCCTGCGCGGTACGGCGGTGACGCTGCCCCCGAACTGTGCGGATGTCGGGTTGCGCGGCAGCCCCAACCTCGAAGCGCTGAGCCTTGTCGCCCCTGACCTGATCCTGTCGTCGAATTTCTACAGTTTCGTTGAACCGCAGCTGGGACGTATCGCACCGGTGTTCACACAAAATATGTTCATCCCGACCGAACCGGCGCTGCCCAAGGCGCTGTCGGCGCTGGAAACGTTGGCAATACAGCTGGACCGCGGAGAGGTGGGCCACCGGGTGCGTCAGGACTTTGAGGCCGCTTTCGATGCGCTGCGCGTACGGGCGACAGGCTTTGCCGCGCGCCCCTTTGTGGTGATGACGGTGGGGGATGCGCGTCATGTGCAGATCTATGGCAGCGACAGCCTGTATGGCGGGGCGCTTCGCCGGATCGGCCTGACGAATGCCTGGGGCGGCGATACTGAATTTGGATTCAATGCCCCGGTCCCTCTGTCCAGATTGATCGATTTTCCGCAGGCGCATCTGGTCATCGCGGGCGCTTTGCCGGTGTCTGCACGGCGCGCGATTGGCCAAAGCGCGCTTTGGTCCGCGCTGCCGCCCGTGCGAGCGGGTCGCGTGTCGTATCTGCCCGATCAGATGCCCTTTGGCGGCGCGCCTTCCGGGCTGCGTTTTGCGTCCCATCTTGTGACCGCGCTGGAAGCCGCATGATCCGTCCGCCCTTTTTGACGCTGCCGCTTGTGGCCGCCCTCGGCGCGGCGTGCCTATGGACCATCGCAGCGCTTGCCGCCCTGCCCGCTGCGCAATGGGTGCTGCCCGTCGCAGGTCCGCAAGACCTGTCACCCGAACAAATCCTCTTTGCCTTCGGGTTGATGCCGAGGGCCGTGATTGCCCTGCTGATCGGGGCGCTTCTGGGGCTGTCGGGTGCCTTGATGCAGGCGGTGCTGCGCAATCCGCTGGCTGATCCAACGACCCTTGGCGTGGCCTCGGGTGCACAGCTGGCGCTGGTCTGCGCCACGCTGCTATGGCCGAATATGCTCGCCCTTGGTCCCGGCCCTGTCGCATTGGTCGGAGGCGGGCTTGCAGCGCTCATTGTCATGGCGCTTGGCGCGCGGCGTGGCTTTGCGCCTGTTACGGTCACCATCGCGGGGATGCTGGTGGGCATGCTTGCTTCCGCCATCTCTACCGCGCTCACACTGGGGCAGGGGCATTACCTGCTGTCGCTGGTGATCTGGAACGGCGGGGCGCTTTCACAAGACAGTTGGCACGGGGTGACCCGACTGACTGTGGTGCTGGTGCTGGGGGCGGCGGGGGCCGCCTTGCTGGTGCGGCCGCTGGTGGTCCTAAGTCTTGGCGGGGCCACGGCCAAGGCGCTTGGGGCACAGGTCGGGGCGATACGGGTCGCGGCGCTGGCGTTGGCGGTGTTCGTCTCGGCCATGGTCTCTGCCGAGGTGGGGCTGGTCGGGTTTGTCGGGCTGGCGGCACCGGCCTTGGCACGGCGTTTGGGCGCGCGCAGCGTGGCGCAAGTCCTGCTGGCCGCACCACTGGCGGGCGCGCTGCTGCTGTGGCTGGTGGACAGCGCGCTGCTGGCGCTTGCCGCCTTTGGGCTGCCAGAACTGCCGACGGGCGCGTTGACCGGGCTGATCGGCGGGCCGCTTTTGATCGCTTTGCTCCCGCGATTGCGCAACATTGTCCCGCCCGAGGCCGAGCGTAACGACACCCTGCCACCGCGCGCGCCGCACCCGTGGCGGCGGGTTGCTCTGCTGGCCTGCGCGGCGGTCGCCTTTGCCGTGCTGAGTCTGTTTGGCACCCGCGGACCCGAGGGCTGGGGCGTGATATCGGGTGCGATTGCGGCGAGTTTCGTGCCATTGCGGGCCACGGCCATTCTGGCGGCTGCCGCTGCCGGAGCGCTGCTGGCGCTTTCGGGGGCGGCCCTGCAACGGGTGACGGCAAACCCGATGGCCGCGCCCGAGGTTCTGGGTGTGACCGGTGGTGCCGCGCTTGGCTATGCGGCGACGCTGTTCCTGCTGCCTGCCCCGTCGCCATTGGCGCTGGCGCTCGGGTCTTCGGGTGGGGCAGCGGCAACGCTGATCATCCTGTCCGCCTATGCGGCGCGCAGTAATATGGCACCGGCGCGGCTGTTGCTGGCAGGGCTGGCGATCGGAGCCTTCGCCTCGGCCCTGCTGGCAGCGATCATGGCGTCAGGCGATCCCAGAGCATGGTCCCTGCTGGGGTGGCTTGCGGGAAGCGCTACACGGGTCACGGTCGCAGGGGCGATGGCGCTTGCCGCAATGGCGGTGGCGGCGCTTGGCGCGGCGCTTTTGCTGTCGCGCTGGTTCGACATCCTGCCGCTGGGATCGGGTGTCGCGCAGGGTCTGGGGGTGCCGCTTGGCACCGTGCGGCTTGCCGTTGTGCTGGCGGCAGGGCTGGCCACTGGCGCGGCAAGCGTGCTGGTCGGCCCGGTCAGTTTCGTTGGCCTGATGGCCCCCCATATCGCCCGCAGCCTTGGCCTGCTGCGCCCTGCGCCGTTTCTGGCTGCCAGCTGGTGTCTGGGTGCGTTGCTCATGAGCCTCGCGGCCTTTGGCGCGCGCACCGCCAGCTACCCCTACGACCTGCCGCTGGGGCTTTTCGCGACGCTGATCGGCACGCCCTGGCTTTTCATTGCCCTGCTCGGACGGAGACACGCATGACCCTCTTTACGCTCGAAAATGTCTGCTTTGACGTGCCCAAGCGGCGGCTGGTCGATCACCTTTCCTTGGCGATCAAGCCGGGGATCACGGCGCTTGTCGGGCGCAACGGGTCGGGCAAATCAACGCTGCTGAAAATGCTCGCCGCGCAAACCCGGCCGAGCGCCGGAACCATCCAATATGGCGGCCAGGACCTGAGGGACTGGAAGCCGCGGGATTTTGCCCGCGATCTGGCATTTCTGCCGCAGGTGACCCCCCCGACCGAAGGGCTGTGGCTGGAGGAGCTGGTCGCGCTTGGCCGATACCCCTGGCGCGGAGCCTTGGGTCGATTGGGCCCCGAGGATCGCTTTATGATTGATACGGCGATTGCTCAATGTGGTCTGGAGCACAAGCGCGGCCAGATGGTCGACACCATGTCAGGTGGGGAAAAGCAGCGGTCGTGGATAGCGATGATGCTGGCGCAGGGGGCGCGTAGCTTGCTGCTGGATGAACCGATTTCGGCGCTGGATGTGGCCCATCAGATCGACGTGCTGGGGCTGCTGCGTGAAACGGTCAACGCCGGTGCGCTTTCTGCCGTGGTGGTGCTGCATGACGTGAATATGGCGGTGCGCTTTTGCGATCATGTTATCGCGCTGGATGCCGGGCGCGTGGCGCTTGAGGGCGCGGCGCACTCCTTGCTCGACCCCGACGCGCTTCAGCGGATCTACGGACTGCCCATGCAGGTCATCGACACAAAGCCCAGCCCCGTCGTTCACCCGATTTGACCCCGACCATATTCATCCGAAAGCCAGCCTTATGCTCCGCCAATTTTTCGAATACTATCGTCCCCACACGCGCCTGTTCTGGGTGGACTTCGGCTCTGCCGTGCTGTCCGGCTTGCTGGAGCTTGCCTTCCCGCTCGCCATCACCGCCTTCATAGATCACCTGCTACCGCTTGGCGACCTGAGGTTGACCATACTGGCCGCGATTGGGCTGTTGCTGGTGTATCTGGTCAATACCGCCCTGATGGGGGTGGTGATCTATTGGGGGCACCGTCTGGGGATCGAGATCGAGACCGAGATGCGCCGCCGCGCTTTTTCGCATCTGACCCGGCTGTCTTGGCGCTGGTATGACCGGGCGCGCACCGGCAAGCTTGTCGCCCGCGTGACCCGCGACCTTGAAGAAATAGGCGAGGTCGCGCACCACGGTCCCGAAGATCTGTTTATCGCGGTGGTCACCTTTGTCGGTGCCTTTGCGTTGATGATCAATCTGCATGTCACGCTCGCCCTGATTACGGTCGTGATCGTGCCGCTGATGGTCTGGGTGGTGGCCGTCTACGGCGCACGCATGACACGGTCCTGGCGCGATATCTATGCGCGTGTGGGGGCCTTTAACGTGCGCCTGGAGGAAGCCATCAGCGGCATCCGGGTCGTGCAGGCCTTTGCCAATGAAGATCACGAAGATACGTTGTTCGCGCGTGACAACGCAGCCTATCGCAGGACTAAACTGTCGGCCTATGCAATCATGGCGAAGGCCAGTGCGATCCACTACATGGGCCTGCGTTTCGTGCAGGTTGTGGTGATGGTGGCGGGTGCGGGTTTTGTGCTGGAAGGGTCGCTGACCACGGGCGGCTTTGTCGGCTTCCTGCTGCTGGTCAGCGTCTTTTTCCGCCCGCTGGAGAAAATTGCCGCAGTGATCGAAACCTATCCCCGCGGTATCGCCGGTTTCCAACGCTACACCGAATTGTTGCAGACCGACCGCGATGTCAGCGATCGACCGGATGCCGTCGCAGTGACCGTCACGCAAGGCGAGGTCGCTTTTGAAGATGTGTCATTTGCCTATGACAGCCCGTTGCCCATTCTGCACAACGTCACCTTGACCGCCAAAGCCGGTGAGACAGTGGCTTTCGTCGGGCCGTCGGGTGCAGGCAAGACAACGCTTCTGGCATTGCTCCCGCGGTTTTACGACCCTTCCGGCGGGCGGATTACGATTGATGGGATCGACATTGCGGATATGACCCTGAACAGTCTGCGCTCTCAGATCGGGTTGGTCTCTCAGGATGTGTTCCTATTCGGGTCCACCCTGCGCGAGAATATCCTGTACGGAAAACTCGATGCCACGGCGGCGGAACTGGATGCCGCGGTCGAGAATGCCCAGTTGGGCGCGCTCGTCTCCGCGCTGCCCGAGGGGCTGGAAACCATCGTGGGCGAGCGGGGTGTCATGCTGTCGGGCGGGCAGAAACAGCGTGTCGCCATTGCTCGCGCTTTCCTGAAAAATCCGCCGATCCTGATCCTAGACGAGGCAACATCGGCGCTGGATCGGGAGACGGAGCGCGACATCCAGCAGGCGTTGGAGCGGCTTTCAAAGGGCCGCACCACGCTCATTATCGCGCATCGGCTCGAGACGGTGAAACATGCCGACCAGATCATCGTCATGGAGGCAGGGCGCAAGGTAGAAGCCGGAACACACGACAGCTTGCGCGCGCGCAATGGCCTTTACGCGCGGCTGACCTGACACGCATTTTACAACGCTTGGTGCTGCTTGGGCGTGCTTCTGGATCAGTTGGGGAAAGTCACCTTGGGTCGTTCGTCGTCTCGGGCAAGCGCAAGACGGCGGCAAAACCGCGCGGGCTCAGTTCCCGGGGTACGTAAATTTCAAGTTGGCATCCGGATTGGGCGCATAGATCTTGTATGATCGACAGTCCCAGCCCGTATCCGTCTGACAGCGCGCCACGCCGGTTGAACCGCTGCTTTATGCGGTCGAGGTCCGCGGGTGAGAGAGGGGCGCAATCGTTCACGACGGCAACCCTCCCCGATTGGCTGGCGTCTACAATCGTGGGCAAAGGGCCGCGAGCGTGCTTCAGGGCGTTGTCGAACATATTGTTCAGGATGATCCCAAGGGCATCCGGATCAACGCGCGTTGAAAAATGTGTTTCGGGAAACTTCAATTCGATCTTTTCCGGGGTGCGGCTTCGGCTGCGCATCTCGGACATCAAAAGCGTGATCACCGGGGAAACATCCGTCGCGACCGCATTGAGGCCCAGTCCTGATTGCGCCCTTGATAATTGCAATAGGCGCTCGATCAAGCGCTCAAGCCGCTTCAGACCTGTTTCGATTTCGACGATATTGTCGATCTTTGCGGGGTCGCTCAGCTTTGCCCGCAGCCGCTGCGCCTGCGCCAGACAAATGGCAACGGGGGTGCGCAATTCATGCGCGGCATTCGTGGCAAAGGCACGTTCTGCGGTGATGGCGCGGTCAAGTCGCCCCATGAGCCCGTCAAGCGTATCAATCGCCGGGGTTATTTCGGAAAAGACATTCTCGCGTTCAATCGGGGAAAGGTTGTGTTCGTTCTTTTCTGCGATGTTCCGGCTGAGCTCGGCAATCATCGCGACTGATCGTCGAACCGCCCAGAAGGAGGATAACGCAAATAGCGCCCCCAACAGGCCAAAACCGATGGCCACAGCGATCACCACATCGGTTATCGCCTCATTGCGTTCCACCATCGGCTCGGCCACCACGACGCTGCCCGTTTCGGGCTGATCTGAACGGAGCATGATAAAGCGATGCCCGGCGGCGGTGCTTAGCCCCGTGGCCAATGGCGTGGGAAGCGCAAAAGCACCAACGCTTTTTGACTGCGCGTAGACCTGACCATCTGGATCCAGATACCACATCAACGCGCGTTCTTCCGGCTTACGCAGTTTGCTTTCAAAATCCAGCAAGCCGCCCACGTCAAAGCCCGCGTCGCCTTGGGTCGTTTCGATGAATTCCACCAAGAGATGCGCCTTGCCAATCAGGCTGGCATCAAGCAGCTCGTCATACTCGTCCTTGAAGATATGCTGTACGATCAAAACGCCAATCACCATCACCGCCAGCCCGGGCACAAGCAGCGACCCGAGCAGCGACTGAACCAGACTTTTGCGGCGGCGTGTCATGAGGTCAAGGCGTAGCCTAAACCACGGTGCGTGGCGATAAGGTCTTTGCCTAACTTCGTGCGCAAACGGCTGATATGTGCCTCGATCGCGTTGCTTTCGACTTCTTCGCCGTAGTCATAGATGGCAGCTTCAAGGCTCTCCTTCGGTACGATCTGGGGTTTGCGGCGCAGTAGCGTTTCGAAGACACCCCATTCCTTAGCGGTCAGACGTACGGGCTGTTCAGCGCGCATGACGGTGTGATCGGACAGATTGACCACCACATCGTGCAACTGAACCGTTTGGGCAAACTGATTGGCGCTGCGTCGACAGACGGTATGGATGCGCGCTTTGACCTCATCTAGGTCAAAAGGCTTAATCACATAGTCATCAGCCCCCCTGTTCAACCCCTCTATCCGGTCCGACACCTTGTCGCGGGCAGTGAGAATGAGGATCGGCGTGCGCATGGCCTTTGCCCGCAGTTTGCTTAGAAAATCCAACCCGTCGCCATCAGGCAACTGCAGGTCCAGAAGTACCACATCATAGGATAGCGTACGCAGCGCGGCGTCTGCCTCGTCCAGGGTGCAGAACCATTCGACAATGTGACGATCCGCCTCCAGATGCTCTTTCAGCGGCCGCGCCAAAGCTTTTTCATCCTCGATCAAGAGTATGCGCATAATGTTACTGTCCAGTTCCGAGACGCGGCTTAGCCAATTCGGCTGCCGCTGACATGATCATAGTTTCAGGCTTAGGGCATTCTATTTTCTGCGACCGGTTCATCGGCATATCTCAGGCCATCCCGAAATAGCGCAAAGCGACCACAGCCATGAAAAAACCGTTCGCGAAAAGCAAACACATGGTCGCGAGCGAACCAAGGTCTTTGGCATCACGGGCGAAAACTTCCCACTGTGGAGCGAGGTGGTCGACGATGCATTCGATCGCCGTATTCAGAGCCTCGACCGCGACAAGAGCGGAAAAGAGGACCAGAAAGACCAGAAAATCAGCGACACCCGCATCCAGGATGTAGAGCAGAACACTACCGACTGGCAGCGCCACAATGATATGCCTGAACGCGGTTTCCATCCAAAGACGTCGCAGCCCGCCAATCGAATAGCCCGCAGCGGCAAACAGATGGGCGACCCCCGTAACGCGTTCGGGTTTCTCAAGCGGTTTGATAATTTCCGGCTTCATATCTTGGCCACCTCAGTATTTGTTTTGCAGGAAGCGAAGATATCCAGATCGGGGTTACGCTCTGCGGTGTTGATGTCGAGCATCCCAAGTAGGGAATGGAACAGGTTGTCGTGTGACAGCGGCTTGTCCTTCTGTTCCGCCACACAGCTTTCATCGATGCCAAAGCGGGTTCGGAATGCGTCTGACATCCATAGGAGCATCGGGACATGGGTCTGCGTGTCCGGGGCCATGAAATAGGGTGCCCCGTGCAAATACAGCCCGCGTTCGCCAAGCGATTCACCGTGGTCGGACACATAAAGCAGTGACGTGGCCAAAGCTTCATTCGCGGCAAGCATTTTTATCGTCTGGGCAAGGATCTGATCCGTATAGGCGATGGTGTTATCATAGGCATTGGTGATCTCCTGCGGGGTGCATTTCTTGAACTCCGCCGTACGGCATGCGGGTGTGAAGCGTTCAAATGCCGCCGGATAGCGCTGATAATAGGTCGGCCCGTGACTGCCGATCTGGTGCAGAACCAAGACCGTGTCCTGCTTGATCGATGCGATGTAGTCTTTCAACGGCTCAAGGAATATGCCGTCGATACATTCTCCCGTTGCACAGAACTCCGGGTCGGTCAGATCGTTGAACCTGCGCGTCTTGAAACGTGCGGCAATCGCTTTGTCGCCGGTGTTATTGTCCCACCATTCGACCTGCAGCCCGGCATGCCCGAAGACATCTAGCACATTCTCGGTCGAGGTGCCTTTTTCAAAGCTGTAGTCATCTCGGCTGTATTTTGAGAACATACAAGGCAGTGACACCGCCGTGGCAGTGCCACAGGACTGGATATTGCTGAAGTTGATAATTGGCAGCTTGGACAGCTCTGGGTTCGTGTCGACGCCGTATCCGTTCAAGCTGAAATTTTGCGCCCGCGCGGTTTCCCCCGCAACGACAACGGTCAGCATAGGCTTTTGCGGCGCGTCATAGGCAGAACCGCCCCTTGCATCCGCTCCGGTGCTGGTGAGGACCAGATTGGCCGAACGCGACATCATCTTGGCGTATCGGATCGCGCCTACCAATGGGGCACCGGGCTGGTAGCTGCTCATGAAATCCTTCCGCTCGCGCAGGATCGACGCATAGGATTTCAGGTCTGACATCAGCAACCCTGCGGCCAATGCAAGGCTGACAACAAAGGTCACTATCGGCGTTACAGCCGCCCTGATCCGCGTCTGGGGGCGAATGGGCACCCACATCACGATGAGCGCGGGCAACACACCGAAGGCAATAATATGGGTGATGTAGCCAGGTGTTATCAGATGCCGGGATTCCGCGACGGTGGTCACCATGACATTCTGGATCATGTCGCGGTCAACGATAATGCCAAGTGTATCGACGTAATAAGACGTCATGGCGGCCAGTATGAGCATCGAGACCAGAAACGGTTTAACCGTCCATGGGTATGCGAACAGGCTGAAGGCGGCCAACGTCAAACAGAACACAGCCCCCATAAAGCCCACGAGCGACAATAGGTGCCCCGAGAAGACATCCCTTGAGATGTTCCAGAATGTGCTATTATCGACACTGAACACGAATGCGATGGAAAGAACGGTCAGCAGCACGGGGGAGATGCTTATCCGTTCACGCAGAACGGCTAGCCGGGATAAAAGGGTCTTCACAGAGGCCATAATAGAGCTTTCGCAGATTTAGATGCGTGCTCATGACCAGCGTAAGCTTACGAAAAGCTTACGATCGGAATTTTTCATTTTTAAAAGGTAAATTGTATATGGAGAACGAAACCGGCGACGCAGCAGTTCGAGAAAGGCCCGGGCTCGTGCGCCTCCTTGCGTGGTACGCGATATTTGGCTGCATCCTGTTTTCGGTGATGATCCTGATCGCGGATTTTGTTGTTCCGGGCCACGACTGGATCGCCGACACCATCAGCGATCTTGGTGCGGGTGAATATGAATATATTGTCGATATCGGCATCTATGCGTTTTCGGCTTCACTGATATCGGTCGCTTTACTTGCCGCGCATATTCATCTGGGCAATTGGCGCTGGAGCGTCGGGATCGTGGGCTTCACCGTCTTGGGGCTGATTGTCTTCCTTGTTGGCGCGCGGAATGAATACGGCGACAACGACAGCGATGGCGTCGTGATCCATAGCTAC
>Ga0208794_1001178_pt1 | contig 12284 bp, 12 predicted proteins | sample 32_taG_FD_184106 | JGI IMG/M metagenome (GOLD analysis project Ga0208794, IMG submission 184106) | Marine viral communities from the Gulf of Mexico - 32_GoM_OMZ_CsCl metaG (SPAdes) (version 2) | ecosystem: Environmental > Aquatic > Marine > Oceanic | place: Atlantic Ocean: Gulf of Mexico... | reverse complement strand
TAGGATTCGCGGCGGCCATTGCCGGTCGGGGCCACGCCCATCAGCCGGGCGTTCTGCCGGTCCTGCATATAGCCTACCAGCACACCGTCCTCGATCAGCACATTCTTGGCCGAGGGCGTGCCCTCGTCATCAACAGAGATAGACCCGCGCCGGTCGGGCAGGGTGCCATCATCCAGCACCGTCACGCCTTTGGCGGCGATGCGTTGGCCCATGAGGCCGGCAAACGCGCTTGAGCCCTTGCGGTTGAAATCTCCTTCCAATCCGTGACCGATGGCCTCGTGCAGCAGGATGCCGGGCCAGCCGGGGCCAAGCACAACATCCATGACGCCCGCAGGCGCAGGCACGGCACGCAGGTTGACGCAGGCGATGCGCAGGGCTTCGCGCGTTTTGGCCTGCCAGTCGGCGGGGTCCAACAGTCCGTCCAGCCCGACACGCCCGCCGCCACCGGCGGTCCCGCTTTCGCGGCGGCCATCCTGTTCGACGATCACCGACACGTTCACCCGCGTCATCGGGCGCACATCGCGGACAGAGGTGCCCTCGGGGCGCAGAATCTCGACCTCCTGGATAGAAGCAGAGATAGAGGCAGAAACCTGCACGACACGCGCATCAAGGCTGCGGGCGAAATCGTCGATCTCGCGCAGGGTGTCGACCTTGACGGGAAAGGCCGCGCCCGCGATCGGATCTTCGTCGGTATAGAGCTTTTGATTGGTCGCGGCTGGCGCATCCGCCCATGTGCCGCCCCCCGCACCCACGGCCAGCCGCGCCGTCTCGCTTGCGCGGCGCAGGGCGGCTTCGGTGATCTCGGTCGAGTGGGCATAGCCAGAGACATCGCCCCGCACCGCCCGCAAGCCAAAGCCTTCGGAGGCATCGTAGCTGGCCGTTTTCAGCCGCCCGTCGTCAAACACCAACCCTTCAGACCGCCGGCGTTCGAAAAACAGTTCCCCGTCGTCGGCACCTGCCACAGCGTCGCGAAGGATGGACAGCGCGGCGTCACGGTCAAGCTGCGCCTCAAAGGGGTTGAAAGGCGGCTGGCTCATAAAAATGTTCCCTGAATCGTGTCATAAAAATCGCTTCGCGTCCGTTTGACGCAAGCAGAAGTCTTTATCTTGAAGTTAGAATATGATTGTAAGCGTACAGATTACAACGGGACAGCTGCCTCCAATTGCGGGGTGCTGCTGGGATTCGCTTATCAATGGTCACAAGATCAGGACGACATATGAAACATCTTCTCTCTTTTTCGGGTCTCATGGCCGCTTTTTCCGCCGTGCCAGCAATGGCGCAGGAAAACCTTCGCATCGACGGGCTGGAAATCATTGGTGAGCCGGTAGACGGCAAGATGGGCTTTCAGCCAGCCGTGACCCGCGTCGCGCAAGACATCCACGATCTGGACCACCTGATCCTGATCATCATCACCTTGATCACCATCTTCGTGACCGGTCTGATCCTTTGGGTGGCGGTCCGCTATAACCGCAAGCGCAACCCCGTTGCCGCATCCTTCACACACCACACGCCGGTTGAAATCCTCTGGACCGTCGCACCGATCGTGATTCTGGTGCTGATCGGGGCCTATTCGCTGCCGATCCTGTTCCGTCAGCAGGAAATCCCGCAGGCCGACCTGACCATCAAAGCGACCGGCAACCAGTGGTACTGGTCCTATGAATATGTCGACGAGGGCTTTGGCTTTGACAGCTATATGATCGGTGCCCCGGCTGTTGGCGGCGAAAACCGCAAAACACCTGAAGTGATCGCGCAGCTTGAAGCAGCCGGCTATACCGAACAGCAGTTCCTGCTGGCGACCGATACCGCCGTTGTGATCCCTGTCGGTCAGACCATCGTTGTTCAGGTCACCGGTTCCGACGTGATCCACTCCTGGGCGATGCCTGCCTTCGGTGTGAAACAGGACGCCGTGCCCGGCCGTCTGGCGGAAACATGGTTCACCGCCGAGAAAGAAGGCGTGTACTTCGGTCAGTGTTCCGAGCTGTGCGGCAACGCCCACGCCTATATGCCGATCACTGTGAAAGTCGTCTCGGAAGAGGCCTATGCCGAGTGGCTTGGCAACGCGAAAGAAGAGTATGCGGGCATCCCGCAGACTCTGACCGTTGCGTCCAAGTAAGGCACAATTGCTGATGCGGGGTGCGCGAGGCGCGCCCCGGGTTCCTTTTGTATGAGAGATCGCATGACAGATACCAGCACGACACCTGCGGGCGAGTATGAGGCGCAGTTCGGCGATTATTTCGCCCTGATGAAGCCGCGCGTCATGCAGTTGGTGGTATTTACCGCACTTGTTGGCATGCTCGCCGCGCCCGAGTCTGTGCACCCCGTGATCGGCTTTGCCTCGATCCTGTTTGTCGCCATCGGGGCAGGGGCCTCGGGCGCGCTGAACATGTGGTGGGACGCCGACATCGACGCGATCATGCGCCGGACCCAAGGCCGCCCGATCCCGTCGGGGCGCGTCCAGCCGGGCGAAGCGCTGGCGATCGGTGTGGCGCTGTCGGGTATGTCTGTCGTCATGCTGGGGCTGGCGGCCAACCTGCTGGCCGCGGGTATGCTGCTGTTCACGATCCTCTTCTACGCCGTTTTCTATTCCATGTGGCTTAAGCGTGCGACGCCGCAGAACATTGTCATCGGCGGTGCTGCGGGGGCGTTCCCGCCCGTGATCGGCTGGATCATCGCCACCGGCAGCTTCTCTGTCGAGGCATGGCTGATGTTCGCGCTAATCTTCATGTGGACCCCGCCGCACTTCTGGGCCTTGGCGCTGTTCATGCGCAATGACTATGACGACGCGAAGGTGCCGATGCTGACCGTGACCCACGGCCGCCGCTCCACCCGTCGTCACATTCTGGCCTATACTGTTTTGCTGGTCATTCTGGCGGTCGGCACCGGCTTCACCTCGATCGGCGGGCCAATCTATCTGGCGACCGCGGGCGTGCTGAACCTGTTGTTCCTGATCGGGGCCTTCCGCATCTGGCAGCGTGATGAAGATGACAGCGAAGCCGATGATTTCCGCGTAGAACGCAAGTTCTTCCGCCTGTCGCTATGGTATCTCTTCTTGCACTTCGGTGCCATTCTGCTTGAGGCCACCCTGCGGGGCTACGGTTTGGGAGGCTGGTAATGGGCATTCGCGCCGAACACGAGATTCACACACGCCGCCGCGGGCGCAACCTTGGCGTCGGTCTGCTGCTGGCCGCCTTCGTCGTGCTGGTCATGGCGCTGACCTTTGTCAAAATCACCAACATCGATTTCAACGATCTGCCCGGTGGTGAGCTTCAAACACAGGAGAGCAACTGATGGCCCTGTCCGGACCCGCGAAGACTGTGGTGCAAACCGTCTCTGTCGTCATCCTGATGGGGGGGCTGGCCTGGGCATCGGTACCGTTCTACGACTGGTTCTGCCGCGTCACCGGCTTTGGCGGGACGCCGGGACAGGTCGCCGGAGCCGAGGGCGAGGTGCTGGATCAGACGATCAAGGTGCGTTTCGACGGCAGCTTGAACGAAGATATGCCGTGGGAATTCAAACCCGTCGTCAACGAGATGGAACTGCGCATCGGCGAGACCGGGCTGGCGTTCTACGAGGCCTATAACCCAACCGATCACCCCGTCGCGGGGCAGGCGTCCTACAACGTGACGCCCTATGCCGCCGGGGCCTTCTTTGAAAAGATCGAATGTTTCTGCTTTACTGAACAGGTGCTCGCCCCCGGTGAGCGTGTTCAAATGCCCGTCAGCTTCTTTGTTGACCCCGAAATCGTCGAAGACCGTGATGGCAAGTATGTACATACGATCACACTGTCTTATACGTTCTATGAAATTGACCTGCCCGAGGACTATGAAGCCCCCGATCAGGACAGCGAGACAAACCTGAATTAAGAAAAAGGTGAGGGACTGAACCAATGGCCCATGAAAAGAACCATGACTATCACATTCTGCCGCCGTCCACATGGCCATTGCTCAGCTCCATCGCCGGCTGTGTCATGCTGGTTGGTGGTGTCTTCTGGATGCACGATGTAACCCCCTTCGTCTTCTTGGGTGGTCTGGTTGCCGTTCTGTACTGCATGTTCGGATGGTGGTCCGAGGTTGTTGCTGAAAGCCACGTCGGCGATCACACCAACGTCGTGCGCATCGGTCTGCGCTATGGCTTCATCCTGTTCATCATGTCCGAAGTGATGTTCTTTGTGGCGTGGTTCTGGACCTTCTTCAAAGAAGCGCTGTACCCGATGGATGAATTTCCGGGCTCCACATATGTGCAGCCGGATATCATTCCCGTTGACGCCTTTCACCTGCCGCTGATCAACACGCTGATCCTGCTGCTGTCGGGCTGCGCTGTCACATGGGCACACCACGCGCTGGTACATGAAAACAACCGCAAAGACCTGATCGCCGGCCTGTCCATCGCGATCGTTCTGGGCATGCTGTTCACCGCGTTCCAGGCCTATGAATACTATGAACTGCTGGCCCATGACGACTGGACCTTCGGCGGCGACCTGTTCTTCTCCAGCTTCTTCATGGCGACAGGCTTCCACGGTTTCCACGTTGTGATCGGCACGATCTTCCTTGCGGTCTGCCTGTTCCGCGCGATGAAAGGCCACTTTACCCAAGAGCAGCACGTCGGCTTCGAAGCCGCTGCCTGGTACTGGCACTTTGTTGATGTGGTCTGGCTGTTCCTCTTCTTCGCCGTCTACATGTGGGGCATCTAAGCCCGCAGTCGGCTTGCAAACCGGGCCGCAATCACTAAAAGCAACAGGCGCGCGAGGGGGACCTTGCGCGCCTTTGCATTGCCGCCACCCGTCCACGGGTGCCAACCTCAAGAGAGCTTTATGCGTCGTACGCTATTCCTGCTGATTGTCGGCCTTGGCGGGGCTGCTATCCTGATCTGGCTGGGCGTTTGGCAGATCCAGCGGCTGGCGTGGAAAGAGGCGATCATCGCCGACATCAACACCCGCATCGCCGCCGCCCCCGTTGACCTGCCCCCTACCGTCAACGCCGAGGATGACGCCTATCTGCCCGTCGCGGTGACCGGCTCCTTCGACGCAGGCGAGGTGCATGTGCTTGTGTCCCAGAAAGACGTCGGCGCAGGCTACCGCGTCATCGCGCCTTTCACGCTAGAGGATGGCCGCCGCATCATGGTCGACCGCGGCTTTGTCCTGACGACGGACAAGGACGCCCCCCGCGCATTGGGCCCCGCGACGGTGACGGGCAATCTGCAATGGCCGCGCGAAACCGATAGCTTCACCCCAGAGGCCGACCTGAAGGGCAACATCTGGTTCGCCCGCGATGTGCCGGATATGGCGCAAACGCTTGGCACCGAACCCGTTCTTCTGGTTGCGCGCAGCAGCACGCCTCAGCCAGCGGGGATCAGCCCGTTGCCCGTCGATACCGCCCGTATTCCCAACGACCACTTGCAATATGCCATCACTTGGTTCTCTCTTGCCGCGATCTGGCTTGGGATGAGCCTGTTCTTCTTGCGCCGCCGCCGCGCGCCCAAAACCGAAAGCTGACCCTTATGCGTTATGTCTCCACCCGTGGTTCCGCCCCCGTTTTGTCGTTCGAAGAGGCGCTGCTGACCGGCCTCGCCCGTGACGGCGGCCTGTATGTGCCCGAAACGATCCCGACGCTTGGCACCGATGAGCTGCGCGAGATGGCCACGATGTCCTACGAGGATGTCGCCTTTCGTGTGATGAAACCCTTTGTCGGCGACACATTCAGCGACGATGAATTCAAGGCACTGATCGCCAAGGCCTATGCGGGCTTCAACCACAAGGTGCGCGCGCCGCTGGTGCAGCTTGAACAGGGGCACTTCCTGCTTGAACTGTTCCACGGTCCCACGCTGGCGTTCAAAGACTTTGCCATGCAGTTGATCGGCCACATGTTCCAGGCCGTTCTGTCGCGCAAGGGTGAACGGGTGACCATCGTCGGTGCGACCTCGGGCGATACCGGATCGGCCGCGATCGAAGCCTTCCGCGGGCTGGATAACGTTGACGTTTTCATTCTTTTCCCCCACGGCCGCGTGTCCGAAGTGCAGCGCCGACAGATGACCACACCATCGGAAAGCAACGTGCACGCGCTGGCGCTGGACGGTGATTTCGACGACTGTCAGGCGCGCCTGAAAGACATGTTCAATGACCACGCTTTCCGTGACGGGGTGCAACTGGCAGGGGTCAATAGCATCAACTGGGGCCGCGTGCTGGCGCAGGTGGTCTATTACTTCACCGCAGGGCTCGCTATGGGCGCGCTGGACCGCAAGGTCAGCTTTACCGTGCCCACGGGCAACTTCGGCGACATCTTTGCGGGCTATATCGCGCGCGAAATGGGACTGCCGATTGCCGATCTGGTGGTTGCGACGAACCAGAATGACATTCTGCACCGCTGCCTGACCACAGGCGGCTACCACAAGGGCGAGGTTCATGCCTCTATCAGCCCGTCGATGGATATTCAGGTCAGCTCCAACTTTGAACGCGCCTTGTATTTCGCCTACGGCCAAGACAGCGACGCGATCAATGCGCTGATGGGCGATCTGGCGAAGGGTGGGTTTGACGTGGGCGACAATGCTCTGCGCGACCTGCAAAACACCTATAAATCGGGCCGCGTGTCCGAAGAGGAAACCAGCGAGACGATCAAGGCCTTCTACGCCGACACAAACGAGCTTCTGTGCCCGCATTCTGCCATCGGGGTGCGCGTAGGGGCGGCCTTGCGTGATCCTGCGACGCCGATGATCACGCTGGCCACCGCGCATCCGGCCAAGTTCCCCGACGCGGTCGAAGCTGCCACAGGCCAGCGCCCGCCGCTGCCTGACCACATGGCCGATCTTTTCGACCGCGAAGAACGCGTGACCCGCGTGCCGAACGACCTTGAGGCGCTCAAGGATATCATTAAAGGGGGCATCGCTCAGTGAGCTTGCAACAACACCGCCTGTCCAACGGCTTTCGTATCGTAACCGAACATATGCCGGGGCTTGCATCGGCATCTATCGGGGTTTGGGTTTCGGCGGGCGCGCGGCATGAGACGGCCACGCAAAACGGTATCGCGCATTTCCTTGAGCATATGGCGTTCAAGGGCACGGCCAAGCGCACGTCGTTGCAAATCGCAGAAGCGATCGAGGATGTGGGCGGATATATCAACGCCTATACCTCGCGTGAAGTGACGGCCTATTACGTGCGCGTGTTGGAAAATGACGTGTCGCTGGGGCTGGATGTGATCGCGGATATCCTGCGCAATCCCGTCCTTGATAATGGCGAGATCGAGGTGGAGCGCGGCGTGATCCTGCAAGAGATCGGTCAGGCGCTGGATACGCCGGATGATGTGATCTTTGACTGGTTGCAGGAAAAGGCATACCCCAACCAACCCATCGGGCGCACCATTCTGGGCCCGTCCGAACGCGTGTCGAATTTCAGCCGCGAAGACCTGTCGGGCTTTATCAGCCAGCATTACGGCCCCGACCAGATGATCCTCGCCGCCGCTGGGGCGGTGGACCATGACGAGATCGTGCGCCTTGCTGAACAGCTGTTCGGCGACATGCCCCCCAAGCCTCTCTTCGACGTGGATGCTGCCAAATTCAGCGGCGGTGAAGTGCGCCAGTTGAAACCGCTTGAGCAAGCGCATTTCGCGCTCGGGTTCGAAGCGCCCGGCTACCGCGCCGATGATATTTATGTCGCGCAGATCTATGCCTCTGCCCTGGGGGGCGGCATGTCGAGCCGCCTGTTCCAGGAGGTCCGCGAGAACCGCGGCCTGTGCTATACGATCTTCGCGCAGGCAGGGGCCTATGCCGACACAGGCATGATGACGATCTATGCAGGCACCAGCGGTGAACAGCTGCCCGAACTGGCGGGCATCACCATTGACGAGATGAAGCGCGCCGCCTCCGACATGTCCCCGGCAGAGGTCGCGCGGGCACGGGCGCAGATGAAGGCTGGCCTGCTGATGGGGCTGGAAAGCCCGTCGAACCGCGCGGAACGTCTGGCGCGTCTGATCCAGATCTGGGACCGCGTCCCCCCGCTGGAAGAGACCATCGCGCAGATCGACGCGGTCACCACAGGTGACGTGCGCGACTTTGCCCAGAATATCGCCGCCAGCGCCCCTGCGGCATTGGCGCTTTATGGTCCCGTAGATGGCGCCCCCACATTGGAAGAACTTCAGGAGCGTCGCGCTGCCTGATGCAACTGCTGAAACGAAAGCTTGCCATTGAAACCGAAAGGCTGACGTTGCGGCCACCGGTGCATGCTGACTTCCGCCCCTGGGCCACCCTGCGGTCGGACAGCATCACCTACCTCACCCCGTGGGAGCCGTCCTGGGCACCGGACCACCTGTCGCGCAAAGCGTTTACCAATCGGGTCTACTGGGCCAACCGGTCGGTCTCTGCGGGGACGGCGCTGCCGCTGTTCCTGATCCGCCGCAAGGATAACATGCTGATCGGGGCGATCACGCTGGATAATATCCGCCGCGGCCCGGCACAGGCGGGCACCTTGGGGTATTGGACCGGTGAACAATTCGCCCGCCGTGGCTATATGCGCGAAGCGATCGAGGCGACGGTGCACCACGCCTTCACCCGTCTGGACATCAGCCGCGTCGAGGCCGCCTGCCTGCCCGAGAACATCGCCTCGCGCGGGTTGCTGGAAAAGACCGGTTTCAAATACGAAGGCGTCGCGCAAAGCTATCTGCAAATCGACGGGCGCTGGCGGACCCATGTGCTTTATGCGCAGTTGCGCGGGGACCGTCGGGGCAAGACCGCAGCGGGGTAGGGGTTTCTTATGATCGCTTATGTCACCGTCGGGGCAGACGACCTTGCACGTGCCAAACGCTTCTATACGGCTTTCCTGCCAGCCTTGGGCTATGCGTTGACCGAAGGTCCCGAGGGCCTGAGCTTTGTGTTGCCACAGGCTTCGGGGCAGCCCGCGGCCTTGCCGGATTTCTACGTCAAGCCGACCTTCGATGGCGCGCCGGCTTCTGCTGGCAACGGGGCCATGATCGCGTTCGAAGCAACCAGCCAGGCACAGGTGCGCGTGTTACACGCCGCAGCGCTGGCCGCGGGCGGCAGCGATGAGGGCCAGCCGGGGTTTCGCGCCACCTATGGCCCGCGCTTCTACGTCAGCTACCTGCGTGACCCCCAAGGCAACAAGATCGCGGTGTTCTGTGATAATCCGGCAGAGCCGGGCAGGGATGATCCACCCAATGCGCCGACGCGTTGATGCGAAAAAGGCCAGACATCGCTGTCTGGCCTATCATTACTCTGATGTCCGCAGCGGCTTACTGGCGGCTTAGCGGCGGCGGTCGCGCCGCGCGCTCATCGGTTGGAAGGCGACGCCGACGTGTGCCTCGCAATAGGGCTTGCCCTGCTGTACGGGCAGACCGCAGAACCAGAAATCATCCGTTGCAGGGTCACCGACGGGCCATTTGCAGGTCCGCTCTGTCAGGTCCATCAGGCCGATCTTCTTCGACTTTTTCTCGACCTCGCTCACCTTGGCAAGCGCTTCCGGGCTGATCTCGTTCGCGGAGGGCTGCGGCGGCAGCGGCTGACCGGCGGGAATGATCTTGGCGCGCGCGGGCAGGTTGGGGCGGGGCGCTGGCGCGGCCTCCGCCGGTTCCGGCTCTGCGGCTTCGGGAGCGGGTTCAGCCTTGGGCTTGGCGGCTGCGGCGGGTTTCGCGGCGGGCTTGGCCTTGGCTTCGGGTTTGGCAGCAGCAGCAGCAGCAGGGGCGGCGGCGGGCGCTGCGGTTGCGGTCCGGTTGGACAGCCCCAGACGATGCACCTTGCCGATCACGGCATTGCGGGTCACACCGCCCAACTCCTTTGCAATCTGGCTTGCGGATTGGCCCTCGCCCCACATTTTCTTCAGGATCTCTACGCGGTCATCGGTCCAAGACATTTGGCGTCCTTAGCTAACAAGCGGCCCTTCTCAGGACCGCCGTGGAAAATCTCAAGCCCCTATACTAATCACTGACAGCTTGGGTGCAAGGCGCGAACGGGCGATTGGGACGGCAGCGGGCGCAAACGCTCCCTTAAAACCACAGCAAAGCAGCCCCGGCACCGTTCGTGCGACAGATTGCGGCGATCGCGCGCCAATTTTTGCTTTGCAAGCCGCGAAAAGCTGCTTATGCAAACAGCATGATCAATCGTTCGACATCCTCTTTGCGACGACGCCAAGGCTAATTGGCGACACCGGCCCCTGACACGGGGGGCGCGGCATTGATCTTTTGCGACATAAATTGCGTCGCACCCCTTCAAATCTTATTGACCCTCTCCGTCACACATGGCCTTTTGTGCCTTTGATGCGGCCAACCCATAAGGATGATCCTGATGATCCCATCTGTTCTGCCGACCTATTCACGCGCCCCCCTGAGCTTTGTCAAAGGCGAAGGGTCCTGGTTGATTGAACAGGACGGCCGCCGATTTCTGGATCTGGGCGCAGGCATTGCGGTGAACGCGCTTGGCCATGCGCACCCCGCGCTGGTGGCGGCGCTGACCGAACAGGCGGGGCAGCTTTGGCATACCTCGAACCTCTACGAGATCCCCCAGCAACAGGAACTGGCCGACCGGCTGGTCGCACTCAGCTTTGCCGATACGGTGTTCTTCACCAACTCCGGCACCGAGGCATGCGAACTGGCGGTCAAGATGGCGCGCAAGTATTTCTACGACAAGGGCCAGTCCGACCGGACCGAGATCATCACCTTCTCGGGTTCGTTCCACGGGCGGTCATCTGCCGGGATCGCGGCGGCAGGGTCCGAGAAAATGACCAAAGGCTTCGGCCCGCTGCTCCCCGGTTTCAAACATATCGAATTTGGCGATATGGAGGCGCTTGGCGCGGCGATCACCGATACCACAGCCGCCATCATGATCGAACCGGTGCAGGGCGAAGGCGGCATCCGTCCCGTGCCGGATGCGGACCTCAAACAGATGCGCGCGCTGTGCGAAACACACGGGCTGCTGTTGATCTTTGACGAGGTGCAATGCGGCGTGGGCCGCACCGGCAAGATGTTCGCCCATGAATGGGCCGGCGTCACCCCCGACATCATGATGGTCGCCAAAGGCATCGGCGGCGGCTTCCCCCTGGGCGCCGTGCTGGCTACAGAAAACGCGGCCTCTGGCATGACGGCGGGCACCCACGGGTCGACCTATGGCGGCAACCCGCTGGGCTGTGCCGTGGGCAATGCTGTGGTCAATATCATCGGCACAGACGCCTTTCTTGAGGATGTGAACCGCAAGGCCGGCCTGATGCGCCAAAAGCTCGAAGGGTTGGTCGCCAGCCACCCTGACGTGTTCGAAAGCGTGCGCGGCAGCGGGCTGATGCTGGGGCTGAAATGCAAAGCCACCAACAGCGATGTCGTCGCCGCAGGGTACCGTCACGAGGTCATCACAGTACCGGCGGCGGATAACGTAATCCGCCTGCTGCCCCCTCTCAATATCACCGATGAAGACATCGCCGAGGCCGTCTCCCGCCTTGATCAAGCGGCCAGCAGCCTTGCTGCCAGCTGACCTTCATTTTGCCCTATAAACTCCGGGGGGCCGGGGGGCTGGCCCCCCAACTCCCTAAAATTAAAAGAATACCCCATGAAACATTTTCTCGACATTCACCAAACCGATCCGGCTGACCTGCGCAGCATCATCGACAATGCCGCCACGATGAAATCGTCCCGTCTGGGCCGCCCCCGTGGTGCGCCGGATGATGAACAGCCGCTCAAGGATCACATGGTCGCGCTGATCTTTGAAAAGCCCTCGACACGGACGCGGGTCAGCTTTGACGTGGGCGTGCGTCAAATGGGCGGGCAGACGATGGTGCTGTCTGGCGCAGATATGCAGCTCGGCCACGGAGAGACCATCGCCGACACGGCACGGGTGCTCAGCCGCTATGTCGATCTGATCATGATCCGCACCTTCGAAGAGGCGACCCTGCTGGAGATGGCGGAATATGCCTCTGTCCCGGTGATCAACGGGCTGACCAACCGCACCCACCCCTGCCAGATCATGGCCGATATCATGACCTTTGAAGAGCATAGCGGCCCGATCAAGGGCAAAAAGGTGGTCTGGTCCGGTGACGGCAACAACGTCTTTGCCAGCTTCGCCCATGCAGCCAAAGCCTTTGATTTCGAACTTGTGTTTACCGGCCCGCAGACACTGGACCCCGAGGCCGCGCTGAATGGTTTTTACACCACCGAACGTGACCCAAACAAAGCGGTAGAGGGCGCGGATCTGGTCGTGACAGACACATGGGTGTCGATGCATGATCCGCAATCGGCGCGCGAACGTCGGCACAACCAGCTGCGCGGCTATCAGGTGAATGACGCGCTGATGGCCAAGGCAAA
>Ga0208794_1001177_pt1 | contig 12290 bp, 19 predicted proteins | sample 32_taG_FD_184106 | JGI IMG/M metagenome (GOLD analysis project Ga0208794, IMG submission 184106) | Marine viral communities from the Gulf of Mexico - 32_GoM_OMZ_CsCl metaG (SPAdes) (version 2) | ecosystem: Environmental > Aquatic > Marine > Oceanic | place: Atlantic Ocean: Gulf of Mexico... | reverse complement strand
TATTAGGTTTACCTTTGTTACTTCCGTATCCTTTTTTCATTAGCACTTCCATTTTCTTAATGCTTTATTAATACGTGAATCCGGGTCACGTGCCGTTTTGCTAGAAGTCAACTTGGCTTTCATACCCTTCATCCTAGCACAGAATGACTTTTTTCTTCCTTTAGACTCCTTGGACTTAGGATTAGGAGCAGGAGGTTTTAAGTTCCCACCAGTAGCTTTGTTGTAACTCTTTCGGCCTTTTGCGTTAAGACCCCCCGAAGGATTTTTCCCTTCTTTCCTTTGCCAAGCAGGAGTTTTAGCCATTACTTCTTCTTTTTATATTTAGCAGTTTTAGCCGCACGTTCAAAGTTTTCTTTAGTGGGGGCACCTTTTTCTCCAGGTTTCCTCATCTTCTCTCCACTACCAGCTTTGATACGAGCACGTTTTTTATGTATGTTTGCATAGAGTCCAGGTTTCATTAGTTTATAGGAATTAAGTTTTCTACATTATAGCGAACTTTGGCTAATGTTTTTGGAGCCAAAGGTACTAACCCAATGTCACTTAGGTATCCATACTCTCCCATAGCACTGTCAGACATATACTCTGCCATAAACTCTTTCATACCAGGAATAATATCAAAGTGTGCCTTTTTAGCATAGAAAAACAAAGGTCTAGCAATAGGATACGAGTAGTCTTGTATAGCTTCTAAGCTAACTTCTACTCCATCTATTAGTGAACTTTGTATAAGGTCACGATTCTGATCTAAGAAAGAAAACCCAAAGATACCAAAATACTTGGGATCTGAGTTTAATCTTTTGACAATAAGAGTATCATTCTCTCCTGCTTCCTCTACATAACCATCGTCACGAAAGGACGCACATTTCTTTTTACCAAGAGCTTTGTAGACTCCAGCAGCCTTGCACCCTTTTTTCATAACTAAAGAGTTCCACGCATCTCTAGTTCCCGATGTAGGAGGTGGGGCCATAATTCTAATCTCTTGCTTTGGTAGATTAGAGTCAATCTGATCCCAATACTTTGGTTTTGGCCCATGTTCTGCCATTGCAAACCATAACTGTTGTTTAGTTAGGTTCCACCTGGGTTGCCCTGCTTTTTGAGCAAAGACAATACCATCGTTACCTACAATAACCTCTACAATACCAACCACACCATTTTCTTTGCATAACTCTACCTCACTCTTTTTAATAGCACGTGAGGCATTTGTAAAGTCAGGATGCTTTGATCCTAACCCTGCACAAAATAACTTCATTCCTCCACCAGTACCTGTGGATTCTACAATAGGGGTCTTAAACCCTTTCTTACCATGTTTCTCAGCAACTACAGTAGTAAATGGGTATACTGTAGAAGATCCTACAATTTTAATAGTTTCTCTTGCTATTGCAAGATTAAATAACATTAAAAACGATATTAAAGCGAATAGTTTTTTCATTAGTTTAATTCCTTTAATTCTTCACGAGTTGGAAAGGGCATACTATTGACTAAATTGCCAAGAGGAGACCCTTCGGTTGCTAGTCCTTCTATATTGTTATCCTTGAGGAACTTTATGGAGTTCGCTATGTCAGCAGGGAGTGCTTCACCACTTCTAATCCTGCGAAGTAGCTCAAGTGCTACCGAACCATGCAGTTCCTCTAGTATCTCTTTTTTGGCTTTCATTTCTTTGTAGCCTTTAGTCTTTCTTTTCTAGCTCTTAAAGTGCTATGAAACTCTTTCCAACTAGGGTCATTTCTAGTCGGGTCGTTTTTAATAGCTTTTTTACTATGAGGCTTACTTGTCCAGTTAGCAGGGTTCTTACCTCCTGGTTTTTGACTTGGGTTATCTTTAAAGAACTTATTCATTATCTTGTAGCCAGTTTTCCTAGACATCCCTCTAGGTCCACCTCCAGGTCCAAAACTTTCTATGATCTCACCTGTGGTTGTCTTAGGTAAAATCTTTTTTGACTTTGGTTTAGCCATTACGTAAGTCCCTCTTGATAAACTGTTTTACCGTCATTTTTCACTGCTCTTAACACACGTTTCCTATTTTCTTCTTTGTTATAGGACACATGGACCCAACCAGAAGCAGGGTCTGAAGGTGTGTAGAACTCTAGGATTAACTGATCGAACTCAAGGTTATCCCGAATCCACTCAGCTAACTCCATGTTGCTGATAGCAGGGCACTCGATGTCTGCCGCCATGCCTTGCACATGCTGACTTGAATCTCCACTTCCGATCTTACGGTTTAACTCAAGTACACGTAGCCCTGAGTTGACATCAACACGACCATGAGCATCTCTAACTGGCTGTAATACGCAATTCACGAGCACCGCTAGGTTAATGAGTTGTTCTTGGTCTGGAGTGTTGTCAATGTTATGTCTAACTGCTGTGGTAGACTTGGTAAGCTCTTTTAGACTAAAGTTTTTACTTAACTTCATCCAATAAATTCCTTAAATGTCTTAAACTTGTTGTCAGGCATCATATCTACAACATCATCTAACATTTTCTTCTGGTCTTCATCCAGGTTTCTTTCAATTGCGTCAGCAACGTGTTCTTTTGCTAACGACTGGGCTTTGTCCACGATTAACGATTGGACTACATTAAGGAGTAACGCTGGTAGCATCTTCTTCTTTCGGTTTAGTTGGTTCTGGGTTGTGTTCTGGTTCGTCATGTGCTGTTTCAAACCAGTGTTTGCCTAACATTCCGATGATCGGTAAGAATGCACCGAATGCTAAGTTTATAAGGTCTTTACTTGATTGAGCTAATTCATCAGGTTTGTTCACCATAGTAAACACAAGCCAACCAAAGAGACCAAAGGCAAGTAACGATATAAGAAACCTTGCCCAAAATCTAAGTTTCATCAATTGGATATGTGGGTCATCCTTTTGTTTTCCACCATTTCTCACTGTTTTTTTCTCGTGTATTTCTTCCATTATTTCTTTAGTAGCTCTTTCATTGCATTAGTATTTGCATCTAGGGCTAACTTAATCTGCAAGATAGCATCAGACGACTTTTCAATCATGTCCAAGAGTCGAGCATCGTGCTCCTCATCTTTCTTCCAGAATTCCTCTCGTTCCGCTTTCGCTAGTTCACTTTGGTATCTAATGAACCAAAATGCAGCTATGATGACACAGGCTGGTATGCCTAAGTCCATAACCATTTGATATAATGTGCTTACTTCTGGCATAACTTCTGTTGCTTGTGTTGGATAGTTGTAATAAGAATCCGCTGGGTTTGGGCTGTGTCCACTCATGTTATTTTAGGATACTTTCATAAACTAAAAGATACGTGCATTTTATTTTAGGTTACTCAGGCTTCGGATTGTCTGCTTTGACTTTAGCTCTTTGTGCAGTGATTTCCTGCCACATTGTATCGTCACCCTCTTCTTTTTCTGCTAACGCTACGACTACATCTTGGATACTTGGGTATTGCTCTGCTCGGTCACGTTGGTATTGGTTTGCTTCGTAGTCGGCTTGGAGTTCTTCTGTCTTAGCAACCAATTCTTGTTCCGTAGGTTGTGTCTGAGTTTCATCTTCCCAAGTAATGTCATCCCCACGCATAGTCCATTTTGCATTTGGCCTTAACTTCGCCAATGCTTCTGCTCTAAAACTCATCCTGCCACCTCCATAACTATAATTGTTGAATTACCAGAATTGCCATCTTTGTTTACATAAGATGGGCTTGAATTGGATGCCCATGATCCTTTTAATTTATATGTAATTGGTGAAGTTGTAGAGGGACTATCTAATTTTGTAATTGTAAATCCACCGTGCCTCAAATTTTGTGTACTTTTTGTCCAAAAATTAGCACCTGAATCGTGTATATCCGTGCTATCCCTAGCTAAAATCACATTAAGCCTTGCGTTTGAAGTGCTTCCTCTTTCTACGCCCATCACAACACCCCAAACTAAAACCTTGTTTGATGTTGATGATGGGGTAATATCAACAGTTACAATATCAAATTCAGAATTGTCGCTTTTTGAAATTTGAGTTGAGTAAATTGCTTCTTTGACTTGTAAAACATGACCAGCAGGAAAAGTCGCATTACTCCCTAACGTAATTGAAGGATTATTCTGTTCAATCGTAACCTGACCATCTGAAGCTATACTAATCGCAGAATTAGCATTAGTTAGGTCACGAATGTTCGTTATCTGGAGATCGCTAGGCATGATTATTACTCTGGTTTATTGGGCCAAGTAACCCCTGTTAAATTTCCGTTTTCATCTAAACTAGGTGTGCTGTTAGCAGGAAGATTTCTTAGTGCAGTTCGGTAGTCTAGTTGTGCTTGTGTAGGCGTTCTGTCTGATGCACACCACCAATCGGTTTCTGATAGCTTTAAATTTCTTTCACTTCTCAAAATGCTAAAAGCAATTGATTCGTCACTAGGGCGTTCAAGGTAAGTTACTGCCCCATTCACATATCTTGCGTATTCTTGATCTGATTCTAGGGCAGAAAGAATATCTTCAGAAACATCAATTGCATCTTCAGGGACGTTCCCTTTGCTTTTTAGGAAAACCCCAGTAAGTTTCCCAGTTTCGTCAATTGTTATTTTCATTAGTGTCCTATTGCTAAGAATAAATATCTCACACCACTTGTATTATCAGACCCTGCATTATTGTTTGCGTAAAATTTAATGCTTGATGCACTATTATCTACGCTTATACCTCCACTTACTCCTCCAGTTGCTACGGGTGTTGCTGTCCTGTCTCCTGCCCAAACAATCCCCCATAATGTAGCAGTTCCAAATGCACTCCCTTGATCGGATGTATATGTATGTGTATAATTTTCACTTCCAGCAAAGGAACTAATCGTGCTTGTGTGGCCCCATTTAATTTCTATGCCTGAAGGTAGAATTACATAGCCATTATTACCTTTGTTAAATAACGCACTTACAAAGGTTGCAGATGACCCAATGGTTCCGTTAAAAGTACCTGAAGTAATTTCATTCGTAATACTTACATTCCCATCACTCCCCAGCACCAGATTATTACTGCCAGAAGACTCGTGTTTTATGTTTGTTACTTTGAGGTCGCTAGACATTATTCAGGATCAGTTTGGGATGCTAGAAAGGCTACGTAATTATCTTTCACTTCTTGTGTCATAACCGAATTAAATTGGGCTAGGACTACTGGATCTGTAATAGTGGAAACATCGTGATTTGGTTCCAGAACGTAACGATGATAGTTTTGTGAGATTACGTTATTATCTTCAAGCACTTGAACTGCTTCACGAACTTGGAGAACATAGTGTGATCCACTATTAACTGCGACAGTTTCTATTTTGTCTGTTATTGTTCTTTTGGTTAATGCCATTTGTTGTTTATTTTTTAAAGTTTATTGGGAGTAATTAATCAACAAAGTAATGTCCGCTAATATATAAGATTGAACCATTATCTATATGAGAAGCCATCGATCCTGATGCGCCTGTTACTCCTCCTGCGTCTCTGAATCGTGCTGACGTAGATCCTGCTGTCATAAATGTGGCAACTGTCCCAGTTAAAATAGTATCCACAGAATTAATTTGAACATTAAAAGTCGGGTAAAAAGCACCTTCTGCCATTGTAGTGCTTGATCCAGAAGCAAAAGGGAAATTATTAATATAAAATTCTCCGCTACCAGGGTCACCAGTAAAATCTAGTCTGCCCTGAATAAAAACAACTCTTCCTATTTTTGTGTAAGCAAGAGTATTATTAGTTCCAATAGTTATTCCTGAAGTGGTAGCACTGAACGTGCCTTGCTCGTAGTCGTACAAGGTGCGGTCACCTTCAGTCGCACTACTTTCTCTTGAATCAGGATCACCACCAAAAGTAATCCCATGTCCTGCCGTGCCGATGATTATATTTTCCGCAAAGGTCGCTTCACCATTAGTGGCTACTGTAATCGATGCAGTTCCACCTTCATCTTTGATGGTTAATGCTTGACCAGAAGATGGTTGAATTGTGTTGTTAGTTACGACTGTCATACGATCACCAAGGTTCCTGAAACAGTTAAAGTTCCAGTTGATGCTATGGTTACTGGCCCAGCCATGACCGCATTTTCATCTGAGGTTATTTCTACTGCTGAATTGATTGTTGCAGGATTCCTAAGTATTCCTGACAAAGTACTAGAAACATGACCAGTGATACCAGATGAATCATTTTTTAAAGGGGTGAATTGACCTGTATCAATTGCCCCATCTCCTAATCTTTTCATTATGCGTTCTCCAATACTGACATAACCACATCTACTCCTGCACCTGTGGGTATTACATCTATATCATCCCCACTTTCTAGTACAACTTTACCTTGGATAACTTCTATTGCCCCACCAACAGGAATCTTTACATTATCTAGTAACTTTGTTCCTGCCATCTTAACAGCAACTGTAGAAGTAGCACTTGCACTTGTGTTTGCTACGTTAAGACCAATGATTACATCGGTAGAAGTTGCTTCTCGTACTTGAGTATCAGTACCTTCAGAAGCACCAGCGGCTATAGTTTTTGTGTAGTTTTTAAATGCCATATTTTATCCTAATGCCAAAGCGAGAGCAGTGGCTTGTGAATCTGTGTATGCTTTAGTAGAAGCATGGTTATCTGCGGTAGGTGCTCCAGACAGGGTTAGTGCTCCTGTCATTGTGTCACCTGATTTAGAAACTTTTGCACTAATAGTTGCAATGTTAGTTGCTACGGTATTGATGTTAGCTATATTTAAATTAGTACCTGTAGTCTGATCTGTAGTTCCATCGTACCTATCAGCTAACGTCTGCATGTTTGTTACGTTATCTGAGGTACCAAGCACGTTCATATCGTTGACAACATCAGCCGTACCAAGAACATTCATGTCATTAACAACATCTTCTGTCGCTAATATGTTCATATCATTGACTACATCGGCAGTACCCAGTATAGCCATGTCAGCTACAGCATCAGCAGTGCCTAAACGTCCAATCTCAGTTGCCTGACCTGCTACTGTACCAATATCTGTGGCATCGTTTGCTACTGCGGTTACATCGTCTGATATACCTGCAACTGTAGTTACATTACTTGAGATTCCAGCTACAGTAGTCACATCACTAGCAATACCAGCGACTGTAACTGTAGAACTACTTCCGTCTACATAGGTCTTATTTGCGGCATCATTTGCGGCTGTGGGTGTATCAACATTAGAAATACGTTTTGCAGTAGATGTCCCAGGTTGTGTTGCTTTGTATGTGTCGGTACCTGAGTCATACAGCATAGCATTTTCAGTTGCTATAATAGCTTGCTGTGCTACGTGGAATACGTTCTTAGCAGAGTTATCTAAGTCTTGTTCTGTCAGGATTGATGCGTTACTAAAGTCTACTGCTGTATTCTTTAGATCCTGTACTGCCCTACGTAGTTCTATAATAACATCAGTTGCTATATTAATTGCTAAACCACCTGACCCATAGAGACTTGTGGCTTCTACTTCACTTTTGTCTAGTAGGATACGTTGGTTTGCAGTTTCAATAGTCCACACGTTATCACTTGTAGCTGTCCACGCTGTACCAGTTTGACCATTAAGTTTTTGACCAGAAATATCACCATCCTCAAGAAATCCAGATCCACTTGCATATTGTTGGTCAGACGATCTGTATATCCTTATACCACCAACATACACCTTAAACACATCACCGCTAGTAGATTTATAAGGATCACTAGCTGATGGAATAAAATCTAGGTCAGCATACGAAAGTGCAATCTTGTCACCTGTGGCAAAATTACCGTCCCACGGGTTAAGCACTAAACTGGTTAATGTAACGTCTACTTCGTAAGTCATGTTTTTCTAAAGTTCAATCCGTAAATGTCGTATTACCTTTGGTTCAAATCAAAGAACGCTTCGTTGCCTTGTAATACAGTTTCTGCATTTATCTTGTCTTGTATGACTAAATCAAGTAACTCAGGGTCTGAGCTTAGTAACTTTTTCTTACCTGCGTCTTTATATGTACGAAGAATCTTCTTGACTCCTTTAACTCTAAAGTCATCATAGTCAGGATCATACCTTCTATTTGGATCGAAATTATATCCCTCAGACTCCATAAACATTTGAAGTGCTTCAGTCAACCTTAACCCACCAATTTCAGTAGTCCCAATTAACCTATTTAACTCAGCATACTGAGGTCCGTTAAGTTCTACGTTACCCATGAACGTATCAGGAGGATCTATTGATCTACCCATTCGTACTATTTCATTGATGTATTTGTTAGGTTTATCTGGAGCTACTGGTATTCCTGTGTTATACCCGAAAGGTGAGACTACGGGTTCACCAGTAATCCAGTTATGCTTAATAGCATTGTATCCTGTAAGTTGAGGTGCTCTACGTAAAAACTTTTCTTGCCATTGGATTGCTTCTTGAAATCCTTCTGCACCTTCGTAAAGACCTAACCCTGTGAAAACATCATGTTGTTGTTGTATAATACCAGGAATCATGTTGGCCCCTAATTGTACAAAAGGCTCATGCCACCTGTCTGCATTACCTGTAGTAGTCATGGTTATAGAGTCAGCCATAGTTTTAAGACCTTGTAAATAAGTCCTATCTGACATTGCTCTAATTCCACCAAGTATACCCATAATTGCCATTTCCTCTAGTGTACCATCTTCTTCTGCAAATACATGTGCATTCTCAAAGGCAGAAGCCGCAAATACATAAGGCATAGCTGTTGGATCAAGTCTATTGTAAGAAACCCAGTTTCCACCTGGAGTCAAAATAGAGTAAGGCTGGTTTCCTGCCTGTCTCCAGAGTTTGTTTTGATCTGGGTCAATAGGACCACCACCAGTAATTCTACCACTCATAGCCCAATACATAGCAGACCCCCACAACATAGTCCCCAAAGCTGTGTTGCCTACTGCTTGTGCTCTTGCAGTTTTGTCACCTGACATAAACATATCTCTATGGTGCTTTCTAACCATATTAAGAATAGGTGTACGTTCTACGGCTCTACCTAAGATATTAACAGGTGTCCTAATAAAAGGCAAAAACAATTGTAACGGAGGAAACTTAACGGATGCTCTGTGTAGTCCTTCAGACCATGAGCCCCTCCTGAGTTCCTCTGTAAATGTAATCTTCCTAGAGTATTGGAGTAAATCTTGATCAGTGGCTACACCAACATCATTGAAATACTTATCCATTTCTCTGGCAATATAATCTTTCCTTTGTGCTCTAGTGAGATTTTCTGGAACCTTCTTTGTAATCTTAGCATACGCTTGTGCTCTGTAGTTCAATTGTTTAAAGAACTCATCTTCGCCTCCAAGTAGTCTCATAGAACCACGAGCTATTTTACCAGTGTAATTTACTGCCTGAGTCAACCAGTTGACGGGGTGCCAATTACCTAGAGTTGGGTTGAGTTTTGACATAGCAATGCCATTACCATACGGAGAAATAAGTCCATCAATCTTAGTTCCCATAGGATCAAGAATATTACGTTCATGCCAAATAGAGTCAATCATTTTCATAAATGATTCATTAAATCCATATCCTAGTCCAATAATGTGTCTTCCAGTTTCTTGTACTAACTCTTTGTCTCCTGTCAACACACCACCCATTACTCTAGTAAATGGAGTAACTAAAGTTTCTACAGTACCTGAGACTACGTTTGTTACATGGGTCTTAGCACTAGCAAGAAGCATACCACGATAAAACTCCATCAAACCTCTGGCACCTTTCTTTAACCATGTCTCTTTACCAATCTGCGCTAAACGTACAGACTCAAGTGGTCCTTTACCCATACCCAATACTTCAGCAAGTAATTGAGTTTTCTTTGTATCCATACCAGAGTCTTCTAGTGCTTTATAAAAGTCTTTTACTTCATCAGTATCTACTTTCCTCTTTGTCATGTTAGGAACCTTGATACGTTGTGCTGTAGTAGCTCTAGCGGCTGTCCTACGTACTTCACCAAAGACTCTCAAAGCATCCTCTGTTTCTATAAGTAAATTATGAAACCTTGCTCTTAAAACAGCATTGTTATCTGGGTTATTCATTATTTGCTTACGGAGACTCTGTAATTCTGCTCCGTACTGGCTGATAACGCCTCTGTACGCAAGTATTCTAGCTTCTAGTCCTGCGATGTCGTTTAGGTCTTTCATCATCAGTTCCATCAAGACATCTTTTTCTAAACCAAGTTGACCCGCAGTATCTTCGGTTAAGTTAGATATACGTTGGCCTTGAATGGTATCTGCTAATGCTAGACCTTGCTTTTCTATTTCAGCAAAAGTTTTTGGGCCTTTTGGTACATCCAGTCCATCTACTTTTCGACTCATTTCTTTACGAATTAGAGTCTCAAACATATTGATTGCTTCAGCGGCCCCCTCTTCCTCTAGGTACTTTGTGTTAAACACTCGGTATCCTGTAGGATTGACATCACGAAAGTCTCCACGAACCAGAGTTTCAACAATTCTTTTGGCAGCATCTGGACTTGCGAAGATTGTGGGATCTTCTAGTTTAGCATTGAGAACCTTGGTAGCAGGTGATTTACCTGTGTACTCAGGGCTTCCTGTTGGTAACTCTTTTTTAGTAACTTTGTTTGACTTAATAGAAGCAACTTCTTCTGACTCTATTTTTGCTATTTCATCTGACGGTTTCCTGAGTAACTGGCTTTTTAATATGTTTCTACGTCCTCTCCATAGTTTAAACACAGCACCAAAAGTAGCATCAAGAGCAATAGACTCAAGTGCCATCTTAAACCGTTCTTCTGCCTCATTATTACTGTCGTCTGCTTGTAACCACTCGAAGAAAGGTGCGGCTACTTCGTATGGTGTGTCTTGGATAATCTCATTAATCAAATTAGCTGTACGTTCTTCGTATGGATTAAAGGATATTTGAGACCCTACGGCCCCAGGTGCAACGTAGGCAAGTGCTCCTGTTCCCCCTGTTAATGGTTTAGTAATTGTGGACCCCATCTGAATACCACGTATGACCTTACCCATTGTTCTAGTAAATTCAAATGTGGCTGTACCTTGGTTTGCTATTTGTGGAAGATAGCTAATCTTTTGTTCCTCTTTAAGTTTATCAAACTCTTCTCCTTCCATGAGAAACATGTAGGGTCTTGCTTTATCGTAGTTTTTTAACCCTGGAATATTAAAGATTACTTTTGTTTTGTCTAACGAGTCAGGTTGAAAGTCTTCCACACCTCTTATTATATTTTCACCAACATCAAATAGAAAACCTTGTAGACCTCCTTTTACAGCTTCTGTTGCAACAGTATTTGCTTCAGTAGACTCAACTTCATCTAGGTCAAACTTTAGTTCTTCTGCCGTAGGAGGTTCAATTCCTGCTTCTTTTAGTTTTGTATAGAGGTCTTGTTCTGATCTACTTGTAGCTTCAGCTATACTAAAACGTGTGTTGTTTTCTTCGTGTCTTACTGTAAAATCATTTAAGTCCCACTTCATTCAGGTTCCTTTCCTTGAAGGGTTAGTAATTCAACAATGTCATCATTTAATAGTTCTAAATATTCTTCTATGTCAGCTTTGTACTCGTCAGGAAGTTCTTCCCAACTACCAATGTTTTGACCATTAAAATGTTCTTCTATATGTTTTTCAAGAGGAGTTGCAAAAATTGTTTCATCGTTTTGCATTTGTTTCTTCATTCTAACAAAACGACTAAGCATTTTTCTAGCATCTACTTTAGTTCCTCTAGGTCTTTGTTTATTGTACACTGATTGGTATACACTGTCCTCAAGATTAGCTTGTCTTCGTCTAAGAGTAAAAGGATCTTTTTTACCAACAAAACGATCCATTGATTCTTTTAATTTAGATGCAGTATCGTTATAAATACCTCCTAAAGTGTCTAAATCAGTTGAGTTCCAGTCTGGTTGCATTAGTTCTTGAAACAATTTCCTTTGATCTGGATTAAACTCAATAAAAGGAATATTACCATTTTCCATAGTTGCAATATTTCTGTACTTTGTAGCCAAATGATGTCTAATTTTGGCAAGTCCATCACTTAGAATAAATCCAAATTCTTCTGGGAGTTTTAAAGTTCCCATTTTACTTGGGTCCATCTGCAAACTTGTTATAAAATCATTCATCTTTTGAGTACCTAAGTTTTTTAAACTAGACTCAAAGTCAGCCATTCTCTCAGCATACTCTTTTATATTAGAGATGGGAGTTATTTCTTGGTCTGTTGCTATTAAGTAATTGACATACTGTGGGTCCAATTGTTTGCCACTATTCAACAACTCTTGTATTAAAGCAGATTTACCTTTATTCTGAAGTATTTGAAGGAAAGAATCAGTTCTAGTGTCTCCAAATGTAATTGTTTCGTCTTTTACCTTTTGGGCTTTGTAGTTTTCTTCGTACTTAGCGGCACTCTCTGCTTCTTTAGTGAATCCTT
>Ga0208794_1001176_pt1 | contig 12297 bp, 9 predicted proteins | sample 32_taG_FD_184106 | JGI IMG/M metagenome (GOLD analysis project Ga0208794, IMG submission 184106) | Marine viral communities from the Gulf of Mexico - 32_GoM_OMZ_CsCl metaG (SPAdes) (version 2) | ecosystem: Environmental > Aquatic > Marine > Oceanic | place: Atlantic Ocean: Gulf of Mexico... | reverse complement strand
GACGGCGGTATAGAGAAGAAGGTTTACAAGGCCGTCATACAGAAGAAGGATTACACACTAAGACACTTTAAGAAAGATGTATCGAGCCAGGACATTCGACCAGGGAGACTATGATAAGTATGACGATGTAGCTAAGCGGATCTTTATAGATCACTTAGTGGGCAGGGGCTACAAGATCATTAGTGATGACGAGACCTTTATGCATGACATCGTCGCAGAGAAGGGCGGCAAGATTGTGTACTTCGAGGTTGAGGTCAAGGCGGGGTACCCGTTCACTTGTGAGGATGACTTCCCGTTTGACACGGTCAGTTTTACTGGCAGGAAGATTAGGCTACATAAAAAGAAGCCGTTCTTCTATGTGATTATGGACCTGAAGTCAATGTCTATGGTGTATTGTCACTCTAGTTTGATCTACCATGAGCATCACGCTCAAGAGGTTACCATTAATAAGCGTAATAGAAAGGGTTTGGATAAGATGTACAGGGTTCCAAAAGAAATTTGTACATTTGTTAGACTATGAGAGAGCAACAGATACAGAAGAAACGTATTGATCAGCTCGAGAAGGAGGGGTATTACGTAATTAAATTAATTAAGACCAATAAGAATGGGATACCGGACATAGTGGCTATACCTCCTGGCGCTCCGGTTATATTTTCTGAGATCAAAACTCCTACGGGGAAGACCTCGAAGATTCAGGAGTACCGATTAAAAGAATTAGAGGCTTATGGATTCGAGACTGAGGTCTATAGAGGTAGCTGAAATGTATGAGATTACATCGGGAGCGGCAATAGATATCCTTCAATTTGAGGATGATATCCAGGAGATTATTTTCAGGATGCTTTCCGAGGTGGACCACCCGGGACTTGACATCTATGATTGGTACGCCTTTAATATAGATGACAAGCTGATCTTGAAGGTCAGTATCTTTGGTGGAGAGGATGACTTGTTTACGATTTACTCCATAGAAGACGTCCATGACATGGACATATTTTTAGATTACGTTAACTTAAATAAAGCAATAACATGGAATACCAATACGATGACGTTGAGAAGGTTATAAACTTCTCTAGCTGGTCTGATCGCAAGAAGATCAGTGAGCTGTTTCGAATAGACAGCTACATGTATACCAACCTAGGTATCGATTCTACAAAGAAAGAACGTGAAGACGTTAGACGAAAGTCTCGCTATATCTACAAAGCGATTCACAAGATTGATCCAAAGCTAGGCAAGGATCTTATCCATCAGATGGATCGTTAATAACTTTCTTAATAACTGTTTGCAAACTTGGAATATTTCCATTAAGTTTGTACTGTTTTCATATGATATAAGTTTTAGGTTATTTTTTATGGGGGTGTGTGGATGTAATGATGTAATTGTAGTTACTAGGGAAACCACGCCCCCTCATTTTTTAAACATATGAATATAGAAGAGCAGAGAGTAAAGTTTGTGAACGTAACGATGGATTACATCCACAATCTCTGCGACGATCTTTATGAGGCTTTGATGGATGAGGATTTTAATTCAGTGGAAACTATAATCCAGAATATATACGAGGTTTTAAAGGACCTCGAAGAAACCTTCCAAAATGAAATCTAAAAGAATACTAGTAATAGGTGACCTTCACGAACCATTTTGCCTCGATGGGTACCTAGAATTCTGCAAACAAACATTTAATAAGTACAACTGTAACCACGTTGTTTTCATCGGAGATGTAATTGATAATCATTACAGCTCCTATCATGAGACGGATGCTGACGGGATGGGCGGCGGCGATGAATTGAATCTAGCCATATCTAAAATTAGTCGCTGGTATGAAGCCTTTCCCGTAGCAGATGTCACCATCGGAAACCATGACAGAATAATAATGCGCAAGGCGCAAACCTCATCGATACCTAGTGCTTGGATTCGTGAGTACAAGGATGTATTAGGCACGCCCGAGTGGAACTTTGTTGACCGTGTGATTTATGATGGCGTGCAATACATTCATGGTGAGGGTGGTACTGCCAGGACCAAGTGTCGTGCTGATATGATGAGTACGGTACAGGGTCACCTGCATACGCAGTGTTATACGGACTGGTACGTGGGACAGAACTTCAAGATATTTGGCGCACAGGTGGGCTGTGGTATTGACCACGACTCATACGCTATGGCGTATGCCAAGCGTGGCAAGAAGCCAGCGGTAGGATGCGGCGTTGTGATTGATGGCAAGGTGTGTATTAACGAATTAATGGACCTATAATATGTGGACAGAGGATAATACTATGGATGTAATAAGCGGCACTGAGTCTGCGTATATCAGGGACGTGCCCCGCAAGAAGATGCCTGTGTATACCGGCGTGATTAAGTACTTCCCTAATGCGATTAAGTACGTCTCTATGATCAGCCAGGCTGGTAATGAGCAGCATCACCCAGAGAAACCACTTCACTGGGACAAGAGTAAAAGTTTCGACCACACCGATGCCTTGGCTAGACACCTGTTAGATCACTCCTACGAGCCGATCGATGACGATGGTATGTTGCACTTAGGCAAGGTAGCTTGGAGAGCGTTAGCGGCCCTTGAAATGTACCTGGAAAATGAAGAGGCACATAATTAATCAGATCATACGAGAGAAGATGAAGAGGAACCCTAACCGGAGACTCATTGTTAAACTACAACAACTATTAGATGAAGAGCAAGAAACAAAGCCGAGTGGATTTGCTGGAAGGTAAGGTTCACAGACTAACCACCATGGTGATTGGTATCATGGAGACCATCAAACGCATGCCTGACTACCAAGAGGCTATCGATAAGCTACGTCAGGACCAGCAGTAATTACTTTTTCTTTAAGTTTGGTGGAGTCCCCCTTCGGATGGCACGAATCTCCCTAGAACTAAATCCAGCACTAGCCATTTGCTTTCTAATTTGAGGCACCGATAAACCTAGCTTTAGGGCATTTTCATAATACATTATAGCTTTCATGATTTCTTTTTGGTATGCTTGATTAGATTTATTATACGCATCGTCTAGCTCCGCCTTTTCTATTCTATCGTTCTTGTAGTCGTAATACTTTTTGTTGTATAATGAAGCAGCTAATCTTGCGCTCCCTGGGGTGGACTTGCCAATACCAGCACTAGCGACGTCTCTAAACTTAAAGTATATTGCCTTATCAACGTCTATGGTTCTGTTTTTGTACCCGCTTATTTGACCCACAAACTCATTAGTCAACCCTTCAGTTTTCCTTCTAGCCTTCTGACCCATAGCAATATCTAGGAAGGACTGCTTATCATCCAGAAGTATTCTCTCTCCAGAAGTAAGCGCCCCCGGAGACAATACTTTGTACAGCTCTTTCATGACTATCTCTGCATTCTGATCGAAGGTTTGACTAGCATCGGTCTTTTCTTTCATCTCAGATATTGCGTTTAGTAAAATGTCTGGCTCAACAAACGGACCAGCAAACTCTTGTATAGCATTAATGAATCCATCTATTTCAGTTTTTCCAGACATATATCCTATAATAGCCCTATCTACAACCCCCCACGGGTCAGAGGCACTGAGGTCACGATACTTGATTACACCATTATCTGCCTGCTCTATTACTATACTTGAATTTTTAGACCATGGCGGTAAAAATGTTCTTACAACAGACTCCATCTCATCGTCATCACCTCCGATACCTAAAGAGGAAAGCGCAAAGACCTTCAGCCCTATCATAGATAGGATGCCTGACAATCTTTTCATACCTATAGCCCTAGTCTTAGGGTCTTTAATTTCCTGTGTTGCGATAGCCAGCGTATTATACGCCGTACGAATAGCTTCTATGTGAAATGATATAAATGTACCTGTAAGTGGTAGTGCCCTCATCAATCTTCTAACCTCAGGCAATCTGTCATAGTTAGGAAGTGTGTTTTTTACAATTTCCTTGACCTTATCTGTTACTTCAGTTTGTTGTGCCTCATTAAGCTCTTCAAATGGTTTTCCGTGCAGAGCTTGAGCATACCTCTGCTTGTTAGATTCGTACGCTACAATCTTAAAGAAATCGTCTTCAGCCTGATACCACTTTTCAGGTTTTTCTTTTAGCTTGGTCCAGGTGGGTTTGTTGAACCTTCCAATCATCCTCTTCTCAAACTGATCCATATTATCCACCTTAGCTTCCTTGCCAGACATCATGTCCTTAAGGTCTCTAAGTGTAGCACTTTGGTTTATGATTCCAGCTTCAATGTATTCAATAAGCTTTTCATTTAGCTTGTCATTCGATGCACCGAATAAATCGTTGCTAACAACCTTTGTAGCTGTAAAGAAATCCTTAGGGTCTAGGTATCCATTAGCTAGCATAAAATACATGTTCCCTAAAAAGTTTTTTGCGTGAGTCCCTGGAGATAGAATCGTCTTGTTATACTTAACAAGTCCGACAGACTTTAAATATAAGTCAACTGCACTTTGGATGGGGCCAAGATTTATGTTTATAACTGAGCTACCTTTCAGTGCTTCTGCAATTTCAGGGGTTGTATACATTCCGTCAAGTGGGTTCATTGTTTCAGAACCTTCCGCAGCTATTCTAGTATTAAATCCAGGCGTGGTGTCATCATTAAAAAAGAATACCCCTTCACCAACAGCCTTCATCTCGTTTAAGAATTTTTGCTGAGCAACGAGTGATGCTACTTTATTTACAGAAATAATATAGTTCATAGCCGGATTGGTGTATTCACCCATAAGAGCTCTAAGTTCAGCCGGTATGTCTTTTCTTTGTCTAAGTATCCCTACTTTTTTTGAGGCATCATTGGCGTTTTGTATAAATGCCTTTGCCTGATCTTGATCAATAAGTCTATTTACTATTGAGTTTACATTTTCCTCAAGCACTGAATCTGCACTTCTGTTTTCCTCTGCTGCTTGCTTTTCAGCCATCGGTCTCAGCTGCTCTCTAAGATAGTTCTTTGCTTTATCTATAGTTTCTTGAGCTACTTTATCCTTCCAGTTTTTACTTGAGTATACTTCATAAGATCTTGTAAGGTAAGACCCCATGTTGTTAAGAACATTTTCCTTGGCTGTAGAGTAGTTTGCCCTAGCCTCCTCTTCACTTCCATATTGTTTTATTAACTCATTTTGTCTCTGCTTACTCAACTCATCAAACTGAACATCAGACACCGCCCCACTTTCTATTAATGCATTAGACAATGCATCGATATGGGTTCTCATCTCTACGACTATTGCTTGTATGTTTTCAGGTAGATTTGGTTGAGGTGCTCCTCTAAGCATTAAATCAATGTCTCTACTTAGCGCTTCCTTGTCTCCTTTGTAATTACTTACTGCTTTCTCTAGCTTTCTTAATGTGTTCTTCGCTCGCTTAGTATTGCCCTGTATGAACCCATTTTTAGTCTCCTTAGAAACCTGCATGCTTTTTGGCATGTATCCTTTAGACGAGGTCACGAATTTTAACAAGCGGTCTAGATTTTTTAATACCTTATTGTTAATTATACGTATACCTTCTCCTTTTTGCTTTTCAGCAATTTCCCTTTGGTTATATTTCTTTACAGCAAACTCTGCATCATCTACAGACATTCCATCTTCGATCAATAACTTGCGAATCTCTATGTCACTTACGCCTCGATCTTTGGCTTCTTTTATGATTTCATCTACACCTTGCTCCACTTCTGGCTGCCCAGATATCTCTTCATCTGTTTTACTAAACTCTTCTGGCAGTAAGCCAATCTTTTGATTTGCAAACTCTGTTAGGGCATAGATCTCGTCAACAATTTTTTGTGCTTCAGTTTCTTTTCCTTGATCCCTTAAGGCTCTTGCCTGATCTCTCAAGGCCTCGACCTTTTCGTTTACTCCAGAGAAATTTACATATGAGTTTTGACCTCTTGTCTCTGTAGTCATTGCTCGTCTAGCCAATGGAGAAAACATTCTAGCGTGTACATTCCATGCGTTCTCCTCTCCTTTTGGACCGAAGCCATTACCTAATTCGGCATGGCCAAAGAAGTCGTGTATAGCCCTAAACACATCATTGATCAGCATCGTCTGACCATTGACATCTTTAAACCCTGAGTCACGAAGCAGTGGGTTTTCTTGTCTCTGCTTATCGGTTATTGGATCTTTACCAAACCCAGCCTCAGTAGAGAATATTTTAATTCTCTTGTTCTGCCTTAGGTCGTCAATCATTTCTTGAGAGTTACCGTAGGCATCTACATTATCTATTTCAACAGTATATCCTGCATCTAGAAATGCTTGATACTGGTCCAGCGTTTCCTTAGACAAGGCTTCATAAGCGGCCTTAACCTCAGGATCATTAGGGTTGTACTCCATTGCCTCAAAGGCATCGGATATTCTTTTAGCTCTTTCCTTGTCTAGCTCTGTTGTTCCTTCAAACTTTGGTCGGGGAGAGTCGAAAACTCTCTGATAATATCCATTCGCAACTTCATTAACTTCCTTGAGGGGCTCATTGAAGAGTCTGTTACCTGGCTTAACTTTGATTGTTGTTTCTGCATCTTCTTGTGTTTTTATTTCTTGTTCGACTTTAGGAATTAATGCTACCTCCGCCTTTTGTTTCTTGATAGTACCATCAGGTAATGTTGTTTCTACCATTACCGTGGCTGATGTACCACGTTTTCCCTCTCTTATTTCGCCTATTTTATATACTACATTAGTGCCTTCCTCTAAGTCTTCTTCAAATATTGCTTTATCAATAGGGTCAATCTCAAGATTAGTACCATCTAATGCAGCTTGTTCATCTGCAAATGTACTATTTCTTTGATTAGAAGCCTTGTCACTTCTGTTAAAATTAAACTTAGTAACCTTTACTCCATCTTTTTCAGACTCTTGCTTGGTTGTAGTAAGGATTCTTCCTTTATCATCTTGTTTAGCATCAACAATAGTTTCTCCCTCTAGAAGGTTCTCCTGTATTGGGCTTACTATTTTTTCTTTCTCTTCGACAGCAGACTCCCGTACTTCTTGTACACCTTCGGCTGGTTCAACATCAGGTATATCTCTTGCTTCTGCATCTTCTTGTATTTTTGGTTCTACTATTATTGGCTGCCCTTCCCCATAGTCCATGAGATCCGGGTCATTAATCACTTCTTGTGCCTCCGCTTTGGTTTTTACAGCTCCAATAAATCCTGTTTTGTTATTCTCAACATACCATCTTCCGGTCTTTCCGTCATCTTCATTTATCTCTAATCCTGCCTTACCATCTCGGTTATCTATGATATTAAAATCATTTACCCATTCTTTTTTAGTTTCAGGCAGTGTATACAGCTCCGGGGTTACTTCCTCTTCGACAACAGGCTCCCGTACTTCTTCTTCCACTTCTTGTACACCTTCGGCTGGTTGAGCATCAGGTATATCTCTTGTTTCTTGCTCTTGAATGGCATCTTGTTCTACTTTTTGCTTTATATTTTCTCTTACTTGTTCTATCTCTTGATTTACAGCGCTATGGAATACAGGGTCAAGTTTATCACGCTTAGCCTCAAGTGATCTAATTTTTTCAACATCACCCATAACCTCAAGGGCGATCTCTGGTGTAAGGTCCGAAGGGATCTTACCGATGCCTTCTTTGTAGGTGTTGATTTCAGATAGCAGATCTGTAGCGGCATCCATAGTGTACACTCCTTTACCTACCTGATCATTTAGTAAATCCACAACCTTCTGCTCGTTTCTAGATAGGTAGTCCAAACTCTTCATTCTGTCTATACCATCTAACCCTAGCATTTTTCTTATGCTTCTTTTCCCTGCATCTACAGTAGATCCTGCTGCTGGCATAAGTCCACCAGCTAAAAACGATAAAATGCTTGTGTTTACAAACTCGTCCATGGTAATGGTATCACGAGCAATTTCTTGTCCAGCCTCTTCGTTGATGTTTCTGTTCACTACAAACGCCTCTCCTCCCTGCTGTATATTTTCTTGGAATGTTTCCTTAAGTCCTTCTCCTCCATAATTCAAGGCTTTCTTACCGTACTTTTCGAACACACCAATAACGCCTTCACGACCTACTTTTTTGTAGGCCTCAATGGCTTCTTTTATACTGGCATTTCTTATCTTCCCAAATATAGCCTCAGTGGCTTTTGTCTGCGGAGATATCGGTGCGGTAAGCGCATATAGCAATGCCATCTGGGATGATGAATATGTCGCAAGCTCTCTTGCCTCTGCGTCATTTAGTCCTGCGTCTTTTGCTTCTCTTAGTGTTCGCTCATAACCACTGCTCGCTCCCATAGTAGCCTGAGCTACAATAGCAGAGGCCATCTCTCTAGACATAGGTATAGTCTTCAGTAATCCTTTTGTTCTCCCTAAGACACCGAGACCTCTTGTAAAGCCTCCCGCAGCAGCCATTGTAGTTCCGGCACCTCTAGTTAAGGCTATCTGAACCACAAGGTCCCCCACTACATTAGCTGTCTGATAAGCTGTCCCTGTGGCACTAAATGTCTGGTCATCAACACCGAAATCTTTCGCATTGCTTACAATTTCGTTGTATGCGATATCATCTAAGAATTGAGTAACACGGATCTTACTATCTAAATCATATACTTGATTGTTGTCATCGACTAGATATTTTTTTCCATCATACTCAATGGTCTTTCCGCTTGCGTATGCGTAAGAAAGGTTGTCTGTTCGTAGCAGTTTTTCTGTGTCTACAGCAAGCCTTGTGGCATCTGCTATGTTTGAGAAGTAATCTAGTCCCACTTTATCTCCTACGAAACCATATGTAGATGCTGCTAAATCGTTTACTCTGTCAGAGAATCCTTTCCATCCTTCTGATACAAGATTAGATGCAAAGTCAGTAACTCCCATCTCCCCATTGACGTGCTTCTTATATATCTCTTTATTCTTTACATCACGTTCTTTTAGCTTCTTTGTAATGAGTGGCATCTCATTTTCCACATACTCAGTAAGCTTGTTGAGGTCTACATTATTCTGTGATGGAATGAATTGTTTACCTTCGAAATCTGGGTTTACTCCAGTTTCTTTCTGTGATTGAAGTTTTTGCCAGTTTACATCACGTTCAAGTTGATCTGATACGTATAAGTTTAACATCCGCATCTTTTCAGCCTCAAAGGCTAACGCTGGGTCTCCGCCTGTACCATATGTACGTTGGAATAACCCTCGCTCTTGCTTGTCTAAAAAATCTTTCTTGAACCCTCGCTCCTCTAAAAACCCATCAAAGTCTTTTGGGCTTACATTCATAGATGCCAGTAGCGATGAGTCATATAAATCGTTTACAAATGTATCTTCAGATGCGGAGTTTTGATATGCATAAGGAGTATCTAGTCTTTTTTGCTGAATAGCGAAGTCTATTTCTTCCTGAGTTTTAACTCTTAGTGCAGATATTTTGTTCTTAGCATACTGTACCCTCTGCTGATTTGGTTGTGAAAGTACATCCACCTGCTCTGGCTGTTTGTACCCAGCGTCAATAAGATCTTGATCAGATATGACACCGCTTTTTATAGCGGCTTGTATATTTACATCATCATTTACATCATCACCGTCTAGGTCTCGTCTTTCAAAGTAAGCTTGTATGCCCTTTACCTGCTCTTCAAATCCAACTGGAGAAGACCCCAATGAGCCAAGATCTTTTTGCTCCTGTGTAGTGAAGTCCGTACCTCCCTCTGGAGAGGTAGAAACGACAGGCTCGTCTTTTTTTTTTACACCCACAAGGGAAGAGAAGTCGTCTAGACTCCCTTCAAAACCATCTTTAGAAAAAAGGTTATGAGAGTAATCTAAGGCTTCGGGGTTGCTGTTGATTAGGTTTACATAATCATTAAAGGTCCCTGAGTACCCGTCCTTTTGAAACAATTCAAACGAATATTTTAATGCTTCTTCGTTCATGTATTTTATTAATTAAATCTAGCAGCTCCACCGGAACTGGGCTTTCTTACTAATTCTTGCATTATTCGAAGCGGAATCTCTGGATCCTCTTCCATCTGAATTATTGTAACGTATTTTATTTCGCTTTCTGGAGCTCCCTTCCTCTTAATACCTATTGCATCACCTCCAGGCTCAGAAATATCATATTTACCAGCACCCAACTGTCTTAGCGATTCGACCGTATTTCTTCTTAACTGAGCCCTTTGTGCTGCGTCTTTACTTAACTTTCTCTTGTCGTCATCTCCTAGTTTAGTTAAGGCCTCTAAATCAGGAGCGAGTCCAATTTCTGTGGTAATCCCATCTTTATCAATGAATGTAGTTTTAAGTGCGCCTTGTACCGTCTCAATATTGCTTGGGGTAATATAAGACTCAACTTTTGTAACCGGTCTTACAGATGTGGCGATAGATCCGAAGTCTTCAGGGACTATATTAGTGTTGGTACTCCAGTTTTTGTAGTCTTCAACACCCATACCAAATTTTCTACCAGTAGCATTAGCAAGTCCACCAACAAATGTAGCAACCGCATCCTTGACACCTCCGGTTGCGTCAGATGTGTATTCCTGTCCTCCTATAGTATAGATCATCTTGTCACCCTCTATAATAGGTGCTGAGTCCATACCAAACTGCTGCGCTATAGCATTTCCAGCTGCTTCGCTACCCCCGAAGAATTGCTCTAAAGTATTATAAGTATTAATCTTATTCTGCCTATCGGTTCTACGCTTTTCATCAGCCAGAGTAGGCTTATAAAGTTCTTTAGTTGTTTCAAACGCAAACTTAGTGTCGATAGCGTTCCTCAAAGATTCCTTTACTAATTCTTCTTGTGCTGGTGTAAAATCAGGAACAAGTTTTCCATCTGGACCATTCTTCATTAAGATCTTGCCAATTGGAATTTCTTTTGATTCCATGATAGGTAATCCTTGATCATCATACCCGCTAATTACATCGTAAGATATGGTCCCCGCTCCAGCTGTGTTCTTAGCGTCATCAACGTCTTTAGTATAATCAATGTCTAAATAATCAAGCGCAACCGATAGCATTTTATCTTTGTTACTGATCATACTGGTTATAGTGTCATCAACAAACTGCTTGTATGACGGCATCTTCCGAGTATTCTCTAGGGTTTCTAAACTATTGACAGCTACCTTAAAGGTTCCCATTTTGTCCACGGCCTTGTTGACCTCATCGGTTACATTGATAACATCGAAGCTTTGCTGTTGCATACCATTGATGGCACGAACAGGCATCAGCGTCTTTTCGTTAATCTCTCCGGTTGAAGGATCTACGTCTGCTAGGTATCCTGATCCACTGTTAGGGTCGTTGTATATCTTTCTGTTTCTAAGCTGTGCGAAGTTAGCCATCTCATCAATGAGGGCTTCATTGGCTTTTCCAGGGAGTTTGCTTAGCTCCTCTATCTTGGTATTATAATTCTTTAGTGCGTTGTTGAGGTCCGTATATGTGTTCATTACATTCTGGTCCACAAGACGCTTGTCGTTAACACCTCTAATACCACGCTTCATAAGGCGGTGGTTCTCCATCATAAAATTACGAGCGCTTTGGATCTGCTCCATCATCCAGGTGTTTGCCTGTGGGTCTAAGCCTTGCTCATACTCATTAATCTTCTGAAGCTGCTTAGCGTGCTCTTGCTCTAAGAAAACTTTACTGTCATCACGACGCTGCTTCTCCGCTAATAAATCATCAGAGATCTGTTTAGTAAGACCACCCCAGTCTATGACTGCTTTGTCCTGGTCCGCTGGCTTATATCCTAAGTAACTCATTATAATCCTTGATTGTTAGGAGCTAGAGATTGAAAACCAAACCCAGACATGCCTCCAATACTAAAAGGTGACTGCACTGCCGCTCCTCCAGGGATGGAATCCAAGGTAAATTGACTTTGCCCAATGCCTCCATATGCAGGTTGATTAAATGATTGCTGCACCCCTGGCAAACCCTGTCCTACTGTGTAGTCGTTTTTTAATCTTGTATCTCTAAACTTTGTATAGTCCATTTCACCAGTAGCTGTTTTCTGCATAGCTGCCTGCTGAAAAGGAGATGCTTCTTTTTGTCTTTTATATAACTGTGTTTGCTCATATGCTGTTTGAGCCGCACCACCAATTGCCCCAATAGCTCCAGTTACGGCTTGACCGAATTGTTCTTCAGCTTGTTTTCTTGCAAGTTGAGCACCTGCGGCTTCCTGTAAACTTATGCCAGCCATTGCCTCATCTATTCTTTGCTGCTCTGCGGCCACCATTTTTTCGTAATCAAACAAACTTTTCTCCATTGCTTGACGTCTAGTCTCAGTGGCTTGAGTTCCCATGGCCTGAACCTTGCCTATACCTGCGGCTAGTGCTCGTGGGTCTGACTCAGCTAATCCAGCTAATGCTTGTTGTTGCATTGCGATATCTGCCTGAGCGGCTTGTTCGAATGCACTTGTTGGAACCTGAAGCCCCTCTAATCTATTGACA
>Ga0208794_1001175_pt1 | contig 12315 bp, 20 predicted proteins | sample 32_taG_FD_184106 | JGI IMG/M metagenome (GOLD analysis project Ga0208794, IMG submission 184106) | Marine viral communities from the Gulf of Mexico - 32_GoM_OMZ_CsCl metaG (SPAdes) (version 2) | ecosystem: Environmental > Aquatic > Marine > Oceanic | place: Atlantic Ocean: Gulf of Mexico... | reverse complement strand
ACTTGGTAATACTCTCCGTCTTTTACAAGGCGAACACTTTTATCACTAAGGATAACTCCGTCTTCTTCTGCTAAATATTGCATTGACTTATCTATGTCAATTACTCCGTCAGTTGTTTTTAATGTCATGTTTATGTTTTTTAAACTGATAAATGTAAAGATAAAGAAGCAATTAATAATCCGATCATAAATCCCATAATAAAACCTCTCCAGTATCTAGTCTTTATTCTAAGAGTTCTGTATGATTCTAATTTTTTTACTTCTTCCATATATTTCTCTTGCTTACAAGCAAGACAGAGCTATCAGTAGAATTAAGGTAGTTACCGCACTATCGATACTCCTAGCCGAAACCGAGAGGTCGTTGTGCCTACTCTAAGCTCTGTTTTGCTAATAAGTCTTACATGGTCAATTATACATAGTTCTATACAGAATGCAAGTGTTAGTTATCAACACCCTCCTGAAGTTTTTTATGCCTCAAATATCTCTGGTAGGCCCTTGATCTTGAACGACCAATAAACTCAGCGATCTTTTCAAAAGTCATTCCTTTATCTTCCTTTAGGTCGTAAACCATTTTATCTAAATCTTTATTTGGGTTCGGATTTGCCATACTATGCTTTATTAATTACTATGTTAATCTTCCAGTCTTTTGCTTGGTATTTGTAATAATGCTCTCTAATGATTTTGTTATCATTCTCAAAGTATCTAGCTGTTTCCAGTATATCTATCAAGGGTTTTATCAGATTATTAGTGTCTGTTGTCTTATATCTACTCTTTAAATAAAACTCTATTGTCAGTTCTACATTACCTTTTATCATTTCTTTTTTAGGTAATAGAGATAGACAGTCTTTTTCAAAATCACGATACTTTTTAGATTTGATATTCGTGCAGTAATTACCTCTAGGGATTGCTCTAAAAGCTGAATTTACAGTTATAGGTTTTAAAGGTAACTCTACTTGAATCATACATATATTATATAGGTTATATACGTTTTGTAAAGAAGGTTCTTGACAAATATATTGACATGTGTATAATGTATATCCAAACACTAAGCATGACGTTTAGTGAGAACACAAAACAACTAAATAATGAAAACGAACAATGAACCACCACAAGGAAGATACAAGCCGAATCCAGATTGGGACGGAAGAAAAGAACGAGATGGATTCGTCTGTGGAATCAAAACAAGACCATACTTCTGGTGTGTTGCCGTCAAACGAGATGCTGACTCGGTTAGTGTCAGAGATACGAAAGACCCGACAGACACCACCCTTACCTTTACTAAAAAAGAGTGGTCTATCTTTATAGACGGAGTGAAGAATGGTGAATTCGATGTCTAAATGACACGAAGAAAGGGGGAGAGATAAACGTAATCTCTTCCCCTTTTATAAACAATATGGAAAAAGGAAAACCCAACTTAATAGCTTTAGACGCACCTTCATACAAAGGTGATTTTCATGCTGTCGATTTAAATTGGGAAGATTCAATTAATACATGGATCAAACAAGTTAAAGATTTAAAAGGAAAAATTGTCGGACATTCAGTTGGTGCTAGTGTAGCGTTGTTAGCTAACTTGGAAGGAGAGCTATATTCACCTTCCCCTATTTTTAAAGAAACAATACATCTCCTTACTGGTGAAATGAAAGAGAAGTTAGGAGATAAATTAAAAGAGATAGAATCCTTGTCATTAGATGATGTAAAGGTAAAACCTAAAATCATCTATGTCGGAGAAAAAGAGCCTTCTTTGATGAAAGAGACGGCTAAGATCATTAGTGAGCGTCTAGGGTGCAAAATGGAGGTTCTAAAGGGTAAAGATCATGGAGATGTCATTGATCATAGTGGTATAGTTAGTGAGTGAAATTTGAAGACATTAAAAAAGAAATAGAAAGTAAGTATATAAAAACTCATTATGGACGTACTCCTAAAGGTACTACGCCAAGAGCTAGATACAATCAAGGATTACATGACGCTCTTTTGATTATAGAAAAACATTTAAAATAATAATTTGTGATATTATTTATGTTAAAATATATATAACTTATTCCTATACTTCAGAGGTTAAGTTAAGTTAGTTAAGTTATATGAAATATAAAGAATATATTACTTCTAAAAAAGAAGGAAAAGTTGTTGCCTATACAACTGAAGAAATAAAAATAGGAGAAAATGAATTAGAAGAGAAATTAGTAACCCATGCTTTTGTTATGGATTCACTTCGTATTATTACAGGTAGAGTTCTAACAATTATAGATGCTGTAATTGCAGATCCACAACAAAATAAATCAACAAAAGATTTAGTTAGAAATGTTGTGTCTGATGAGCTAGAGAGAACGGGAGTGTTGCTCTTTAATCAAGATAAGGTTCTAAAACAAGCTGAAGAAAGTTTTGCAAACTTACCAGATGATGTTGAACCAGAACCTGTTGATGTATTTGAAGCTTTAGCTATTGAAAGTAAAGATTAATCAGATTTATAAGTCTAATAGAAATAAACAACAGGTTCTAATTGTTGGAAAGAGTAATGATAAATGGAAGACTAAAGTCTTAACAAAAAAGACAAATGTCTTTAATGGAACACATACTTTTTCTGAGCTCATTGCCATGCCCACAATCGTTTCCCATTTCTGACTAAAAAGACATTACACAAGAATTTATTAGAAATATTAACCTCTGAAGTATGGGTGTTAATAACTATATTGCTATTTAACATAAATAGTGTGGTATAATAGAGTAGCCATAGAGACCAGAAATCCATACCTCATATCTCTATGGCGGGGTATGGGTTTTTGGTATATCCCCAGAAAAGATACATATTACTTGTTGCAAAATAAAACACAATTGATATAATTTCATTATGAAACGAAAAAAGAATCCTTTATCAGGTAAATGTTATTTCGATGAAGATGGTAATTTACTAATAACACAAGACATTAAGTTTGGTGGAGAGTTAAATCCAAAGTTAAGTTGGAGAGAATGGTATTACTTGTTGATAGAATCGTGTAAGGAAAAAGAAATACCAGAGAATGTTGATGGTTTTATCAATCAAGTTTTAGGTAGTAGAACAACAATATGGAGAACAAAAAAACAACTAATAAAAAAGGGGTATTTAAAATAATACTTCCTGATTTTATAATCATACCTTATCCACTTCTTGAAGACGATAGTATTTCCCTTATAGATGAAAGATTGTACGGAATTATTTATTGGTTTTCTAAGCTAAAGAACGAGAAATGCACAGCTAGTAACGAAACACTAGCTAGGTTAATTAAAACAACACCCACGACGGTTGGTAATTCACTGAAGAAATTAAATGATAAGGGATATATCCAAAGAATATACAAAGATGAAAATAAAAGAAACAGGAAAGAAATAATACCATTAGTTGTGTTTTCACGTGTTACACACACAAGTGTAACGAGTAAAAACGATCCACTCACAGGTGGAACAGATACACTCACAGATGTAACGCTCGTTACACTCACAGATGAACAGAATAAGAATAAAGTAAATAAGAATAACAAAGAAGATAGCAATGCTATCGCATTGCATGATGAAATTAACTCTATAATTGAAATGTTTTCAACATTTAATCCAATTTGTAAAACATACTATGGCAATACCACTCAAAGAAAAGCGTGTGAATTACTAATCGGTGAATATGGTTACGCTAAAGTAAAATCTGTCTGCGAGTTTTTACCAAAAATATCTAAAATGCCATATATGCCCACGATAACCACCCCACACCAACTAGCACAGAAATGGTCTCAACTAGAGTCTGCACTAATAAAAAAGAAGGAGAGTTCTTATAAGTCAATTAAAGTAATAGGATAATATGAAATATTTTTACATAGTTTTAAGGAATAAAATGGTAATCGAAATTACTTATTCTGAACAAGCATATCAAGATACACAAGAACAACTTATAAACAAGGGATTATTGTCAGTAAGACCTAAAGGACAGAGTATACCGATAACAATAAATTCTGTAGATGTATCTAGTGTCTTAACTGAAGAAGCATATAGCAGTTATGTTAAGACAGTTGATCCAAAACAATATATTAAAAATGGTACTTGGTATGACAGTAAAGATAATAAAGTTATAAGGCATGAGAATTGGAAACAGAAAGAAATAGACGAGATTAAAAAACTTGAAAATAAAGAATACAAACCTTTAACAGAAAAAGAAAGAGATGAAGTAAGAAAAAAGATAAAAGATATAGGGAAGTCTTTATCCTTCTTAAAGCAGAAGAAGAAAACGAGTAATTAGTAGTATGGAAGTTAAAAAAATAATCAGTGCAGTGTTGTGGATATTAGCAGCGTTCATTATGATTCCATGTATGTTAATTGCGAAATGTTGTTATGAAAAATGGGAAGACTACTTTGAAAATTTTTGATAAGGTGAATATGTCCGAAAGGACACAACTATAATTTCTCTACACTTATAGTTAGTCTACCGAAAAACCACTTATTTCTGTGAGTGGTTTTTCATTTGTGATATAATTTTTGTATGCCAAAAACAACAAACCCAGCAGCAAAACGTTCTGGAAGGATTCTTAAAAAAAGAAGTGGCTCTCTAACTAACTATCTAAATGAAGCTGCTCAGAAACTCTCAAGAGGCAGAGGTAAAGCTAGATATAAAGCTAAAGCTCGTGAAGAAGCAATGAAAAGGAGAAGTACGCCTAAAAGAAGTCCGAGAGCGAAAGTGCGAGTAGATTATCTTAAATCAAAAGGAAGATAGATTCTGTTGATTAGATGCTTGCCAACAAATAGCTAGTTATATACAATTACATTATGACTGAGACACAGAGTTCTAATAAGGAGTATAAAGTAGCGTTTATTTGTATTTGTTTAAACCCTCTGTATTGGGAATACATACAGAGAATGTTAGCTACTGCTGACAAATTCTTTTTAAAAAATCACAATGTAGATTACTTACTGTGGACAGACTTACCAGAAAATTTAGATGAAGCAAAAGAACCACTAGCAAATGCTATGGCTCATAGATACGATAATGAGCCGATGTTTAAATTTAGAGATGGAGAAAATGAAAAAACTCCAGACAGCCTAAAAGCCCTCCTAAAGCAAAAAAATGAAACAATAGATAAACTGAAGGAATTACAGCAAAAAGTTGATTCTGAGGTAATTTTGGGCGATCTAAAGCTATTTCTAGACAGAACCTCAATAGAAATGATCCCTACAGAGCCTATTGAATGGCCTCACCCTACTTTAATGCGTTACCATCTTTTCTTAAATGAGGAAGAAAGGCTAAGTGAATATGATTACATCTTTTATTGTGATATAGATATGCTCTTTGTTGCTGATGTTGGAGATGAAATTTTAGGAGACGGAATAACCGCAGCTCAACACCCTATGTATGCTTTCAGACAAGGCATTCAATTCCCACTAGAACCGAATCCAGAATCTAGTGCTTACATTAATGTCCCACAAAAATATTACGCAGGCGGTTTTCAAGGAGGAAAAGCAAAAGACTTTATTGAAGCTATGAAAGTTTTGAAAGCAAATATTGATAAAGACTTTAATAAAAATTATACAGCTAGATGGAATGATGAATCTCACTGGAATAGATACTTGTTTGACAATCCCCCAGTAATCACACTTTCGCCTTCTTATGTTTATCCAGACTCACTGATTAAAGAATATTACGAACCTCTATGGGGTTGTAATTACGAACCGAAGCTCATAACTCTAACAAAGAAGTTCACCACTTCTTCCGAAGGGGGACAACAAGCAGGTGATTTAATTACTGGATTAAACGCATTAAGAAGATGAAAAAACCAACAATAGACGTAATAGTTCCATCATACAATCAACAGGATTATTTGCCTGATTGTATTGATTCAATCCTCTCTCAAACAGTTAAACCGAATAATGTCATTATTGTTGATGATGGAAGTACAGACAATTCTCTAAACATAGCAGGAAGTTACCCAGTTAGTGTTGTGTCGCAAGTAAACAAAGGTCTTTCCAGTGCTAGAAACACAGGCATTATGAACTCAACAGCCGACTACTGTTTCTTCTTAGATGCTGATGACATGATTACTGAAAATGCTATTGAAAGAATAACTGAGGAGATTGAAAAGACTAATGCAGACATTATTGCTCCATCATTAAAAGAAATTGGTTTAGGAAATGCTGTAGTGATTATTAATCCTGAAATTAAATTGGAAGACTTTACAAAAGGAAACTACTTGCCTTGTGCATGTGCTGTTAAACGAAAGACCCTACTAAAGGTTGGTGGGTATAGCCCACGAATGGTACATGGATATGAAGATATGCACCTCTGGATTAACTTACTAACAAGAGGTGTGCATGTAGCAACAATACCAGAGCCTTTGTTTCTTTATCGAGTTAAAGAAAATTCAATGATCCATGACGCACAAGATCACCATGATGAATTAATAGCACAAATTAAAAAAGACTTTCCTAAACTGTATGGAAGAGAAACCTAGAATATCAGTTGCAATACCTACTCACGAGATGAAATATGGAAACAGATTTCTTTTTCAGAGTTTAATTAGATTAGAAAATCAAACGTTCAAAGATTTTGAGGTTGTTGTTTCTGATAACTCAGAAGACTACCAAATAGAAGGGGTGTGTAAATTGTTTAAGGATAGTTTAAATATTAATTATTTTAGAAATCCAAATAAAGGTATGGCTCAAAATTCAAACTCTGCGATTAAAGCCTCAAAAGGAGAGCTAATTAAACTACTTTATTTAGACGATTTTTTGGCTTCGGATAATTCTCTAAAATACATAGAAATGAACTTTAGAGATACAGATAATTGGCTAGTTACAGGGTGTAACCATACTTATGGAGATGAGGAAGAAAGAACACACCCTCACATGGCTAGATATTCAGATGATATACATACTGGCAACAATACAATAGGTTCTCCGTCTGTTATGACAATAAGAAATGAAGAACCATTATTATTTGACGAGAACCTAACGTGGTTGCTTGATTGCGATTTATACAAACGCTACTATGACAAGCACGGCCCTCCTATGGTAGTTGATGACATTAATGTCGTTATACGATTAGGGGATCACCAAGCAACGAACATACTCCCTGACAAGATAAAAAGAGATGAATTTATTTACTTACAAAAAAAACATGAAGAAAAAACAAACTAAGAAGAAAAGAGTTTTACTTACTGGAATAAGTGGGAGTATTGGAGTTCACACAATGATACACATTTTTCATAATACAGATTGGGATATTGTAGGAATTGCTACTTACCAACACAAAGGTCTAGCTGACAAGATTACAGGAATGTTGAAGGATCACCCAGAATATTGGGACAGGCTTACTCTTATTACACATGATTTGATAGAGCCAATAAGCAAAAAACTAGAAAACAGGATTGGACATATTGATTACATTATCAATATGGCTTCACTATCAGATGTTGAAGCGTCTATACAAAACCCAGTACCATTTGTGAAGAATAATGTTGACCTAGTGTTGAACACACTAGAATATGCAAGGAGAGTAAAACCAGAGGTGTTCTTGCAAGTCTCAACTGATGAAGTGTATGGTCCATCTGGTAGAGAACAAAGACACCCAGAATGGTCTCCGATAGTTCCAAGTAATCCATACTCAGCAAGTAAAGCAGCACAAGAGGCAATCGCTATCTCATATTGGAGGACTTACGGAGTGCCAGTTGTTATTACCAATACAATGAACAATGCGGGAGAATTTCAACAACCCTCAAAATATCCTGTAATAATCCAGAAGGCATTGATGGATAATGAAACTGTAAAAATACATGGTACGCCAGATAACATAGGAACTCGCTATTACATGCACTCAAGAAACCATGCAGATGCTTTACTTTTTATTATTAAAAACTTACCACCACACTTACATGAATCTGGAGCTTTAGATAAACCAGACAGATACAACATTGTTGGAGATAAGCAACTTGATAATCTTGAGTTAGCTCAAATGATTGCTGACTATATGAATAAGAAATTAAAGTATGAATTTGTGGATTTTCACTCTACAAGGCCAGGACATGATGTTCACTACGGATTAGATGGTACTAAGTTAAAAAACTTGGGTTGGAAATCACCTATGTCGTTTGAAGATTCTCTAAAAAATATTATAGAATGGCAGACGGAAAATCCTGACTGGATTCAATAAGACTAATATCATGTTTCTTATGACACGAACAACACATTGCAACAAAATCATTAATATTCCTTCGGTATTTACCATCTATATTAGCCCATTGTATTTCACGAGGCTTAGAACTTTCCTTACCACACAGGCTACATTGAGTTGGTTTACCTTTCTGACGACGAATCCATTGATGAAGTCCACGATAACTGACACTCTCTCCTTTCCAAGCGTAATTTTTATTACCAGATACTTTTTTGGTTTGCCTAATAGTCCAGTCATTAGGCCTCTTATTGCCTTTTTTGAATTGAGATTTTTTACCTCGCTTCTTCAACTCCTTGTTCCTGTCTATCGAATAACACCCACGAGAACAGTAGTTTCTTGGCTGAACTTTAGAAGGGGAACGATAGTTAATTGTATTACAAGCTGGACAGTGTGTTTTAATCATGGTCTCTATTATAGACTTAACTTTGGTGAATTGCAAGTATGAGAGAAATAAGAAACGTTGTAGGAGGAATAGGAAACATTATGTTTAAACAGGCATACCTTTATGCTCAAATGAGAGAGGGTAATATTCCTGATGTTTATGTTCAAAGTCATAAATACTTTGATAAGTACAAAGAGGAAATTAAACAGATGTATGGTGATGATATTGGTTTTCTCCCTTATGTTGCTATTCACATAAGGAGAGGTGATTACCATAAAGGTAACTTCCATACACGACTATCAGAAACAGATTACTACGAAAGAGCTGTTAAAGAATTTGAAGGAAAGAAGTTTTTGGTATTTTGCCATGACAGACAAGACCCAGAGAAAGATAAGGAAGATAGAGAATGGTGTCAAAAATACTTCACTGAACTATTAGGAGAAGACAACTTCCAATTAGTTGAGAATGAAACTGATATTGAAGACTTGAATATGATGGCGAGCTGTGAGGGAATGATCATGGCTAACTCAACATTCGGATGGTGGAGTGCTTATCTCAATCCAAACCACAACAAGAGGATTATTTGTCCTAAGGAGTGGTTTACAGATGGAGTTAAGAGAATAGATTTATTAGATGAATGGAAAAAAATATAAATCATGAAAAAAAGAAGAATAGATTTACTAAGACCGACATACGATGAAGAAACTAAAAAGGAACTACTAGAAGTTCTTGATAGTGGTTGGGTAATGTTCGGTAAAAAAGCACAAGAGTTTGAGGAGGAGTTTGCTAAATACGTTGGTGCTAAATATGCTATCTCTACTAACTCATGTACCTCTGCCTTAGATATAGCTTTGAAAGCCTATGACATTAAAGGAGGAGAACTTATAACAACACCATTTACTTTCGTATCAGACGCTATAGTTGGAGAGTGGAACGATATGGACGTTACTTTTTGTGATATAAACCCAGATACTTTATGTATGGATCCTGAAAGCCTGAAGGTTACAGAAAAGACAAAGGCTATTATTGCTGTTGATTGTCATGGACGATTAGCTGAGATAGATAGGATTAGAGCAAAATGTGGGGAACATAAACCATTAATAATTGAAGACGCTGCTCATGCTTGTTTCACACCAGGAGCAGGTAAAGGAGATATTACTGTATGGAGTTTCCAAGCTGTAAAGACACTACCTATCTTTGATGGAGGAATGATAACTACTAATGACGAGGAGATATACAAGAAACTTAGACCAATGACATGGTTAGGAGTAGAGAAACTCACACATGAAAGGGTGAAAGGAGGTAGCTACACATGGGATTATGATATACGAACAGGAAATGCCATTAAAGGTTATATGACAGATGTTCAAGCTGTTATCGGTTTAGGACAACTAAGGAGATTAAGAGAGACTAACAGCAGGAGAAGGTTGATTGCAAAGAGATATGATGAGGCTTTTGAAGGCTATAACTGGTTTAAGAAACCTAAGTATTCACACACAGTTCAATACTACACACCAGAATGGATTAACAGAGATGGTCTATGTCAACACTTAGCAGAGAACGGAATACATACGTCTGTTCACTTTAAACCACTTAGCGAGATGACATATTGGAAGAAGGCAGTTAAATATCCATTGCCTAATTTGAAGGTGTGGGAGAATCTACTGTCATTACCAGTTCACCACGCTTTAACAGACGAAGACCAGCAATATGTAATTGAGAAAGTCAAAGAGTTTTATGGAGAAGATTAAATTACCACAAGTAACACTAATATGTTTAACAAACCAACGCTTTGGAGAACATCTAAAGGCTGTTGAGAAATCGTGTGAAGGTATTGATTTTGGTGATGTGAAAATTATCTATGACATGAAGTGTGATTCTATTGAAAAGTGGAATGAGAAGATAATAAAAGAATTGCATTGGTATGTAAGAACAGAGTATGCACTCTTAATACATGATGATGGTTACGTTATCAATCCTCACTTATGGAACGATAACTGGTTAAGTTATGACTATATTGGTGCTATATGGCCACTTCCTCAAGATGATTTTTCATATAGAGATGAAGAAGGAAACATTGTTAGAGTTGGTAACAGTGTCTCTCTGAGAAGTAAGAAATTAATGAACCTTGCCTCTACTAGACCAGTTAAGATGAGGTATGGAAACAACAATGAAGACGGACATATTTGTTGTTGGAACAGAAAGTGGTTAGAAGATGTTGGCTGTAAGTTTGCACCGCTAGATGTCGCTAAGTTCTTCTCTAAAGAACATGAGACACCAGAAAATAAAGGATTAGAAACATTTGCATTTCACCAAGTAGATTTATGATAGGAGGGCTATTTCATCAAGGCTCAGGATTGGGCAATCAAATATTTAGATACATAACTACTCGCTCTTTGGCGGAAGATTTAGGAACTGACTTTTGTATGCTTTACAGACAGGATGGTTCTGGTAAAGAGGAAGGTTTTAAAGGACAGTCTTTTATGGACATTGATTTAGGTAAAGACCCAATGGAACTCCTTAAAGGACATAGGAAGTTTGAAGAAAAGAAAGTTGTCCTTGATGGTGTTGATGTGAGAAGCTATGACCCTGAGATAAACTTTATAAAGGACAATACTTTTATAGATGGAGAGTTTCAAGATCAGAGATATTGGGGACACCATCTAAAGGACATAGATAATTGGTTAAAGACAGAACCATTGGAAGTGCCAGATGACACTTGTATCATTGGATTTAGAGGAGGGGAATACTATGCTGTGCCAGATTTAGGACTACCTAAAGAGTATTTCGATAAAGCAATTCAGATGATGATTGAGGAAGGTGTTACTAAATTTGAAGTTCATACAGATGACGTTAATTTAGCTCAAAGATTCTTTCCAGAGTATGAATGTATACATGATATAGGTTACAACTGGAGGTCTATGAGATATGCCAAGAATACTATTATCGCTAACTCTAGTTTCTTCATTATTCCTAGATTACTCAAACACATGGAAGATGTAGAGGCTGTTACTTTGTCACCTCGTGGGTGGGCTCGTAGGAATCTTTCAAAAGGAGATAATGCTGGTGATTTTTTATGGGCACTTCCCTCAAATTACTATCCTCAGTTTCGCTATATTTAATATTACCCACTACGGCATTACTATGGTAAAATGAAAGTATGAAAAGAAATTGCAAACATTGTAGTAAGAGTTTTATTCCGAAGAAATATAACTTGGCAAGAGGTGGTGGATTTTTCTGCTCCAAGAAATGTTATCATAAAGCACCTAAAGATGTTTATAAGAAAGGAAGTGAGTCTCCTTTTTGGAAAGGAGGTGATGCGAGTTATGGTGCTATACACGACTGGATTAAAAGTATGTTTGGTTCAGCGACTAAATGTGAAAATCCTGACTGTAAATATCCAAGAAAGACTAAAAATGGAACTTTAGAGAAACCAAAAACATTTGATTGGGCTCTGAAAAAAGGTCGGACTTATGGCGATAGAAAAAAAGACAGTTTTATTCAGCTATGTCGTAGTTGTCATAAGAAATATGATTTCATAGAGAAAAAACATAAGCGAGGTAATGGTGGTAATTTTGTAAAAAAATGAAGGCGATTTTGGTGAACTACAACTTCACACCTGATTGGCTAAAGGACACTGACCTTGATTATGTCCTTTATGATCGTAGTGATTCTCCCGATTATCTAAAGGACTTTCCGCAAGACAGAATTATATATACAGAGAATGTCGGTAATATAGATTATGATAAATTGTC
>Ga0208794_1001172_pt1 | contig 12329 bp, 19 predicted proteins | sample 32_taG_FD_184106 | JGI IMG/M metagenome (GOLD analysis project Ga0208794, IMG submission 184106) | Marine viral communities from the Gulf of Mexico - 32_GoM_OMZ_CsCl metaG (SPAdes) (version 2) | ecosystem: Environmental > Aquatic > Marine > Oceanic | place: Atlantic Ocean: Gulf of Mexico... | reverse complement strand
TAATATGCGTAAAAATAAAGATAAAAAAGCTGTTGAAATGTTTTTTAATAGTATATTTTTATCTATTGATGCTAAAGTAAATGATGAAGATATATTTAATCAAATACCTGATAAATCAGAACCGTACAATATTCATTTAATGAATGCGTATCTCAAAAGTCTTATGCAAAAGTATTTAGATTTTGCTGAATTTGAAGTATTAAGATTAAGTTATGGGCTTGACTGTGATAAGCATTCAGCTAAAGAAATAGCAACTAAATTAGGTATCGAAGGATCGTCTAATTATGTGCGTATTTCAGAGCTAAAAAAGCAAGCCGTAAACAAACTTATAGACAACGTTGATCACTCGCAAGTGCTTGATTATCTGTAAGTTAGAGATGTAAATTAATGATAAAATATGTAATTATAATACTATGACCATATACGAAAAATTATCACAAATTCAAACAAAATTTAAGTCGAAGAAAAGTAGATTTAATTCATTCGGTAAGTATTACTTCAGGTCAGCCGAAGACATTCTCGAAGCAACAAAACCCTTTCTGTTAGAGTTAGGAGTTACCGTAACAGTTAATGAAGAATTGATTGCAACAGAGCCTATGCCTGTGATTCAATCAACAGCTACAATAACTGATGGTGAAGGAACAATAACAGCTACGTCTGTAGTTGGAGTTGATCTTAATCAAAAAGGTATGCAAGCACCTCAACAATTTGGTTCCGCATCGAGTTACGCAAAGAAGTATGCACTAGGAAATTTATTCCTAATTGATGATACTCAAGATAGCGATGCTACTAACAACCACGGCAAAAACAAACTTACTGATATTAGTAAAGCTAAAAGCTATATTAAATCAGGTGGTAGTGTAGATGCTATTAAAAAGAAGTATCAATTAACATCAGCTCAAGAAGCTGAGCTTAAAACTCTCTAATGAATAAAGAAAATGTAATTGAAAAGCTGCGTGATGACAATCATTACTATGGAGACTTTGGTAAAAAGTATCTAAGTAATTCTGACATTTCAGCTTTGCTTACAAATCCTTTAGCTTTAGGAAAGCCTAGCGAGCCTAGGCCTGCATTCTTAGTTGGCGGATATTTTCACACCGCTATACTTGAACCAGATAAGTTGAAGAAATACCGAGTAATACCTTCGTCAACTAGGAATACTAAAGTTTACAAAGAGATGTCTGGTGGTGAATTATGTTTGTTACAACACGAAGTAGATGAAATAGAAAAATTATCTGATATTATGTTAGATAACGATGTATGTAAGGCAATGATACGTGACAGTAATACAGAATATGAAACACCAGGTATTAAAGAGATTGAGGGTGAAATGTGGAAAGGTAAAGCAGATATTATAAACCATAATGAAAAATTAGTAATTGATTTAAAAACTACTAATGATATTCAAAAGTTTAAATGGTCTGCTTCTAAATTTAACTACGACTCTCAAGCTTATATTTACAGTGAGTTGTTCGGTTATGAAATGGTTTTTATTGTAATAGATAAAAATACAGGACAACTCGGAATATTTGACTGCTCCCCAGAATTTTATGCTAAAGGTCAAGACAAAGTCCAACGAGCAGTGGAAGCTTATAGATTATTTTATAAGAATAAAGATTTTGACCCAAAGCAATATTTTATTAATAAAACCTTATAATATGCCAAGAACTAGAAAAAACCAAATGAAAGTATGCAGTGTAACTGGATTAGAAACTTCTGTAAACAACTTTTACAAAAACCAAAATCACGTTAAAGCTGTAGACAATTTAAGAAGAACTACAAATGCTACTAAAGAGCAATTGCAGAGAATGTTTAACCAAATAAATCAATACGCATAATATGGCAGGAATTATTAAGGGTAGTATTAACTTAGCTGAAATACCTAAAGATAAAATTATCGAAGGTAAAAAAGGTAAATATCTACCAATATCAATTACAGTTAACGATGAAGTCGATCAATTCGGTAACATCGGTCCAATTATAGTTGATCAGTCAAAAGAGGAAAGAGATGCTAAGGTTGCTAAGAAATATCTTGGTAATGTTAGAGTTGTATGGAGCAACGGTACTTTCCCAGAAGCTTTAAAGCCAGGTGCACCAGCGCCAGCTTTAAAAGCAGCAGCAGTTGAAGCAAAAGACGATTTACCATTTTAAATTAAATTAAATGCAAGTAGAACAATACGAGATCAATGGATTTGTTATTGACCAGTTCAATCAATATAATCTAGAGCAGAAGAAACAGGGCATATGTCCTCTTTGTTCTCATGATAGAAAACCCGAAAACCGTAAGAAGAAATGTGCTTCATACGACTGGGAACGTGGTCTTGGAACTTGCCACAACTGTGATTCAACCTTTCAGCTACACACGTATCAACGTAAAGGCGCAACTGACAAAGAATATGTTAGGCCAGTTGATCCACCAAAAGAGGAATTTAATATTCCTCGTACTAAAGTAGCTGAGTGGTTTAAAACTAGAGGTATATCTACTAGGACTCTTATTGATTTACAGATCAGTGAGGGTCCTGAGTATATGCCACAAACCGGTAAGACCGAGAACACTATCAAGTTTAATTATTATGTCGGCGATCAACTTATTAATGTAAAATATAGAGATGGCCGAAAAAACTTTAAACTATATAAAGGTGCTGAAAAGGTATTCTATAATATCAACAGCATTGTAGGTTATGATAGCTGTGTTATAACTGAAGGTGAAATGGATGTATTAGCTATATATGAAGCAGGTATTAATAATGTAGTATCAGTTCCTAATGGCGCAACTATGACACATAATAATTTAGATTATCTAGATAATTGTATAGATTATTTTGAAGATAAAACTAAAATTATATTAGCATTAGATACAGATGCTCCAGGTTTAGCATTACGTACAGAACTTGTTCGTAGACTAGGTGCCGAAGCTTGTTATCTTGTAGACTTTGAAGACTGCAAAGATGCTAATGAATACTTAATGAAATATGGCAAAGACAAACTCAAGCAAACAATCAATAAAGCAAGAGCATATCCTTTGGAAAATGTCACAACATTTAAAGACATCGAAGGAGACGTTAAAGACTTTGTTAAAAACGGATTCAAACCAGGATACCAAGTCGGTTTATCAAACTTTGATCAGATTTTTTCGACTTATACCGGACAGTTTATTACTGTTACTGGTATACCTTCTTCTGGTAAGTCTGACTTTGTTGACCAGATGTGCGTAGGTTATAATAAAAACTACGGTTGGAAAACAGGGTTTGCATCACCAGAAAATACCCCAAACTATTTACACGCACATAAATTAATGCGTAAAGTATGGGGTAATATGCCTAACGTAGATGATATAGATACAGATAAATGGAATGAAGTTGCCCAACATGTAAATGACAACTTCTTTTTTATTGATATGGAAAAATATAGTCTTGAATCAGTGTTGCGTAAAGGTGCAGAGCTTGTTAAGCGTAAAGGAATTAAATGCTTAGTTATTGATCCTTTTAATAAAGTTAGAGATAAAAATGCTAGCTCGTTAGATGTTAATACATATACTATGGAATATCTAACTAAAATAGAAAACTTTGCTAAAAAGTTTGATGTGCTCGTGTTCATTGTAGCACATCCAACTAAAATGTATAAAGATAAAGATGGGCAAATTGAAGAGCCAAATATGTATAACATTAAAGGTGGCGGTGAATGGTATGATGCGTCTTATCATGGCATACTCGTACACAGGGATTATGATGCAAAAACTGTCAAGGCAAAAGTGCTTAAAGTTAAGTTTCAAAACCTCGGCGAAAACGGTGCTGAATGTCATTTTAAATGGGAGCCAAATTCAGGTTCATTCATACCACACGTTGTAGATCAAATTAAAGAAGAACCAATGCCTTGGGAATAAATGCCGCGAAAAAAGAAAGATGTAATGGGACAATATATGCCTACTACGCTGGAAATGGAAGCGTACAGGTGGTGTATAAACAATGGAATATATATATCCCCATTTGCGAATGGAGAAGGAGCTTGGTACATTGATATTAATATAAACAATAAAAACAATAGATCACCGTTAACATATGGTCCAGTATCAATATGGATTCAAATGTACGAGTACTATAAATATTATTATAAAAAATATGCGCAGAAAATTTCATAATGCAGACGAAGCTTACAATTATTTTCTTGACAAGATTATAGTTGATGGTATACCTTTTGGTGATACTAAAGCTTTATTTAATGTAGGGTTTACATTAGAAAACCCATTAGAAAATTATATATTTAATAAAGAACGTAATTGGAAACCTGATTATGCTGAAGCTGAATGGCAATGGTATTTATCTGGTGATCCTAGTATTGACAAGCTTGGTGAAATATATGGTAAAGTACCACCGATATGGGAACGTATGGCTGATAGTGAAAGATGTGTTAATTCTAATTACGGTTGGCAAATGTATCGTAACGATCAGTTAGATTATGTAGTAGCCAAACTTAAACATGAAAAAGATACTAGACACGCAGCGATTAGTATATATGATTGTAAAGAACATAAATTTTACAGTAAAGATACTCCATGTACATATGCTATACAATTTACAATTGTTAACAATAGATTAAACATGGCTGTTTTAATGCGTTCTAATGATCTCTGGTACGGTTTCTGTAATGACCAGTACTGTTTTAGTATGATACAAAAATTAATTGCAGACAGATTAGATATTAAAGTTGGTGAATATTATCATTACGCACACAACTTACATTTATACAACGATAAAATATAATGTATTATTTATATCACATTCCGGGTAAAAAGATCGGTGTTACATGTAATCTTAATAAGAGAGTTACGTTAACACAGGGTTATAACCCAGACGAATATGAAGTTCTTGATCAGTCCGATGATATAGATTATATATCAGAGAAAGAGATAGAACTTCAAAAGTCTTATGGCTATAAAGTTGATCGTAAAAAATATAATGAATTAGTTAAATTAAATAAAATGAATATAAACGTAACAGAACAAACTACTACGTTTCCTTATCCTGTTAAAAAACTTAAAGGTAATTTAATGGATAATATAGGATTTAAATGGAAGTCAGAGCACGGCGACTTTGTACTTAATTTAGATTCTATACGTTGGATAATGAAGAACGTTAAAACCTCTATGTACAACAACAATAGATGTTATGTATATAATAAAGCATTTGCAGAATGGTTTAAAACACCTGAACTATGGAGCGAAGATCAGTTAGACGAAATACAAACAAAATCTAACGAAAATAGATTTGAATTAATAAGAGACTGGGCTAGATCTAGAGGTTTGTATGACAAAGGCAATACGCATACACAATATGTTAAGCTTCAAGAAGAAGCTGGTGAATTAGCAAAAGCATTATTAAAAAATGATAAACCTGAAGTTGTAGATGCTATCGGTGATATGGTTGTTGTTTTAACAAACTTAGCTTTTCTACAAGGAGTAGATATAGAATACTGTATTGATAGTGCTTACAAAGTAATAAACAAACGAACAGGTAAAATGATTAATGGAACATTTGTAAAAGATGAATAAATACGTAGTAAAAACAGACGATAAAATCGTACAACAAGTAATCGAAAAGATAGATCAACGTAGTTTGATTGGTCAAGCTAAGTACGGCGCAATGATGATGGAAGAAGTTGAAGGCAAAGACAAAGACTTAAACGACTTCCTAATTGATGTACAAGAAGAAATAATGGATGCATTGTTATACATACAAGCAGCAAGAGCTTGTTTACGTGATGAAGTTGAAGAAGCAATGCTCAACCGTATGAACATTATTGGTCAAAACGGTAATGACGGTTTACATTATGAAGAAGAAGAATTATAAAAGAAAACGAGGACCTGTACAAGCAAAAAAAGTTAAATATGACGGAATAAACTTTGCCTCAGGTCTTGAGCGTTATATGTATATGGCTTTGAAAAAAGCTAAAATAAAAGCTACATATGAAGGTGCTACATTTGAAATAGTTGAAGGCTTTATGTTTGATAATGCTTCTTATGAACGTACTGCAAATGGTAAAGGAGAATTTACACAACGTGGTAGAAAAAAAATATTACCTATTAAATATACTCCTGATTTTATATGTCCTGATTATAAATTTATAATTGAATGTAAGGGTAGAGCCAACGAGTCTTTTCCATTACGATGGAAATTATTTAAAAAATATGTAGTAAAAAATTATCCTGATACAATATTATTTAAACCACAAAATCAAAAAGAATGCGACGAAACAATAAGATTAATCCTAAGTTATCTAAAATAATAGCTAGGAAAAAATATGCAGAGCGACAAATTGACAAGTGGGTTAAATGGTCGTGGAATCAAAGAGGAAAAGTAAAGTATAAAGAACTGGTTGGTTATCAAGATCAGTATAATATTAAAGTTTATGGATAACGAAAAATGGAATTGGTCTTTATCAATAGGTTTTTATCCAGGTATATTGTTTGGCACAAGAGCTTATGAAGAAGAACAAAGTGTAACATATGTGTTTTATATCCCATTTATAGATATAGCACTAGAAATACCTTATAATTAAATGTTTAGTAATATACCTAAAGATAAATTATTACACTTTTTCTATGGAACATTAATTAGTTTTGGTTCTATAGGATTATTTGGTGTATATGGTTTGTGGATTACAGTAGTTGTAGCTGCAGCCAAAGAAATAATATATGACTGGTATTTAGGCAAAGGTACTCCAGAGTTTAATGACTTTGCAGTTACATGCTTACCAGCATTAATGTTTTTAATAATAGAATGCAATGAGTTTATTTAAAGAAAGAATACCTTACAAACCGTTTGAATACCCAATATATTATACCGAAGGTTGGTTAAAGCAGGCACAAGCGTTTTGGTTACATACAGAAATACCTATGTCAGGTGATGTTAAAGACTGGAACGAAAAGCTTACATTAGCTGAAAAAAATTTAGTTGGTAATATATTATTAGGTTTTGCTCAAACTGAATGTGCTGTGTCTGATTATTGGACTCAAAAAGTCGTATCATGGTTCCCAAAACATGAAGTGCAACAGATGGCTATGATGTTCGGCTCACAAGAAACAATACACGCTGTTGCATACAGTTATTTAAATGAAACACTTGGATTGGAAGACTTTGAAGCGTTTTTGCATGAACCCGCAACATCGGAAAGATTTGATAATTTGGTTTCTTACGACGGCACTGATCCTGTCGGGATTGGTAGAAGCTTGGCCGTGTTTTCTGCCTTCGCAGAAGGTGTTAGTCTCTATAGTGCTTTTGCTGTTCTATACTCTTTTCAGTTACGAAACCTTCTCAAAGGAATAGGACAACAAATGAAATGGAGTGTAAGAGATGAATCATTACATAGTCGTATGGGTTGTCAATTATACAGGCATATGTGTGAAGAATTACCAGATCTAAAAGATAAATGTAAAGAAGATATATATCAAGCAGCTAAAATTATGGTTGATCTTGAAGAAAAATATATAGATAAAATGTTTGAGATGGGTGATATTGAAAATTTAAAATCATATGATCTAAAACAGTTTATTAGAAAAAGAACAAATGAAAAACTACAAGAACTTGGTTACTCGGATAAAAGAAGATTTTTCAATTATGACGAAGACGCAGCAGCGAATCTTGATTGGTTCTATCATCTTACTGGGGGTCACACTCACACTGACTTTTTTGCGATTAGGCCGACTGACTATAGTAAAGCAAACGAAGGAGAAGATTTTGAAGATATTTGGTAATGATATACGTACAAGATAATTTTTTAAAACCACAGTTATTTAAAGCATTAGTAGATTACGCTGATGATTTTACAGAAGTTAAAACACCTGGTAAATCTTTTTGGATAAAAGAACTACCTGTAGAGTTTGAAAACTTATTAGTAAATGAATTAAAAGCTATTGAAAGAAAAACTATTACTATTATAAAAGCTTTTATTAGAAAAGCAGAAGGTAATCAAGATAGTGAATGGCGTATTCATAATGATACTATAATTGAAGGACAACAACCAACTAGAGCAGCTGTACTATATATTGAATCTAATTATAATGAATTAAATGGTACAGCTTTCTGGGAACATGAAAATTATGGAGAAACTTATATAGAATCAAATGCTGAAGAATTTAATCGCATGTTGTTAGAAGATGCAAATGATAAAAGTAAATGGAAATTAAAATCTGTTATAGGATATAAACCTAATAGGCTATTGTCATATCCATGTAATTATTTCCATAGTAAATATCCTAATAAATTTAAAGAACCAAGAAAGGTTTTAGTAATATTTTATAAATAATGGCACAAAATAAATTAAAGAAAAAAGTAGAAGCACTTACAAATGTTGTAAGACAATTAATTAAAGAACTTCAAGCTACTACATCTTTAGCTCAAGGAACACTAACTGCATTTCAAATGCATATAGGTAAAGATGAATGGGAAAAAGTAGTTGAAGAATTAAAACAAGTAGAAGAACGTAGAACTCAAGAAGAAAAAAAGTTTGAAACTGATGTGGAATAATGAATGGATTAAAGGAGTTGATTACCCAGAGTGGGGTGACAACGAGGTATACAAAAAAACAATAGGTGGAGGTTATTTATATAATGGCGAAACACCTAAAGAAGCATATGAAAGAGTTGCAAATACTGTTGCAAAAAGGTTGGCTCAACCTGAAATGGCTAATTCATTCTTTGAATATATATGGAAAGGTTGGTTATGTCTGGCTTCGCCAGTTCTTTCAAATACTGGTACTGATCGTGGGCTTCCTATATCTTGCTTTGGTATTGACGTTGCTGACAGTATTATTGACATTGGTCAAAAGAATTTGGAGATGATGCTACTCGCTAAGCACGGCGGTGGAGTAGGTATCGGTATAAATCAAATCAGACCCGCTGGCACTAAAATAACAGGTAATGGAACAAGCGACGGCGTTGTGCCTTTTTGTAAAATATACGATTCAACAATACTTGCCACTAATCAAGGATCTGTCAGACGAGGAGCTGCAAGCGTTAACATTAACATTGAGCATGACGATTTCGAAGAGTGGCTCGAGATTAGAGAACCTAAAGGAGACGTCAACAGACAATCGCTTAACTTACATCAATGCGCTGTCGTCGGCGATAAATTTATGCGACGACTTATTGCTGGAGATAGTGATGCTAGGAAAAGATGGGGAAAGTTATTACAAAAGCGTAAAGCGACTGGAGAGCCTTATATACTTTTTAAAGGAAACACTAACAAGCAAAATCCAGCGTCTTACAAAGACAACGCTTTAAAAGTTCACATGACTAATATCTGTAGTGAAATAGTTTTACATACAGATGAAAATCATTCATTCGTTTGTTGTCTATCTAGCTTAAACCTAGCTAAGTATGACGAATGGAAAAATACAAATATCATTTATGACTCAATATGGTTTCTTGATGGAGTACTTGAAGAGTTTATACAAAGAGCTAAATACAGAAAAGGTTTTGAAAACTCTGTACGTTTTGCTGAAAAAGGTAGAGCATTAGGTCTTGGTGTACTCGGATGGCATACATATTTACAAGAAAAAGGTTTACCATTTGAGGGTTTATTATCACAATATGAAACTAGAAGAATTTTTAGCCAAATCAAAATCGAATCTGAACGAGCTAGTATGGCTCTCGCAGATGTTTATGGAGAACCTCTTTGGTGTGTCGGTACTGGTTTTCGCAATACCCATTTACGCGCTATTGCTCCCACTGTTAGTAATTCTAAACTTTCTGGAAATGTTAGTCCCGGCATTGAACCCTGGGCAGCTAATGTATTTACGGAACAGTCAGCTAAAGGGACGTTCATTAGGAAAAATCCTACATTGGTTAAGGTTTTGGAAAAAGCCGGAATCAACAACAAAAAAACGTGGGAAAAAATCTTAGCAGACGGTGGATCTGTACAAGATATAAAAGAATTAGACGATGATACTAAAGAAGTATTTAAAACGTTTAAAGAAATAAATCAATTAGAATTAGTAAGACAAGCAGGAATACGACAACAATACATTGATCAGTCTGTTAGTTTAAATTTAGCTTTTCCAGCTGAGGCAACTCCTAAATGGATTAATCAAGTTCATTTAGATGCATGGAAAAAAGGAATTAAAACTTTATATTATATGAGAACTGAATCTGTACTACGTGGAGATATAGCTAGTAAAGCTATGGAAGAGTGTGTTGCTTGTGATGGATAAAAAAAAGGGAGGCGCAATGCCTCCCTTTCGTTACAGGATCTTCGGGTATGGTACGCCCGTTATATTGTGATCCTTAACAATTCCATCTACGTCTAGCAGCTAAACCTCTTTTTGATTTCCATTTTTTTGATCTAGCACAAAATGATTTTCTACGCTTCCATTTTTTACTTCCTGGTTTAAGCTCTGATGGTTTTTCAGTTACAGCAGTTTGTAAGTTGCTACCAGGATTTTTCTTTTTATATTCTTTAACTCCTTTTTCAGTCATACCGGCACCTTCTTCTACAGTTCTAAAATTACGTCCTTTACCCTTTGTGGTTTTACGAGGTTCATTAGATTCTTTTCTTTTTGTAGGAGCACCACATTCTTGACCAGTCTTTACATTAATCCAGTTTTCTTTTTCAAACCAATCACGTAAAGTAGCTCCTTTTTTACGAGCTCCAGATACTTCTGATCTTTGTGATCTTTCTCTTTTGCCTGATCTACCCGCAGACTCTTTAGCACTAACAACTTTTTTCTTTTCTTCAGCGCTCATACTGTTTACTTTAGATTTAGGTAAACAAACTTTAGTTGTACCACCACCTTTTGTAGCATTCATTGGACTAGTAAAAGGCTTATCAATTTTATCATAAGTTAATTTTGTATTATCTGAATAGATAGGACGACCTGATAATACTCCATCTTCAGGATCAACATTAACTCCGTATTTAGGACTAAAAAACGGTTTATTATATTTCATAGCTTCACTATGTAAACTATCTTTAGTTTTTTGATTTAAAGCTTCAAAGGCTTTTTTATCAGCTGGATCATATCTAAATATTTTTCCCGACTTGTGACCTTCACCAAGACTTTCTCCATAATGGTTTTGATTAGCTGGTGATGATTTTCTACAACTACCTTTTGTACCTGGTACTTTACCTGGAACTCTCTCATAACCTTTCCAACAGTTTAATGGTGATATATTTCTATAAGGATGTGCCATTATTTTTTCTTTGATTTATTACCCCAATTAGCAGCGCCTGCTTTTCTACATTGTACTAATTGACCTGATGCATAAGCACTTGGCCAAACTTTAACTCTTGATTTTACTTTATGATAACAAGCGTCTTTTTTACCTTCTTTATTCATAGGCGATGATTTTCTTTCAATAGGTTGATCAGCATCATCAGTTTTTCTTAATCTTATTTGACCTATTTTAGGATCATACATAAATTCACCTCTTTCCATTTCCATTTCTTTTCTATTATCTTCTGCGGTAAGAGGTTTTTCATATTTAGTACCTTTAAATTTATGAGTTCTATCCATGTAACCTTTTTCCCACTTAGCCCATGCTTCTTCTCTACCTAAACTATCTTTTTTAGTTTCATTGTTTTGATTTAAAGGTGAGTGCGGCATTTTAAATGTACCTATTTCTTGTCTCATCTTTTCATTGTGTTTAATTCCTTCTTTATTACCAGTTGTTCCTGGACTGTTATATTTTCTTACTTGACCCCAACCACCCGAATGCATCATTTCTGAATCACAGTGGTTCATTGGTGATCCTTTCTTTGGTGGGATCATCCAATCTCCTGGTGGTCTTCCTAAATTTGGTTTCATTGGTTCAGTTCTTCCTAGTTTTTGTGTATCTTTTAAAAAATCACCAGCTCCTTCAAGTAAATTTTTAGTACCTTTATAAATATTTTTAGCTAAATCTACACGTCTTTGTAAAGATTTTTTTATAGCTGGTTTAAATACTTGCTCGTAATTTGCCTTTCCTTTACGTGGATCAATAAAGCCCAAAGCTCTATCTCCATCTTTTAATTTGACTTCAGCACCCCAAATAGTTTTGTGTTTAGTTCCCATTTTAAATTGTTTTATATTTTGTTCTGTTGTATTCGTCTTTATAAGCTTTTAAACATTTGTTTCTATTATCTTCTTTCGATACATATGATACATGTATCCAGTTTGGTTGTGTATCAGTACCAAACTCCCATATCATTTGATCAAAATTTAAGTTTTCTTTTATCCAGTGATACATTTCTGCATTAGTTTTATTACCATAGACATCATCAATATCAATTGCTTGACCTTTACAATGCTGAGAAGTTTTAGCGCCTCCTATAGCTTCGTTTAATTCTGCAGATCTA
>Ga0208794_1001169_pt1 | contig 12344 bp, 10 predicted proteins | sample 32_taG_FD_184106 | JGI IMG/M metagenome (GOLD analysis project Ga0208794, IMG submission 184106) | Marine viral communities from the Gulf of Mexico - 32_GoM_OMZ_CsCl metaG (SPAdes) (version 2) | ecosystem: Environmental > Aquatic > Marine > Oceanic | place: Atlantic Ocean: Gulf of Mexico... | reverse complement strand
CGGGCGGGAAGCCGCCCCGGGCCCCGGGCGAACCGTCCCTCGCGGCCGAGCTCAGCGCGGAGTTCGCGGGCACGATGATCCTCATCCTGTTCGGCGTCGGGGTCGTGGCCTCGGTCGTCGCCGGCGGCAGGGGTGACATCGACTCGATCAGCTGGGCCTGGGGGCTCGGCGTGGTGCTCGGCATCTACACCGCCGCACGCATCAGCGGAGCTCACCTCAATCCCGCCGTGACCGTGGCGCTGGCCGTCTACCGCGGGTTCCCGTGGCGCAAGGTGGCCCCGTTCGCGGCCGCCCAGCTGGCCGGCGCGTTCGTCGCCGCGATCCTGGTGCGCCTCGTCTACCACGACGTGATCACGGCGTTCGACCCCGCGCTCGGCAAGGACTCGGGCGGCATCTTCTACACCTCGCCCGGGGTCACGGCCGACGGGTCGCCCGTCTCGGTGCTCACGGGCTTCGGTGACCAGGTGCTCGGCACCGCGGTCCTGGTGTTCCTGGTGCTCGCCCTCACGACGGCGGCGAACAACCCGCCGCTGGCCAACCTCGGCCCCTGGCTCATCGGCATGGTCGTCGTCGGGCTCGGCATGGCGTGGGGCGCCAACGCCGGCTACGCCATCAACCCCGCCCGCGACCTCGGGCCCCGGCTCGCCGCCTGGGTGACCGGCTACGGCAACGAGGTGTGGGAGTCCACCTCGAGCGGTGCGCTGTACTTCTGGGTGCCGATCGTCGCGCCCGTCGTCGGTGCGCTCGTCGGCGGTGCGGCCTTCAAGCTCCTCATCGAGATCCACCTGCCCCCGGCCGACGTGCCGGAGCCCACGCCCGAACCCACCGACGAGACCCCCGCCGCCCCGCACAGGAGGAAGCACTGATGTCCGATCCCACCGAGAAGTACGTCGGCTCCATCGACCAGGGCACGACCAGCACGCGCTTCATGATCTTCGACCACGACGGCAACGAGGTGGCCCGCCACCAGCTCGAGCACGAGCAGCTGCTGCCGCAGGCGGGCTGGGTCGAGCACAACCCGGTGGAGATCTGGGAGCGCACCAGCTCGGTCATCCAGACCGCCCTCGGCAAGGCGCGGCTCACCTCCGACGACCTGGTGGCGCTGGGCATCACCAACCAGCGCGAGACGACCGTGGTGTGGAACAAGCGCACCGGGCGGCCCTACTACAACGCGATCGTCTGGCAGGACACGCGCACCGACCGCATCGCGAGCGCCCTGGACCGCGACGGTCGCGGCGACGTGATCCGCCAGAAGGCCGGTCTGCCGCCCGCGACCTACTTCGCCGGCGGCAAGATCCAGTGGATCCTCGAGAACGTCGACGGGGTGCGCGAGGCGGCCGAGGCCGGCGACGCGATCTTCGGCACCACCGACAGCTGGCTCGTCTGGAACCTCACCGGCGGACGCGACGGCGGTGTGCACGTCACCGACGTGACGAACGCCAGCCGCACGATGCTGATGGACCTCGAGACCCTCGACTGGGACGACGAGCTGCTCGGCTTCTTCGACATCCCCCGGGCGATGCTGCCGGAGATCCGGTCGTCGTCGGTGCCCGAGGGGTACGGCGTGACCCGGGCGAACGGTCCCTTCTCCGGCGAGGTGCCGATCACCGGCATCCTCGGCGACCAGCAGGCGGCCACCGTCGGCCAGGTCTGCTTCGCGCCGGGCGAGGCGAAGAACACGTACGGCACGGGCAACTTCATGCTGCTGAACACCGGCACGGAGATCGTCCGGTCGAAGGCGGGCCTGCTCACGACGCCGGCGTACAAGTTCGGCGACGAGCCCTGCGTCTACGCGCTCGAGGGGTCGATCGCGGTCACCGGCTCGGCCGTGCAGTGGCTGCGCGACCAGCTGGGCATCATCTCCGGCGCCTCCCAGTCGGAGTCGCTGGCGCGCCAGGTGGAGGACAACGGCGGCGTCTACTTCGTGCCGGCGTTCTCGGGGCTCTTCGCGCCGTACTGGCGCAGCGACGCCCGCGGGGCGATCGTCGGGCTGTCGCGCTTCAACACCAACGCCCACCTGGCGCGGGCCACGCTCGAGGCGATCTGCTACCAGAGCCGCGACGTCGCCGACGCCATGGAGAAGGACTCCGGGGTGAAGCTCGAGGTGCTGAAGGTCGACGGCGGCGTCACGGCCAACGAGCTCTGCATGCAGATCCAGGCGGACGTGCTCGGCGTGCCCGTGAGTCGCCCGGTCGTCGCCGAGACGACGGCGCTGGGTGCGGCGTACGCCGCGGGCCTCGCGGTCGGCTTCTGGAAGGACACCGAGGAGCTGCGCGCGAACTGGAACGAGTCGAAGCGCTGGGAGCCCACCTGGGACGAGGAGAAGCGCGACACCGGTCACGGCCAGTGGAAGAAGGCCGTCGAGCGGACGCTCGGCTGGGTGGACGTCGACTGACCCCGGAGCGAGCCGGGCGAGGGTGTCGGCGACGCCTGCCAGACTGACGCACATGAGCGCACCGACACCCGACCCGGCTCCCGGCATCACCGACGAGCACGTCGCTCTCGCGCACGAGCTGATGGACCTGGCCCGTGCCGGTGAGGTCGAGCGGCTGCTGGCCTACGTGGTCGCCGGCGTCCCGGCCGACCTGACCGACGCGAGCGGCAACACGCTGCTGATGCTCGCCGCCTACCACGGTCACGCGCCCCTGACGGCGGCGCTGGCCGACCAGGGGGCCGACGTCGACCGGGCGAACGACAAGGGCCAGACCCCGTTGGCCGGGGCGGTCTTCAAGGGCGAGGACGCGGTCGTCGCCGTGCTGCTGGAGAACGGCGCCGACCCCGATCTCGGGCAGCCCTCGGCGCGGGCGGCGGCGCGCATGTTCGGGCGCTCCTACTTCGCCTGAAACAGAAGTTCCCCGAACGACCCGTCCGACGGTAGATTGGTGACACGTGCGTTTCCTCAACGACCTGGCCCCGGCCCACGACCTGACCTACGACGACGTCTTCATGGTGCCCCGTCACTCGACGGTGGCGAGCCGCTTCGACGTCGACCTCTCCACCGACGACGGCACGGGCGCGACCCTGCCGATCGTGGTGGCCAACATGACGGCCGTCGCCGGTCGTCGCATGGCGGAGACGGTGGGTCGCCGGGGCGGTCTCACGGTGCTCCCGCAGGACATCCCGGTCGACGTGGTGCGCGAGGTCGTCGAGTTCGTGCGCTCCCGCCACCTCGTCTTCGACACCCCCATCGAGCTCAGCGGCGAGCAGACCGTCGGTGAGGCGCTCTCGCTCATCCCGAAGCGCTCCCACCGTGCGGCCGTCGTGGTGGAGGGCGGGCGGCCCGTCGGGGTGGTCACCGTCGACGACTGCCTCGAGGTCGACCGGTTCACCCAGGTGCGCGAGGTCATGTCGACGACGCTGGTCACGGTGCCGGCCGACGCCGACCCCCGTGCCGCCTTCGACGTGCTCGACCGGGCCCGGGTCAAGGTGGCCCCGGCCGTCGACGCCGACGGCCGCCTGCTCGGCGTGCTCACCCGCACCGGCGCGCTGCGCGCCACGCTCTACACGCCCGCGACCGACCCGCAGGGCCGCTTGGTCGTGGCCGCGGCGGTCGGCGTCAACGGTGACGTCGGCGCCAAGGCGGCCGCCCTCCTGGAGTCCGGGGTCGGCGCCCTCGTGGTCGACACCGCGCACGGCGACCAGGACCGGATGGTCGAGGCCCTCAAGGCGGTGCGCGCCCTGAGTCCCGAGGTGCCCGTGGCCGCCGGCAACATCGTCTCGGCCGAGGGCACCCGCGAGCTCATCGCCGCCGGGGCCGACATCGTCAAGGTCGGCGTGGGGCCGGGCGCCATGTGCACCACCCGCATGATGACCGGCGTCGGGCGCCCGCAGTTCTCCGCCGTGCTCGAGTGCGCCGAGGCCGCCCGTGCCGAGGGCGGCCGGGTCTGGGCCGACGGCGGTGTGCGGCACCCGCGCGACGTCGCGCTCGCGCTGGCCGCCGGCGCCTCGTCGGTGATGGTCGGCTCCTGGTTCGCCGGCACCCACGAGTCGCCCGGCGACCTGCAGCTCGACTCCGACGGTCGCGCGTTCAAGGTCTCGTTCGGCATGGCCTCGGCCCGCGCCGTGGCCCACCGCACCTCGACCGAGTCGGCCTACGACCGGGCCCGCAAGGGCCTCTACGAGGAGGGCATCTCGTCGTCGCGCATGTACGTCGACCCGCAGCGCCCGGGCGTCGAGGACCTCATCGACCAGATCTGCGCCGGTGTCCGCTCGTCCTGCACGTACGCCGGAGCCCGCTCCCTCGCCGAGATGCACGAGAACGCCGTCGTCGGCGTCCAGTCGGCCGCGGGCTTCCACGAGGGTCGGCCGCTGCCGGCCGGCTGGTGACCCGGTGACCGGCGAGACCGTGCTCGTCGTCGCGGCGACGGAGGCCGAGGCGGCCCGGGTGCCCGACGGCGTGCCGCTGGTCGTCACCGGCATGGGCAAGACCGCCGCGGCGGCCGCCACGGCGAGGGCGCTGGCGGCGTACCCCGACCCGTCGTCGGTGCACGTGGTCAACATCGGTACGGCGGGCGCGCTGCACGACGGCCTCACCGGGCTGTTCCTCCCGGGCCGGGTGCTCAACCACGACCTCGACGCCGTCGCGGTCCGGGCGCTGGGGGACGACCCGCAGGAGTGGCTGGAGCTCGGCACGGGCGACGCGGCGGTCGCCCTCGCCAGCGGCGACGTCTTCGTGACGGCCCCCGTCGTCCGGGCCCGCCTGGCCGCGCAGGCCCAGCTCGTCGACATGGAGGGCTACGCCGTCGCGTACGCCGCCCGAGCCGTCGGCGCCCGGGTCACCCTCGTCAAGCACGTCTCCGACGCCGCCGACGAGTCCGCCTGGGACTGGCCCGCGCTGGTCGCCGCGAGCGCCGTCGTCCTGGGGGACTGGCTCGCCGACCACGTCGATCGGTGATCGCCCGCCCGATCCGCCCACCTCGCAGGCGCGGCCCGCCCGCGCCGCACGCACGAGAGCCCCCCGGCCACCGGCCGTGGGGCTCTCGGCGTACGGGGTGCGTCGGATCCTTCACGCCGTGCCGCCCGTGTCGTGGGGCGCGGGTGGGCTGTGGGGCTCTCGGCGTACGGGGCACGTCGGATCGTTCACGCCCTGCCGCCCGTGTCGTGGGGCGTGGGTGGGCTGTGGGGCTCTCGGCGTACGTGGCACGTCGGATCCTTCACGCCGTGCCGCCCGTGTCGTGGGCCGCGGTGGTGCTGGGGCTTCCGTCGTACGGGGTGCGTCGGATCGTTCACGCTCGCCGGCGCGGCTGCTCGACGTCCTCGGAATCCGTCGCACCGAAAACGCCGAAGGTGCTTGCGCGCTGAGACGGGGGTCACGTAACCTTCAGTCGTTCAAACGTTTGAACGATCTGCCGGAGCCGCCCTAGCGGCAAGCCGCCAACCTCGGGGGGCCGGCCGGCGAGATCGACGCATCGTCGCGTCCATCCAAGGGAGAACCACCATGAACCGACGTCCCCTGCTCGCCGGACTTGCGTGCGCGATGGCCTTCAGCCTCGCGGCCTGCGGCGAGGTCGACAGCACTGACGACGCTGCCGCCGCCGACCCGTCCGACCTCACCATCGGGGTCTCGAACCTCGGCCTGAGCTTCCCGTTCCCGTCCGCCATCGGCGAGGGCATCAAGGCCCGCGCCGACGAGCTCGGCGTCACGATCGTCGAGCTCGACGGCCAGGGCGAGACGGAGAAGCAGTCCAACGACGTGCAGGACCTCATCGGCCAGGACCCCGACGGCGTGCTCCTGCTGCCGGTCGACTCGGGCGTGGCGGTCGGCCTGGTCGACCAGCTCACCGAGGCGGGCATCCCCACGGTCGCGGTCGCCTCGCAGGTCGGCGACCCGAGCGAGCGCGACCTCGAGGACGTGTACGACGAGCTCGTCGCCCTGGTGACCCAGGACGAGCTGGCCGCCGGTCGCACCGCCGGTGAGCTGGCGCTCGAGGCGCTGCCCGAGGGCGGCAAGCTCGCCGTCGTCGAGGGCGCGGCCGGCTTCGCCGAGGTCGAGCTGCGGTTCGACGAGTTCCTCGACCCGGCCGAGGAGGCCGGCGTCGAGTTCGAGGTCGTGGCCCGCCAGCCCGGCGACTGGACCGCCGAGGGCGCCCAGAGCGCGTGCCAGAACATGATCTCCGCCAACCCGGACCTCGACATCGTCTACGCCCAGAGCGACGACATGGCGGTCGGCTGCGCCCAGGCCGTGCAGGCCGCCGGCGCCGACGCCGTGGTCGTGGGCATCGGTGGCTCGCAGCTCGGCATCGACGGCGTGCGCTCCGGCGACATCCTCGGCACGGTCTGCTTCAAGCCCCGTGACCTGGGCGAGCTCGCCATGCAGACCATCTACGACCACCTGACCGGTGCCGAGGAGCGCGAGGCGGAGTTCGTCTCCTACGAGACCCCCGCCATCACGGCCGACAACGTGGACGACTGCGACCCGCAGTGGTGACGTCCGGACCGGTCGCCCACGGCACGGAGGAGACGCGATGACCACGGGTGCGGCAGGGGACGTCCTGCTCGAGCTGCGGGCGGTGACGAAGTCGTTCCCCAACGGCACGACGGCCCTGAGGGGTGTGGACCTCGTCGTACGACGCGGTTCCGTCCACGGGCTCGTCGGCGCGAACGGCGCCGGCAAGTCGACGCTCATCAAGTGCGTCAGCGGCGTGCAGCCCGTCAGCACGGGCTCGATCCACTGGGCGGGGGAGGAGTGCTCGTGGAGCAGCCCGGGCGACGCCCAGGCCGCCGGTCTCGCGACGATCCACCAGCACGTGCCGCTGGTGCCGACGCTCTCGGCGCTGGAGAACGTCTTCCTCTGGCGGCGGGGCCCCTGGCGCAGCACGCCCCAGATGCGGGTGGAGTTCGACCGGTTGGTCGAGCGTCTCGGCTACGAGATCGACCCCGACGTGCAGGTGGCGAGCCTGCCGATCGGCACGCGCCAGATGATCGCGATCCTCCAGGCCCTCGCGCTGGGTGCCGAGCTCGTGATCATGGACGAGCCGACGGCGTCGCTCTCGGAGGCCGAGCGCCGGATCGTGCTCGACGCGGTGCGCCGCCTGGCCGCCGACGGCACGACCTTCGTGTTCATCTCGCACTTCCTCGACGAGATCCTCGAGATCACCGACCACGTGACGGTGCTCCGCGACGGCCGGGCGCTGCTCGACGAGCCGACCGCGACCCTCGATGAGGGCCGCCTGGTCCAGGCCATCGCGGGGCGCGAGCTGCTCGCGGTCGAGCGGGCCGGCGGCGCGGGCTCCCGCACGGGCGACGTGCTCCTCGACGTGACGGGCATCGGCACCCGCACCGGGGTGCGCGACGTGTCGTTCCACGTGCGGGCCGGCGAGATCGTCGGCCTCGCGGGCCTGCTCGGCTCGGGGCGCTCCGAGATCCTCGACGCGATCTTCGGGGCCGACCGCTCGGCCACCGGGGAGGTCACCGTCGCGGGCCGACCGGTCGGGCGGTCGCCGCGGGCGGCCGTGAAGGCCGGGTTCGCCTACGTGCCCGAAGACAGGGTGCAGCAGGGCCTCCACCCGGCCGAGCCGCTGTGGAAGAACATCAGCCTGCCCGACCTGGGACGGCTGTCCCTGCGCCGCCTGCTCCCGCAGGAGCAGGAGGAGCGCGCGCTGGCGGCGCGGGCGATCGACGAGCTCGGCATCGTCGCCTCGGGGCCCGACGCGCTCCCGAGCGAGCTGTCGGGCGGCAACGCGCAGAAGGTCGTCTTCGCGAAGTGGCTCTACGCCGACAAGCCGGTGTGGCTGCTCGACGAGCCGACCGCCGGCGTCGACGTCGGCGCCAAGGCCGAGATCCTGCAGCTCGTGCGCCGTCTCGCCTCCGAGGGCAAGGCGATCGTCCTGGCCTGCAGCGACTTCGACGAGCTGCTGTCCGTCGCGACACGCGTGCTCGTCGTCCGGGGCGGACGTATCGCCCACGACCTCGATGCCCAGCAGGTCACCGAGGAAGAACTCATCATGCTCGCCCACGGGCTGGGCGCCGGAACCGGAGAGGTCGTCCATGTCTGAGAAGGTCGTCACCCCCACCGCGGGCAGCGGCTCGCGGCTGCCCACGTGGCTGCACCCGAGCAACGCCGGTGTGGTCTACGCCTTCGCGGCCCTCGTGGTCGTGCTGAGCATCGCCACCGCGAGCACGGGTCGCCCGTCGTACGTCTCGCCCACGAACGTCTCCAACATCCTCGACCAGACGGCCCTGCTGGGCATCCTGGTGGTCACCACGACGATCGTGCTGATCTCGGGCAACTTCGACCTCTCGGTCGGCTCCGTCGCCGCCTTCGGCGCGGCCACCTGCCTCGGGCTGATGCCCTCGCTGGGCTTCTACGGCGCCTTCGCCGTGGCCCTGCTGGCGGGCGCCGGCATCGGCCTCTTCAACGGGGTCGTGGTCCAGTACGTCGGGATCAACGCCTTCATCGTCACCCTCGGCACGCTGACGGCCGTCCGCGGCCTCGTGCTGATCATCACCGACGGCCGCACCGTCACCGTGCCCGAGGGCGCCGACCGCGACGCCCTGCGCGCCCTCGACGGCAGCCGCTGGGTCACCCCCAACCTCTACCTCCTCGCGGGCATCGGGCTCCTGGCCCTCGCCGCCTGGCGGGTCTGGCGCGCCCAGCGGGCCGGCACGTCGTGGCGCCTGCCCCGCGTGCTCGTCCCCGCCGTCCTCGGCGTCGCCCTCCTCGCCGCGTCGCCGGCGATGGTCTTCACCGTGCGCCTGAGCCAGCGCGCCGTCTACATGCTCGTGCTCGTGGTGCTCGCCGCGTGGGTGCTCCGCTACACCACCGTGGGCCGACGTCTCTACGCCACCGGCGGCAACGCGGAGGCCGCCCGCCTCTCGGGCGTGGCCGTCGACCGCTACCGCGTGATGGCGTTCGTGCTCAACGGCACCGCCGCCGCGTTCGTGGGCGTGCTCTACGCGAGCCGGCTGGGCTCCATCAACCCCACCGGGCTCAACGGGTTCGAGCTCACGGCCCTGGCTGCCGCGATCCTCGGTGGCACCTCGCTCTTCGGTGGCCTGGGCAGCGTCGCCAAGTCGCTCGTCGGCGCGCTCATCCTCGTCACCCTGGCCAACGGCTTCAACGTGCTCAACCTCGGCGCCAACTACCAGGGCCTCATCGAGGGCGTCGTGCTCATCGTCGCCGCAGGCATGTACACGATCGCGCTCCGCCGCAAGCAGCGCGTCAGCCTGCGCACGGTCGACCCGACCACGAAGCCCGCCACCACCGGCCACCCGACGGACGCGCCCGAGCTCACCCCCGCCGGTGCCGGGGCGGAGCGCCCGTGAGCCTGCGCGCCGCCGTGCTCCTCAGCACCCTCCGGGCGGGTCACGAGCAGGCGTACGACGCCGACCACGCCGTCGTACCGGACCCGCTGCTCGACCTGCTGGTCGCCCACGGGGTGCGCGACTGGGTGATCTGGCGCGACGGGCGCTCCCTGCTCCACCTGGTCGACGTCGACGACTACGAGGTGCTGGGGGCGGCCATCGCCGACGACGCCGTCAACGTCGCGTGGCAGGCCGACATGGCGGCGCACGTCGAGGCGTTCGAGACGATCGAGGCGGTCCCCGCGCTCGAGCAGCCCCGGCTCGTCTGGTCGCTGCGCCGCCAGGCCGCTGCCGCCCCCGTTCCTGAGCCCGTTCCCGAGCCCGTTCCCGAGACGAGGAGCCGATGATCCACGGACACCGCGTGCTCGACACGCACCAGCACGTCTGGAGCCTGGCCGAGGGCGACTACACCTGGCTGACGCCGGAGGCCGGTCCGCTGCACGCCAGCTTCGGCGTCGACGACGTCGAGCCGCTCGCCGCGGCCAGCGGCGTGGACGACGTCGTTCTCGTGCAGGCCGACCCCACGCTCCGCGACACCGACGCCATGCGTGCCGCGGCCGCGGGCTGGTCGCGCGTCGTCGGCATCGTCGGCTGGGCGCCGCTCGACCAGCCCGCCCCGCTGCGTGCCACGCTGGAGCAGTTCGCCGCCGACGACCTCCTCGTGGGCGTCCGGCACCAGATCCACGACGAGCCCGACGCCGACTGGGTCGTGCGCGAGCCCGTCCTCGACGGCCTCGGCGAGGTCGCGCGGGCCGGCCTGGCGTACGACGTCGTCGCTGTCCTGCCGCGCCACCTCGAGCACGTGCCGACCCTCGCCGCCCGCCACCCCGAGCTGCGGCTCGTCATCGACCACCTGGCGAAGCCCCCGGTCGCCGACGGCGGCTGGCAGCCCTGGGCCGACCTGCTGGCGCGGGCGGCGTCGTACCCCCACGTGACCGCCAAGATCTCGGGCCTCGACACGGCGGCCGGTCCGGACTACGGGCCCGACGACCTGCGGCGGTACGTCGACCACGCGCTCGAGTGCTTCGGCCCCGAGCGGCTGATGTTCGGCAGCGACTGGCCCGTCAGCACCCTCGCCGGCGGCTACGCCCGCTGGTGGGAGGTCGTCACCGAGCTGCTGGCCCCCCTGACGGTGGCCGAGCAGGCCGCCGTCCTGGGCGGCACGGGTCGCCGCGTCTACGGCCTCGAGGAGGCGGCGTGAGCGGCGTGGGGGGGCTCGACCTCTGGCGTCCGGTCGCGGAGGCCGTCGACCTCGCCGTCCCGGTCGAGCACCGTCGCCCGATCGCGATCGTCGGAGCCGGCGCGATCGTCGACGTGGCCCACCTGCCGGCGTACCGCAGCGCGGGCCTCGAGGTCGTCGGCATCTTCGACATCGACCAGGAGCGCGCCCGCGAGGTGGCGGGCCGGCACGACGTGCCGCGCGTCTACGCGAGCCTCGACGAGGTGCTCGCCGACGACCGCGTCGAGGTGATCGACGTGGCCGTCGTGGCGACCGCGCAGCCCGCGATCGTGCGCGCCGCCGTGGCCGCGGGGAAGCACCTGCTCTGCCAGAAGCCCTTCGCCCCCGACATCGCGACGGCGGAGGAGCTGCGCGACCTCGCCGAGGCGGCGGGCGTCCGTGTCGCGGTCAACCAGCAGCTGCGGTACGACGAGGGCGTCGCCGTCGCGCGCGCCGTCGCCGGCCTCGGGTGGATCGGGGAGCCGACCGCGCTCACCGTGCACGTCGACATCGCGACCGACTTCGGCGCGTGGCCCTGGTTGCTGGTCTCCGACCGGCTCGAGATCGCCTACCACTCGATCCACTACCTCGACGCGATCCGGTCGATCCTCGGCGACCCCACCACGGCCTACTGCGTCGCGGGCCGTCGCCCGGGCCAGGCCCCGGCCGCGGAGACGCGGACGATGTCGACGCTGCGCTTCGCCTCCGGCGCCAGCGCCGGCCTGCACGTCAACCACGAGAACCTCGGCGGCGACCTGCGCGCCGAGTTCCGGCTCGACGGGTCGGAGGGCTCGGTGCGCGGCACCTTCGGGATGCTCTACGACTACCCGCACGGGCGGCCCGACACGGTCGAGCTGTTCAGCCGTGTGGTCCCGACCGACGGCTGGGTGCCCTACCCGGTGACCGGCCGCTGGATCCCCGACGCGTTCGCCGGCCCGATGGGCTCGCTGCTCCGGTGGATCGCCACGGGCGAGCCCGCCCCCACCGCGGCGGCCGACAACGTCGCCACCCTCCGCCTGGTCGAGGCGCTCTACGCCTCGGTCGCCGGCGGCGTCGCCGTGGAGGTGGGTCGATGACCGGGCCCGTGGACGCGCACGACCCGCTCGGCCTGGCCGGCCGGCGCGTGCTGGTGACCGGCGGCGCCGGGGGACTGGGTCGCGCGAGCGCCGAGACCCTGCTCGCGCACGGCGCCTCCGTCGTCGTGTGCGACGTGCCGGGAGAGCGGCTCGAGTCCGCGGCCGCCGAGCTCGCGTCGTACGGCGACCGCGCCCACGCCGTGGCGCTCGACCTCTCGGTGCGGGAGAACTGCACCGCGCTGCCGGCCCTGGCCTGCGAGGCGGCGGGGCTCGACGGTCTCGACGTGCTGGTCAACGCCGTCGGCATCATGCGCACGACCCCCATGCTCGAGCTCGCGCCCGAGCAGTGGGACCGCACGCTCGCGCTCAACCTCTCGGGCGTGTTCGCGACGACGCAGGCGGCGGCCGCCCTCATGGGTGACGGCGCCAGCATCGTGAACGTGGCCTCGGTGGCCGCCCGCTCGGGGCGGCCGAACGCCGTGGACTACGCGGCCACGAAGGCCGCGCTGCTCTCGCTGACGAAGTCCGCGGCACTCGCCCTGGCCCCGCGGGTGCGGGTCAACGCGGTGTGCCCCGGGATCTTCCTGACCGACATGTGGGCGGGCATCATGCGCGACCGCGACGAGCAGTTCGGTCCGGGCGCCGGGGAGCGCTACCTGCAGGAGCAGTCCGCCCGGAGCGCCCTGGGGCGGGTGGGCCGACCGGCCGAGCTCGCCGCGGTGGTCGCGTTCCTGGCGGGACCCCTG
>Ga0208794_1001167_pt1 | contig 12365 bp, 23 predicted proteins | sample 32_taG_FD_184106 | JGI IMG/M metagenome (GOLD analysis project Ga0208794, IMG submission 184106) | Marine viral communities from the Gulf of Mexico - 32_GoM_OMZ_CsCl metaG (SPAdes) (version 2) | ecosystem: Environmental > Aquatic > Marine > Oceanic | place: Atlantic Ocean: Gulf of Mexico... | reverse complement strand
TTATTAACGTAATCGATTGCACTTTGGATCTTATTGACGATGATGGTCTTTCTCACTACGTGGTTGTTGCCGACATTGCTGACGTGCGCCTGGTGCGTCCTGCAGTCCTATATCCAACAGATATAGCTGAGCCTGCAGAGTACGGACCAGGACAATGCAGTGCATGTCTGGCACTAGACCTAGCCGATGAAGCACCACCAGCAGACCCAGCTGCCTTGCGTCAATACATTCAAGACTGGGATCTTGATTGGGAACTAGACGAACCCAACGACTAAACCAGTAGGCATTGAGCTACGAGACGGGATCATGTAAGTCCTACTTTTCTAATCAAGCAATGGGCAGTGACGCCAACAACGCCATGGAGGGGTCACGTAAGTCCCATTTTTCTACATAACACTACACTAAACACATGCAATTCAACCTTCCTTCCAACGTACGTCAAGAGGTCATTCAATATGACCCGACGCTCAAAAAGATTCAAGCCGAAACTAACAAGATTCAGCGTAAACTGCCTCGCTACCCACAAGGCAATGTCATCAGCCTTGGTCTAATACCAGAAGATGTTGTTCGCTTGCACAGTCAACAAGAAGCTATTGATCGCATCAATGCTTCACCAGCCAACCAAAAGGTTTATCGATTCAGAATTCCTGTTGGTGCAGCACCAGCAACGCTAGAAACACTTGCAGTTATTTATCACTACAAACAATTTTGGGTAGCAGTATGGATGCCACGCAACAAAGACGAAGGTTATTGGTACGGCATCTCAGTTGCATTCAAAGACAATGCCACTGCACGCAAACAATTTGCTGGCAGATTATTTAGACACCCAAATAAGTATAGCAGTGAACATGCTTTAATACCTGACATCACTAACATGCGTTCAGTTCGCATTGGTCGTACTGACTGGTGTGTCACCAGCCAATTCATTACACAAGATCATATTAATGATGGCTACACCAGTGCTTATTTCTATGATGTTGATGGCAACCATCAACTTGTCAGCTATAAAGAGCGCACTCAGTTATTACATGAGGATGTCAAACAATTCCAAGCGTCTCTGCATAAACGTATTCCAAGCTGGACAGCTACTCGTTACAGCAACAATCTCTGGTCTCGTACCACTGACTATGGCAATTCAATTGCCTACTGTCTCCATCAGATGAACCATCATGCTGTAATTGGTAGCAGAAACGATCATATCAAAGAGTATGACTTTGTTCATGAGCCTCACTGGTATCTTGAACGCTTTAAAAAACATAGAAACTACAAGGATATTCCTCTTGAATTGCTTGACTCCCGCTGGTTCAGACAGAAAGTCAACATGATGTGTACTAAAACATCAGCTGCTTTTAATAGTGCTGATCCAAAAGAAGCATCAGTCAAGCCTATCTGCCAGCCACTGGCAGAACTACTTACGTTCATGGATACAACATCCAAATTATTTAGGTTGTTCCCAGACATGAACTTAGATCTAGTCAAGTCTCGTTACGAGTTGCTGCGTTCTGTTGACTTTGTTCATGCAGAACATACTCCTGCAATGGCGTGGATACAGGACAACCTTACCAATGAATCGTTTATCAACATGCTATCTAAGTATGTTGAACATAGAGAACAAGTTGCTAAAGAACGTAGTGGTCTTTACTCACGTAATTATGATGAAGACGAATGGTCTGGATTGAATCGATACTTCTGGCGTGATTTTGATGACATCATCTCAATGACTGATCAGATCATTATCTATAACGAGAACAAGAAAGATGAGCCAGACTTCAAACCACTAAGCCTCCAGCCTAAGCGTTGGCGCTTCCAGGAATGGCATGATCATCTCATGGCAGAGACTTGGAAGATCCAAAATCCCAACGTTAGCTTGCCACAGAAACTATTCCCTGAACCTATCAAGGCTGATGGGCATACGTTCTTCCAGCCAATTGATACACATCAACTGGCACACTGGGGCAGAGCAGTACACAACTGTGTTGGTGGTGCTGGCTACATGGACGGTATCAAAAAGTTCAGGTTCATGATTGTGCTTTGCATGATCAAAGGAACTCCTCGCTATACCATTCAACTCAAAGTTGATACTGGTGTGATGCACGTCGAACAGATCGCAGACGTTAGTAACAAACGACTGAATGATGAGGAACGTAGTGCAGTTCAACAAGCATTTGCAGATGCCTTGCAACAACGCAATAGTCAGCTAAGCTGACTCAATGAAAGTTTACGGTCCATACACTCGTAAAGATGGTAGGCAGCACGTCGTCCTCTACAAGGATGGCGTGCGTACCACTGTGAGTTATCCCAAGTATTTACTTGAGAAAAAACTGGGCCGTAAGCTTAAGTCCAATGAGACTTGTGATCATATCGACAATGATCCAAGTAATAACTCCCTTGATAACTTGCAAGTACTGTCTCGTACAGATAACATACGCAAGCGGGCGGCACTGACTCCAAGGCAAGTAGGAACATTTACATGCCCTGTATGTAACTGTTCATTTACTAAACCTTTGGATCAAGTGAGGCACAACCTTAAACAAACCAAGTCTGGTCCTTATTGCTCCAGGTCTTGCGCTGGTAAAGGTAGCCATCCGTCTAACAAGGGAGTGTAGCCCAATCGGCAGCAGGCACAGCACTTAAAATGCTGACAGTGTGGGTTCGAATCCCACCACTCCTACTCTTTTTTCAACTTATTATTTTTTATCATGGCAAAAATTATTTCCAAAACACCAGTCGCTGCTGCTAAAGACAACAACATTGAAGGCAGAAAACAACCAGGTCAGATGAATGATCGTCGCATGAGGAGACTCATTCAACGCATGGCTAAGAAGAGGGTGTCCCCGCACAGGGATCAAGCTGCACGGGGATTCGCTTAAACCCAACAGGAAACTACAAAAACTGCTAGGCCCTCAGGGTTGACGTAGTTCTTCTTCACCCCCTGACATTTTACCCCAAATTAAACAAACCTGCTTATGCTTCACTGCGTCCAGCAAACCAAATCATGCCTGAGTCAACACGTCGCACCAAAAAGATTTACAACATTGGTGACCGTGTCATCCACAAATCAAATCCATTCAGTACTGTCGCTGGTTCAAGACGCGTAAGACACGGCGTTGTTGTTGACATTACTTACAAGGTCAACGCACGTGGTGCCAAGCATCCTTATATTACTGTCAAGTTCGATAACAGTGCACGCCAAGAAACTTTCATGGCTACACGTATTGAACATGAGGCAAACAAAGAGGCAATGCTTGCTGATGCTGTGGAGTCCGTCAATGTCTTCTGATGTCCATCTAGTTTGGGCAACGCAAAACGCAGAGTCACTCATCGTTGAGATGGCTCGCGTTTCTGCCCCAAAGAATGCAAAGAACATGGAGACTGGACCACGCCTTCTTAATTATCTGATCAAGCATAAGCATTGGTCACCATTTGAGATGGCGAACATGGCCCTGGAGATTCACACCACCAGGGCAATCAGTCCACAGATCTTGCGTCATCGATCATTCACCTTTCAAGAATTCAGTCAACGCTATGCAAACACTAATGAGATAGGGCGCATTGAAGTCCCGCATCTTAGATCACAAGACCAAAAGAATCGTCAGAATTCCAATGATGATCTTGCGTCTAAGATGGGCAAGCCAAGACTTGCTGATTTATATCGCCGTATTCAGTGTCATCTTGAAGATGCTGAACACCTATACCAAGAGCTGTTAAGTTCTGGTGTAGCAAAAGAATCAGCCAGGTTCATCTTGCCTACAGCTGCGCCCACCAAACTATTCATGAACGGAACCTTACGTTCATGGATTCATTACATCGATCTGCGTACTACTCCTGGTACACAAGCAGAGCATCGTGTTCTTGCTGAAAAAGCAAAGGACATCTTTCATTCTCAATTCCCAATCATTTCTAAAGCAGTATGGCCCGCACCAAAGTAGTTCTTGTTTGTGCTTATTGTGGCAATGAGTTTGAGCGTGATGTAAATCGTGAAAACTATCGCATCAAACACAACAAGAAAGGACCGTTCTGCAGCATGTCATGTGCTGCAAAAGGTAGCACCAGATACCAAAAGGGTTCAGCTCATGCCAACGCCATCCTCACTGAAGATGATGTACGCATGATCCGAACCCGATTCAAGAATGGTGTACCCATTCCTGCTTTGATTAAGTTGAGTGGTATGTCTGAGAATTGTATCCGCTCAATCGTTTATCGAAAGAGCTGGACTCATATCTCAGACGACTAATCCACTGCCAATTTGTTTTGTATCATGCTCAAGTTCACGCTTGAGCTTTTCTTCTTTTTTAACCTTGCTTAACAAGTAACGCTTAAGAGCAGCGTCCCTGTCGTACTTGACACCACGATAGGTGAGTTCCATGAGAGTTCTCCGCTAAAGCCTAGGCCCCGTTCCGTGCCTAGTGAAATGCGCCAGCATTGTAGCTGGTGAACGTACTCCTATTATAGGTGACTGTTTATCCAGCTTCGCTGACGTTAACTAGCAGTTAACGAAACTAAAGTTGCAATCACTACTATTCAAGGTATTGTTTATACAATTCCATGAATGATGTGAGCTACTTAATCGCTACAGAAATCTCTGGCATTCCCTATGCCGTCACTCCTAATCCAACCAATGGTATGTTTGAACTTATCGCTATTGTTCGAGACAGCCAGATCAGCAAAGCCTTTTGTTCTCCAAACAAAACAGGTGCTGTTCAAATCTTGAAATGGATCCAGGAAAATGACAACGTCTTATCCAGTTACGACCTCTCAGTTCAACCTGAAGCCCGCTACTTCAAATGAAAAGTATCTCGTTTTCGACATTGAAACAAATGGATTGTACGATGAAGCCACAGAGTTATTCTGTGTGGCAATACATGATGTCGTACGAAACGAAACTGTTGGTTATGGGCCTGAGTCTATTGACAGTGCTATTGAGCATCTGCGGTCTGCTACTTGTCTCATTGGCCACAATATAGTTTTCTATGACTTACCTGTATTAAAAAAGCTTATTGATTTTGAAACACAAGCACATGTCATTGACACCCTCATCTGTACCAGACTCATCTGGCCCAAAGAAAAGCTACAAGAGATCGATGAAAATTATTACGTCGAAGTCCCTAGTAAGCTTAGAGGGTCGGCCTCACTTAAAGCGTGGGGCTATCGACTCAGTAATTTCAAGGACAATTTCACAGACTTTTCTAAGTACTCACAAGAAATGCTTGAGTACTGCAAACAAGACTGCAATGTTACAGCAGAACTCTACAAACTTATCACCGAAGACAAGATCAAACCATCAGCGCTCAGGCTTGAACATGATTTTGCTACAGCCATTAACAAACAAATTAGAACAGGCTTTCCATTTGATATTGCCAAATGTTATTTGTTGGTGGATGAACTTGAGTCTCGCAAAAAGTTTATCGAAGAAACATTAGTAAGAGATTACTTTCCTCCTATCGAACATAAAGAAGTTGTAATACCTAAAGCATCTAATAAGAATAAGGGCATTGTAAAAGGTGTGCCTTATACTAAAACAACAATTGAAAAGTTTAATCCTGGATCTAGACAGCAAACTGTTAAACGATTGCAGGATAAATATAACTGGGTGCCACAACAGCAAACAGAAAAGGGTAATCCAATTCTGAATGATGATGTGTTAGATCAGTTGCCCTACCCAGAAGCTAAGCTCTTAGCTGAATATCAACTTGTTAAGAAAAGATTAGGACAGATCAAAGATGGAAGCAACGCTTGGCTCAAACTTCTTAAGAATGATCGTCGTATACATGGCGATCTTATTACCAATGGTTGCATCACTGGTCGTGCTAGCCATCGAAATCCCAACATGGGCCAGATACCTGCCGTCTATTCACCATATGGCAAGGAATGCAGGAGTTTATTCCATGCTCCTGCTGGTTACATTCTTCTCGGTGCTGATGCTAAGGCACTGGAGTTACGTTGCCTCGCTGGTTATCTAGCGCTATGGGATGACGGTGAATACGGCCAGGTTGTGACAGATGATGCACAGGATATTCATACCTATAACCAACTGAAGTTCGGAGTAGAAACCCGTGACATCAGCAAGCGACTTCTTTATGCAGTTCTCTATGGCGCAGGATTCATCAAGGCAGGTTCAATCGTGGACCCCAGGGAGAAAGACCCCGACAAGCTTAAGCAGCTGGGCAGAGAAGCAATCATGGGCTTCTTATCAGGCGTCCCAGCGCTCCAAAAACTTAAAGACACACTCAAATCCAATCTTGAAAAGCGTGGTCATCTTATTGGTCTTGACCGCAGGCCTTTGTATTGCAGGTCTGAATTTAAAGCCTTGAATGTTTTGCTCCAATCCGCTGGTGCAATTTTAATGAAACAAGTTGTAGTTAACCTACATGACTTGTTAGATAAGCATGGCTTAACTTATGGTTCAGACTGGCATCAACATGTTATGGTGCATGACGAGATCCAGATCTCAGTTAAACCTGAGCTGGTGTCACAGGTGAGCCCATTGGTTTTGGATTCATTTATCCAAGCTGGTGAGTTCTATGGATTCCGTTGCCCCATTGAAGGCGACATCAAAACAGGACAGCACTGGGCAGAAACTCATTGAGTTTTTGTAAGTCCCAGGTACACAACACCCGAACAGCTAATGCAACTTGCATTCTTAATTGCCGAAGCAATTGATGATCCCCGTCAAGAGTATCTTGATATGGATCGACAGATCACAAAAATCTCACTCAAAGTTCCAGCCGTTGGCAAAAACAAAGCTGACACTTTGATTGAGTACCATTCATACCGCAATGACCTTGGCTTCAAGCGAGGTGACATTGTTCAGGTCATGGGGGCACAAGTGCGCCACGACTACAAGACACGTGAATGGTGGATGACTGGTGGCTTTATTGAAGTCCGCACACCACCTTGCAAGCCAATGAACTATCTGATCTTTGCAGGTCGTTGCATGAGTGATCTTGACGCTACTAATCCTAGAGATTTCAGAGTCAATGAATCATTCATGACAGCTAACAGTGCTATCAGCGTGTCAGCTGGTAAGGAGTCAGATGTGATTCCTTTTACAGCTATCAATGGTTCTGATGATCGTTACAAGCTTGCTCAACTCATGGCTGATATGGCCTGCCGTAAAGGCAAAGGTCTGACAATCATGGGCAAGTTAGTGACAGATACCTGGAAGAACAAAGAAACAGGTGAGCCTGTATATAAAACGTATATCAAGCTTGCCAAAATCACGATGGCACCAAAGACCAAGTCTGATCAGGAGATCAAACCACGGGCTGAGATCCCTGAAGGTGCAGAGCCTAAATCCTTATGGCTTCCTGCAGAAGACGATGACAACGATCCCTTTTGATCTAGACTAGCGCCACTAGGCATCCACTCCCCGACGTGGTGTAAGCCCTAGATCCAACGACCACTAAAGCCTAATGGCCACTTCAATGACTAAACGTTCAGCATCAGACTTCGCTCTGTTCAAAAGTCCAGAATTTGTTTCTGGTTACAAAGCAATGGCAACACTGCAGCCATTAAACCAAACCGACACACACGGTTTGTTTCTCCAGAACAAAGACATTGCTGTTTGTAAATGGACAGCCGAGCAATCTGATTTCGAAAAAGGTTCAGTCATCTTTGACTATGAGCACACATTCGGAAACAACAAGACACCAGACGAAGGCATCTTGCTTGTTCGTCCCAAGCTCCAGGTTCTCTGGCGTTCACCTCTGATGGTGGAGGAAAAGTTTGGTAAAGGCTCAGGCCTCAACCAAATCATTGGATCATTCAACGATCCATCCACTAAACAGATGTGGGATACAGATAAGGCAAAAGCCGAAGCTGATCCTAAGTACGAACGTATGTATCAAAGCCGCACCAAGTATCTGGTGATGGTGCTCAAGGAAGATCGCACCCGTGCTCATGCACTGCCGATTGTTCTAACCACCAAAGGTTTGGCTGCTGTTCAGATCTCACAAAACCTCAAGCACTTTGAGGAGTTGATGGGATACACCATGGACAAGTTCACTGGTGCAGCTGTGCCCCAGGTGTGGAACGAACAGTTCTTTAGCACCACGGTTTGGCAACCAACCTTTGCCAAGAAGCGGGCAGGTGAACGTCGCAATGAAATTTGTGGCGTTGAAAGCTGTGAAGCACCGGATTATTCCGATGAAGAAGCAGCACTTCAATCGATTGACAACATGTCAATTCCGACTGAAGATCGGGAGTCCACTTGGAAAATGATGACTGACTATGAAGGATTCATTGCCATGCACTCCCAACAGGACGCTGGCCGCCTTGGTGGTGCGTATGGGATCAAAGAAGGAGTGGAGATCCTTCCTGCGGCCCGAGCTACTGACCAATCGGTCGAAGGAGCAATCGACACCACCGCTACATCAGGACGAGACAGCCTAGGGGCTGACACCAAACTGTGATTCCATCTGGTCTAGTGCATCTTTCACTAGACCTTTGATCACTGTTTGCCTGGTCGCTGCAATCTTTACAAGGAGTGTAGCGACCTCCCTTAGCTCCGAAACACTGCTACAATCTGCGATGTAACGCTCCATCTTCACCTTCCAAAACTCTTCTTCTGGAGAGCTATTGAAGGTAAGCATAGCGTTATATCATTTCATTTTATTGTACAATGTTTCGTCAATTCTTTCACATCATTGCACGGATCATTTATTTTGCCGGCACTTGTTTACTAGCCGGTGCACTCAATTACATTCAACATCATGCCACAACACAGCAAGCTCAACTTAACAAGTCTCAATACGCTTGAGCTTTACAAGCATCACCACGCACTATCATCAAGCATTTCATTTTTATCTGATCAAGCAAAAGAAGATTTACTTGATGAGTTAAAGCAATGTGCAGGCTTGCGATCTAAAAAGATTGATGGCCTGTACTATGCCATTGTTAAAAATGAAAAACTAGTTGAAGTTGGCAAGCAAGAACTTGATTCACTCAAGGCTGCTATCAAACGCCATGAAAATGAAATCAATACAATTAAATCTTATCTAAAAGAAATTAGACGCCAAGGCCATGCACCTGACAACAAACTGACAGGTGAGAACTACGAGTTTACAGTGTACCCAGTTCAAGATGCTATCGAAATTTCCAGCCATCCTGATGACTGGACTGACGATCAGCAACGTGAATGCGCTATTGTTAAACGTGTTGTTACAACAACAGTCCTTGAGACTATTGATGGACAACATATAGAAACAAGCGAACGTTCAACTCAAACCACACTGCCTAACCTCGATGCCATCCGTGATTTACACAGCAAAGGCCGGAGCCTCCCGCAAGGAGTACATGTCAACAAGAACTATGCAATCAGAGCAAAAAGAATCATCAAATCGTTGGACTAAAATCCATCCTTGCTTAAAGCCTTTCTTCTATAACGATCTTGATGCACCTGGTAGCGAAGAAGAAGCACTGACTAAAATGCAGTGCCATCAACATGCTGTTACAGACATCAAGTATCAAATTGAAGTATGTGAAACGGAAATCAAGATTGAACTAGCTCGTAAAGGCGAGTACAATCATGAGAAGTTAGATCGTTTGCATGAGCAAAAGATCCGACTAATTAACGCTTTACGCTTCAATGAAAATGCTACCAATGCTTATTGGTACTACCTTCAGTAAAGTAAAGATACTATCTGGTGTGTCATGAATAGTAAAAACTTTGAGGAATTAACTCATTACATCCTTGATTCCTTTACTAAGGGTGGCACACCATTACCTACCATGCTTGGTAGTAAACAAGAATGGATGACAACTGTTATTACAGCTGGTTTGCTTGCCAATGAAAAAGTATCTGCAAGCATTGACGCCGAAGGTATTGTTGATGCTGCTATTAGCTACGTCAATATCATTCAACAACGGCTCGGTTACTATCAAAGCAACCAAACCAATTCGTTAAACAGGTTGCTAGAACAAACGCCTAGCGAACCGCCCCAGGATTAAAACCAGGTACTGTTTGTTGTACTGGTAAACCCATCATCTGTTGCATTTGTCCTGCCTGCCCCTGCATCAAGAACTTATCTTGTGGGGTCAATGCCATACCAGCTGAAGGCTGATTTAAACTATGTCCCATACGGTTGTTAGGTACCTGACCAATACCATTGGCTGGCCTGACATTAGAACCCATGCCAGGTAACATACGTCTGCTATCAAATAAACTCCCTCCTCCCATTGGACTTTGTGGTGGCGCACCTGGAGTACCAGGGGGTACAAACACACCAGCACCTGCATCTTCTGTAGGGGGAGCCATATTGCCAGCGGCCATTCCAGGCACACCAGGTGCAGATGAAGCATCAGCAACTACTTGTTGTGGCCTGAACTTACTAAGACTTCTACGATATGCGTTGGGGTTCATTGTTATTAGTCTTTTTATCTATTATAATTTCATTACCTTTAAACAAAGCAAGTGCCCAAGATTGAGATCAGAATGCAAGTAGATATTGAAATGGAATACAATCCATTTGACGGCAGGACACCTGCTCAATTTGCAGAATTAATTCATGATGATGTCATCGAATCCTTATGGGAGATGCGCCCTGATTCTATCGAAGCCTTGTATACTAATGTGAATGAGATCACAACATACAATGAAGGAGTCGTCGCTAAACACGAACCAGTTGGAGCAGTTGAAAGCTGATTTCATGGAACACATGTATCAGTGTTCAGGTCGTACTAACGGTTTGTTTACTGGGCTGTGGAAAGAGTTCTGCTTAAAAGAAGCTGGTCCTTATTGCCGCGAGCTATGGCGACAGAAACAAGATGCAATTAAACAATTTGTTGAACACCAAAATACGTTGGAACATTTTCAAGCACACCAAAATCAACAGAAAGAAGCTATGATGACCAAGGAATTGTTTATTCCAACTCTTCATGACTAGACAACTAACAACACCAGTTGTTGCAGATATAAGTGAACCAGGAGTTTCTAAAGACTCCCGTGAAAATTTTCATGACACCAGCACTGCGGTTGCTCCTAGCATGGTCAACGCAAAGCACACTGCTTATCAACGTCTTGTTGTTGAGCTAGAAGAAGTCTTTGGCAGTGCTATTGAGCCTTATGTGATCATGAGTGATCAACGATTAACTGGTCGTGACATTCATAATGCAGTCATGGAAGCTTTAGAAAATTGCAAGAGCTGGCGTCAGTCAGAGCTTTCTATTCTTGATGACTTCCAGTCTTATGCAAGCGGTTCGCGTCCTGTTTATTTAGATTAATAATGTGATAAACTTTTTACTTCTAGGTTTACTATGACTGTTTCTACGCCTTACTTTGATTACGTATTTGAATCAAGGGAAGAAGTTAGTGATGAACTAGAGTTTGCAGAAAAAACTTATAACCGTTTAGAGCGTAAAGAAGATAGGCTTGAAGCTCTTATCGCTAATCGTGCTAGCTCCAGGCGCTTGCGTCGGCTCGAAAGAGTACAAACACTTAGTGATATTTATGAAGAAGAAGTTAAGATTCTTACTGAAGAATTAGAAGATCTTAATTCTGTTGAGCTGCCAAAAGATGAAGCTACCTTTAGCTTTTACAAGCGTGATGATGTCATCACAGGTATTCAGTTAACTCTTACTGATAGTCCTTATGATGACACCTACGTTGGTGGCGTTAGTGCTGCATTGAATCTAAGAGGTACTGGTAAATATAATGGCAATGGATTCTCTGGATTTAATTTAAGGTCTTCCTTGATTCCAGAAACATTTGCAGATGATACATCTAATTTTATGCTTGGTGGTAGCACCTGGCCTGACCGCTTAGATGGTTCCTATCCAGATGTAACAGTTTCATTGCTACAAGCATGGGATATTAACCAGCCTGGTTCAGGTAATCCTTGTTTTGTAACTCCAGTTTATGTTGATGGAGTGTCCCAACTTGCATGATCTTTTTCTAATGGATCAGGCTTTTGATCTAAGATAGCAACTGCTCTTTTGTAGAACATGTTGTTACGTTTAAATTCTGGGAGAGAGTCAAAGTGATCTTTGATTTTCTTCCAGTTTTCAATTTCTTTTTCTGATTTCATACCAGTTAGCGAATGCAAGTTTGCAATGAGCTTTGTCTGCTTTACGAATAACCTCTTGGGCTTGTTCTCTAGTCAGACATTGCTCTGCTAATACATTAAGCTCTTGTAATTTTTTGTGTTGTTTTAATGGATTCATTTCTTATTAAAAGATCTACTATTTATTTTAATAAACTTATTTTTTATTTAAACTTACGCCTGTTAACAACGCTAGTACTGTTGCTGTCATCGTTCCAAACGTTATCTCATATCGTTTTGAAACTTCAGGACATGCTGTAAGTCCTCCATGCTTTGCACAATATCTAAGACCTGAACCAAGAAAAAAAATCTGGGCAGCAAAAATGC
>Ga0208794_1001165_pt1 | contig 12375 bp, 11 predicted proteins | sample 32_taG_FD_184106 | JGI IMG/M metagenome (GOLD analysis project Ga0208794, IMG submission 184106) | Marine viral communities from the Gulf of Mexico - 32_GoM_OMZ_CsCl metaG (SPAdes) (version 2) | ecosystem: Environmental > Aquatic > Marine > Oceanic | place: Atlantic Ocean: Gulf of Mexico... | reverse complement strand
TCTGCAGCGTCACACCCGAGACGTTGAGCTGGTCGCGCAATTCGCCCAGATAGACCGGATCACGACTGCGCAGGTGGAAGGAGACGATCTCAAGCCGGTGATAGCCGTGATTGGCCAGGACCGAAGGCAGGCCGAGCAGCGATTCCTCACCTTCCCCATAGGTTTCCTGCATGTCGCCGACGGTATCGGTGGTCAGATCGTGCGGATAGGTCGTGCCCAGCAGCCGGTGCAGCGACCAGGTGGAAACAGCGATACGTTTTGTCGGGTCGGCCAATTGGGATCTCCTCTTTTTGCCGCAAGAGTTTCATGGCCATGAACGCAGTGCAAGCTGAGGCTAACTCACCCTGCCCCGCGCCGCGACAGCCATGGTCTCGACCAGAACATCGCCTCGGATCAGGTGGACCTGGTCGAACAGATTGGTCACCGGACAGCAATGATTGGGGATGATGCGGACCAGGTCGCCAATATTGGGTTTGGTGGCGCAGGCGGAAACATCGAGCGTGCCGTGCTCCTCGCTGAGCCCAGTGACCTTGGCCTCGGGAAATTCGACCACATGGCCATGCCCGACGAGGCCCAGGAGATCGCTGGTCAATGCCTTCGAACCGGCGTCGATGATGGCGCGGTTTTCGGTGGGGCGGGAGACGACTGTTGCCAGAACGGTCAGGGCACAGTCGTCTAGGCTGGCAGCGCCGGCCGCGACCTGCGAGCGGTCCATATAGATATAGGTGCCGGGGCGATATTCGGTCGCTGCGAAGGCGGCTTCGTCCATGTGCCAGATATCGGGGGTACCGCCGGTGGTGATGGCGGGGACTTCGACCCCCTGGTTGGCAAAGACATCGCGTGCGGCGGCGAGCCATTGCGCGGCTTCCCGGTATTTTCCGGCGGCGGGATAGGTCATCAGCCCGGCGAAGTCGAGCCCCGGCGCGGCGATGATCTGGCGGGCGAGGTCCAATGCTGCGGCGGGTGATTGCACGCCGCAGCGGCCCATGCCGGTGTCGCATTCGACAAAGACGCCGAGGCGGTGTTCGGCATTGTTGAAGGCATGAGCCAGCCCGGTGACACATTCAGGGCTGTCGGCGACGGTGCGGATGGTGACGCGGCCATGCAGCGCCTGCAGGCGTTTGAGCTTGGCGGCGCCGATAATGTTGAAGGTCAACAACAGATCGGTGAGTCCGGCATCGGCCATGACTTCGGCCTCGCCCAGTTTCTGAACGGTGATGCCCACTGCCCCCAACTCGACCTGCTTTTTGGCAAAGAATGGCAGTTTGTGGGTTTTGATATGCGGCCGCAGGGCAATGCCGGCTTTGTCGGCTGCGTCCTGCGCCTTTTTCAAATTGGACTCGGCCCGGTCCAGATCGATGAGCACAGCGGGGGTGTCGAGTTCAGAATAGTGGGTCATTGCGCCCTCAGGACTTCGTTGACAAAGCGAAGATTGCCGGCTGTGAGGCCAGCATCGACGGGGATGGTCACGCCGGTAATTCCCGAAGCGGCGTCGGATGCCAGGAACAGGGCGGCGTTGGCAACCTCCTGTGGGGACACCATGCGGCCCAGCGGATAATGCGGCAGCACCTTGTCGAGTAGCCCTGGATCGGCCTCCAGCCGGTGATCCCAGGCGGGTGTGCGAACGGAACCGGGCGCCACGACATTGGCCCGCACGCCCTCGCCGCCGCGTTCGACGGCGATTGCTTTGGCATAGGCAATCAACCCCGCCTTGGCCGCCGAATAGGCCGGGTTGCCGAAATGCTGGATGGCATTGACCGAGGAGATGAACACCACATTGCCCGTGCCGCGCGCGGCCATGGCATGGGTGATCGGGTCGACCAGGGCATAGGCGCCATTGAGGTTGATGGCCATCTCGCTGGCCCAGACCTCGTCATCGAGATGGCCAAGATGCTCGGCGCGGGTGAAGCCGGCATTGGCGATGACTGCGTCCACCACGCCATGGGCGGCAATATCGGCCTCAATGGCGGCACGCGTGGATTTCGCATCGGCCTGATCGAAGAGGATGCTGCGCGTCAGTAGCAGACCTTCGAGCATCGAAGCTTCGCGGTCGGCACCGACGACATTGGCGCCGGCCGCATGGAAGGTCTCGACCAGCGTGCGGCCGATGCCGCCACCGGCGCCGGTTACGAGAACGGTCTTGCCGTCGAGACGGAAGGGGGACTGGGTCATTTCGTGCTTCCTACCATGGGGATACCCCCACCTAACCTCCCCCTGATAGGGGGAGGGACTTCTCCACCCGCGCGGCGCAATCGCGCCCTACGATAAAGCCCACTCTTCCCCTTCTCGGGGGGAAGCGGGAGGGGCATCCCATCAAGCAAGTGCTTTCACGGCCCTTTATAGGCGACGCAGTCGATCTCGACCTTGCAGTCGACCATCATGTGGCTTTGCACGCAGGCGCGCGCCGGGGGATGCTCGCCGAAGTAGGACTTATAAACGGCGTTGAAGCTCCAGAAGTCGCGCGGATCATCGAGCCAGACACCGCAACGCACCACATGTTCAAGCCCGTAGCCGGCCTCTTCTAGAATGGCGATGACGTTGTGAATCGTCAGATGGGTCTGTTCGATGATGCCGGTGCCGACAATCTCGCCATCTTTCATGGCAACCTGACCCGAGACATAGAGCCAGCCACCGGCCTCGACGGCGCGGGCGAATGGCAGGTTCTGCCCACCGGCGCCGGATTTCTCTGCGCCATAGCGTTTGATCGGCATGAGAATGTCCTTTCCGTGCGTTTTTGAAATTCAGTTTCGTTGGGTACCGGTTTTATAGGCACAAACTTAGGCCGTATGCGAGAGCCACGCGCATAAATGTAAATTTCTTACGTGAATCGTGTTTTGGCATGGTGTAGCATGGTCCAAGTGCTGACTTTGGCATCGATGCCCCAATCGGACGAGTTTTCTCTTGCGCCTTTTCACCGCAGCCCTGGCCACCGAGACCAATACGTTCTCCCCAATTGCCATCGACAAGCGCGCCTTCGAGGCGTCGCTGCATGCCAAGCCGGGCCAGCACCCACCGACCCCGACGCTGTGTACTGCGCCGATCACGGTGGGCCGCGAAGTCTGCGCACGGGAAGGATGGACGCTGATCGAAGGGACGGCAAGCTGGGCAGATCCGGCGGGCCTGGTGGCGCAAGCGACCTATGAGGAATTGCGCGACGAAATCATTGGCCAGTTGCACGCCGCCATGCCAGTGGATGGCGTGGTACTGGGGCTGCATGGCGCCATGGTGGCCCAGGGCTATGACGACCCCGAGGGCGATCTGCTGGCGCGCATCCGCGCCATTGTGGGCCCCGATGTGCTGGTCTGTGCCGAACTTGATCCGCACAGCCATCTGACCGCCAAGCGGGCAGAAGCGGCTGACTTCTTTGTCTATTTCAAGGAGTTCCCGCATACCGATTTCGTCGATCGGGCGCGCGATCTCTGGGACATTGCGGTGCGGACGCTCAAAAAAGAAATCAAGCCGGTGATGAGCGTCTTCGATTGCCGGATGATCGACGTCTTCCCCACCTCCAAGCAGCCGATGCGCGGCTTTGTCGATTCTTTGCTGGGGCTGGAAAAGTCTGAACCGGGCCTGCTTTCGCTCTCGGTGGTGCATGGATTCATGGCAGGCGACGTGCCCGAAATGGGCACCAAGCTGGTGGCTGTTACCGACAACCGGGCCGACATGGGCGCGGCATTGGCCGAAAAGCTCGGACGTGAGCTTTACGCCATGCGCGGCACGTTCATGGTCGCCCAGGTGGACGAAAAGACCGCCGTGGACACCGCACTGGCTGCGCCGCGTGGCCCAGTGGTGATTGCCGATGTGTGGGACAATCCCGGCGGCGGAACAGCGGGCGACGCGACGGTCATCCTGGCCGAGATGATTGCCCGCGGCGTCACCGATGTGGCTGTGGGCACGATCTGGGACCCGATTGCGGTGCAGATCTGTTTTGCGGCGGGCGAAGGCGCGGTCATTCCGCTGCGCTTCGGGGCCAAATCGGCGCCCTTCACCGGACATCCGATCGATGCGCAGGTGAGCGTCCGGCGGCTGGTGCGCAATGCCGAAATGAAATTCGGTGACAGCTTTGCCCCGTTCGGTGATGCGGCTTGGGTGCATTTTGACGGGATCGATGTGATCCTCAACTCGACCCGGGCGCAGAGCTTTGATCCGAGCCTGTTTTCGGCGCTGGGCATTGACCCAACATCGCGCAAAATCCTGCTGATCAAGTCGACCAACCACTTTTACGACTCGTTCTCCAGGATCGCCTCGGAAATCGTTTATTGCTCGGCCGGCAAGCCCTATCCCAATCGGCCTGCGGAGACGGACTACCGCAAGGCGCGGCGGGATATCTGGCCGATGGTGGAGGATCCCTGGGCTTGAGCCGGGCCAGAGGCAAATTCGCTCCGGTGGAGCGAATCTAGGCGAAAAGGCCATGAGAGCCATGCTCGAATAGCGGCGTTGGCAGATACCCCCACCCTAGCTCTGCTACGGACCTGACGGTCCGAGCGACGCTACCCTCCCCCTCAAGGGGAGGGAGGGTATCGGGGTTCATGCTCCCCCCTCCAGCGCCTTTGGGCGGTCTTCTTCCCCCGCGAGCGGGGGAGGAACCAGTGCGGTGCGCCTACTCCGCAGACCAGTGGCCATACATGATCGGCATCAGGCCCACCATGGACTTGAACCGCTCCCAGCTCTTGCGTTCTGGAAGGGTCCAGCCGGCTTCGGCAATGGCCGAGATGCGCGGGAAGACCAGCCGGTCGAAGATGGCGCGGTCGGTCATGCTCTCCGACCAGATGCAGCTCTGCACGCCGATGAGGTGCTTGAGGCCCTCCTCGGAAAAGCCTTCGCGGGCTTCGAACTCGTAGGTTTCCTGCGGGCCGGACCAGCCGGCCCAGCCGGCGCCTGGTTCGGCCCAGCTCACGCCATTGGCCATGTCGAGATAATAGCGCTGGCCCGGCGAAACGACGATATCGTAGCCGCGTTCGGCCAGTTCGGCGTTAATCTCCACATTGCGCCAACCGATGACATAGGACTTGTCCTTGGCCACCGCATCGCCATGGGCCGCCTCTTCCCAGCCGCCGGTGATGGCGCCCTTTCCGGCGATATATTTGTGCACGCGCTTGATGAACTCGGCCTGAATGATCGCGGTTGGCGAGCCTTCGATCTCATCGGCGCTATGGGCATTGCCGAGCTGGTTGAACTGGGCTTCGTGCTTCTTGCGCATTGCCGGACCCGCCATCTGCTCGATCATGTCGAGGGCCAGGGGCGAACCGGACCAGGCGGCCAGCGGCACTTCGTCGGCCCCGAGATGGAAGACGCCGGCGGGGAACAGTTCGAGCACTTCATCGACGATGGTTTCAACGAAGCGATAAACGGGCTCATGCGCGGGGTTGAGGCTGTTATTGGGGAAACCCTGTACCGATTGGTACTCGCCCTTTTCATTGGGGTCGCGCAGTTCGGGCAGTGCCTGCAGGGCGGCGTAGAAATGGCCTGGCATGTCGATTTCGGGGATGACATCGATGGCCAGATCATCGGCCAGGGCGACGATCTCGCGCACCGTCTGCTTGCTGTAATAGCCGCCCGTGGGCTGCGGACCAGAACCGAGCAGCGGCGGAAGCGCCTTGCCGTGGCCGCGCCAGGCGGCGATTTCAGTCAGGGCCGGATAGGCCTCGATCTCGAGGCGCCAGGCCTCGTCCTCGGTCAGGTGCCAGTGGAACTTGTTCATCTTGTTCCAGGCCATGAGGCGGATAAGGCGACTGACCTCGGCGGCAGTATAGAACTGGCGCGCCACATCGAGATGGCTGCCGCGGAAGGCAAAGCCCGGTTCGTCGCTGATGGTGCCTGCGGTGGGAAAGCTGAAGGTGGCCGGATATTGTTTGGCACCACGCAACATGTGGCCCAGGGTCACCAGGCCATAGAACATGCCCTGACGCGTGGTTGCGGACACTGTGGCGCTGTTGCCGGCAAAGGCGATTTCATAGGCTTCGGCGCCGAGGCCGGGCTTTTCCACGATATGGACCGGCATGCCGGCTTCGGCAGCAGGGCGCACGATGGCTTCGACAGGGAACAGCTCGGCGGTGAGGTCGGCAAAGGCCGAGGCGGCGCGGCTGGCCAGGTCGCCTTCTGGCTTGAGATCGAAGCCGGGAGGCGCGATGCGGTTGCCGCTGGCGGCGACATGCCTGGGCCAGGGGATAATGGAGAAGGGTGCGGGTGCCTTGGCGGGCACGGGGAATTTCATCGCGCCCTTGAGCAGCGGCGAGTTGTGACCCTTGCCTTGGGTCGGCGCGGTGGGGATCGCGACAATTTCACCGCCCTCAAGCACTAGATAGGCCGAATTGGCGCCATCGCTCCAATGGCGCAGACCGTAGGACAGGCCCCGTGCCGTCGAGGTCCAGGTGGCGCCGGGCTCGAGCACATAGCCATCGGGCGGAGCGATCAGGGTGTGATTGGAGAGGCGCTTCAAAAGCTTGCCGTTTTCCAGGGTCGCATGCGGATCGATGCGGGCAGGACCGGAAAAACCGAGCTGAAAATTGCTGATCGGCTTATCGCCATTATTGGTCAGCTCGATGCCATAGCCCAACGGTTCGCTGTCGGTGGCAGGGGACCAGGTGGTAACGAGGGAAAAAGACATGATGGGGTCCAGTATTGTGGCGTGGTGGTCGAGATACCCCCACCTAGCCTCCCCCTGCAGGAGGGGGAGGGATTGATCGAGTGCTGGGCGGGATTGCCGGCGCCAACATCAAGACCGTCCCTCCCCCTGGACAGGGGGAGGCTAGGTGGGGGTGGCTTGCGTTGGTGCGCGCGGAAGCATCAATCCCCCAAAGGCTGGGCGTCGTCGCCGTCGCGGTTGACGACCAGCTGATGCTTGATGCGGCGCATGGAGGCGACGGCCGGTGGGCCCAACCTGGCCGCGATGGTCTGGGAGAGAATGTCGACGGTGGCGAGAAATGCGTAGCGGCCCGGGGTGGGACGCAGGATGTCCTGATTTTCGCGCCAGTGCACGGGCAGCAGAATGTCTGCCTGCTCGGCCATGATCGAACCGGGCCGCGAGACGACGATGCGGGTCAGGCCATATTCGCCGGCGACCGAAAGCGCCTTGACCAGCGGGACATTGTTCCCAGAGAGCGAGTAGGCAATGACCACGGCGCCAGGAGGGGCGGAGGCCGCGCGCATCATCTGCACCTGATGATCGATAGAGGCGGCGACCTTGAGGCCGAGCCGGAACAGGCGCGCCTCGGTTTCCACCGCCATCATCGAAGAGGCGCCACCCGAGCCGAAGCTGAGGATGAAGTTGGATTTGACGATGGACTCGGCGGCCCGCTCGATGGCGTCGAAATCGAGCGTATCGAAGGTGTCGTAAATGGTGGACTGAATGCCGTTGACAATGCCCTGGGCGATCTCGTGAACACTCAGGGGACCCGATGCGGGGGCGAAATAGCGCTGACCGACGAAGCGGGACTGAGCCAGCCGTACCTTGAAATCGGCATAGCTGTCGCAGCCAAGCCGCCGGCAAAAGCGGGTGACGGTGGGCGGGGACACATCGGCCTCGGCCGCCAGATCGACAATGCTCATCTTGAGCACGCTGTCGACATCGGCCAGGACGATTTCGGTCAGGGCCCGTTCGGAGCGGGTGAAGGCGTCCTTCTCGGTCTGCAGCAAACCCACTATGTCCAGCATCGTGCGTCCCCTCTTGCCGGCCGAAACCGCTCTAATAGACGGCCAGGCCCCTGGCGTCGAACAAATGGGCCTGCGCGATATCAAAGCCGACCGTCATGGGCTTGCCATCTGCAAGGTCAGGATTGCCCTCGAACAGGCCGATGAAGTTCTCGCCGCCGGGCAGGATGGCATAGCCAATGGTGTGGATGCCCAGATGCTCGACAATGTTGGGCGTGGTTTCGATGACAAATTCACCACTGCCCAGGGTCAGGTGCTCGGGGCGAATGCCCAGGGTCACGTCCTGGCCGGCCACTTCGGTGCTGGAGCGGGGCAGCTCGATCGTGCCGAGCTTGCCCAGATCGACAGTGACGGTGGTGCCATTGGCGGCGCGCACCTTGCCGTTGATGAAGTTCATCTTGGGCGAGCCGATGAAGCCGGCAACGAACAGGTTGTCGGGCTTGTGGTAGAGCTCGAGCGGCGAACCGATCTGGGCGATTTCGCCGGCATTGAGCACCACGATCTTGTCGGCCATGGTCATGGCTTCGATCTGGTCGTGGGTCACATATATCATGGTCGAGCCGAGCCGCTTGTGCAGCTCCATCAGCTCGATGCGCATTTCCGAACGCAGGGCCGCGTCGAGGTTCGACAGCGGCTCGTCGAAGAGGAAGATCTTGGGCTGGCGCACAATGGCGCGGCCAATGGCGACGCGCTGGCGCTGGCCGCCGGAGAGCTGGCCGGGGCGGTGCTGCAAACGGCTTTCAAGCTGGAGCACCTTGGCGGCGGCCTGGACGCGATTGTCGACTTCGGCCTGCGGCAGCTTTTCGACACGGAGCGGGAAGGCGATGTTCTCGTAGACAGTCATGTGCGGGTAGAGCGCATAGGACTGGAACACCATGGCGATGCCGCGCTGCACGGGCGGCAGATCGTTGACGATATGGCCGCCGATCTCGATTTCCCCGGCGCTGACATCTTCCAGCCCGGCAATCATGCGCAGCAAGGTGGACTTGCCGCAGCCCGAGGGGCCGACGAAAACCACGAACTCGCCTTCGCTCACATCAAGGTCAATGCCCTTGATGATGCGGGCTTCGTTGAAGGATTTTTCGAGGCGCTTGAGGCTCAATTGCGACATGGTTCGCGTCTCCGGGCGAAATGAATCTTGGTGTCGCGCCGCTCTGCCAGTAACTGGTTGGGCAGGACAAGCAACGCGTCTGGTGCGCCGCCGCCCTTGAGGGGCGACGGCTGGCGGTCGAGAGGACCTTACTTATAGAGTTCGAGCTCGGAGGCAGCCTTGTCGATGGCTTCCTGCGGCTCGGCAGCGCCGGTCACGACCGACTGAACCATTTCAATCATGGTGTTCTGCAGACCGATATAGTCGTTGAACAGCGGTTCGGGACCACCAAACTCGATGCCGTCCAGGAACGGCTTCCAGTATGGCTTTTCAGCAACCAGGTCCGAAGTCTGCGGCTCAAGCGGACGCAGCGGGGTCAGACCCTGGGCCATTTCGGCATCCCACTGACGCTCGGGAGCAGTGATGAACTTGGCCAGGCTGATGGCCTGCTCTTCAACACCGGTGCCCTTGAAGACGGCCAGCGAGTCGGTGATCAGCAGCGTACCGGGACCCTTGGCCTGCGGGCCGAGCGGAAGCGGTGCGACGCCCCAGTTCATGCCAGCTTCCTCGGCGCGCAGAGCGGCACCGACCGAAGCTTCGATCATGGCAACGCCACCGTCGAGCCAGATGGCGCGAACTTCGTTCTGCTCATAGGCCGTCGGGCCTTCTTCGGAATATGGGATAATGTCGCGCAGGGCCGTCAGCGCTTCGAGAACCTGCGGCGAGTTCAGGGTGATATTGCCCTCGTCATCGATCACCAGGCCGTCATTGGTGTAAACCCAGTGCAGGAACTGGTGCATGGTGTTGTCGAAGGTCTTGGCAACAGCACCGTAACCGGCAGCGTCGGTGTTCTCGGTGATCTGCTTGGCGAACTCGATCTTTTCTTCCCAGGTCTTGGGCGGGGTGTCGGGATCAAGGCCGGCTTCCTCGAACAGGTCCTTGTTCCAGAACAGCGCCTTGGTCGAGAAGGCGACCGGGACGCCCCACTGGGTGCCGTCGAAGGTCACGGTTTCGGGCACGAAGTTGTAATAGGACGCCTTTTCCTCGTCCGTCATCGGAATGGGCACGATCAGGTCGTTCATGGCGAACTGCTTGAGCGTACGCGAACCGACATATGCCAGCGCGACCGGAGTGCCGGCAGCGGCAAGCGTGGTCACCTTGTCCTGGCACTGACCCCAGCCCACGATTTCGGGCATGACCTTGTAGCCAGGATTTTCGGCTTCCCACTCGGCGAAGTAGTCGGCATAGCCGGCGGTCAGTTCGTCACCACAGTTGATGAAGGTGATTTCCTTGTCCTGGGCATAGGCCGCCGGAGCGGCACCGGCCAAAGCCAGCATGGACACGGTTACCAAACCGATTGTCTTTTTCACTTGGTAGTCTCCCTTGATTGCGGGCCCCTCGGCCCTCTCGGAGCCGTTCAACATTGGCTGTTGAACGATCTCCAAACCTTGATTGGTGCAGCTCCGGCCCGGACCAGATCCGGATTGGCGCCGCGCCAGTTACTGCTTCACGGCACCGGCGGTGAGACCGGCGACGAGATAGCTCTGCAGGAACACGATGACGATCATGACCGGCAGGATTCCGACGAAGGACGCCGCCATCAGCTCGTTCCAGATCACTTCCTGCTTGCCGAAGAAGGCGAAGAGCCCGACCGGCAGCGGCATGAATTCTGTCTTGGAGTTGAAGGTCAGCGCGAAGATGAATTGCTGGGCGTAGGCACCGATGAAGGTCATGATGGCGACCACGACGACGCCCGGCATGGCCAGCGGCAGAATGACCCGGCGCAGGGTGTAGAGACGGCTGGCGCCATCGACCCAGGCGGCTTCGTCCAGCTCGCGCGGGATGCGCATCATATAGGTGCGCAACAGCCAGACGGAGGACGGAATGAGGAAAGCGGCGCCCGGCACGATCATGGCCCAGTAGGTATTGAGCAGGCCGAGGGTGCGCATCAGGCGGAACAGCGGGATCAGCAGCACCGCGCCCGAGAACATGTTGACCGCCAGGAACCCGGCGAGCAGCAGGCCGGCGCCGGTGAAGTTGAAGCGGGCAAAGGCATAGGCGGCGGGCACCACGATGGCGACCACGATGGCCGTGACCACGGTGGAGATGAAGAAGGAATTGAAGATGTGCATGCCCAGGGCAGGCACGGATTCCCACATGCTGAAATAGGCTGCAAAGGACCCGTTTTTGGGAATGAAGCTGTAGGGCGTCGAGAAGAGCTGGGCCAGCGGCTTCAATGACACCAGGAACCCTTCAATGAACGGGGCCAAAACGAAGAACAGGAACAGCGCGATGCCGGCATAGAGCCCAATCACTTCGAGCAGGCTATAGCGGTCGATCATCGGTCGGCTGGCCGACCAGAGGCCGCGACGGGCCTTGGCCTTGGGCTGAGTCTGGACGCTGGCCTTGGAATCGGCGGCCGCGACTTCGGTGGAACGGGCAACGTCGCTCATTTGGCTTCTCCCTGCTGGAGCTTGCGGACGGCGCGGAAGTAAACAATGCAGAAGGCGGTTACGAAGAGCGAGATGACCACGGCACGCGCCGCGCCCTCGCCATATCGGCGCGATCCCATGGCGGTCTTGTAGGTGTCGATGATCATCGTGGTGGTCGAGCCGGACGGACCGCCCTGGGTGAGGATCCAGATGATGTCGAAGGAATTGAAGGTGGCGATGAGCGAAAGCAGGCTCATGGTGATGATGGCGGGCACCATCAGCGGCACGGTGATGCGGCGGAAGCGATAGAAGCGGCCGGCGCCATCGGTCCAGGCGGCTTCATGCAGATCGCGCGGGATCGACTGCATGGCGGCCAGGAAATAGATGGTGACCATGGGGACACCAATCCACACGTCGGTGATGATGGTGGCCCAGAAGGCGGTCTCGCCATAAGCCAGCCAGGCGATCGGGCCATTGGTGATGCCGAAATTCTGCAAGAGCCCGGAAATCATGCCGAACTGGCCATTATACATCCAGCCCCACATGAAGATACCAATGGCCATGGGAACGATCCAGGGCGGCATGGTGAGAATGCGGAACACAATCTGACCTGGAATTGCTGCGTTGAGCAGCACGGCGCCGGCCATGCCAATGATCATTTTCAGGCTGACCGAGAAGAAGGTCCAGATAAAGGTGCGGACAATGACTTCGGTGAAGTTGCCGGCGCCGAAAATGCGCTCGTAATTGGCCCAGCCAATGAAATCATAGCCGGGGCGCAGCGAGGCGTTGGTAAAGCTGAGAATGATCGTGTCGACCAGCGGGTAGGCCACGATGGTCAGGATATAGATCAATGCCGGAGCCAGCAGGGCAAGGGCGAAGAGGGTGGCGCTTCTTGTGCTGGTCATCGGCTTTCTCCTCAGTTCCCTTTGCCCAGAGCAGCGTCGAAGCGCTGCCAGATGGGGGCCATGTCGACGACAGACTTGTTGCGCATCGCTTCATCCATGGACAGCGCCAGAAGCCCGGCTTCTAGCGCGTCGGTGACCGAGACAGGCAGGGGCACACCGTCGATCATATGCTTTAGGATATCCTCGGCCATCTGCTCGTCGGCACCGTAATGCTGGCTCAGCTCGGAGGTCTGGTAGGTCTTGTCCTCAAGCCGTTCGGAGGTGCGGCTGTCGGTGACCTTGAAGTAGTTACGAATGA
>Ga0208794_1001156_pt1 | contig 12426 bp, 14 predicted proteins | sample 32_taG_FD_184106 | JGI IMG/M metagenome (GOLD analysis project Ga0208794, IMG submission 184106) | Marine viral communities from the Gulf of Mexico - 32_GoM_OMZ_CsCl metaG (SPAdes) (version 2) | ecosystem: Environmental > Aquatic > Marine > Oceanic | place: Atlantic Ocean: Gulf of Mexico... | reverse complement strand
CAAAAAAGAGTATCAAGACTTAATCGGTGGTAGTTTAGGTGCATTAATTACATCAAGATAATAATAAAAAAAATAAAATATATAAAAATGAGAAGAGGTAAAAAAACAATTAGACTTACAGAATCAGAAATGGTATCGATGATTGAAAGAATCGTTAACGAAGTAAAAAGAGAAAAGAGAAATCAAATTTCTGAATCACGTAGAAAACCTTCACCTAGAAGACGTAGAAGATAAAAAAACTTATATTATTAAGGGTAGGTAAGACTATAAAAATATGAAAAAACAAAACTTAACAGAAGAAATATATAGGATTAGGAAGTTGATGAAATTCGATTCTAAAGAATTTAATGAAAACATTACTTCAGAAGATAAATTATTAGAAGATAGTTATGTTAATAATTTTTTAAGTGAACAAAAGAATCCTGGCGTAACAACCAAAAAACAAGGTATTAAAACAACAATGGGTAGGGGTAAAACATCAAGCCCAGAGAAGAAAAAGGTAACTGATACGGATATTCAGAATGCTGGGGCTGATATAATTGCACCTGATATTATTGCGTTACTATCAGATTATGACACCGCAATCAGCGAATCATTGGCAACTAAAATATCTGAAGGTTTTATTGGTAAAGCTGGTAAAGGTGGTAGTTACAAAAAAATATTTAAAGAAGGTTTACAAAATGGAACTTTAAGTGTGAAAGCTGGTATGAATTATGGTGGTGAAGTTGAGTTTGGGTTAAATAGTAGTTCATCATCAACACCTAAGAAAAACTTAAGAGTATACGCGACTGGTTCTGATACGAACATACCCAACTTAAGATTATTTAGAGAGGATGAATCTGAACCATTTAAAGAATTCTCTAACCAAAATGAATTAACAAACTTTATAACGTCTTTAAATCTTAAATTATTTAACGAAGGTACGGGAGAACAATATTTTATATTTCCCATTTCAAAAAAAACTAGAAAAGGGGAGAGAGTATGGGTATCAACTAATTCTACATCAGGACAAGCTTTAATGATGATAAAAAGACCAGCTTTAATAGCTAAAAGAGATTTTATTAATGTAGTTGCCCCCTCAACTAAATCAGGAGGTGGTACTGAAGGCACAACTAAACAAGGAAAACCAACTCAAGTAGAGTTAGATTTGGCAATTGATTTATCTGAAGCCTTCCCAACAGAAGTAGCAACATTAGATGACGCAAAAGTACAAGAATTATTTAAGAATAAGGTAAAGGCGGAATTGGACAAAAAAGGTGTTGTTAATTTTAAGGCAGAACAAATAAAAATAGTTTCTTCGGCAAGTAATAGTTGGAATAAAAAATGGGTTGCACCAACTCATAGTAAATCAGGTCAATTATTGGCGGGCAGTACAGACTCTATAGGTAAGCAAGTACCAAATAACAATTACGATTTTAACCAACAACCACCATCAGGTACCGATGATACCTCAAAGAATAATATATTGTCTTGGAATAGAGGTCAAAATCTTGCAAACGCAATTTTATCAGTAAAAACAGAATATTATTCTGGTGAAGGTGTAACACCATCTGTGGAATGGAGAGTTACTGATACTGGTGGTAAGGTTGATAAACCAGGACATGAAGGGTCAGGGCAATTTGCTAGAGTATATTTAAGTGGTGTTGCTAGCAAAAGAATAGAAGGTAAACCTACGAGTACTCCAGGTAAGAACAAAGGTGTAATGTCACAAGTACCTGTTATGATTTCTGCTAGTGATGCTTCTGGTGGTAGAAGAATATCGTGGTTCGGGGCTCATCGAGCTAAGATTGTAGGTAAAGGCGGTAAATTTTTACCTAAACGTAGAGCAACTGGCACATTTAGCGGATTACCAAAATGGTTAGACTCAATCATATACAGTGGAATTTAAAAAAAAAGGGAGTCAAATAACTACCTTTTTTAATAATCTATAAAACTATAAAACTCTTCTTTATAATTTTTATCTTTCCCCATTACTGTAACAAAGATAATATAGTTAGTTTCCTTACTCATACCCAAATAAGCCCCCATTGAAGGTATGTCGCCTTCTTGCATATAAGCCGCCCAGTGTCCTTTTGATTTTTTAAACCCTATAAAGTAATCATAGGCAAAATCCTTTACACTCTTCTTGTATAGGTCACCCATACATCCATTTTTGTGTGTTGGATCGAACATTACACATTCACCCAAATATATTATGTTAGGACAATAGTACTCTACTCTATCTTTAGGGTTTTCTAAAATTGTCATGTCACCTTTGTATTCATAACCATAGTAGTTTTTATATTCACTGTGTGAGTATTCTTTTGCTGGTTCTACCTCTATTTGGTATTTTGAGTGATGTTCTGCTGCCAATGTCAAAAGACTATCATACTTAATATTACGTGGTCGTCTAGAGTATGTGATAGAGATTGTATAATCTGTTTTATGTTTATAAACATTACTAGATACGTAGTTAGTTTTCTTTTTCTCTTCTTTAAGAATGTATAATAACTCTTTTTTAGTATCAAAGATACCCACATAATGAGTAGATGCAGATGTATCTAACTCTAAAATTGAATTAGTTTTTAGTGTAAAAGTTTTAACATAACGAACATCTCTTAGATTTGCTTGTCTTGCTGAGTCAATAAGTCTTACAAACTCTAACTCTACCTTTTCTTTGTTAAGGTCGTACCACTCATTATTTAGATTCCTTATACTGTCTTTATAAGGTGTTTGTGATAAACCGATAACTGATACTAAAACGAATAATAATGTGATTAACTTTTTCATATTGTTTGATTTAATACTAATATACAACAAATAATCCGATTATCCAAATTAACAGTGTTTTTTTTTAGAATAATGATATATTTATAAATATAATACCATATTATGAAAAAAATTAAAACACTTAATGAAGAAATTAATAGAATAAAGGGTCTGATGTCTTATGAGAATGGTCAATATAAGAACCCTATTATTTCAGAACAAGATAGTGAGGGGCAAATTAATTGTTTTGGGTTTTCAGATACAACTTCTGTATCTAATGTAGAATCATACACACCATTAATGGAATGGTGGTGTAAACACCCTAAAAAAGATGGTGTTAAGGAGTCTATTAAATATTGGGAGGGGGGGTCTGCTGGTATGAGAGACAATCAAACTAATGCACATAAAAATCTTATAACAAATTTAAATGACATGATAAATTCTCCTTTATTTGTAGAATTTAAAGCCCCATTTACCAAATTAAAGCAAAAATTAGATAATTTAATTAATCAAAATCTTTATATCCAATTCAACGCTTTTAAAAATGCGAGTGGTAGATACAATTTTGAAATGGGTTATTTAATTGGAAAAAATACTGTGGGGAAAATGGAAAAGGACGGTAAAATTAATGATCGACTTTTTGGGGTGGATGGGGTAAAACTTAAAAGATTTGTTAATTCGGTTTTAGGGTCAAATGGAGAATATGTTGACCGATTTATGAAAAAGGCTAGTGAAAACACCAGTAGGGACGCTGGTAAAATAAAAGCTTTAATTACAATGTCTGATCAAGATAAAATCGATATATTAAACCAACTATCTAAAAAAGTGAATAATCATTTTAGAGGTAAAAATGTTAGCGTAGAAAAAGGTATAAAAAGAGCAACTGATATTAAATTAAAACAAAAGGGTCAACAAATAACAAAAACAGATGGTACCACTACTGAAACTCAGACAATGACGAGTGAATTAACATACCCAAACATCGACACACCAAAAGAAAGTTTTCCAGAAATGTATAACATGTTTGGTGATGATGAGTATGTACTTAGTGAAGATCGTAAGAACAATATTAATAATTTACTTAAAGAAGGTATAAATAATATATTAACCCAAAAAGGTAAAATTACAAAAATTATTTATGGTTCGGCAGCATCTACTAGTAAAGTTAGAACATCATTTGGTGGTGTGGAAGCGGGTGGTGTAGAAGGAATGAGTTCAGAAAATAATAAACCATTGGTTAAGGCTAGAGTCCAAAATATTAATACCACAATTAAAAATTTAATAGATAATAATGACACACTTAGCGGTATAGATAATTTAACTGTTGAGATGGGTGAAAATTTAGAAAAACCAAATCAAGGTCCTAAGTGGTTAACCTATGATGGTACATATGGTCCATTATATAATAAAGCTTTAGAATCAGATAAAAAGTTAACACCACAAAAATTTTATAGTAAAAGAGACAAAGATAGTAACATAAAAAAAGAATATAATAAAATTTTTGGTAAGCATAGGTGGAGTTATGGTTATATTAAACTTGAATATGAAATAGAAGATGCTACAGAGGAACCATCTGTAGAATATGCGGTTTCAGGTGATTGGAAAATTTATATTAAATGGTTTCAACTACCACCCATTAACCCACCCAAATTACCACCTAAACAGGGTGGGGTAAAATTATACCCGACCAAATCATCTTCCGAATGTCCTAAATTTGGTAATAAAGGGTGGTGGAATGATCTGGGAAAGGGTGGATATTAATTATGACCCCTCAGAGATGCGAATATAGTTACACTACCACTAGAGTTTTTACGAAATGATACACCAACAGTTGAGATTTTAAAATCGGTTCTAACCATATGTTGGTAATGTCCTGATGATTCCACCCATTGATTTACCAATTCCTTTGCAATATTTCTATATAATTCACCATTTTCTCTACCCGATCGGTATTGATGTAGTACGAATACGTTAACCGCACTAATTTCAGTTACCACATCATCTCCCCATTTATTACTATTGTGACCACAAAAACTACCTACGGCTTGTTCGTCTGCCCAATCTATTGTGGATCGTATTTGTTCTGAAGAACCCATTTTTAAAGTTGGTATACCTCTTAGTCTTCTTTGGTGGTTCACCTCATTAAATATTGCTATAATAAACTTCATTGTGTCTAATGTTTGTTTAGACATATATACACTGTCTTTATACCTACCTTTTTCAGAAAGTTTCTCTAGTGTTGGAGTGGCGATATTATTTCTCATAGAATCTTTCCATCGTTCCACTTCTTCTGGTGAAACGATTTCGTCCCATCTTTCTTGTGAATACCCTACTGAAGTTATAATAATTAATAATAATGTGATTAACTTTTTCATATTGTTTGATTTATAATACAAATATAGTAAAAAGTTTTTAATTAACAAAATTTTTAATAGATTTTTATTGATATTTTCTCTTTTGTCTTAGAATAACTAACTTTTATTGTTTGTCCTTCTTCCACCCTACCACTTAGAATTTCTTCAGAAACAGGATCTTCAATATGTTTTTGTATCGCCCTATTTAAAGGTCTCGCACCATATTCTTCATCATATCCCACATCTGTTAAATAATCTTTCGCAGTTTTATTTATTTGTAGGGTGTAACCAATCTCAGATACTCTTTTTACTAATTTATCAATTTCTAAATCTACAATCTTATTTATTTGATCTTTGGTCAGTGATTTAAATATAACAACATCGTCTAATCTATTTAAGAATTCTGGTGGGAATTGTTTTTTAAGTTCGTCAGTTAACATACTTTCTTTAATGTCATCTTCCCTTTCCATTTTAGACTTTGTACCAAAACCAACACCTGTTCCAAAATCTTGTAACTTTTTAACACCAACATTAGATGTCATAATAACCATACAGTTTTTAAAGTTTACTTTTCTACCTCCACTATCGGTTAATTGTCCATCATCTAACATCTGTAACAGTGTATTGTAGATTTCTTTGTTCGCCTTTTCTATTTCATCAAACAATATAATAGAATAAGGTTTTCTCCTTACTTTCTCAGTAAGTTGTCCACCTTCTTCATGTCCAACATAACCTGGAGGTGAACCAATTAATCTGGAGATGGAATGTTTTTCTTGAAACTCAGACATATCCAATCTAATAAGAGAATCTTCATCACCAAACATAAACTCCGCCAATTTCTTCGCAATATGTGTTTTACCGACACCCGTAGGTCCTAAGAACATAAACGAACCAATTGGTTTTTTTGGGTTTCTTATACCCACTCTATTCCTTCTTAGTGACTTCGCTATCTTCTCTAACGCCATATCTTGCCCAATTATGGATTTTTCCATTTCTTTTTCCATATCTAACATTCTCTTACCTTGATCACCACTAATTCTTTTAAGTGGGATACCTGTCATAGATGCAACAACTTCATTAACATCTTCGGGTGTAATAATAGTTTTTTCTTTAGTTAGGTTTTCTAACCACCTCTCCTTTTCAATTTCCAGTTTTTCATTGGTTATTCTTTCTTCATCTCTTAATTTAGCAGCCTCTTCATATTTTTGTTTTTTTACTACCTCACCCTTCTTCACTTTTATTTTTTGTATTTCTTCCTCTAAATCACTAATAGATTTCGGTGGTTTAATAGTGATTTGACTTTTTGATCCTACCTCATCCATAATGTCAATAGCTTTATCAGGAAACTCCCTATCAGTAACATATCTATCTGCCATTTTAACACATTGTTTTATAGTTTCGTCAGGATATTCTACTTTATGAAAAGATTCATACGAATCCTTTATATTAGTTAAAATTTTAATGGTGTCTTCTACAGAAGGGGGGTTAATGATTACTTGTTGGAATCTTCTTGTCAATGCACCGTCTTTTTCAATGTGTTCTCTAAATTCATCTAATGTAGTTGCACCAATCAATTGTAAGTCACCCCTCGCCAATGCGGGTTTTAATACATTCGCTGCGTCCATAGAACCACTACTATTTCCCGCACCCACTACATTGTGAACCTCATCTAAAAATAAAATTACATTATCCACTCCCATCAACTCATCTACAACACCTTTAATTCTTTCTTCGAACTGCCCTCTATATTTAGTACCCGCAACCAAAGAAGTTAAATCTAAAGAAACTATTCTTTTATCTAATAAAGTTCTTGGTGCGTCACCTTGTATAATTTTAAGTGCTAGTCCCTCAACGATTGTCGTTTTACCAACACCAGGGTCTCCTATAATAACAGGGTTGTTCTTTTTCTTTCTCGCCAATATCTGAGCAACTCTTCTAATAGAATCGTCCCTACCAATAACAGGATCAATTTTTCCTTCTGAAGCCCTTTTGGTAACGTCTATAGAAAAATTATCTAATATTGGTGTTTCAGTATTTTTACTAATGTTTTTAGGTTTTCTTTTTTTATAACCGCCACTATCACCATCTGTTTCTATTGGTTCTATGGAATTTACAATATTACTTTTACATTTCTTATAATTAACTTTCATACTTTTAAAAATACTACTCATTTCACTTTTTACTTTTATTGAGGCTAATAGAATGTGTTGAGTATCTAAATAAGTGTCATTTAAACTGTCACACTCTTTCTCCGCACCCTTTAAAATGTTTTCAGTAATATCATCTAAAGGTATTTCTTTAGAATTTACTTTTATTTCTACAAAATCATCCTTTTCAGTCATAAGTTTTTTCTCTATTGTTTTATGTAGTTTATCCACATCCACACCCAACTTCAATAAAGTTTTAATTGCGTTGTTATTATAGTCATTTATTAATGATATTATAATGTGTTCTATTCTAACTACATCATCACCATAAAATTTCGCCTGTTTTAACGACATATTTATGATTCTTTTAACTTTTGGTAACACCTTTTTCATAATAAATTTGTTTTTTTATATAAATATCATTATCTTTGTATCAAAGTTAATTATAATATTATGGAAAGTCAATACAATTTACATTTAGGCGATACAAAAATTATACTAAATGACATGATAAAAAAGGGAAAAGGGGTTGATATGATATTTACTTCACCACCTTATTTCTCTATGAGAAAAAATTATAGTGGTAATGATGATGGTGAAATAGGTTCAATTCATGTAGACGATTATGCGGATTGGTTCTTAGAGTTTACAGAATTATTTCTTAAAGTTTTAAAACCTAATGGTAGTTTTTTCCTTAATATTAATGATAAGATAGATAATGGTGTTGTTCATCCAGTTTTAGACGAACTTAGATATAAGATGAGAAAACAAGGTTGGTATATGGTTGCAAAACCTTATATATGGTTTAAAAAAAACTCTATACCCACTAATTGTAAATACAGAGCAATAGATAGATATGAATATGTATTTCATTTTTCTAATTCCAACAAACCTAAATTTAGGGCAGACAATTGTAGAACGGAACATTCTGAAGTAACTAAGAAAAGGTTTAAAAAACCTGTAACTACAATTAATTCTAGAGATGGTGTATATGATTCCCAAATGAGAGAACTAAACTCTAAAGGTTCTTTACCACATAATGTAGTTATCGCAGCTTCGGAATCTAACCCTAGTATCTTACACCCCGCACCATTTACTGTTGAGTTGGCAGAATGGTTTGTTAAGATAGGTAGCGATGAAGGTGATTTAGTATTAGACCCATTCGCAGGATCATCCACTACTGGTGTTGCGGCACTTAAAAACAACAGACGTTTTGTTGGTATGGACTTAGTTGAGTTTAATATTAACTTTGGTAGAAAACGAATGAACCATTATTTAGAGACTGGTGAGACATATATTCCTAAAAATATGTTAGACGATAAAGGTATAGATGTCAATTATTACAAAATTAAAGGTAAACATATTAATAATCCCTGACATTTTGTCATATTTTACCTAATGGTACATTCTTTGGATAATGGTGGTTAAATAATAAAAATATAAAAAAAAATTAAAATGAGTAAAAATTTTTTAAATTTAATGAGAGAGTTTGAGGATATGTTTGTAGAAGATATTTTTCCCACGTATAATAATTTAAGGGTAAAGTATAAACCTTTAAACGTAGTAAAAACAGATTTAAACTCTAATTTACCTTCCACTAATGTTTTTGAAGATGAGTGGGTGTATAAGTTTGAGATCGTGACACCTGGTTTAACAAAAGAGGATTTATCTATCGATATTAATGGAGATAGATTAGTTTTTAAAGGTGAGAAAAAAGAAGAAAAGGTAGAGAAAGGTGATTACATTACTAAAGAATACCGATATAATAAATTTAATAGAACGTTTGATATTCCATCTAATGTAGTTAGTGAAGATATTTATGCTAAAACAGAGAATGGGATTACAACTATTTATTTACCAAAAGAAAAACCAACAAAAACAAAGTCCTATAAAAGAAAGGTAAGTATAGATTAATAATAACTACTACTACCACAAAAAAAGATCCATAACTTTACAAGTTGTGGATTTTTTTTATATTTAATTTGATTAAATAATAAATTTTTTATATATTTGTATTATGATACCAAGTGCACCGACATTTAGAAAAATAGTTTTACTTCTTAAAGATGAAGAAGGTAAACCTACAGATAGAATGGAATATGAAGATTCCGCTATGGTTATAACAGGTAATTATGTTTTAATAACCGAAGAAAAAAGAGTTTCAATAAGTGAACCATCTGAAATAAAAGGTGATGTTTACGAACTTAAAAATATACATTCATATAAACTTTTAAAAGATTAATTATGGTTTTAATAAAACACGAAGAAAACGGATCGATAGAGTGTCTGTATGACTCATCAAACATTTTAGGATCAAAGTACATTGTTAACGAAAAAAAATTGGCAATTATTTTTAACTCTGGTAGACAATATGTTTATGAGGGGGTAACACTTACAGATTATAGTAAGTTTGAGAAGGGTGAGAGTCAGGGTAAGTTATTACATTCAGTAATCAAAAAATACGCATACTCCCAATCAAAAGAAATTGTAGACGTAAATCCTTTAGTAGAACAAATAGAAGAAATTAAAAGTACACTATGAAAAAGTCATCATATCAAATAAAAAAAATTATGTCGTCAAATGGTAAACCACAACACATTCTTTTATTGGACTCCACAGGTGTTGTTTTTGAAACGGATTGTTTCGGACAAGCGACTAAGATGTGTGATGTATTAAACACAAATTCAGATAGTGGATGGAGATACGAAATTATTACAATAGTAAATAAATAGAAACGGGCGTTTCGAATAATAATAATAAATAAAAAACAAAGTTATGGAAAATGAAACAATGATAGTTTTAGTGTCAGTTTTGTCAACTATAGGTTTAGGTATTTTAATTTTAACTATTATGAATATCTTTACTAAATTAGGTGGTAAGGTTGATGTTATAGATTTAATGAGTATTCAACGAAACATAGAAGAAAGAATAGAAGACAACTATAGATTAATAGATAGAAGTGTAGAAGATATACACAGAACATACGATGAAAAATATGATAAGTTATATAATCATATAAATAAGGTTGACAAAAGGATTGATTCAAGATCTGATAAATTAGTCGATCATATGTGTAGGGAGATGAATGTCCTACACGACAAAATAGATAAAAAAGAAGAAAAAAAGTTACTTAACGATTAAATAGTAATACGCCCGTTTCTATTTTTTATGATATTTATCCATAAAGAAACATATTTATTATTATGGATATAAAAAGAATCTCAGAACAAGAAGTTAATGATATAATACAAAAGGAAGATATTGATTTATCTTCTTTTGAAGTTCAGTCAACACTTAACCCAAAAATATTCGACAAAGAACAACATATGTATGAGGATGTGAGAAGAAGAATGCTTATGATTGCAGATGATTTCTTTGAAACTTTAAATGTTGGTTGGGTAGATATAGATGATATCATTTTGACAGGTAGTTTGGCAAACTTTAACTGGTCTAAATTCTCTGATGTAGATTTACACATATTGGTGGATTTCGGAGAAGTGGATGAAAATGAAGAATTAGTAAAAGAATACTTCAACTCTAAAAAGAATTTATGGAATGAAAAACACGACATAACAATAAAGGGTTATGATGTGGAGTTATATATGCAAGACACTACAGAACCACATGTTTCTAGTGGTGTTTATTCTATTTTATGGGATGGATGGGTTGTTAAACCAGATGCAACCAAAAAAGAAATTGACGCTAAGAAAGTGGAACAAAAGGTAAATAATATAATTGATGCAATATATGACATCTATTATATGTATAAACACGAAGACTACGACAAAACCATAAGGATGATTAAAAATCTTAAAGATAAGATTAAGAAAATGAGACAAACTGGTTTAGATCGTGAAGGGGAATATTCATTCGAAAATATTGCTTTTAAGGTATTGAGAAGAACTATGTATTTAGATAAATTAAGTGAGATTGAAACCAAAGCGTATGATAAATCACTTACTTTAGATGAAACCAAAATAAGACTTAAAAATATATTATAATTTAATTTGTGTTTTTTTATAAAAAATGCAATATTTATTTAATAAAACATAATTATGGGAACATATTTAACTGGTAATTATACGGTAATACATACAGATAGTACTGTAGACTTTGATAATTTTGTTTATGATGCAGTATATTTTGATACTGCAACGTCAATGGTTATTAATGGTGTCACAGTTACAGGTGTGTTAGGAGAGACATTAGAAATCACAGTAGACGGGGATACTAGTAATCCTGTTACGGGTGTATTATTATTAGGAAACCCAATTGCTCCACAAACTAAAGTTAAAACAGGTTTAATAAGTACAACTGGTGGTACAGAACAATATCAATTTGTAAACATTAATACAGGTTTACCAACTAACGGATAAAATAAATTAAAAATATAAAAATGAGAAAAAATATTAATCCAAAATCGTTAAAAGGTCAAGACAAACTAAATAGGATGTTGAGCCTTATGGATAGAATGAATACACTAACTGAAAGTAAATCATTCTCAGAATTAGAATTAATCAAAAAAGGACCTAATGGTGTTGTTTATGGTATCATTAGAGAAAATCATGATTACTTCATTAAAACTTCAAATAAAACTTCAGGACAATTCTTAGCGGAAGACTTTAGTTATATCGGAGGACTGGAAAACAAATATGATGAAAGATATAAGTCATATGCAGAAGCAATCAAACATTTGAATATGAAGTTTGATATGTTAAATGAGTCTTATGGTATTGAGACTAATACGAATATTTTCGAATCTGATGGTGTTGCCTTTGGTGGTGGTGTTGGATTTGGATTTGTTATGGAAGAAGAAGACGAAGATAAAAAAGAAGGTGAAGAACAAATTATTTCTGATGGTGAAGAGGTGGAAGAACAAAAGAAAGTTCTTAAGGTTGATGCGCCTAAGTCTGAAGTACCAGCAGTCCCAGAAACACCTGTAGAGGACGAAGTAGAGGATGAGACTGAAATTGATATGGGTGGTGATATCGCAGATGTTGAGTTTGACGAAGAAGAAACTGAAGAAGGTGGAGATGAGTTCGGTGACGAAGATGGAGACACTAAAAAGATTCAAAAGTATACAGGTAAAATCGGACAGATGTTAAGAGATATGGATGAAGCTGATTTGGATTTAGAAAAATATGTAATCAACTCAATTATATCGGCAATGCATTTAG
>Ga0208794_1001154_pt1 | contig 12476 bp, 17 predicted proteins | sample 32_taG_FD_184106 | JGI IMG/M metagenome (GOLD analysis project Ga0208794, IMG submission 184106) | Marine viral communities from the Gulf of Mexico - 32_GoM_OMZ_CsCl metaG (SPAdes) (version 2) | ecosystem: Environmental > Aquatic > Marine > Oceanic | place: Atlantic Ocean: Gulf of Mexico... | reverse complement strand
GCCGCGGGGGCAGCGAGACGGGCGCGGGCCGCAGCATCACCGTCGCGCCGCGCCAGCGCCACCGCCTCCTCGGTCAGCCGCAGCGCGGCGTCGAGATCGGCGCGGTGCCGCGCCAGCGGGTGGCCGCGCAGATCCCACATCGCCCGTTCGGTATCGATCCGGCGCAACGCCCGGTCGAGCCCGGCGAGGTCGCCCGCGCGGCTGCCCGCCGCGACCCGCCCCAGCGCCGCGATCGCTTCGCAGGCCGGGTCGGCGCGCAGCGGCGCCGCCATCAGCATCACGATCAGCGCCAGCCAAAGCCGCATCGAACCCTCCGTTTCGCGCATTTGACCCAAGGAGGCTGAAGGTGGCGTTAAGCCCGACTGGGCGGCGGGCCGCCAAATTCGACACGCCCGCGCTCTTGCTCCCGCGCGAAGCCCTGCGGTATCAGGGCGCGAGTTTTGACGAAGAGGATGGTCAGATGCGGCGAGTGGTCGTGACGGGGCTGGGGCTGGTGACGCCGCTGGCCGACAAGGTCGAGCCGAGCTGGGAGGCGATCCTGGCGGGAAAATCGGGCGCGGGCACCATCACCCGCTTCGACGCCGATCACTTGGCGACGAACTACGCCTGCGAGGTGCCGCGCGGCGACGACGCCGACCCGGCGGTCCGGTTCGATCCGAACGCCTACATGGAGCCGAAAGAGCAGCGCAAGGTCGACGACTTCATCCTCTACGGCATCGCCGCCGCCCAGCAGGCGGTCGAGGATTCGGGCTGGATGCCCGAGGATGACGAAAGCCGCGAGCGCACCGGCGTGATGATCGGCTCCGGCATCGGCGGCCTCAACTCGATCGCCGAGACCGCGCTGCTCATTCGCGACAAGGGCCCGCGCCGCGTCTCGCCGTTCTTCATTCCCGGCGCGCTGATCAACCTGATCTCGGGCCAGGTCTCGATCCGCTACGGCTTCAAGGGGCCGAACCACTCGGTCGTCACCGCCTGCTCGACCGGCGCGCATGCCATCGGCGACGCGGCCCGGCTGATCAAATACGGCTCGGCCGACGTGATGGTGGCGGGCGGCGCCGAGGCGGCGATCTCCGAGATCGGCATCGCCGGTTTCAACGCCTGCAAGGCGCTCTCGACCAAGCGGCGCGACGATCCGCAGGCCGCGAGCCGCCCCTATGACAACGACCGCGACGGCTTCGTCATGGGCGAGGGCGCGGGCATCGTCGTGCTCGAGGAATACGAGCACGCCAAGGCCCGCGGCGCCAAGATCTATGCCGAGGTGCTGGGCTACGGCCTGTCGGGCGACGCCTACCACATCACCGCGCCCTCCGAGGATGGCGAGGGCGGCGAGCGGGCGATGCGCGCCGCGCTCAAGGATGCCGGGATCACGGCCGACAAGATCGACTACATCAACGCCCACGGCACCTCGACCATGGCCGATACGATCGAGCTCGGCGCGGTGGAGCGGCTGATGGGCGAGGCGGCCAAGAACGTGACCATGTCCTCGACCAAGTCGATGACCGGCCACCTGCTGGGTGCCGCGGGCGCGATCGAGGCGATCTTCTCGATCCTCGCGATCCGCGACCAGGTCGCGCCGCCGACCATCAACCTCGACAACCCGGCGGTCGAGACCGTCGTCGACCTCGCGCCCAACGCCAAGCGCGAGCGCAAGATCGACGTGGCGCTGTCCAACAGCTTCGGCTTCGGCGGCACCAATGCGAGCGTGCTCTTCGGCCGGGTCGCCTCCTGATGTGGCGTCATCTCGCCTCGAACACGATCACCTTCATGATCGTGGGGCTCGCAGGCGCCGCCGGCGTGATCGCATGGGGCGTCAACGAGTATTCGGGCGAGGGCCCGCTTGAAACGGCGATGTGCCTGCGCGTCGAGCCGGGCACCAACATGCGCGCCGTGAGCGCCCGGCTCGAGGAGCAGGGCGCGATCGGCTCGGCGCCGATCTTCCGCATCGGCGCCGAATATTCCGAGAAGGCCGGCCAGCTCAAGGCCGGCAGCCACCTGATCCCCGAACAGTCCTCGATGGAGGAGATCCTCGACATCGTGACCCGCGGTGGCGCCTCCACCTGCGGCACCGAGATCCTCTACAAGATCGGCGTCAACGCGGTCGCCGCCGAGGTGCGCGAACTCGACCCCGCCACCTCGAGCTACACCGAGCTGGCCGAGTTCGACCCGACCGCCGAGGGCGTCGAGATCCCAGCCGAATACGAGACCATGCGCGAGCGCGCCGACACGCGCTACCGCATCTCCATGGCCGAGGGCGTGACCTCTTGGCAGGTGGTGCAGGCGCTCAACGCGATCGACACGCTCGACGGCGATGTCGAGGAAATCCCCGCCGAGGGCAGCCTCGCGCCCGACAGCTACGAGATCGCGCCCGGCACGCAGGTCGCGGCGGTGCTCGAACGGATGGAGGCCGCGCAGGCGGCGATCCTCGCCGAGGCCTGGGAGAACCGGGCCGAGGACCTGCCGCTCGAGACGCCGGAAGAAGCGCTGATCCTCGCCTCGATCGTCGAGAAGGAAACCGGCGTCGCCGCCGAGCGGCCGCAGGTCGCCAGCGTTTTCGTCAACCGGCTGCGGCAGGGCATGCCGCTGCAGACCGACCCGACCGTGATCTACGGCATCACCGAGGGCAAGGGCGTGCTCGGGCGCGGGTTGCGGCGCAGCGAGCTGCAGGCCGAGACGCCGTGGAACACCTACGTGATCAACGGTCTGCCGCCGACGCCGATCGCCAACCCGGGCCGCGCCGCGATCCAGGCGGCGCTCAACCCGGCGAGCACGGATTACGTGTTCTTCGTGGCCGACGGCACCGGCGGTCACGCCTTTTCCGAGACGCTGGCCGAGCACAACAGCAACGTCGCCAAGTGGCGCGAGATCGAAGCTCAACGCGCTGCGGGAAATTGATTTTCCGTAAACGGACCGGGCGGTTACGGCCCGTTTCTCAGATCGCCGAGATTGACTTTTGGCGCGCAGTGTCGTAGGGTAAACGTCAGGCTGAGACAAATGCACGGCGGCCCCGGAGAAATCCGGGGCCGCCTTTTTTCGTGCCCGCGTCCCGGCCGGAGGCTCAGGAGGAACAGGCATGACGACGGATGACACGGGCGGCGTGACGGCGGCCGAACAGGCCGCGCGGCGCAAGGAGTGGGAGGATGCGTGGACGCTGCTCTCATCGGTGCGCTCCACGCTGGCGGACCTACTGGAAGCGGCCCGCTATGAGGCCGGCGTACCAAGGGAAATTTCCAAGAAGATCAGCGATCTGGAAAGCGCGCTTAAGGCGGCGTTCGAAGTGGAGAGGCGTTTCAATGACTGGCTCAAGCGACAGGATGGCGGCCTCGCCGCAGGCGAGATCGACCTCGACGATGCCCGGCGGCGGATCACTTGCCGGCTGGATCGCCTGCGCGCCTGCTGCCGAGAGGACCGCCTTTCTTGACGGGCTCGACGCGGCCGCGCTGGCGGCGCTACCGCATCTGTTCGATCTCTGGGCGCTGCCGCATCAGCGGCCGCCGGGCGGCGACTGGCGGACATGGGTGATCCTGGGCGGTCGCGGCGCGGGCAAGACCCGGGCCGGGGCGGAATGGGTACGCGGCCAGGTCGAGGGTCCGCGCCCGCGCGATCCTGGCCGGGCCCGGCGCGTGGCGCTGATCGGCGAGACGCTCGACCAGGCGCGCGAGGTGATGGTCTTTGGCGATAGCGGCCTGATGGCCTGCGCGCCGCCCGACCGGCGGCCGGATTGGTCGGCGACCCGGCGGATGCTGACATGGCCCAACGGCGCCACGGCGCAGATCTTCTCGGCGCATGACCCCGAGGCGCTGCGCGGCCCGCAATTCGACGCCGCCTGGGCCGACGAGTTGGCCAAGTGGAAGCGCGGGCAGGAGGCGTGGGACATGCTGCAATTCGGGCTGCGGCTGGGCGATCCGCGCGCCTGCGTCACCACCACCCCGCGCAACGTCGCGGTGCTGCGCGACCTGCTGGCTGCCGACAGCACGGTGACCACCCATGCGCCCACCGAGGCCAACGCCGCCAATCTCGCGCCGGGCTTTCTGGACGAGATGCGCCGCCGCTACGCCGGGACGCGGCAGGGCCGGCAGGAGCTCGACGGCGTGTTGCTGGCCGATGCCGAAGGGGCGCTGTGGACCGCCGCGATGCTGGCCGGCTGCGTGGTCGAGGGGGCGCCCGATCTCGACCGGATCGTGGTCGCGGTCGACCCCTCGGTGAGCGCGCATGCGGGCTCCGACGCCTGCGGCATCATCGTCGCCGGCGCGGTCACGCAGGGCCCGCCCGCCGACTGGCGGGCCTATGTGCTCGAGGACGCGACCGCGATCCGCGCCTCGCCGCAGGGCTGGGCGCGCGCCGCCTGCGCCGCGATGGCGCGGCACGGGGCCGAGCGGATGGTGGCCGAGGTCAACCAGGGCGGCGCGCTGGTCGAGACGGTGGTGCGGCAGGTCGACCCGCTGGTGCCGTTCAAGGCGCTGCATGCTGGGCGCTCCAAGGGGCTCCGGGCCGAGCCGGTCGCCGCGCTCTACGAACAGGGCCGGGTGCACCACCTGCGCGGGCTCGGTGCGCTGGAGGACCAGATGGCGCAGATGACCGCGCGCGGCTTTCTCGGATCGGGCTCGCCCGACCGGGTCGACGCGCTGGTCTGGGCGCTGCACGAGCTGATGATCGCGCCCGCGCAGCACTGGCGCAGCCCGCGCCTGCGGATGCTCTGAGCCCGCACTCCCGCCGGCCGCCGGACGGGGGTGTTGCGTGCCCGGCCGGGGCACCGCGCGCCGCGTTCCGGCTTTCCCAACCCCGCGCTGCCATTCTCCCTGCCAAGCCAAACGGACGACCAGCGGGGGGCGGCGATGTTCGAATTCTTCAAGCGCGGCAAGGGGGCGCCGGAGGCCAAGGCCTCGGCGGCGGGGCGCTGCCTGGCCTGGCCCGGCGCGGGCCGCCCGGCCTGGAGCGCGCGGGACACGGTCTCGCTCACCCGGGCGGGCTTCGTGTCGAACCCGGTCGGTTTCCGCGCCGTGCGGCTGATCTCCGAAGCCGCGGCGGCGCTGCCATTGGTGCTGACCGAGGCCGGGCGGCGCCAGGACGCGCACCCGGCGCTGGCGCTGCTGGCGCGGCCCAATCCGGGCCAGGGCCGGGCCGAACTGATCGAGGCGCTGGTCGGCCAGCTCCTGCTCACCGGCAACGGCTATGTCGAGGCGGTGGGCACCGACGGGCTGCCGCTGGAGCTGCACGTGCTGCGCTCCGAGCGGGTCGCGCTGGTGCCCGGCCCCGATGGCTGGCCGGTGGGCTATGACTACGCCGCCGGCGGCCGCACCCATCGCTTCGCGGTCGAGGGCGGCGTCTCGCCGGTCTGCCACATCAAGAGTTTTCACCCCCAGGACGATCATTACGGGCTCTCGGCGCTGTCGGCCGCGGCCACCGCGATCGACGTGCACAACGCCGCCTCGGCCTGGTCCAAGGCGCTTCTGGACAACGCCGCGCGGCCCTCGGGCGCGATCGTCTATCGCGGCGCCGACGGGCAGGCGCAGCTCAGCCCCGACCAGTATGACCGGTTGGTCGAGGAGATGGAGAGCCAGCACCAGGGCGCCCGCAATGCCGGGCGGCCGATGCTGCTCGAAGGCGGGCTCGACTGGAAGCCGATGGGCTTCTCGCCCTCGGACATGGAGTTCCAGCAGACCAAGGCGGCGGCGGCGCGCGAGATCGCGGTGGCCTTCGGCGTGCCGCCGATGATCCTCGGCATCCCGGGCGACGCCACCTACGCCAATTACCAGGAGGCCAACCGCGCCTTCTACCGGCTGACCGTGCTGCCGCTGATGGCGCGGGTTGCGGGCGCGCTGGCCGAATGGCTGTCGGATCTTTCAGGCACGCGCTTCGAGCTGCGCGTCGATCTCGACCAGGTGCCCGCGCTGGGCCCCGAGCGCGACGGCCAGTGGCGACGGGTCTCCGAGGCGCTGTTCCTCACCGACGCGGAGAAGCGCGCGCTGCTCGGCCTGCCGTCGCGCGGGGAGGACGGGGATGGATGACCTGCGCGAGACGGGCTTCGCCTGCGCGCCGGGTCTCAGGATCGAGGCGCATGAGCGGCTGGTCGCGCTGCAATTCGCGCAGGTGGCCGCGACTCTGGAGCGGATCGAGGCGGTGATGGAGCGGCTGGAGCGCCGGCTCTGGATCGCCGTCTACGGCGTGGTCGCGGCGATCGGCGCGCAGGCGGCGCAGCAGATCGTGGGGATGTGAGGGAGGCGATGATGGAGTTGGAGCGCAAGTTCTGCGCGGGCGGCACGGATGGCACCGGGCCGCTGGAGATCGGCGAGGGCGCGGTGATCGCGGGCTACGCCTCGCTGTTCGACAGGCCCGACCAGGGTGGCGACGTGGTGGCGCCGGGCGCCTACGCGGCCTCGCTGGAGCGGCTGGCGGCGGCGGGCGGGAGGGTGCGGATGCTGTGGCAGCACGATGCCGCGCGCCCGATTGGGGTCTGGGACGAGGTGCGCGAGGACGGCAAGGGGCTTTGGGTCCGGGGCCGCATCCTCGAGGCGGTGGCGCAGGGCCGCGAGGCGGCCGCGCTGGTCGCGGCGGGCGCGATCGACGGGCTGTCGATCGGCTACCGCACCCGCCGCGCGCAGAAGGATGGCGCCGGGCGCAGGCTCACCGAGCTGGAGCTGTGGGAGGTCTCGCTGGTGACCTTCCCGATGCTGCGCGAGGCGCGGGTGGGGGCGAAGCGCGACGACGCGCTGGTCGCAAAGCTGCGCGCGGCGCGGCGCAGTCTCAGGGGTGACGAGGGGAAACAGGATGCGTGACGACGATGCGCTCGGCCGGGAGATCGGCGGGCTGATGGACGAGCTGGGCCGGTTCTCGGCCGAGATCCGAACCAAACTCAAGGCACAGGACGACCGGATGACACGACTGGACCGCAAGACCGCGCTGGCCGCGCGACCCGCCCTCGAAGCCAAGGCCGAGGGCCAGCCGCACCGCGCCGCCTTCGGCGCCTATCTGCGCACCGGCGAGGATGACGGGCTGCGCGGCCTCGGGCTCGAAGGCAAGGCGATGAGCACGACCGTCGCCGCCGATGGCGGCTATCTCGTCGATCCGCAGACCGCCGACCGGGTGCGCGGCGTGCTCGGCGCCACCGCCTCGCTGCGCGCGGTCTCGAACGTGGTGGCGGTGGATGCCGGCTCCTACGACGTGCTGATCGACCACGCCGAGGCCGGGGCCGGTTGGGCCGACGAGACCAGCGCCCGGGTCGAGACCGGCACGCCGCAGATCGACCGGGTCAGCATCCCGCTGCACGAGCTGTCGGCCCTGCCCAAGGCGTCGCAGCGGCTGCTCGACGACAGCGCCTTCGATATCGAGGGCTGGCTCGCGGGCCGCATCGCCGACAGCTTCGCCCGCTCGGAGGCGGCGGCCTTCATCTCCGGCGACGGCGTCGACAAGCCGGCGGGGCTCCTGAGCTACCCGCAGGTCGATGATGACGGCTGGGCCTGGGGCAGCCTCGGCTACGTCGCCACCGGCACCGATGGCGGCTTCGACATCGACAATCCGGCCGACGCGGTGATCGACCTCGTCTACCGGCTCGGCGCGCCCTACCGGGCGGGGGCGCGCTTCGTGATGAACTCGCGCACCGCAGGCAGTCTGCGCAAGTTCAAGGACGCCGATGGCCGGTTCCTGTGGACCGACGGCCTCTCGGCCGGCGAGCCGGCACGGCTTTTGGGCTACCCGGTGCTGATCGCCGAGGACATGCCGGACATCGCCTCCGACGCCTGCGCGCTGGCCTTCGGCAATTTCGAGGCGGGCTACACCATCGCCGAGCGGCCCGACCTGCGGGTGCTGCGCGATCCGTTCTCGGCCAAGCCGCACGTGATCTTCTACGCGACCAAGCGGGTCGGCGGCGCGGTCAGCGACTTCGCGGCGATCAAGCTTCTGAAGTTCGGCATCGCCTGATGGACCGCCGGGCCGCCCGGCAGGGGCGGCCCGGCTGCGGGCTGGGACCGGGGGAGGACGGGCGATGAGAGTGATCGAGACGGGCGCGGTGCCCGAGACGGCCCTGCCGGTGGACGGGCTGCGGGCGCATCTGCGGCTGGGCACCGGCTTTGCCGAGGCCGGGCTGCAGGACCCGGCGCTGGCGGGCTTCCTGCGCGCCGCCATCGCCGCGATCGAGGGGCGCACCGGGCGGGTGCTGCTGGCGCGCGGCTTCGTGCTGGAGCTGGCGCGCTGGCGCGACGTGGCCTGCCAGGTGCTGCCGCTGGGTCCGCTGCGCGCGGTGACGGCGGTCGAGACGGTGGATGCGGAGGGCGCGGCGACGCCGGTCCCTGCATCGCTCTGGCGCGCGGTGGCCTGCGACCAGCGGCCCCGGATCGAGGCGCGCGGCGCCGCGCTGCCGGGGATCCCGACGGGCGGGCTCGCCCGGATCCGGTTCGAGGCGGGCTATGGCGCCGACTGGACCACGATCCCGGCCGATCTGGCGCAGGCCACGCTGATGCTGGCCGCGCATTACCACGAATACCGCCATGACACCGGGCTGGGGCCGGGCTGCATGCCCTTCGGCGTCACCGCGCTGACCGAGCGGTTCCGCATGCTGCGGCTCTCGGCGGGAGGCCGGGCATGAGGCCCGCGCGGCTGAACCGGGCGCTCATGCTCGAAACGCCGCTGCGCCGGCCCGACGGCGCCGGTGGCTTCGACCAGGGCTGGGCCGCGCTCGGCACGCTCTGGGCCGCGATCGAGGCCCGCTCGGGGCGCGACCTCGACGACATGGGCGCGGCGCTGAGCCGGGTGCTCTTGCGGATCAAGGTCCGCGCCGCGCCGCCGGGCAGCTCGATGCGGCCGCAGGCCGGGCAGAGGCTGCGCGAGGGGGCGCGCCTCTTCGCGATCCGCGCGGTGCGCGAGGCCGACCCGGACGGCCGCTACCTGATCTGCGAGGCCGAGGAGGAGGTGGCACGATGAGCTACGCGGTTTCCGAGGCGCTGCAGGCGGCGATCTATGCCCGCCTGACCGGGCATGGCCCGCTCACCGATCTGCTCGGCGCGGCGATCTACGACGCGCTGCCCGCCGGGCCGCTGCCGCCGCTCTACGCCACGCTGGGCGCGGAACGGGCGCGCGACCGCTCCGACGTGACCGCGCGCGGCGCCGAGCACGACCTCACGGTCAGCGTGGTCAGCGACGCCGCCGGTTTCCGCGCCGCCAAGGCGGCCGCGGCGGCGGTGTCGGACGCGCTGGCGGCACCGCTGCCGCCGCTGGCGCGCGGCCGGTTGGCGGGTCTGTGGTTCCTGCGCGCCCGGGCGCGGCGCGAGGGCAGCGGCGACGCCCGGCGCATCGACATGGTGTTCCGCGCCCGCACCGAGGACATCTGAAAGAGGAGGGCCAGGCAATGGCGGCTCAGAACGGCAGGGATCTCCTGCTCAAGATCGACATGACCGGCGACGGGCTGTTCGAGACCATGGCGGGGCTGCGCGCGACGCGGCTCACGCTCAACGCCCAGAGCATCGACGTCACCCATCTGGGATCGGGCGGCTGGCGCGAGGTGCTGGGCGGCGCGGGGGTCCGCTCGGCGGCGATCTCGGGCTCGGGCGTGTTCCGCGACGCCGATACCGACGCCCGGGCGCGGCAGATCTTCTTCGACGGCGAGACCCCGGATTTCCAGGTGGTGATCCCAGATTTCGGCACCATGACCGGCCGGTTCCAGATCGCCTCGATCGACTATGCCGGCAGCCATGACGGCGAGGCCAGCTTCGAGATCGCGCTGGTCTCGGCCGGACCGGTCGCCTTCGAGGCGGCGGTCTGATGGCCAACCCGCTGGCCGGCGAGGTGGCGCTGGTGCTCGATGGCGAGCGCCGCGTGATGAAGCTGACGCTGGGCGCGCTGGCCGAGCTGGAGGAGGCGCTCGGCGCCGACAGCCTGGCGGCGCTGGTGGCCCGGCTCGAGGGCGGCGAGGTCTCGGCCCGCGACGTGCTGGCGCTTCTGGTGGCGGGGCTCAGGGGCGGCGGCTGGCCGGGCCGGGCTGCCGATCTGGTCGCGGCCGAAATCGAGGGCGGGATCGCCGAGGCGGCGGGGCGCGCGGCGCTTCTGGTCGCCCGCGCCTTCGGCGAGGCGGCATGACCCGGCTCGACTGGGCGGCGATGATGCGCGCCGGGATCGGCGGGCTCGGGCTGCGCCCGGCGGAGTTCTGGGCGCTGACCCCGGCCGAACTGCGGCTGATGCTCGGGCCGGCCGGGCCGCGCCCGATGAGCCGCGCCCGCTTCGAAGCGCTGTGCCGCGCCCATCCCGACGAGGAGAGGACATGACCGAGGACGAGTTCGAGGCGCTGGAACGTGCCATGGAAGAGGCGGGCGGCGTGGCCGAGAGCTTCACCCGCGAGCTGGACCGGATGCGCGCCGGGATCGGCGAGACGACCCGCGACCTGGGCCGGCTGGAGCGCGGCTTTTCGGGCGGTATCCGCCGCGCCGTCGACGGCGTGCTGTTCGAGGGGCGCTCGGGCGGCGCGGCGCTGCGCGGGCTGGCAGGCAGCATGGCCGACACGGTCTATGGCAACGCCATGCGCCCGGTGACCGACCGGCTGGGCGGGCTTTTGGCGCAAGGCGTGAACGGGCTGGTGGCGGGGCTGATGCCCTTTGCCGAGGGCGGCGCCTTCGCGGGCGGGCGGGTCACGCCCTTCGCCCGGGGCGGCGTGATCTCGGGGCCGGTGGCCTTTCCGATGCGCGGCGGCGCCGGGCTGATGGGCGAGGCCGGGCCGGAGGCGATCCTGCCGCTGGCGCGCGGGCCCGACGGGCGGCTCGGCGTCGCGGCGGGCGGCGGCAATGGTGGCGCGGCGCGGGTGACGGTCAACATCACCACGCCCGATGCCGAGAGCTTCCGCCGTTCGCGCGGGCAGGTGGCGGCGCAGATCGCGCGCGCGGTCGATCGCGGCCGCCGCGACAGGTGAGGGAGAGCGGGATGGCATTCCACGAGACACGGTTTCCCGTGGCGCTGAGCTTCGGCGCCGCGGGCGGGCCGGAGCGGCGCACCGACATCGTCACGCTCGAAAGCGGACACGAGGAGCGCAACACCCCATGGGCGCATGCGCGGCGGCGCTACGATGCCGGGCTGGGGCTGCGGTCGCTCGACGATGTCGAGACCGTGCTCGGCTTCTTCGAGGCGCGGCGCGGGCCGCTGCATGGTTTTCGCTGGAAGGACTGGCTCGACTTCCGCTCGGCCCCGGCCGGGCGGCCGATCGGGCCGCTCGACCAGCAGATCGGGCTGGGCGACGACGCCACCGTGACGTTCCAGCTCGCCAAGAGCTATGGCGACGGCCCCGACCCCTATCTCCGCCCGATCGCCAAACCGGTGATCGGCACGGTGCAGGTCGCGGTGGATGGCGATCCGCTGGCCGAGGGCGAGGGCGTGACGATCGACCACGCCACCGGCCGCGTGACCTTCGCGCTGCCGCCTGCGGTCGGCGCCGTCGTGACGGCTGGGTTTGAGTTCGACGTGCCCGCCCGCTTCGACAGCGAGAGCCTGACTGGCTCGCGCGCCAGCTTCGAGGCGGGCACGATCCCCGAGATCCCGGTGGTGGAGATCCGGCTGTGAGCGGGCTCGACGATCACCTCGCGGGCGGGGTCACGACGCTGTGCCGGGCCTGGGCGCTCAGGCGCGCCGACGGGCTGGAGCGCGGCTTCACCGATCACGACCGGCCGCTCTCTTTTGGCGGGATCGCGTTCCGCCCTGAGACGGGTTTCGCCGCCAGCGCGCTGGTGCAGGGCGCCGGGCTGGCTGCCGATACCGGCGAGGCGCTGGGCGCGATTTCGGATGCGGGCATCACCGAGGCCGAGATCGCGCAAGGCAGGCTCGACGGGGCCGAGCTGCGGGTCTGGCGGGTCAACTGGGCCGCGCCCGAGATGCGGGCGCTCGAATTTCGTGGCCATCTGGGCGAGATCCGCCGCGAAGGGACGCTGTTCCGGGCCGAGCTGCGCGGCCTGTCCGACCTGCTCAACCGGCCGCTTGGCCGGGTCTACCAGCCGCGCTGCGACGCGGCGCTGGGCGATGCGCGTTGCGGCGTCGACACCGAGGCGGCGGGGATCGCGGTCGATCGCCCGCTCGCCGCGGCCGAGGGCGCGCGGCTGCGCTTCGACTGGCCCGGCGGGCCCGAGGCGGGCTGGTTCGCGCATGGCCGGGCCGAGATCCTCGACGGGGACGGCGCCGGGCTCTGGGCGGCGATCCGCGAGGACCGGGTCGAGGGTTCGGCGCGCATCGTCGATCTCTGGGCGCCGCCTGCCGCGGAACTGGCGCCCGGCAGCCGGGTCCGGCTGGTGGCGGGCTGCGACAAGCGCGCCGGAACCTGTCGGCTCAAATTCGACAACTTCTTGAACTTTCGCGGCTTTCCGCATCTGCCCGGGGCCGATTGGCTGATGGCGGCGCCGCGTCCGGGGGGCGGATGAGCGCGCGCGCCCAGATCGTCGCAGAGGCGCGCGGCTGGATCGGCACGCCCTATCTGCACGGCGCGGCCAAGCGCGGCGCGGGCTGCGACTGCCTCG
>Ga0208794_1001153_pt1 | contig 12482 bp, 12 predicted proteins | sample 32_taG_FD_184106 | JGI IMG/M metagenome (GOLD analysis project Ga0208794, IMG submission 184106) | Marine viral communities from the Gulf of Mexico - 32_GoM_OMZ_CsCl metaG (SPAdes) (version 2) | ecosystem: Environmental > Aquatic > Marine > Oceanic | place: Atlantic Ocean: Gulf of Mexico... | reverse complement strand
CGTTCGGCTAAATCAGAGACAAGCATAGGTTCCATTGTGATATAAGCAACGCCTATCTGAAAGCTACCGCAACTGTGTTAAAGCTGGGGACTGCTCAGTGGGGTGGAACCACCACCCGCAAAGACATTGCCATCAGTACCTTATCACAGGACTACAAGCAGGCAACTTATCAGCACTGCTAATCAGTTGTCAGGCAGGGTTGCCATCCAGAGTGAAAGCTTCTCTAGGATTGCGTCCTTCAACGCTTGCGGGAACAGAACTTCACCACCTGTGCCTTCAGGTGAACCATCATCTGCAGCGACAGCAGTAATTGCGTCGTAAGTATTAATCAACTGACCGCCTAGTGACGCCATAATAGCATCAGCCAATTTAGCATTTATTAAAGCTGTGTTTGTGAAATCAAAGTCACGAATCAAATAGTACGCCGTAACTGCTTGGCGAATTTCTTCGCAAACATCAGAGTGTAGTTTCTGAAGAGGAGCAACCGAAATACCTGCTGCTGTAATTTCCTCAACCGTGCTGATTGGGTAATTAACAAACAAAGGGCTGGCTTGTACGGGTCCGACGTAGGTGTACTTCAGCTCAAAAACATTTTCTGCGGTTGTGTTAGGGAAATCGTATGGCTGCTCAAATTGCAGCACGTCAACTGTCGTCCCCTGTGCATACAACCTGTTATTAGGGCCAAGCGTTCCTGTAGCGAGCACGCTATTCGCAGCATCTTTATCTGCAGTAGCGATGTCGTACACCACATAGTGGCTTTGACCAGCAGCAGCAGTGATTTGATCGTTATCAGAAACACCAGTCACATAAGGCAACTGTCCAAGCACAGTGTTTCCCATGGTTGACCAGCGGAAGCGGTAGCCCTTGTCCTTACCATTGGGGAATTGCCCCATATTTTCGTACTCACCAGTAGAAGCTGACTGTGTATACCAACCAGCACCATTGTTCCTAACAGTCGCAGGCAGAAGTGTTGCAGCATCAGGATGATCAATCATCTCCTGATAGACATACATCTGATTCACCAGACGATTGGTGAAGTCAGCACCGTCTTGCTGTGTCAGTGTGCCGTTAGCAATACCGAAGCGCATACGGCGACCAACACCTGCTTTACCGCAGAGTTCCCACCAGTTGCGTTGGCTTACTTGACCACTGTAAGCACCTGTTGCGCTACCACCTGCGCCACCAGGAGTTTGATTAGTTGAGAAGTAGGAAGTCCAACCGTAAGGGAAGCCACCTGTGTAATACCACGTGTATTGGAATGACCAACCACCCGAGTTACCAGTTGAAAGCGGAGCAGGGCCACCACGCAAGTTGGTGCCATCAACAATATCTTCAGCGACAAGACCAAAACCTTGCCTGTCGCCTACGCCAAAACCACCAGCACTGACGTCATCAATAACAAAGAACTGACCAGGGCTATTGATATACTCAAGAGTAATCAAGCCGTTGGTGTTGAGCAGGGTGTTCTGTCCAACTGCGTAGCGACCAGCGCCGTTGATAAACACAGCACGCATATTGCCTGGGTCAGGAGTCGTGCCTCCCAGATCAATTTCTTGAACTGATTCTGTGAACGGATCCGTTACAACAAGTGCACCGTCACGTACCGAAAGTACAACTTCAGCGGAAGTGACTTTATCTTGCAGCACAATTTCTTCGAGCACTGCAATCTCATCAGGAGCTGCAGGAGCCCAAGCACCGTCGTTGTAAACCATCAACGTATCGATGGATGTATCGAAATACAGGTTGCCTTCCTCTGCTGGATCAGGTCTGTCTGCTGAAGGTCCAGCAGGAACTTTGACTGCAGCACCGCCGACTGGATCCCAAGTTGTGCCATTCCACACAAGCAACTGATTTAAGTCGATGTCGTAATACAGGTCACCTGTTTCAGGATCGCCAGGTCTATCTCCTGTACCACCACTTTCAACACCACCAGCAATATCTAGTGGAGAGAATTGATCGCCAATTTCAAACGTATAGAACTTTTTCTGCTCCACGTTATAAATAATATCTCTATAACCAAGAGCTTTCTTGACGGAGTTAAGCATTACTACGCGCTATTGACATTATCTATATTGTAACTATCTAGGCTGCTTGGAGTATTGCTTACCCTTTGCTGTATCAGCACGTTTTTTAGCTGTAGTTTTTGCGTACTCTCTGTCACTCATAGCGTCACGCTTTTTCTTGGGCAGGTAACGTTCACCCGTTGCTTCCTTACCTTCAGTTGAATTCTTACCGCTCTTAGTACCCCAATCTTCCTTGGTCCACTTTTTCATCTTGTTATTTTTTGAAGTCGGTTTCTTACCTTCGTACTTGCCGCCACTATCTTTGTAGTATTTAGTAGCCAGCTGCATCGCACGAGCAGAGTGCTTACCGCCCATCTTCGCTTTAGCCCTAGTTTTAGCTTGAGCCCATTTGGCGCTGTCTTTCTTCTTTGCTATACCATCGGCCATAGTTACTTATTAAAGAAAGCGCGGTGCATCTTCTTACCTTCAATCGCAGCTTTTGCTGGATCTGATGCACGAAGAGCGTCATACGCAGAGTTCATCTCCGCTTTACTCATTTTAGAATATTCTTGAGCTCTAGTTTTAGCTTCTACTTGAGCTAGCTTAGGCGTACCGTCAGGTTGCTGTGGTGTTTCAGGTGGAGTAAAACTTGAAAGTGGAGCAAACGTTGCACCTTTGCCACCTGCTTGTCCACCAAACAAATGATTATATTGACGATCGTTTAACTTAAAGATTCCGTCTTTAGCAGCAAGATGCAAATGTGAATCGTGCCCTGCCATATCACCAGGTCCGATTACCTCAGCGCCTGAACCACGCAGCAGATCGCGTAAGTTTTCTGTGCGTTTCTTAAATCCTACGCCGTCAAATCCTTCTGCACCGTTCCCTGAGCCACCTCGCCAGTCTTGAACATCAAGAGCTTCGTCGTAGTAGTGATAGCTGTTAGGTGCGTGTACCTTATCTACAGTGTCAAAGTGGCTGTGCTCTTTGATTGTTAAGCCAAAGTTATCACGCAAGCGTTCGCCTAACGCAACGATAGGTACGTGATAGTAACCATCTCCTTGTCTTTCAAAAGCCATTACTAACAGTTCCAACGACGACGTGCAGCCTTGCCGCGTTCACCTGTCCACCCACGTGAGCGAGCACAGAACGACTTACGCCGATTACCATCTTTGGTACCAGGCTTGGCATTAGGAGCAGGGGCTTTTAAGTTAGAACCAGTGCGACGATTGATAGATGCACGGCCTTTAGCTGTAAGTCCGGCGCCTCTGGACGTAGGAAGTTTGTGACCACCTTTGACGGTCATTCCATCCATCGCGCCTTTCTTTTTGCTTTTGGTGTAAGCCTTTGCTCTAGACTTAGCACCTGCTCTATCAGCCATTTAAAAGCAGCAATATTATAACTATTCTAACGGTTTCATTGGGTCCTCCTTTCCCTCACAGATAGCAACAGCACGCTTATAAAAGAAGTTATCAGTTGCACCTTTTTCTTCCATTACATCTTTGACGCGTTGCCAATTGGTGCGTTCTTCTTCACTCATTGATTAGCTTTGAGAAAATCCATCTCAGCGTGCATCATGTCACTAAGGTTAGAGACTTGTGCGCAGCAGCTCATTACGAGCCCACGCTGATTGGGTGTGAGATTGTCGGCATCAACTGCGTCTTCAGACAACACGTTTGCAATGTCACCTAATGCCATAACAATTGCGGGCATACCCCACTTCTCTACCAACGAAGACATAGCAGAGAGCAGTGGGTTGCTTCCGCTTTCTACAATAGACCAAAACTGCTTTCGTTCTTCCGTAGTCATAAGGTATACCCTTGGTTAATATCTATTGTAAACGAGCAGCGCGATTAACACGGCGCAAATTCTTTACATAGTTCTGCTCTTTTTTCTTTTACAACTTGTATTGCTTCTTCCTCTGTGTCGTATCTTCCTAAGTAAATTAGTTTTTTTAAATGACGGATAGCGACTTCATATTTACCGGCGTGAAACCTATATCCTTTTGACTGTCTATTCCACATATTCTCTTCAGCAGTAGCAAGTCGCAAGTTTTCAATGCGATTGTTTGTACCGTTGCGGTCAATGTGGTCTATTTGCTTGCCCTCTGGAATAGCGCCAAAGTGATACACCCATACTAATCGGTGCGCTGACTGCTGTTGTTTGTCTAAAAAGATATAGGTGTAGCCACGGCGAGGGGTGCCGGCGGTTTTACCAACATATCTGGCGCCTCTTAAATGTGTTTTCCAGATTAGGTTTCCAGTTTCTGGGTCATAGTCAAATCGCTCTTTTAAATATTCTTGCGTAGGTAACATTTATCTTCTCCGTATACAACTAGTTTAGCAAATACAGGGTTGGTATGCGACCTGCTTGTTGTCGATAGAATAACATTAGATACCCGTAAGTTTATGTCTCAAATTACCGTAGAAGAGTTTAGGAACTTTTTTAAATACTATAAAGATGAAGCACAGCAACGTGCTGGAGTAGAAGAGTTATATAGGAATCTAGATTTAAACTCTAAAGAAGACGATGCTGATTGGATACAGCTATATAGAGCAAAGCCTGAGGCGCCGACGCCGGTCGTTACTAAGGATGAGGTGCTGTTGAAAGTGCCGTATCAATCACAGTTAGATAATGCATCAGGTACTGGCTACCGAGAGTGTTTCTCCAGTAGCTGTGCGATGGTTGCTATGTACTACGGCAAGATTGAGAATGATGATGCCTATAACAAAGTACGTGAGAAGTTTGGAGATAGCACTGATGCCGCAGCACAAGTAGCAGCACTCAAGTCACTTGGTTTAGAAGCAAGGTTTGTCACTACTGGTAGTACTGATGCTGTCCGTAAGCTACTGAGTAAAGGTCAACCTGTACCTGTCGGCTGGCTACATAAAGGTCCCGTTAGTGCTCCTACTGGTGGCGGTCATTGGTCTGTACTAGTCGGCTACCGCACTGGTACTTGGATTGTTAACGACCCCAACGGTGAAGCTAACTTGGCTGCTGGTGGGTACACGCAGAACAAGGATGGTGCTAATCAGCAGTACAGCTATAAAAACTGGAACCCTCGCTGGATTGTCGGCGGTGAAGGTGATGGCTGGTATCTCGATGTTCGTGACCCAGTAAAAAAGTAGCGAAGGTCGGAGAGCAACCGACCGTTACATCACAAGCAGGGGTTGACCTAATCAAGGAGTTTGAAGGCTGTCGACTGAAGGCGTATGTTTGTCCCGCTGGTGTCTTAACAATTGGCTACGGGCACACTGGTTCAGATGTAAGGCCAGGGATGCAGATTACTCAGGAGTACGCCGAGCAGCTATTGAAAGAAGACCTCAAACGTTTTGAAGAGGCTGTCCTTCGTTTGATTGATGTACCTTTCACGCAGCACGAGTTTGACGCAACCGTTAGTTTTGCGTTTAACGTAGGTAGCGGTTCACTAGAACACTCGACTTTCCGTCGTCGCATTAATGCTGGTGAAAGTAAACCCCTGTGTTTCGAGCAGGAGTTCCCAAAATGGGTCAACGGAGCAGATGGTCCTCTGCCTGGGTTAGTCCGTAGACGCCAAGCAGAGGTTGACTTAGCACTCAGTTAGCTTCCAGCGCTTCAATGCGTGCTTTGAGCTCGGCGTTCTCCTCCGATAACTCTTGTACTGCTTTGATGAGCGGTGCAATTAGCTCACCATAAGCAATAGATAGCACATCGTTGCCTCCATTTACCTTGTGGTCTTTGTAACCAGCAAAGTCAATGCCTTGAGCATCGGCAGCGGCTTTGACTTCCTGAGCAATCAGACCGTGGTGAAACCGGGTACCACTACGGCTACCATCTTTTGTCACAGAAACTTGGCGTGTAACTGTCTCGCCCTCTTCTACAACTTCTTCCTTATCGTAGTAATCATCACGATAGTCATATCGGTAATCAACTGCTCGAAGTGATTTAATAAAGTCTAGACCTAAGAGGGTGTCTCGAATGTCTGTCTTATCCCGAGCATCTGAACGTTGACCAACAGCGCCATAGGAGTAGCTAGTAACACCAGAAATTCCTAGGATTAATTCGTTATTACCTTGAGCTTGGCTGTCTTGGCCCAGCATCGTACAACCACTATATGGTGTATTTGCACCGGATGCTGCGCCGATACAAGTGTTGTTGTTGGAAATTGTAGTGTTACCTACACCATAAATTAATGCATTAAAGCCTAGTGCAGTATTATTTGAGCCTTCAGCCCGTCGAAGAGCACCTGTGCCCATTCCCGTATTTCTTACCCCTGTCGCATTTCCAGCAAGAGCATTTTTTCCGACAGCTGTGCATTGAGTACCGGTCGTACATGCATCGAGTGCTCTAAAGCCAACAGCGACATTACCTTCATCTGTGTATTGCTCTAAAGCAAAATCACCGATAGCAACGTTGTGAAAGCCAGTTTGATTTTGTGATAGAGCCTTGTAGCCCATAGCTGTATTAGCGTAACCTGTTGTCGCCGCATTCAAAGCATTAAATCCAACACCCGTGTTGGTGGAGACTTCTGCTCCGACAGGATCTTCAATTGTCAAGTCAGGCGTGAAGTTCTGAAGTACTTGCGAACCGATAGCTGTACACCTGCCGGCACCGCCGGTACCAAACATCATTGTTCCTTTGCCTATAGCAACGTTGTTATCGCCATATGTTGAATCACGCAAAGCGCTATTTCCAATAGCTACATTAGACTCACCAGTAATGTTTTCAGATTGACTGCTATTGCCAATAGCGGTATTACCCGCTGCTACTTCTAGATTAGTTAAAGCGTATTCACCAATAGCGATATTACCACTACTTGAATCTGATGTTTGGCTCGCAAGCGTTGCGGTGCCGATTGCTAGGTTCTTGGAAGTTGAAAGGTTACGGCTACCTCTATTAATCCTAATGTCGTTATATGTGCCGACATTAATCATATCGCCCAAGAACGTCGAATCACCATTACTGAACAGAGTGATGTACTCGGTAGAGCCATCCGTGAAACCAACACCATCTGATTGAACCGTTAGCTTCGTGTTTAGGTCTGTCTCTAGCTTGCCTCCCAATGTGATATCTGCATTGAATGTGCTATTCCCACTAGCTGTGATACCGCCAACAAAATTAGCATTTCCATTTGGGGAAAGAGTGATGTACTCGGTGGAGCCATCCGTGAAACCAACACCATTAGATTGAACCGTTAGTTTCGTGTTCAGTGTCGTCTCTAGCTTGCCTGCCAGTGTGATGTCTGCGTTAAATGAGCTATTTCCATTAGCTGTGATACCGCCAACAAAATTAGCATTTCCATTTGAGAAAAGGGTGATGTACTCGGTAGAGCCATCAGTAAATCCAACACCATTAGATTGAACCGCTAGCTTCGTGTTTAAGTCTGTAGCTAGCTTGCCTCCCAATGTGATATCTGCATTGAATGCGCTATTTCCATAAGCAGTAATGCCACCAACAAAATTTGCATTTCCATTTGATAAAAGGGTGATGTACTCGGTAGAGCCATCAGTAAATCCAATACCATCGGATTGAACCAAGAGCTTTGTGTTTAAATCTGTCGCTAGCTTGCCTCCCAGTGTGATGTCTGCGTTAAATAAGCTATTCCCATTAGCAGTGATGCTGCCAACAAAATTTGCATTTCCATTTGGGAAAAGGGTGATGAATTCTGTAGCAGAACCATTGGTAATGCCTAAACCACCTGAACCAATCTTCTGCCTTGTGCCTCCGTCATTAAGCAGAACAGCGCCCAGAGATGAGTTGGCGATAATTAACGATTCGATCTCTTGCTTCTGAAGTGCTTGAGTTGCGCCGCCGCCACCAGCAAGAGTGATGTTTCCAGCAAAGAAAGCACTGCCGTCTGGATTCAGTGAAATATTTTCACTTGAACCATCACTGATTCCCAAGCCGCTGTACTTAATGATCTGCTTGATTCCGAAGTCATCAAGGGTTACAAAATTATTGACAGCGTAAGAGAGAGTAACGTAGTTCGCATCATTGGAGAACTGACTTACCCCTTCGCCTGGTGTTGCGTAGTTCGCATCATTTGCGAAAACGCTGATGTTTGCTCCAGCAGACACGTAGTTTGTGTCATTAAAGAGCAGGCTAACTGGATCGTTCTTGTAAACAAACAAGTTGGTATTAATGCTATCCAGCTTTGATACATCACCTGGTCCCATTAAGCCTGCACGGAATGTATTGGCTAGTGGAATAATTGCGTTATCGCCAGCAGTATTAATAATCGTGCCTTGGTCGCTTGATTCTTGATAGCTGAGATTCACGAACTCTAGACCGTCACTACCTTGACCAACTTGAAGTTGCGCTAGTTTCTGTTTTTCGTCAGATGTAAACAGACCAGCGTAAGTGCTGGTAGCGATAGGCACGCTAAAGCCTAAGCCACCTGTGTTCGTAACAGTAGCTGCTTGATTGCCATTAATACTGTAGTTGAGGTTGACTTCTTCTAAATAAGTTTTGTTCGCTTCGCTATTTAAGAACTGAACTGAGGCTGGAGACATCAGACCGGCGACAACAGAAGTCGCAAGCTCTAAACGAACACCTGTGCCACCGCTATTGGTAATTTCATTGTAGTCAGTTTCTTGAATGTAGCCAAGGTCTACGGTCGTCAGGAAGTCTTGAGAGATAGTTACACTCAACGTTCCATCTGCTGCGACGTCTAGACCCGAACCAACTTTGACTGTACCTACAGCAGAAGTGGTCGCAATGTTGGCTTGGAGTTTACCTTCGACAAGACTTAAGCCATTACTAGGGCTATTGAGTACCACGCCAACAATGGCGAGTAACTTGCTGTAGTCCGTTGGCGACATCAGACCAGCATTAACCGCATCAGCTAGGGGAATATCAGCATCATCGCCTGCTGTATTGACGATAGTTCCTTTTGTTGGAGCAGGGTTGTAGCTCAAGTTGGCGTTCAACGGCACCCAGCTTGTTCCATTCCAGAACAGCAAAGAGTTACTACTTGTTTCAAAGAACAGGTCACCGACATTGTTATCAATACCTGGGGGCGATGCGCCAGAATCAATGGTTCCAAGTTTACTGATATCAATAGCGATAATCTGACCGTTGCTGTCTTTGATGAAGATAGTTGGTGAGTTAGCGTTATAGTTAATTGCTATCTCACCGAATTTCATCTGCGACGCTTCGGGCGCCTTAGCTGAGCCTCCATCTAAAACGTTCGACTTCTTTAACTGGATCTTCGCCATTTGTCTAACCTGCTAAAAAGCTATTACAACAGTAAAAACTGCTCTAACTATTCTATCGATTAGACACCTTGTAAGTCATTAGTCACTTCAACAGAAGCACCTTCTTCGGGAGTTTCCCAAGTCGTAAACTCAGCAGATGTGACGTATGTTGCTAGCTCTTGAGTTGTTACTGTTGCAACAATCGCAGCTTCTTTTTCATTACTGAATGCTCTGATTTCAGCTCGTCTAGCTAATACTTCAACTGGGACTTCTTCACCAGTTTCAGAATTTCGAGTGATATACCAATCGGTTGGTGCTAACAAAGTTCCTGCTGCTTCTTTGACCTTGCCTAGCCAGAGATTCACTAATTCAGTGTGGTTTTTAGGTGTAGTTGGTGACCAATAAAAACGCTGGTCATACCACTCTGCTGGGTCTGGTTCTACCCAAACAATTCCAAGAGCATCACGTTGCTCTTGCGTAGATGAACGCAGCCAGTTGGATGGATACTGGTTCCCATCAGCGTCAGTGAATGGCTGGTCAAGCTTTAAAGGTGTGCCGTTAAGGTAGTACATAGTTCAATATTAATGTAAAAAGATAGGGTGTTTAATTAGCACGAGCATTTTTAAAAGGATGCTCTGCAAATGCCATATAAAGGAAAGTCCCTCCTGAAGCATTTACGTTAATAGAGTCTGTCTGTAATTGAAAGCCGTTTGAAAAAAAGTTGGCTTGCATATCTGTAGTAGACTCTACAATTTCTTCATTCGCGAATAAAGTTTTGTTTGCTATATTTCCTGGGTCTCGCTGTGTGTCTATGATACTCCAGGAAGAATCAGTGTCAGTCCTTTTGACCATTAACCATCTGGGCTTGAAGCCAGTGTTTACAAACGGTCCATCAACAATGCCATTCCCACTGTAAACACCAAACTTGCTAAAGCCTGATATCGGCGTAAAAGCCCAACAAAACATACTCCCCCCATTGATGCTAGCACTCGCATTGATCGATATCGTGGTGTTTGTGGGTTTAAAGTTCACACTGGCAGCTGCAGGTGCTACATCATTAAGACTTAGGTAACTGTCACTCCCAGTGATAACGTTCGTATAAACAACCCAGAGAGATGCGCTTCCTCCTCGCCGCTTGATTATTGCGATTTCCGGTGGCGCCCCTAGCCCGTGCCCTAAGGTTTGATTATTACTGATATTACCGGTGTACGTAAAGATAGAAACACCACTTGTTGTGTTAGCTCTTACTTGAGTTTGAATCGTGCCGTCATTATTTGTCTGAACACTACTGCCAGCATCCCACGCCCATCCAACATAATTAATGCTTGCCTCGTTCATCGCATCCCCATAAGTACCCAGTGTCCATCCATCAGAATTAAAAGACGTCAAGGAATTGTCTAACTCTAATTCAGCGGCCCCCGAATTTGGGAAGATGCTATTATTGATACCTCGCTGCGTATCAAATAAACAGTGAAAATCAACGGTGTCTCTTGCCTTTATCCACACTACGTCCGGACTAAATTTAAGCCCAGTGATATCTAAATTGTTTGATGTTCCAATCCAAGTCTTAACATCCATTGCTGTTAATCCGTCTTCAATAGTAGCTGCAAGGTTTGCCGTAGACATAGCCTTGTATCCACTAGGAGCAGTGTAAGTAAACGCTCGTTGTCCGAAATTTACTGATGCATTAATTGTTTGAACAGCAGCGTCGCCGTTTATAATGAATGGCCTAAATGGTCCAGATACAGTAAACGATACGGTGCTTACAAAAGTTCCATTGACATAGATAGAGAACGTTGATGCGTCAAGGTCATATGCAACACCAATGATGTCTCCTATATTTGTTGAAGGTAATCCTGTAGCAAGGCTATTGTTATCCTCCCTGATCTCACCAATGTATGGTCGATAATGAACTGAGCCATATCTAAAGTCATCTGTATTAAAGGCTTTACCAGCAATTCCTACTATCAGACGAGAAGGCGTATTGTTAGTTGATGATACTGGTTCTACTTCGAAGTACCATTTGCCTGATTCTGTTAGCATCGTTGCTTGAGCTAAATTTCTTTGATCAAGACTACTGCTACTTGTTAATGCTGCATCTAGATTACCATTGCTTAATTCTCCGCCATTGACCAAAGTTAATGGATCAAGTGTTGCGTAATTACCAGTGACTTCACCTCCAAGTCCGGTATCAGTACCGCTATGTGATGGTGAATCGAACAACGCATCGTTTTCTCGACCAGGAGCTACACTGAAATTAAAAGCTTCGAAATTGTTTCCATTGCCGCTGCTGTCTTTGCCGATTGTTGTTACATCGGTGTCATCACTAAAGTCAAGGTGGAAACCATTATTGCCGTATGATCCAGTGTATTCTTTTGGTTGCCATACACCATTAGAATCAAGCATAGCAAAATCAACAGCAGCTAATGCTTGTCCATCAATAAAATGTACATCCGCCATATATCCGTCTAAAGGACGGACACCATTACTAGCTATGCCAATATAAAAGTCACCGTCAGCCAAAGAACCTGTGTTCGCGTCCTGACCGATCAACTCTCCGTTAATATAGATTGATCTATTATTTTCACTCTCTACAAGCACGATGTGCATCCAAGCAGCATTATCAAAATATTTACTTCCGCTATTAAGTCGGGTACCTCCAGCATTTTCCCAGCGCAAGGTACCTACATGCCTAAAGAGAAGAGTACCGAATCCCGACAAAGGCCCTCTGGATAATAAATATTTAGCATTACCACTGGCAGCAGCTGATTGTTTGACCCAAAAAGATATCGTATAAACATTTTGCTCCGTTGGGGTTCCCCAAGAAGTTCTAAGTAAATAAGATGAATCTGCGGTATTGAAGCGTAACGACCTAATGCTAATGACATCTGGTCCCGGTGTATCAGCAGTGCCGGTATTAAAAAATTCGTTTAACATTATGAAATACCCTCAGCAACATTACCCATCAAAATATTAGAAGCATCCTGTATATAGAACGGGATGATGGATGGAAAACTAGAAATTGTTGGTGCGGTTGCTCCAGGGAATTTAAATACTGAATTCCATACAACTGGACCCGAAGTGATGCGGATTAAACCGGATGTACCAGCGGTTGCGTTGGTAGGAGCAGGCACGGTGATTGCGCCACAGGTCCAATGGTTACCAGTAGATAGGTCAAATGCTCCGGCAGTGACTGTACGTTCTGTCGTCTGAACCGTTGCTGTGAATGTAGGTGCTACATCTGGCTGGACGTAATCACTATCAGAGAAGTCAGTGATGTCTGCTTTAACCAGAGTGACTGCTCCCG
>Ga0208794_1001151_pt1 | contig 12496 bp, 12 predicted proteins | sample 32_taG_FD_184106 | JGI IMG/M metagenome (GOLD analysis project Ga0208794, IMG submission 184106) | Marine viral communities from the Gulf of Mexico - 32_GoM_OMZ_CsCl metaG (SPAdes) (version 2) | ecosystem: Environmental > Aquatic > Marine > Oceanic | place: Atlantic Ocean: Gulf of Mexico... | reverse complement strand
CACGGGCGGCATGTGCAGAGTCTCGGTCATGCCGAGGACGCTAGGCGCGCCCGGTCGGCCGATCGATCCGGCCAGCCACCCGACGTGGTGTCGGGCTGGCCCGACACCCGATCCCGACTAGGGTGACCCCGTGGCACGCATCGGCACGGCAGACCTGGTCATCGTCGCCAACCGGCTCCCCGTCGACCGGATGACGAACCCCGACGGCACCCTGGGGTGGCGGCGCTCCCCCGGTGGTCTCGTCAGCGCGCTCGAGCCGGTGATGCGCGCCAACGACGGCGCCTGGATCGGGTGGCCGGGCGGCAACGACGGCGAGCTGGAGCCCTTCGTCGACGACGGCCTGCAGCTGGTGCCGGTGGCGCTGTCGCCCGACGAGATCGAGGAGTTCTACGAGGGCTTCTCCAACGGCACGCTCTGGCCGCTCTACCACGACGTGGTCGCGAAGCCGGAGTTCCACCGCGAGTGGTTCGACTCCTACGTGCGCGTCAACGAGCGGTTCGCCCGCAAGGCCGCCGAGGTCGCGTCCGAGAACGCCACGGTCTGGATCCAGGACTACCAGATGCAGCTGGTGCCGCAGATGCTGCGCGAGCTGCGGCCCGACCTGCGCATCGGCTTCTACCTCCACATCCCGTTCCCGCCCGCCGAGCTGTTCCAGCAGCTGCCGTGGCGCCGCCAGGTGCTCGAGGGCCTCCTCGGCGCCGACCTCGTCGGCTTCCAGCTGCCGGGTGCCGCGCAGAACTTCATCCGGCTCGTGCGTCAGCGCGTCGGCCACAAGACGCACCGCGACACCGTCTACCTGCCCGACGGCCGCACGGTGAAGGCCGCCGCCTTCCCGATCAGCATCGACGCGAGGAACTTCGAGGACCTCGCCCGCACCGAGGCCGTCGACCGTCGCGCGAAGGCGATCCGCGAGGCCCTCGGCAACCCGGCCAAGATCTTCCTCGGCATCGACCGGCTCGACTACACGAAGGGCATCCACGCCCGGCTGCGCGCGTTCTCGGAGCTCATCCGCGACGGCCAGTTCGACGTCGAGGACGCCGTCTTCGTGCAGGTGGCCACCCCGTCGCGCGAGCGCGTGGAGCAGTACCGGATCCTGCGCGACGACATCGACCGTCTCGTCGGACGCATCAACGGCGACCTCGGCCGCATCGGCCGCCCCGCGATCTCGTACCTGCACTCCTCCTACCCGCGCGAGGAGATGGCGGCGCTCTACAAGGCGGCCGACGTCATGGTCGTCACGCCGTACCGCGACGGCATGAACCTCGTGGCGAAGGAGTACGTCGCCTGCCGCTACGAGGGCGACGGCGCCCTCGTGCTCTCCGAGTTCGCCGGCGCGGCCGAGGAGCTGCGCCAGGCGTGGCTCGTCAACCCCTACGACATCAACGGCATGAAGCAGGCGCTGCTGCAGGCCTACGAGGCCGACCCGAAGGACATCGCGCGCCGCATGAAGGCGATGCGCAAGACGGTCATCGAGAAGGACGTCGCCCACTGGGCCGCGCGCTTCCTCGACGAGCTGGCCGCCACCCGGCCCGACCACGGCAAGTCCGTGCGGCCCGCACGCCGCAGCTGACCCGAGCCACCCCGGCCACCGGAGGTGCCGCGGCGCCTGTCGGCGCCGTCATGACAACCGCCTGCTCCCAGACCTTTACCTCTATCCCTTCGCATGGTTAGGTGATCGGCGTCACACCGCAACCATGCGCATGATGAACCTGTATGCGCTCCGGTGGGACTCACGCCAACTCGGAAGGGCGCTGACGGACGGCGTCCGACCTCCATGCAGAGGAGCACGTCATGAAGACCATCGGTGCACTGATCTGGGAGCCCGGCACGCGGTCGGGCTGGAGCGTCGAAGACATCGAGATCGACCCGCCGAAGAGCCGTGAGGTGCGGATCAAGCTCGCCGCCTCCGGCATCTGCCACAGCGACGACCACGTCGACACGGGCGACATCCCCCTGCCGTGGGCGCCGATCATCGGCGGGCACGAGGGCGCCGGCATCATCGAGGAGCTCGGCCCCGACGTCACCGGCTTCGAGGTGGGCGACCACGTCGTGCTCTCGTTCCTGCCGTCGTGCGGCAACTGCAAGATGTGCACGATCGGCCGCGCCAACATGTGCGAGATGGGCGCCGGCGTGCTCGCCGGCTTCGCCCCCGACGGCACCCACCGCGTGCACGCGCGCGGCCAGGGCGTCGGGCCGTTCTCCTACCTGGGCACCTTCTCGCCGTACGTCGTGGTCAACATCGACTCCTGCGTGAAGATCGACAAGGACATCCCCCTCGACAAGGCCGCCCTCATCGGCTGCGGCGTGCCGACGGGCTGGGGCTCCGCCATGTACGCCGCCGACATCGCCCTCGGCGACACGGTGGTGATCGTGGGCACCGGCGGCGTCGGCATGAACGCCGTGCAGGGCGCGCGCCACCGCGGCGCGAAGAACATCGTCACGATCGACCCGGTGCCCTACAAGCGCGAGATGGCGAAGATCTTCGGCGCGACGCACTCGGTCGAGAACTACGAGCAGGCCGCGGACCTCGTCTCCGAGATGTCGAACGGCCAGGGCGCCGACGTCGTCATCATCACCGTCGACGTGGCCTACGGCCACCTGCTCAACCCGGCCCAGGAGATGACGCGCCGCGGCGGCACGCTGGTGCTCACCTCGGCGGCGCCCGTCACGCAGCGCGACGTGCCGTTCGACCTCTTCACGTTCGCCATGTCGGGCAAGCGCCTGCAGGGCAGCCTCTACGGCACCGTCACCCCGCGCCGCGACATCCCCCTCATCTGCGACCTCTACCGCCGCGGCGAGTTCAAGCTCGACGAGCTCATCACGAAGACCTACGAGCTCGAGCAGATCAACGAGGCCGTCCAGGACATGCGGGACGGCAAGAACATCCGCGGCGTCATCACCTACGACCTCTGAGGAGCCGCGATGACCACCACCTCGCACGAGACCATCACCGGCTCCCTCGACGGTCGCGCCGCCGACTGGGCCGACATCGTGACGGCGACGCACACCTACGCCCTGGGCCTCGACAGCCGTCAGCCCGACCTGGCGCTGTCGGCGTTCTCCTCCGACGCCGTCTGGGACGCCACGCCGGTCGGCCTGGCCCGCTACTCCGGCCACGCCGAGATCCTGGACTTCTTCCAGCGTGACGCCGCCCAGATGGCCGACCAGTACCACGCCATCACCAACCACCGGATCGTCTTCGACGGGCCCGACGCCGCGCACGGCACCAACTACGTGCTGGCCGAGGGGCACACCACGTCGGGCGGGGCGATCAAGGCGGCCGCGCTCAACGAGGACACCTACGTGCGCACCGCGGACGGTTGGCGCATCAGCTCCCGGGTGATCACGCCGCTGATCCCGCCGCAGATGGAGGGGTTCGAGGCATGAGCACGGAGGGCGACAAGCAGGTCATCACGGCCTACCTCGACGCCGTCAGCCGACTCGACGTCGACGCCGTGGCCCCGCTGTTCGCCGACGACGGCCGGGTCGACCTGCCCTACGCGCCCGACGGGGTGCCGACGACGATCGAGGGCCGGGAGGCGGTCGACGCCTACTACCGGGCGCTTCCCGAGATGGCCACCGAGCTGAACTTCGCCGACTACCGGATCGCCGCGCTCGACGAGCCCGGCGAGTACGTCGCGGAGTACACGTCCGACTCCTCCATGCGGGCCACGGGTGCGTCGTACGCGAACACCTACATCACGCGGGTCTCGATCCGGGACGGGCGCATCACCCGCCTGGCCGAGTTCTTCGACCCCGTGCGGCTCGTGCGGGCCCTCGGCGGCACCGTCACGATGCCGGGGTGAGACCCGCCGTCCCCCGGTCCCCGCACCACCGCCGTCCCCGGTCACGCCCGTCGTGGCCGGGGACGACGGCGTGCGGAGCTCCCTCCCGCTCGAGGTGTCCCTCGGGTAACTTGCGCTCATGGATCTGATCCCGAAGCCCGATCAGGTCGTCTCCGCGACCGGCAACGTGGCCCACAAGCTGCTGTACGGCGGGCTCGCCGACCTGCGGCCGATGCCGCGGGTGCTCATCGAGGACGGCCAGCTCCGGGAGGTCTACCACTACCGCCCCGACCCCGCGGTGCCCGAGAAGGGCGAGCCGGTCCTGCTGGTCACGCCGCTGGCCGCACCCGCCACGTGCTTCGACCTGCGCCGCGGCTGCTCGCTCGTCGAGCACTTCGTCGGCGAGGGTCGCCCGACGTACCTCGTGGAGTACGGGCAGGTCTCGTTCAAGGACCGCAACCTCGGCATGGAGCACTGGATCACCGAGGTGGTGCCCACCGCGATCCGCGAAGTGTCGCAGCACTCCGGAGGCCGCCCCGTCCACGTCGTCGGCTGGAGCCTCGGCGGCATCTTCGCCGCGCTGACCCTGGCGAACGACGCCGACCTGCCCGTCGCGTCCCTCACGGTGGTCGGCTCCCCGTTCGACCTCAGCAAGGTGCCGCTCATCGCGCCCCTGCGCCCGCTGCTCAACCTCCGGGTGCCGGGCGGCCTGCGCCCGGTCACCCGCGCCTACCAGGCGCTCGGCGGGGCCCCGCAGCCGCTGGTGCGCTGGGCGTTCCAGCTCAGCGCCTTCCAGAAGCTGGTGACGAAGCCGCTCGCCGTGGTGCAGAACCTGGACGACGCCGACTTCCTCGCGCAGGTCGAGGCCGTCGACCGCTTCACCTCGAACATGATCGCCTACCCGGGCCGCTCGTTCGGGCAGCTCTACCACCGCATGTACCGCGGCAACGCGCTGCTGAGCGGGCGGTTCCTGCTCGACACCGGCGACGGTGGGCAGGAGGTCGACCTGGCCACGATCGAGGTGCCCGTGCTGGTCTTCGCCGGCGCGAACGACGGCATCGCGCCGGTCGCGGCGGTCAAGCCCCTCGTCGACCTGCTCACCGGCGCCGAGGAGGTCCAGTTCGAGATCGTGCCCGGCGGCCACCTCGGCATGCTCACCGGCCGGGCCGCCCGGGCGACGACGTGGCAGGTGCTCGACGAGTGGGTCGACCGCTGGTCGACCCCGCGCCCGCTCGCCGGGGGCGCCGACTCCCCGGCGCCCGAGCGGTCGGCCGCCCCGCGCGCGGACCGCATCGGGTCGAACCCGGTGCGGCGCTACGGCTCGTCGTCCTCCCGTGGTCTCTGAGGCGGCGTCGCCGGCCACCCCGCTGACCCGCGGCGTCCGGATCGGCTACGGCAGCGGCTCCGTGGCGACGGGCGCCTTCGGCACCGTGCCGGGCCTGATGCTGCTGCCGTACCTCACCGACCAGCTCGGCATCGCGGCCCTCTGGGCCGGTGTCATCGTCTTCGCGCCGAAGGCGTGGGACGTGCTGCTCAACCCCGTCGCCGGCGGCATCACCGACCGCACCCGCGACCCGCGCGGCCCCCGCCGTCCGTGGTTGCTGCGGGCCGGCACGCTGCTGGCGATCAGCTTCGCCCTGATCTTCGCCTCCCCCGGCCTCGGGTCGCAGGGCCTGGAGGCCGCGTGGGTCCTGGTCTGCTTCCTGGCCTGCGCGACGGCGTACGCGTTCTTCCAGGTGCCGTACGTCGCGATGCCGGCGGAGATCACCGACTCCTACGACGAGCGCACCCGCCTGATGACGTGGCGCGTCGCGATCCTCGCGTTCACGATCCTGCTGGCCGGCGCCTCGGCCCCGCTCATCCGGGACACGGTCGGCGGGCGCGACGGCTACCGGGTGATGGGCGTCGCGATGGCGCTCGTCATCGCGGTGGGCGTGGTGGCGGCGTACGTCGGGACCCGCCGCGCCCCCGTCGGCGCCGTGGCCGCGGGCACCGGCTCGATCCGGGACCAGCTGCGCGTCGTCGCGGCGGCCCGGGACTTCCGGATGCTGCTCGTCACCTTCGTCCTCCAGGCCCTCGCCACGGGCGCGATGCTGGCCGGCGTCGACTACGTGGCCCGCAACGTGCTCGGCAGCTCGGGCGCCTCCACGATCCTCTTCCTCTGCTTCGTCGGGCCCGCGCTCGTGCTCACGCCCGTGTGGGCCTCGGTCGGCGAGCGGGTCGGGAAGCGTCGGGGGTACGTCGTGTCCTCGCTCCTCCTCGCCGCCGGGGCCCTGCTGCTGGTCGGCGCGGCCGTCCTGCCCGCCGCGCTGGTGTACGGCGCCGTGGCCCTCGTCGGGGTCGGCTACGCCGGCTGCCAGGTCTTCCCGCTCGCGATGATGCCGGACGCCGCGGCCGTCGACGCCCACCGCACGGGCGAGAACCGCGCCGGGGTCTACACGGGCGTGTGGACCGCGGGCGAGACGCTCGGCCTCGCCCTGGGCCCCGGCGTCTTCGCCGTCGTGCTGGCCCTCGGCGGCTACGTGTCGTCGACGGGAGGCGACGCCGTGCAGCCCGACTCCGCGGTGACCGCGATCGTGCTGGGCTTCTCGGTGCTCCCCGCCGTGCTCGTCCTCGTCAGCCTGCTCTGGCTGCGGCGCTACTCCCTCGACGCGGCGACGGTCGCCGCGGCCACCTCGACCGGCACCCCCACCGGCACCTCGACCCCGAACGGAGACGCGTCGTGAGCGACGTCCTCGCCCGCCTCGCGGAGCTGCAGCGCGCCGACCTGCCCACCCACGGCGGCCGCACCCTCGCCTACGTCTACGACTCGGGGCTCGCCGAGGTCGACCGCGTCGGGCGCGAGGCCGTCGCCGCCTTCGCGGCCACCAACGGCCTCGACCCCACGGCCTTCCCCAGCACGCTGCTGATGGAGAACGAGGTGGTGGGGTCGACGGCCGACCTCCTCGACGCCCCGGCCACGTGCGTCGGCACCGTCACCTCCGGGGGCACCGAGTCGGTGCTCCTCGCCGTCCAGGGCGCCCGCGACTCCCGGCCCGACCTCGTGGAGGCGGGCGTCCGGCCGCGCCTGGTCGTGCCGTCCACGATCCACGCGGCGTTCCACAAGGCGGCCCACTACTTCGGGCTCGACCTGGTCGTCGTGCCGGTCGGCGCCGACTTCCGCGCCGACGTCGCCGCCACCCGCGCCGCGGTGGAGGCCGACCCGGGCCGCACGGTGCTCGTGGCGGTGAGCGCCCCGTCGTACGCGCACGGCGTGGTCGACCCGGTGACCGAGGTCGCGGCGATCGCGGCCGAGCACGGCATCCGCTGCCACGTCGACGCCTGCATCGGCGGCTGGGTGCTGCCCTACGCGGCCCGGCTCCGGCGCGACGTGCCCCCGTGGTCGTTCGCCGTCGACGGCGTCACCAGCATCTCGGTCGACCTCCACAAGTACGCCTACACGCCGAAGGGCGCGTCGGTCCTGCTGCACCGCACGCCCGGGCTGCGGCGCGCCCAGCTGTTCGCGTGCGCCGACTGGCCGGGCTACACGATGCTCAACTCGACCCTGCAGTCGACGAAGTCGGGCGGTCCGCTCGCGGGCGCGTGGGCGGTGCTCCGCTCGATCGGCGACGCGGGCTACCTCGACCTCACCCGGCAGGTGCTCGACGGCGTCGACCGGCTGGTCGCCGGCATCGAGGCCCTGCCCGCGCTCCGCGTCGTCGCCCCGCCCGACTCCACCCTCGTCGCGGTCGCGACCGACAACACCTGCGACGTCTTCACGCTGGTCGACGAGCTCGGCCTCGTCGGGTGGCTGGCGCAGCCGCAGATGCGGTACGGCGACCAGCCCGCCACGCTCCACCTCTCCCTCAGCGCGGCGACCGCCCCGCTGGTCGACGAGCTGCTGGACGCGCTGGCGACCGCCGTCGCCACGGCGGTGGCGCGCGGCCCCGTCGCCGTGGACCCCGCGGTGGTCGAGTTCGTCGAGGCCCTCGACCCGGGCGCGCTGGGCGACGACGACTTCGACGGCCTGCTCGCCGCGGTGGGCATGGAGGCCGGCGCCGACGGACCCGCGCTCCCCGAGCGGATGGCCGAGGTCAACGCGCTGCTCGACCTCGCCTCCCCCGCCCTGCGGGAGGCGCTGCTGGGTGCCTTCCTCGATCGCCTGGCCCGCCCCACCCGCGCCTGACGGGACCCTCGTCCGGCCGTCGACGGGCCTCCACCCTTTCGGGCCACCTGCTTGCGTGGAGCCATGGAGCACCGGAGCACCTACCTCGTCATCGGAGGCGGCATGGCCGCCGACGCCGCCGCCCAGGGCATCCGCGAGCGCGACGCCGACGGGTCGATCGCGATCGTCGGCGAGGAGCCGACCGCGCCCTTCCCCCGTCCTGCGCTGTCGAAGAAGCTCTGGACCGATCCGGACTTCACGTACGACGACGCGGCGCTCGACACCGCGGGGTCGACGGGCGCGACCCTGCACCTGGGGCGCCGCGCGACCGCCGTCGACGCCGGGCTGCGCCGGGTCACCGACAGCGCGGGCGACGTGCACACCTACGAGCACCTGCTCGTGGCCACCGGCGGTCACCCCCGCCGGATCGACGGCCTGGAGCCCGGGCCCCGGGTCCTCTACTTCCGCACGCTCACCGACTACGAGCAGCTGCAGGCCCTCGCCGCCGACCGGCCCGCTGTCACCGTCGTCGGCGGCGGCTGGATCGGCACGGAGATCGCCGCCGCCCTGCACCAGCACGGTGCGGACGTGACGCTGCTCCACCCCGACGACCGGCTGGGCGCGCCACGCTTCCCGGACGCGCTCGCCGCCACCTTCGAGGACCTCTTCACCGACGCGGGCGTGACCGTGCGCGGGGGCGTGCGGGTCGTCGGCGGGTCGGGGGACGAGGACGGGGTCCGGCTCGACCTCGAGGACGGTTCGACGGCCACCGCCGACGTCGTCGTGGTCGGCCTGGGCATCGAGCCGGCGGGCCGCCTCGACGGCCTCGACGTGGAGCTGGCCGACGACGGCAGCATCGTCGTCGACGAGCGGCTCGCGACCGGCGTCCCCGGGGTGCACGCGGCGGGCGACGTGGCGACGTACCCCGACCGGATCCTCGGCACCACGCGCGTCGAGCACGTCGACAACGCCACGACGATGGGCCGCGTGGCGGGTCGCATCCTGGCCGGATCCGACGAGACCTACGACCACACGCCCTACTTCTACTCCGCCGTGCTCGGGCACCGCTTCGAGGCCGTCGGCACGCTCGACGCGTCGCTCGAGACGGTGACCGACGAGCTGCCCGACGGTGACGACGGCGAGCGCCGCCTCGTCGTCTACTACCTCGACGACGCCGAGGTCGTCGGTGTGCTGCTGTGGAACGTGGAGGAGCGTCGCGACGCCGCCCGGGCCGTGCTCGCCGCGCACGAGCGCCCCGCCGACGCGAGCGACCTGCGCGGTCGCATCACGTGAGCCTGCGGCAGGATCGACGCCCATGAGCGCACTCGCGGGTCTCGTGGAGAAGGGCCTCATGGCCGCCGACTGGGCCGAGGCCCTCGCCGAGGTCGATCCCACGGTCGACGACCGGGTCGCTGCCATGGGCGCCTTCCTCCGCTCCGAGATCGCGACGGGCCGGCCGTACCTGCCCGCGGGCGACGACGTCTTCAAGGCGTTCGCGCGGCCGCTCGCCGACGTCCGCGTGCTGGTCGTGGGCCAGGACCCCTACCCGACCCCCGGTCACCCCATCGGCCTGAGCTTCGCGGTGGCGCCCGACGTGCGCCCCGTTCCCCGCAGCCTCGAGAACATCTACCGCGAGCTGCGCGACGACCTCGACCTCCCCACCCCCGAGCACGGCGACCTCACGGCCTGGGCCGACCAGGGCGTCATGCTGCTCAACCGGTGCCTGACCGTGCGACCGGGAGCGTCGGCGTCCCACCGCGGCGAGGGCTGGGAGCACGTCACGGCGACGGCGATCACGGCGCTCGTACGGCGCGGGGGCCCGCTCGCCGCCATCCTCTGGGGCAAGGACGCCCAGGGGCTCGTGCCCCACCTCGGCGACGTGCCGTCGGTGGCGTCGGCCCACCCGTCGCCGCTCTCGGCGCACCGCGGGTTCTTCGGCTCGAAGCCGTTCAGCCGCGTCGACGCGCTGCTCGTCGAGCAGGGCGGCGAGCCGGTCGACTGGCGCCTCTGACGCTCAGCCGTCGAGCGTGCGCAGGTCGGAGGCGTCGAGGTTCGCGCGCACCGTCGTGGCGATCGCGACGAGCTGACGCACCTGCTCGGGGCTAAGCCCGTCGAACACGAGCTGTCGTACGGCGCTCACGTGCCCCGGGGCGGCGGCGACCAGCACGTCGTACCCGTGGGTCGTCAGCTCGCACTCGGTGACGCGTCGGTTCGTGGGCGAGGGCGAGCGGGCGAGCCAGCCGCGGGCCTCGAGCTTCTTGACGACGTGCGAGAGGCGCGAGAGCGACGAGTTGGTGCGGGCGGCCAGCTCGCTCATCGCGAGCCGCCGCTCGGGCGCGCCCGAGAGCATCGCCATCACCTGGTAGTCGAAGTGGGTCATGCCGGCGTCGCGCTGGGCCTGGGAGTCCAGGGCGGGGCCGAGCCGGAGCAGCACCCCGACGAGCGCCAGCCACGCGGCCATCTCGTCGTCGTCGAGCCAGGGAGTCTCCGCCACGCTCGCACCCTAGGTCACCTGCGGCGACGCCGCGGCGCCGGAGGGGACGGTCTGGACCACCTACGGAATACTTGAAACTTCAAGTTGTTCTCCCTACAGTTGCCACACCAGACCGCAGGAGACGCCATGACCGAGACCAGCCCCGCCACCACGGGCCGCATGCCCGCCCTCTACATCGGCCACGGCGCCCCGCCCCTGCTCGACGACCCCCTCTGGTCGGCCCAGCTGAGCGCATGGTCCGCAGGCCTGCCACGGCCGAAGGCGATCCTGATCGTGAGCGCGCACTGGGAGTCGGCGCCCGTCAGCCTCAGCGCGTCGGGCGTGCCCCTCGTCTACGACTTCGGCGGCTTCCACCCGCGCTACTACCAGATGCAGTACGCCACGCCCGACGCCTCGGCGCTGGCCGCCCGCGTCGCCGCGATGATGCCGGACCGCGAGCCGGTGCACCAGCACGCCTCCCGCGGCCTCGACCACGGCGCCTGGGTGCCGCTGAAGATCATGTTCCCCGAGGCCGACATCCCCGTGCTGCAGATGTCGCTGCCGACCCACGACCCCTACCGGCTGCTCGCCCTCGGCGAGCGGCTGCGGCCCCTGCGCGACGAGGGCGTGCTGGTGATGGGCTCGGGCTTCCTCACCCACGGGCTCCCGTTCCTGCGTGACTTCAGCATCGAGGCGAAGGCGCCGGGCTGGTCGGTCGACTTCGACCTGTGGGCCGCGGACGCCCTCGCCCGCGGCGACGTCGACGAGCTGGCGGCCTACCAGGCCAAGGCGCCCGGCATGCCCTACGCGCACCCCACCGTCGAGCACTACACGCCGCTGTTCGTCACCCTCGGCGCGGCCACCGCGGCGGACGCCCCCGGCGACCAGCGCATCGACGGCTACTGGATGGGCCTCTCGAAGCGGTCGCTGCAGGTCGCCTGAGCGCCCCGGCACCGCCGCCGCGGCGGCCGACCGTGGCAGGATCACCGGCGTGAAGATCCTGTCCATCCAGTCGTCGGTCGCCTACGGGCACGTCGGCAACTCCGCGGCCACGTTCCCCCTCCAGCGCCTGGGTCACGAGGTGTGGCCGGTGCTCACGGTGCACTTCTCCAACCACACCGGGTACGGCGCGTGGCGCGGGCCGCTGCTCGACCCCGCCGACGTCGCCGACGTCATCACCGGCATCGGCGAGCGCGAGGTCACCGGGCCCGAAGGTCGTGCGGTCAGCGTGCTGGCGACGGCCGACGCCGTGCTCTCGGGCTACCAGGGCGCCGAGGAGGTCGGGGGCGTCGTGCTCGACGCCGTCGCCCGCGTCAAGGAGCTCAACCCCCGCGCCGTCTACTGCTGCGACCCCGTGATGGGCGACGTCGGCCGCGGGATGTTCGTGCGCCCGGGCATCCCGGAGTTCATGCGCGACCACGTCGTGCCGCAGGCCGACATCCTCACGCCGAACCACTTCGAGCTCGACTTCCTCGCCGGCACGACGACGACCACCGAGGCCGAGGTGCTCGCGGCCGTCGACGTCATCCGCGACCGCGGGCCCCGCGACGTGCTCGTCACCAGCGTGATCACCGAGGAGACCCCCGAGGGCGCGCTCGAGGTCTACGCCGTCTCCGACGACGGCGCGTGGGCCGTGACGACCCCGCAGCTGCCGATCGCTCCCAACGGGTGCGGCGACGTGACCTCGGCGCTCTACCTGGCCCACCTCACCACCACCGGCTCGCCCGAGGTGGCGCTCGAGCGCACGACCGCCACCGTCTACGCGATCCTCGAGGCGACGATCGCCGCCGGCACCCGCGAGATCCAGCTCGTCGGCGCCCAGGCCTCCATCGCCAGCCCGCCCGAGCGGTTCACGGCGCGACAGCTCCGCTGACCGGGCGGGCCGACGGCCGGGGAACAGAAGTCCTCGACAGGTAGTTCACTCGTCAACTACATTGAGCCGTCGACCCGAGGAGCTCCCCGTGCCCGCAGTGAACGTCTCCGACTGGACCGTCCTCCCCCGCACCGTCGCGGCGCTGCCCGGCGCGGAGGACCGCGCGGTCGTCACCGTCACCACCGCCCCGCAGGGCTACGAGGGCGAGGGGTTCCCCGTCC
>Ga0208794_1001149_pt1 | contig 12524 bp, 6 predicted proteins | sample 32_taG_FD_184106 | JGI IMG/M metagenome (GOLD analysis project Ga0208794, IMG submission 184106) | Marine viral communities from the Gulf of Mexico - 32_GoM_OMZ_CsCl metaG (SPAdes) (version 2) | ecosystem: Environmental > Aquatic > Marine > Oceanic | place: Atlantic Ocean: Gulf of Mexico... | reverse complement strand
GCTGCCGCCACAGCTGCCCTCGAACGCAACACGACTAATATCGTCAACCGTCAGTCGACGGTCAGCCAAGAGACCAGCTTTAACAATTTCGCCGAGAGCCTAAGATCAGAACAACGCCAACCAATCCGTTTTGAGACCGTACGAGTCGGTGAAATCGATATGGTCACCAAAGAAGAAGCCCTAAAAATCGGTGCCGACTCTGCCAGGGCAGCAGAAGCCAGCGTATTCAGCGCACTAAAGAACAAGCCCAGCGTCCGTAGAAGTATTGGGATGAGCTGATGTCAGGCATTGCAATAGGCACATACGTCAAGCTGGTCGGTGCTGCTGGTGTAGACACTGGCTTTAACTTTCAGAACTTCTTCCAAGGCGAAGAACGATTTTACAACGGCGATACCTACATCTTTGGTGGCTTTGGTTTTAGCGGTGGAACGTTAGACCTTGAAGGAGGGAACATCAGCGCTAGCTTGATCTTTGCCCTTAACGATTTATCGCTAAGCGTATTCAAACAAGCTGCAGAGGAGTTTTGGCTAATACAGATTCGTTCAGTTTGGTTGGACCCATCGACATTTGAAGAAGGAAACACCTTTGGTGAAGAGCTTTACGCCGTCACTGGCTTTAGTCATGACTCAAGTAGACTGTCAGTACGACTGAGTTCGCCATTAGACGCAGTGCAAGAAAACGCACCACGGCGAACACTAACTGCAGACCTCGTAGGTGCATTGCCATCAACGGGTCAGATTAGCTTGAACTAATGCTTAGTCCTAATACCCGTATTGTGCTACTCCCGCAAGATCGGGAGATCATGGACATCACAGGGATGTCCGAAGAGCAATACCGCTGGTTCGTAAAGGAAGCATTACTCCACAGCAAGCTACGACCCGGCGAACCCGTTGCCTTAGGTTTTCTAGCAACTGTCGCGATCAACTTAGTAATTGGTGCTGCCCTAGCCGCAGCAAGCACACTACTAAGACCAAGACCGCCCCAGCAGCCGCAAGCTAGAGAACAGCGTCAGATTGGCGGGCAGGACTTTGTCAGCGGTCAACGCTTTGGTCCTACATCAGGCTTTGACAGTGTCCAGAACGTAGTCGAACTAGGCAGCACCATACCGCTTGTCTATGCCAACCGCAGACGAATAGGCGACAGAGTTTATGGTGGCGTCAGGGTCAACACCAACCTGCTGTGGTCACAGCTTTTTAGCGTTAGCGGTGGTCAGTTGCTTCGTGCGGTGTTCCTTGTTGGCGAAGGTCCGCTGCCAGAGCCTGATCCGCAGCAGTATGCGATAGGCAACAACCTGCTTAACAACTTTGATTTACGCAGCGAAATTACAAAAAACGGTACCCCAGGGCAGCCCAACACCACATCCCGCTTAAGCCTTTACTACGTCGACGGTTCGGAAACCGACAACAGAATTACCTCAGCGGATTACATCGCTGGTCGAACTGCATCTGACGATCTAGGTAATGCTGAGAATGACGGCGGCGCTGATGTCTTTGCCGCAAGAATCGACAACAACGAGTACGCACCTGATTTCGTTTATGCGAGTACCCCGTCAAACCAAACCAACTTTGGCACTGGGGCGTTTGTGGGCAACAACATGCCCTACCGCACCAACCCCGAAATCAAACCACAATTAAACCCTGAGAGAGCTGGACCAGACATTAACCGTCAGGCTGCTGTCGAGCGAGAAAAGGATATTCAGGCTTATCACGGTCGTGCAGGTGTCCGCAAAATTATTCGTGGATCCGAAATAATTACGCCAGCATCAGGCATGGCAATGTATCAAGGTAGTGAGTTAACTGTAGGTCCCAACCGCGACCATATTGCAGATAACGATGATGACTTCTTCAAAGAACCGCCTGAAGAATATCCGCCTGGATTTATAGGAGATGATGCTAACTTCTTCATGATCCAAAACGCTGATGGAGTAACTGAAGAAGAAATCCTGCTGGAGCGTGGCTTAGTAAAGTTAAGAGTTGGCGACATTGTCGAATATGTAATCTACGCAACTAGCGATTACAATGGTTTCTTTGACCGTGGTTCCAATGATGAACGAGTAGAGGAGGACACGAGAGATATTGCACAGGCAGTTGCCGGTAGACAGAACAACTTTGACGATGCAATTCAGGTCGGCGCACGCTACTTAGTCGGCACAGGTATGGGAGTATGCGTAAGCAGAAGAGGCGTTGTAGAAACAGGGTTTGAGCAGCCTGATAGTGACATAGAAGTCGATCCTATCTTTAACTCTGAAATTAATAAACTACGAACTGTGGGTGAGGGTGACGACCAAAAAGAAGAACCGGTAACTGCTTCAGGCGTAAGGATTATCGCTCAGTTTGAGGTGACAGAACCTGGAATTATTAATATCTGGTCAGAAAACGACTTGAACCCACCTTTAAACGGTAACGAACCGAAAGAATTTAGTCGTAATGTTACGGCATCCCGTACAACTCACATAATCCGTGTAGCGGAAGGTTTTGTTGCTGCCGAACGCAAAAGCAGATTTCTTGAAGTCGGCTTCCGTAGCTCAGTGAATATGGACTTTAGTGGTGTCTGCGCTTGGCGCAATATACCGTACGACTACGAAAAAATTGATAACTTAAATGAAGGCGACAGTGGTTCTGGGGATAACGCTTCTTTCTACACAAACCCGATCTACACTTCGCCCGAAACAAGATACAGCTGCTTTAAGGTCGAGTATAAAAGAGCTGAAGATGAAAACTTTATCACGTTTCCTAATTTTTTCGCGGTACGAAATCAATCAACCAGCCCTGTTTACAATTTCCTCAGATTCCAGTTCGACGAAGAAGAGTTTTGGGAAGTCAAATTTGTGCCGGTCAGCAGTTACGAAGTAAGAAACGGTCGTGAAGTTGACGGCTCTCCTCGTCTGCTGAACATACTAGATACAAAGGTTCAAAACCTTATCGGCACAGACGGTGAAGGTTTGCGAATTAGATTTGCGGGAGTCAAGGACATCGACGTTACCTCGGACGACGGGCGTGAATTGCTTTCTGTACAGCTCCTAGGGTCGGGAAATAAGTTAGGCAACGCTCTAAACGGGTTTGACGACCCCTTTCCGAGTAGCGACAAGTTCCAATCCAGCAAAGAAAGTTTCCACGTCGATCGTTACGCACGAATTGCTGAGTTTTTCATAATAAACGAGATTACAAACAGTGCTGCAAACTTTGAGCATGACATTGTCTACTTAAATACTCAGACCACAAACATAGTTCCGCCCAATTACTCTAACCTTGCGCTGGTCGGTCTAAACATCAGAAGCAGCAGGGAGGTCAACCAGCTCCAGCAGTTCAGCGTATATTGTGAGCAAGGTCTGGGTAGCACCAATAGGTTCCCAGATGTCCTAAAAGATCTGCTTACCAACGAACGCTATGGTTCCGGTGGAATTCTTAATCCTCAACAAATTGACGACGCTAGCTTTGAGACCGCTGCACAGTTTTGTGAAGACCGACTTTATTTCTTTGATGGCGTCATCGACGAAAAACTAAACATCCGCAGCTGGGCAGCCCAAACCGCACAGGCATTCCTACTTGACTTCGTTATCCGTAACGGCAAGTTCGCGCTCCAGCCAGCCATCAATCTTGCTAAAGCTGGAGACCAGCCTATACCAGAGACGATTCGTGGTCTGTTCACCGCAGGCAACATCATCGAAGACACCTTCGAGCTGTCCTTTGCCGACGAACAAGACCGCATCCCCCCAAGAGTGCAGGTCCGTTGGCGTGATGAAAAAGGTGACGTCGTAGTCGATCAACCTCGAAGAGGTAATTTCCCACTCATTAGACAGGTCACAGTTAAAGAGGCTGGAACGCCAGACGATGCACCGCTTGAGCAGATTGATGCGTCCGCTTTTGCTACAAGCCAGGAGCATGCAATCGACGTTGGCAAATTCATCTGTCGTACTAGGCGTCTCGTAACACACAGCATTAGCTTTAGTACAACTCCGCCAGAATCTTCACTAGATATTGGCAGCGTGTTCAAACTCGGCTTAGAGACCGTTAATTTTGAGCAACCGCAAAACGGAGCAATTACAAGCACGGGTGAAGTAACAGCATGGCCACCCTTAGCTGACGGCAGTTACCCTGTACTACTGTGGGACGGCAATAACCTGCAGGAAACCACAATCAGCGTCTCAGGTGGCAAGTCTGCGCCTGCTGGATCCGTGTTTTGCCTGCGTAATACGACGGCGACCACGCAAACCTATAAAGCTCAATCACTGTCGTTTAACGAGGAAGGCAACATTCAAGTAGAGGCGACGTTCTTCCCTACAGATGAGGAAGGGTTTAGCCTTATAGCAAAGGATTTTGATGATCCAACCAAGTGGGAAATCGAAGGTGAAATCTAATGGCTGACTTTCCAGAAATCTGCCCCGTCTCGCGACGGTTCACCGCTGGGCAATACCCTACTAGACGATTCAACTCGATTAGTGGCGCTGGTACGACACGCCTTTATGGCAGCAAAGCATTTGATGCCCGCCTCGACCTAGAGTTCATCGTCAACGATGAGTTCGTTGCAGCGATCTTTGATTCCTGGTACGCCAGCTTTGGACAGTTCACCAAATTGACGTTGCCAGAGCCCATCATTGCCGGTAGCGATGAACTTCTAGACTCCGTCACTCCAGACTATTTAGAATGGTACTGGGATAGAGAGCCCACAATCGAGACTATCCAACCTGGCTTGTCTCGGGTCACCGTAAACCTTGTTGCCCGTCTGGAGATCCAACCATGATTCTTACCGGCGCTGATGGGCAGCTGAAGTTAGGCACGCGATCCATCGCCAAGGTCCGTAACTGGTCGCTTTCAATCCAGCGCAATGCGATTGACGTGACGTGCCTAGAAGAGTTTGACCGTTCGTACGTCCCCGGAGTCCGTAACACTACAGGCAACGCCACCATCTACTACGACCCCACTCAGTCGGATGACGTGGAGCTGCTGAACTCTATTCTGCAGAATCGCGACTGTTCATCTGGTCCTTGCACTGAAGACATTACCTTTGTGCTCAACCGCTGCGGTGGTCAAGGTCAGTTCAGGTGTGATTGTCTAATTACCGAAGTCGGACCAAGTGTGAGCGTAGGCGAAGCTCAGTCAGTATCTGTATCGTTCCAGGTTACTGGACCTCTTGATGGTGCCTTCTAATGCCAGTCCTCGGTTCGGGCGGCAGGGTTTTATTTAAACGCCCGCCCCTAAACACAATTGAGGTAGAGCCTGAGAATGTTAACTCAGGTTGCAGCACTCTTAACGTCAACTCTTCAGGAATCTGGAACGGCGACAAGATCTGCATTACTGACATTACACTTGAAGGCGAACTACCTTCTAACACTGGAGCTTTTGCCACTTACCTAGGCAGCAAATTTGCGCTTGGTCCTAACCGTGACCACATTGATAGCAACAGCGATAACTTTTACAAAAACGATTCTGAATGCTATCCCGATAATGCCTGCGGGGATGCGGCAAATTTTTACGCAGTAAACGGTGTAGGCAAAGTTCCAGAGGCAGAGAATGAACGCTGCTTCTTCGTCAACATCGATGAGTTCGGACGTTTAAGGCTTTTTAACGACCGCTGTTCAGCAATCGCAGGTTGTGCCGGAAATGAGGTGAAGCTTGCAGATTTCCCGCTGGTGGAGTCATTACTGCTAGAGACTTCAGGCACGACAGAATATCGAAACGCAAAGTGGGAATGCATTTTTGATGGATGCCAAGTTTCTGGAGGGGACTATGGTTTTTCAGATGTGGCGGATTCCGAGACTGACGTTTCTATCTGTGCGTCTGCACCGCTGTTTGATTTCCCAGTTGCTGGAACGGATGAATACGATAACGCTGACGATCAACCCCGTGGAAGTTCTGACTTCCCTCAAGCATTGTGCAACCTTCGGGAATACAGCCTTAACCTAGACGCTCCAGCAATCGACACCACATTAGTAGGAGAGAAGTTCGGAGATAACATTAAGTCTCTAGTGCGTGGCGGTGGTTCGTTTGAGTTCTTTATTGATCGAAATTGCTTAGGGGAAGATACAGAAGATGCAAGCTGGATGCTGTTGAACCTGCTGACGCTGACTGAAGGAGGTTGTACTAACCAACCGATAGAGACAGAAGCTTGGTTCTATTTGTACGAGCAAGACTGTACCGCAAGCAACTGCTTCCCACCTATCGGCGGATCTCTTTACTACAAAGCAAATATCTTGATTACTCAGGCAGCCGTCAATGTCCGTCCAACGGAGCTTATAGCGGGTACTGCTGAGTTTGTCACGACTGGTGAGATCAAGCTGCTCCAAGCCTCCTAATATAGGGAAAGGACTTTAGACCCACGCTCTGATGGCGAAGCTAAATAAAGCTGGCGACCCGCTGTCGATGGGTGAGATTGACATCCCACAGGGTGATTTCAGGACTCAGGTAGATATTGTTGCTGACGAGTTGCGGCAGCTGGCGGGTAACGCAGACGTCAGCGGGGTAATGCCAAAGAGCGACCCGCTAAACGCTCCTTATACGCTTTACGTCAACCCATACACTGGTCAAGACACCTTTGTTGGCGGGCAGTTTAACGATCTCGATGCGGAGCTAGAACGCCGTATCAGCAACCAGCGTCTGGAGTGCGGTTATACCGAAGCGCGTCCGTTCAAGACAGTCAACCGTGCTGCGATTGAAGCGGCGATTATTACAAGCCGTGATTACCTAACCTCGGACATCAGCAAAACCCGAGCGCTGGTAACGATTCAACTTGGCTCCGGCGAGCACATCGTTGACAACCGCCCTGGAGATAACGGTGCGTTTACCCCCATCGCTGACGGCACTGAGCCCACAATTGACGAGCTGGTACGGTTCAACGATGCAACTAAAGGCGCAGTCATCTTGCCTCGTGGTTGCAGCCTGATCAGTCTTGACCTGCGGAAGACTGTTATCCGCCCTGCATTTGTCACAGGCTTTGAGGATGAGGCAGCTGATTACAGCAATCGCCGTTCAATCTTTAAGGTTACAGGTGGTGGATATTACTACGGTCTGACCTTCAAGGATAATCTCCAAGCCAACGAGACCCATCACCTACTGCATTGCTTTGAGTTCGCCAGTGAGGCAGAACTTGATGGTCTTTATGCCAAGGTTCTGTCCTCGTTCGGCAGCGCAGATATTAATGCTGCAAACACTCAGACTCAGACGACTGAGTTCGAGATTGTTGGTCCCAAGCCATTAGACCCCAGCGATCCTACGGATACTGTCTCTAGCGCAAGTCCTTACATCTATAACTGCAGCGTTCGATCGGTTTATGGCCTCGGCGGTGTCTTTGCTAACGGAGACGAAACCGATGGTTTCCGCTCAATGGTCATCGCCCAGTTTACGGGTGTAAGCCTTCAGCGGGACCTGCGTTGCTGGCAAGTTTACGACTCAAGCGGCGGAGGAAGCTGGAACGCTTTTTCGGACAGCTCCGACTCTAATTACAACGGAGTAGATGGTTACATCAGTCAAGACCCTAATAACATTCGGATGGATCCTAGGAAGAGATCCTTCCACGTCCGTGCTGTCAACGACTCCATTATTCAGGAAGTTTCAGTCTTTGCTATTGGACAAGGCGTTCATCACCAAGTGGAGTCAGGTGGTGAGCTAACAGTCACGAACTCGAACTCCAACTTCGGTGGTGTTGCAGCACTGGCTGAGGGTTTCAGGAGGGTCGCTCAGACTTTTGACACGGGGTACACCGCTGCTCAATTGCGGAGACCGCTTGATCCCTTCGACTTCGGTCCACAGGTCAAGGAGTTCACCCTTGGTTTTGTTGAAACGTATGACAGGGATAATAAAACTATCGAGCTTGTTGACGGGTTAGCGCCTGGTCGTCGCCGTCCTGAGCAGCCAGAGATTTTAGATTCTCAGCGCTACAGCTTAACAGCTGGTGATTTTATTTGGGTTGAGAATCCCAACGGTCCTGATTACAGATCCCGCTTGTCGCAAACGAGCGACGGGGGGCGTCCTTTTGATGCCACGGTAAACAATAGATTGATCAACATTGATACACCTCTACGGACTCCCACCGAGCAGGACGATGACGGGAACGATGTACCTGGTAAAGAGCCCAACTCCAACGCTGATGAGGGCAGCTTTAACCAATTCCAACCTGTAGAACAGCAGCGCGTTTACATCAGGCGCTATCAAGACGTCAGGTCGCCTGAGGAAAGAAGGTGTAGTTTTTTGGCAACCAGTTCTAGAACCGATAATCGCTTACCAGTTAGAGATTATGTCTTACAACCATCTGCAAGTAATCAATCATGGGAAGATAGGATTACTGCGATTTCTGGTTCTGAAGAGGATACCGTCAATAACGGCGTTAGGATCCAGCTGAACTATGTGAAAAGGGAAAGGGCATCTAGCGTATATGACCGATTCAAATTCTACAGAAAGGGCGATGTCATTCTCCGAGATAACAAGCATTTCACATCTCTTGTTGACACAATCACCAGAGATGCAGGTGCATTTAAACCAGACCTTTGGGCGGAAAACTATGTCCACATGGAGGAAGACTATGCGCCAGGCGGAAACCTAAAAAATAGCGAACCGATCCTCATATTTAACTTCGATCGTCAACAGGGACCTGTTACGCCTACGGAATTCAACCTTACAGGTGATGGCGAAGAAGATCCCTTGGTCTTTGCTGAACCTCAATTCGAGTCTGCGACTGATTATATCGCTGCACAAGAACAGTTACTAAACTGGGGTTTAACTCCAGCGCAAGCCAGGACCGCACTTAGACCGAGGTCGGAAAAGGAAGGGGGAGAGGGAAGAGATCTTGATCTAAGGCCAGGAGACTATGCAGGCGTAACCTCGTTCGGATTCGAGCTGCGTCGTCCCAGCAATGTCAGGTTGTTCGGCCATGCGTGGGAGTGGGCGGGTTTCCTTAATTACACCAAGTCACTACCCGACTACCAGCAGACGCTTAGTCCTGATAACAAGTTTACCTACTTCTTTACTGATCAAAGTGGCGGTCGTGTTTTCTGCGCTGGATTCAACGAAGAAGGCTTACAGGTATCACCTAGGGGCCTAGAAGACGTCACGACCGGCGAGATTCTTAGCGCCGATAACCTGTCTAGTCCTGATAGAGAACTCACTGCTGAGACTTCATTTGAGAAGCTATCAGTTGGTGAACTAACAGTCTCTAATTACAGCGATAACAGCAAAAAGGCAAGCTCAACCGAGGCCGGATTTGGTATCGTCCGCTTATACAAAGAGGGCAGAGACGACGTTAATTCTCCGAGTGACGTCCCAACATATGCGGATATCGAGAGAGATTTTGCAAGAAAGCAAGATAATATACTGCCCTTCCAGATTTTCCACGTCATCCCGAACGTGCGGATTGAGAATGGAGTCGCAGTGCCTAACAGTGGCACAACATTGCTAGAAGGTGTGGATTCAATCCCATTTGGTTTCGACACTAGACCAGGACAGTTGCGCTGGCAAAAAGATCAACCATTTAGCAATACAATCACTGAAGCTTTAGCTGAAGCAGCGAAGGTCTTTGTCCCCGCGGGTTCAACAATTCTGATTTCTGTTCACGGGACCAGGCCAAGTGGTGAGATTGAGCAAGGACCGATCCAGTTGGCAAACGGTTTCGCCCCTGTATTTATTGCTGGCGCAAGGGGTGCAGGCGTCAATGATCCCGATGGCAATGGTGGTGCGCCAATTCTTAGGCTGAGCAGAGCAGATGGACAAACAAAGAACGCTCTCGGTCGTACTCCTCAGTACTCGCAAGAGTATGCATTCTCGGCAGGTGTTACCTTCGCTGATCTAAGGCTTGAGTGTGAATGTGACGGAAAAACTAATACGCTAGCAACAGTTAACGGTGGGTTTGGTGTCGGTAAGTTCGACACTAGTATTACTTGGATTAACAGCCAGAACGTCGCAGCTTGTGCGACGACTTACGGTCAATCGACAGTCTTCCAGTTCTACGGTGGACCGAATTCAACCACGAGCTTTAAGCAAGAACTCGTCAATTGGGTAGTACCGGCGATTGGTGAGACTAGAAATCTCCAGTTCTTTGGTCCTGCTGGTGGTTCCGGTCTAGTGTCTCAGGGTTGTGACATCGTCATTGATTTTAGAGATGACGGTACAGGCACGGGCGGTAACAATCCAGAGTTCAGCTTCGTTTTTGATTATCGAAGGACGGATGGATTAAGCACGAGAGTCGGTGAGGTTGCAGTTAACTTCGTCGCGGCAGGTGGCAGAGGCGGCGTGAAGCACGGTGGTAGATCAAGGCCAACCATCGGGCTTAATTTCAGCGGCAAAGAGTTCTTTGTAAGAGACTTCGTCAACCTTGATGCACGAGAAACCCAGAACTATTTTGGCGAATCGTTCAGGTTCAAGCGTTTCCCGCTGTCGACCGATGCGAATCCGAACCCAGCCCTGACTTTTAACTTGGCTCCAACTAGTGCCGCAGCTTTCTTCAACAGCATCGCCCCAGGAGCAGAGGGTCCAGTCCTGCTCAAGAACGGTTGCTGTCTTGACATCAAAGGTGAAAGCTCGACCAACAGACGAGCGGGTCCGTTATCGTTCTATCTAGAGGTTGAGGAGGCTGAAGGTCTAGGACCAGGTGACGTCCTTGCTGCGGACAACAGTACAAACTCCTTTATCTATAACGGAGCTAATTCAAGGAATATCAACTAAGTAAAATAAGGGCACGGCGAATGTCCGTGTCCTTTCGACTGAATAGTCATGGCTGTCAAAATTGTTCTCAAGCACAGTGCAACTGAGGACAAGCGTCCCACACCTGGGCAGCTAGAAAACGGCGAAATCGCCCTTAACTACAACGCCGCTGGAGCGTTTCTTACCTGTAAGGACACGGACGGCAACATCCAGCAAGTGAGTGGTGTCAAAATTTCAGAGGTTGCACCTGACAGCCCAGTCAAGCAAACGCTGTGGTTCCAGCCTTCTAGCCTGACACTGTTTGTTTATGACGGTAATGCATTCCTACCAGTTGCAGGTGGCGGTGGCGGTGGAACGCCTGGCGGTGACATCACAACGATCATTGGCAACAACGGCATTGACGCCAGTGAAGTCGCTGGTGTCGTAACGCTTGACGTTGAATTGCATGGTGGTGATGACGGACTGGAGTTTAGGGACAGCAAACTCAAAGCCTCTGTTGCGAGTGCTTCTCAATTAGGCAGTGTCAAGATCGGCGACGCGATCTCGGTTACAAGTGGTGGCACCATTACTCCACGAATCGCCAGCACTTCTCAGACGGGTATTGTCAAGATCGGTGATTCCATCGAAGTCTCAAGCGATGGCACGATTACACCACAAATTGCCAGCACATCTCAGACAGGCATCGTCAAGATTGGTAGTGGCATTGACATAGCACTTGATGGAACGATCAGCGTTGACATCCCCCAGACACTGACTTTTCGTGGCAGCGTTGACTTAAACAACCCACCAACAGGACAGATTAATCCTGACCCTGCTCAAGGTGGTGACGCATACGTCGCATCGGTTGGCGCAGACCCCATTGATAACGGCTGGACTGGTATCGGTGGTGATTCTGCACTTGCTGGCGACCTTGTCGTTTTTGACGGCACTGAATGGGAGCTAGTCTCAACAGGCGGCATCGTGCAGGGTGTCGAAGGCGGGGAAGGCATTACAGCATTAACAAGTGGCGGCATTGCAACAGTCGCTGTTGACGCTGGAGCGGGTCTTGATTTTGATGCCGACGATAAGTTGATTGTTGAAGGCTACCCCAACTTAAGTGGTGGTAACTTAGACGAACGCTACCTGCGCCTTGACGATCAAGCAGGCGACCAAACTGTCGAGTCAACTGGTACGACCACGTTTGATGGAGGACTTACTGTCGCTACTAAAGATGCACTTATCAACGGTGTTACCGTCGGACTTGGCGCGGGGTCCGTTGGTACGAACACAGCAGTAGGCAGTGGTGCGTTAGCTGCTAACACCACTGGAAGTAGCAACACTGCCAATGGCTGGCTCGCCCTTTATTCCAACACCGAAGGAATTAGCAACACTGCCAATGGCAGGGAAGCCCTTCGTTTCAACACCACTGGAGGTTTCAACACTGCTAATGGCAGGGAAGCCCTTCGTTCCAACACCACTGGAAATAGCAACACTGCTAATGGCGTTTCAGCCCTTTATTCCAACACCGAAGGAGATAACAACACTGCCAATGGCGTTTCAGCCCTTTATTCCAACACCACTGGAATTGAAAACACTGCCAATGGCGTTTCAGCCCTTTATTCCAACACCACTGGAAGTTTCAACACTGCTAATGGCTACCAAGCCCTTCGTTTCAACACCGAAGGAAATAACAACACTGCCAATGGCTACCGAGCCCTTTATTCCAACACCGAAGGAGATAACAACACTGCTAATGGCTTTAGTGCAGGACGTTTTAAGCAAGATGGCACAAGCGTAACTGACTTCAACAACTGCTCTTACCTCGGCTACGACACCCGTGCCTCAGCCAGTAATCAAGTCCAACTAGGCAACAGTACTACCACCACTTTTGCCTACGGTGCCGTTCAAGACCGTTCA